>SXGQ01701757.1_pt1 | contig 10780 bp, 7 predicted proteins | sample 3178371 | NCBI WGS metagenome assembly SXGQ01 (sample SAMN11356859, study PRJNA531348) | freshwater metagenome | isolation source: freshwater sample F1-20 | place: China: Fuxian Lake, Yuxi | collected 2017-12-25 | reverse complement strand
GACCGCGCGAATCTGTATGGCCCGTACTACTCGAACCATTGGGGCATCTACACCGACGGTGTGCAGGACGGCTATCCCTTCATCGCGTCGGGCCGCGCCAACGGCGTGGCGTATTGGGGTCAGTTCAACAAGATCAGCGTGTCTGGCGGCGTCTTCGACGGCGCCTCGGCGACGGGCGATAACACGCTGATCAAGGCCGGCCGGCTCGAAGCCAATATCTGGGAAGCCGAGCCTGGCTATTACCGCAGCGGCACCTTCTACGGCAGCAGGAACATTCTCTCGTTCGGCGTGGCCGGCCAGATCCAGGGCGAAGACCAGACTGCGGTCAACGCGGACTTCCTGATGGAACGCAAAGTCGGACAGGGCGGCGCGTTCACGCTCGAAGGCGAGGTGGCTCGATACGATCGCTTGGGCGGCTACAAGGGCCGTTACGCGACGGACGAAGGCGGCTACGTGTTGGCCAGCTACCTGTTGCCTGTGCGTACGGGCACCGGTCGCTTTCAGGTCCTCGGCAAGTTCAGCAAGGCGACCTATTCAGAGGGCTTGACGATCGCCGAACGCGACTACGACCAGACCACGACCGAGTTCAACCTTAACTACATTCTCAAGGGCTACGATGCGCGCATCATGCTCTTTTATCTCGACACGCGGTTCAGCGCGGTCCAGCAGGACTCGAAGCGAATCGGTGTCGGCCTCCAATTGATCAAATGACATCCAGCACGCTGATGGAACCCGGCTCGCCCACCGTCGCTGAAACGGAGCGCGAGCGGATGGAGCAACTGCTGCTCCGCGAGTTCCCCGAGGTCAAGGCGCTCGAGGCCGGCGATCGTCACCGGTTCACGCCGTACAAGCGCGGCGGCTTCATGCCGAGCGTGCTCGGCTTCATGCTCTACTGCAACGGCTACAGCCTCCGTGGCACGAGCCGGAACTGCCCCAACGGCCTCTTCTTCGAAGATGGCGAGACGTTGTTCGGCATTGGTATTTTCCGCAAGACGCTCGAGAGCCCGATCTGGCACCTGATGGTCAGCGGCCCGTGGGGCGCCAATGGCTTCGCCAAGGTCGACGCGTTCATCCGCAAGCTGCGCGCCCTCGGGATTCAGCACGAGATCTTCGTGCGCCACCTCACCGGCGAGCAGCAGCAGGCGTTTCTTCAGCATGGCTACCGGCCGGTCGAAGAGAGCCCGTGGTGCGCCGACGCCCCGGCCGAAGACGAGACCTTCAACCACAAACGCATCCAGCTGACCGACATCATCGGCGCCGGTGAAGGCCCGAATCTCGAGATCAAGACGCTGCCCGGCGAAGGCAATCGCGGCCACCGCACCAAGGCGCGCATGGTCTTCAACCGCTTCACCAATTTCCTCGAGCGCAACGGCCTGACGTTCGTGATTCGCGACTACACGCTCGCAGATCGCGAGGTTGGAGAGAACCTGGTTCGGCACCACTTTGCCATCCTCAAGAACCCGGTCGGTTCGACGCCCGAGGACTACATGAGCCTGGTGCGCTGCGATCCCGGTGCGGTGGGCGATCAGCACTTCGGCAAGATTGGCTTCCTCGAACGCGGCAACATCAGCATCCCGTCGCTGTTGTTCCTGGGTGAGAAGACCGATGCCACCACCGTGGCGCTCTACGCGACGTTTGCCAATCGCGATCAGGACACGCTGGACTCCCGCATCGATCCGGTCGGCTTCTCGGGCATTTCGCAGTACGCTTACCTCGTGCTGTTCCAGATGTTGCGCGACCAGGGCGTCACCGCCGTCGACGTGGGCGGTTCGGAAACCGACGCCCTGAACAAGTTCAAGCGGCAGCTTGGCGCGAACGAAGTCCCCAGCCACTGGGTCATCGCCACGCCCGAACTCCACGCCGCCGCCGCGAACGACTGACATGATGTCGACGGCCCAGCCCGGTACCGGTGCCGCGGTCGTCGATACCGACGAAGAGACGCTGGTCGCGACGCTGGGCCGCTCGAGCGTGCTCGCGCAGTGCACCCGGCAAGAGCTCGCCCGCCTGGTGCCCTTCTTCCGCCAACGCCAACTGGAGCCGGGCGAGACGTTATGTCTCGCGGGGCAACCCGCCGGCGAACTGTGGCTGGTGCTGCACGGGTCGCTGCGGTTGAAGCGCGCCGACGAATCCACGCACGACATCGCGCAAGGATTTGTCGGTGAAGAGGCCGCCCTTGGCATCGGCAGCTATCTCGCCGACATCGTCGCCATCGCGCCCACCACCGTCGCGTCGCTGACCAAGGACGTGATTCCTCACGTGCTGCTCGGCCAGAATGCGCGCGCTGAAGCCTTCGGCCGATCGCTGATCAACGCCTTCGCATCCAAACGCGAAGAGGTGGTCACCGTCGCGGTGGAACGCGAGAGCGAGGCGATGTCGCCCGCCCTCGGGCTCTGGAAGCTGCTGGGTTGGATCGGTGCGGTGGTGTTGCCGCTTCTGCTGTTGCAACTGACCGCCACTAACGGCCTGCGGTGGGAACAACAGCAACTGGCCGCAGTGCTCGTGTCAACGGCCTCGCTGTGGATCTTCGGTGCGGTGCCGCCCTACGTCGCCGGCCTGCTGGTCGTGCTCGTCTGCGTGACGCTCGGCATCGTGCCCACCACCGTCGTGCTCTCGGGTTACGCCTCGAACGGGTTCTTCCTCGCGCTCAGTATTTTCAGCCTCGCCGCCGTGCTCGTCGAATCCGGCGCGATCAACCGCACCTTCCTGCTGTTGATGAAATACTGTCCGCGCTCGGCGTTCTGGCACGACGTCGCCGCGTTTTTCTCCGGCGTCCTGCTGACGCCGCTCGTCGCCTCCTCGCGCGATCGCGCGCAGGTGCTGGCGCCGCTTGCGATCGAAACCGCCGAGTCGCTCGGTTACGGCCGTGGCAGCACCGACCGGACACGCCTGCTGGTTGCGACCTTCATGGGGCTGTCGTTGTTCTCGCCGATGTTCCTGACCGGCGGCGCGCTGAACCTGATGCTCTACGGCAGCTTGCCCGAGCAGGTGCAGGACGCGATTCCGGCGCTGCGCTGGGTGGTCGCCGCACTGGCGGCGTCGATGGTGATGCTCGCAGCCTTCTTTGCGATGTATGCGGTGGTGTTCCGCCACGCGTCGACGCCCCGCGAACCGCGGGCGATCATCGATGCGCAACTCAAGGTGCTTGGCCCTATCCGATCGAAGGAGTGGCTGGCGGTCGGCGGCGTGTTGTTGTTCCTCGCCGCGGTCGCGACCGTCTCGGTTCACAAGGTTGACCACCGCCTCGTCGCGCTCACCATCGTCTGCGGTTACCTGGTGCTGGGACAGCTGGGCAAGACGCAGCTGAATCTGCACATCGACTGGAGCACCCTGATACTCCTCGGTAGCGTCATCGGGTTGATCAGCACCATCGTCCATGTCGATCTGCATACCGTGGTCGGCGCGCAGTTGCCGTGGTTGAGCGATGTGATGATGCACGACCCGCGCCTGTTCGTGCCGATGCTGGCCGCGACGGTCGTTGTTGGTGAATTCTGTATTCCGCAAGCCGGCACGCTGATTGCGATCCTCGCCGTGCCGCTCGCCATCGTCAACGGGATGAATCCGTGGGTGATCACCTTTGTGATCCTGCTGATGAGCGACACCTGGTGGATACCGCATCAATCCGAGAGCTATCGGAAGTTCCGTGACGTGGTGCGTGCCAACACCCCCTTCGACGAGAAGGTCTTTCTGCGGTTGAGCCGCGCGATGGCCGTTGCTCGCATCGTCGCGCTCGTGGCCTCGGTCGTGTACTGGGAAAGCTTGCGACTGCTATGACCTACGCTCGCCACACCGGCATGGGCGGCGCGATCGCCGATCCGAACTCACCCGATCGCTTGATCTCGAACGGCGACCTGGTCGCGGCGACGCTGGCTGCTGCGCCGGAGTTCGCGGAGTGGCCGCATCGCGAACTCGCGCGCTTGATCCCGTACGTGTGGGAGCGGCACCTGAAGCCCGGTGATCTGCTGTGCCGCGAAGGCGAAGAGGCCGAGAACGCGTTCTGCCTGCTCTCGGGCACGGTTCGCTACGCCGGTGGCGGTGGTCGTCCCATCACCACAGGTTTTGTCGGCCACGAAGCCGCGTTGAACGCCCCCACGTATCTCTCCGATGTGGTCGCGGAGACCGACGTTGTCACGCTGGTCGTGCCGCGCACGGTGCTGCAGGACTTTGGCATCACGCTCAGCGGCAAGACCCTGTATCACTCGCTGCTGACGCATCACACCAAGACCACCGAAGACGATGAGGAACTGGCGCGGCCGGCGCCGCCTCCAGAAGTCGAACCGATCAGGATCAGCAAGTCGATCGGCTGGCTGCTGACCGTCCTGCTGCCGGGCCTGATCTTCATGTTCGGCGACGACTACGGACTTGGCTGGCACCAGCGCGACTTCCTCGCTGCCCTGAGTGTCTGCGTGTTGATCTCGTTCAACCTGACGGCGCAGTACGCCGGGGCGTTGATCGCCGGTCTGGCGTGCTTGCTGCTCAACGTGGCACCGCCGAGTGTCATCCTGTCGGGCTTTGCCTCCGACGGCTTCTTCATGGGCCTCAGCATCTTCGGCCTCGGCGCGGTGCTGACTTCGTCCGGACTTCTCGAGCGGCTGATTCTCAACATTCTGAAGCTGAGCCCGCGATCGCCGTTCTGGTACAACCTGACCATCATGGTCACGGGCGTGGTGATGACCCCGTGCCTGCCCTCGGCCAACACGCGCGTCGGGGTGCTGACGCCGCTGATCATGGAGACGTCGCGCGCCCTCGGCTACCAGGATCGCAGCCGCGAGGCGACCCGGTTGATGTTCTCGATGTTCGTCGGCGCCTCGCTGTTCGCGCCGATCTTCCTCACCGCGAAGTCGCTGAACTTCGTCGTGCACAGCATGATGCCGGAACAGATCCGCGACGAGTTCCAGTGGCTGAAGTGGACCTTGTCCGCCTCGCTCGCCGGCATCGTGATGCTCGGGGCGTACTTGATCGCCTCGGCCGCGATTTTCCGCGGCGGCGAGAAACCGCGCCTGTCGCAGGCGCACCTCAACACCCAATTGCGCCTGCTTGGCCCCATGCGCTCGAATGAGTGGACGGCCTTGGCGATCACCGCCACGTTCATGATCGCCATCGTCACCTACCAGGTGCACAAGATCAGCCCGGCGTGGATCACCCTTGCCGTGTTGTGCGTGTTCCTGGTGTTAGGAACGCTGAACGAGCGCCACATCCGGCAAAACTTCCAGTGGGATGTCCTGCTGCTGGTCGGCTTCTTCATCGGTCTCGAGCAGACGCTCAACTACACCGGCATCACGGCCCTCATCACCAACAGCCTGTCGGGCGTGACCGACTACGTGTCGTCCAACTTCCTGCTGTTCGTCGGCTTGCTGGCGGCCGTCACGTTTGTGCTGCGGCTGTTCCTGCCGATCACGACGGCCGGCGTGCTGATCGCGTCGGTGTTCCTGCCGCTGGCAGAGTTGAACGGCGTCAATGCCTGGGTGGTCGGATTCGCGATCATGATGTTCAGCGAAACGTGGTTCCTGCCGGCGCAGTGCTCGTACTATCGGACGCTCGAAGAGCTATCGGGTGACAAGCCGGTTCACGATGAGAAGCTGTTTCTGCGGCTGAACGCGATGTCGATGGGCATCCGGCTGGTCGCGTTTCTCGCATCGATTCCCTTCTTCCACTACCTGGGGCTGCTGTGAAGATCCGACAGTTCGACCGGTTCATGGCCGGCTTGTTCCTCGTGCTGTTTGCGGCCTATATCGTCTACGAAGTCAGCCGCAAGCCGCGCGTCCTGATCCTGCACAGCTACGGCAGCGACTACTCGTGGGTGACGCAGGTCTCCGAGGGCATCACGCGCGTGCTGGGCGACAAGCCGTATTCGATTCGCTGGCACTACCTGGATACGAAGCGCCACCCGGATGCCTCGTTCATGGAGCGCGCCGGCCAGTCTGCCCGCGACATGATCGAGCAGTGGCAGCCGACGGTGATCGTGACGGTGGCCGACAACGCGCAGGCGCTCGTCGGCAAGAGTTACGTCAACGATCCGCGCTTTGCGATTGTCTATTCAGGCATGTTCGCGAATCCCGAAGAGTACGGTTACGACAAGGCTTCTAACGTCACGGGCATCCTCGAGCGCTGGCCGCTCGACGTGATCCGCCAGGGCATCGGCGACATTTTCGTGAAGCAGCGTCCCGCCGGCAGCGGCAAGCTGCGGGTCCGTCACATTGGTGACGCATCAGAGACCGTGGACTTCCTTGCGGGTCAGATCGGCGCGTTCGACTGGGGCGCGGACATCGCGATGGTCACCGTGCAGGCCAAGAGCTTCGCCGATTGGCAGAAGCAGATCGGCATCGCGAACGATCAGGCGGACCTGGTGTTGTTCTCGCTGTATCACACGCTGATGCGCGAGGGCCCGGACGCCGAAGTGGTGCCACCCCGCGAGGTGATGGCGTGGACGCAGGCGAACCTGCGCAAGCCGAACGTTGCCGGCTGGGGCTTCAGCGTCGAAGAGGGCGGCATGATGGCGATCGGCGTGTCGGCGCTCGAGCAGGGCGAAGAAGCCGCGCGCATGGTGGTGCAGATCATCGACGGCGGCAAGAAGCCGTCAGAGATTCCGCCGACTCGTTCGCGGCAGTTCCTGATCTATCTGCGCCAGCAGGAGCTGACGAAGTACGGGATCGTGGTCCCGCAGATCTTCGAAGTCTTCGCCCGCGCAACGAACAACTACTTCACTGAGTAGAAGGATTGGTTCTGATCGAGCGAGCCGGAGAGGAAGTGGCGGTGAGGCAGGAATTCGAACCCGCGTCCGAGAACACGTCATCGCAGATCACTGCGTGGACGTGTGTGTCTCCATTCTCGTGTCGCAGCCGGTTAGAAACGGAGCCAAGTGCCCCGGCCGTCATCCCCGACGTGTCTCACTGCCACGCCTCAAGGCGGAACGTGGCAGCCAGCCCGCTGAATGACGATCAATCCCGAGCCGCAGGCACTCTCAAGTTGATCGCTCACCGGTTATTTAGCGGCGAGAGCGTAGTCTGCGTTCGCAGTTACGTTGTTTTTCCGCGGGATTAACGAGGTGCACGGGCCTCGGCACGCGTTCCGCGATCCCGCACCCCCGTCGAAGCCAGATCGCCCCCAAACAGGTTTACCGAGCCGAAGCGGATGGAATCCGCGAAGGCTGGACCGCAAACTACCTCTCCAGTGTGCGCTCTTCCGCCCCCGATTGAAAGCCCGTCCCCCGCAGGTGCCAGAAAACCAGCGCGGCTGACGCGGCGGCCGCCACGAGCAGGTATGAGGACGAGGGCAGCCATTCGGTCGAGGTGCCGACCTTGGCGGTTAACGCGCCGTTGGTGACGACGGCCATCAGTGCCACGCCAAATGGCACTCGCAGAAGGGCGATGGTGGCCAGGGGCACGATGACGAAGAAGGTGTTGGCCAGCGCGCGCTCAGGATTCTGCACGTAGTTCAGCGCCAGGAACGGCAGCACCGCGCCAAGCGCCAGGTGCTGCAGCGCGACGGGGGCCGTGCGGAATCCGACGGTGGCGTAGACCCAACTGAAGCCGAATGGCATGAAGACGTAGAACATCTTACTGAGCAGGTTGGGGTTGTTGGCCCACCACAGAGCGAGCCACGAGCCTTCGGACAACTTGGCCGCCGGGTTCTTGGTGATGCCCCATCCGAAATAGGTGTCCATGACCCAGTGGAAGCCAAGCAGCGTCATCATGACCACGGCTGCCTGGGCGATCCACCAGTACCGGTGGCCTCGCTGTCGCGCCCTCAGCGCCGCCAACGCCGTTGCCGCACTCACGAGTGCGACGGTCTCCTTGGCAAAGAGGCCGATCATGCCGGCGGCAAACGCGCCGGCAACCCGATTAGTGAGCCAGCACCACGCGATCACCGCCGAGATGACGAAGACAAAGGGATCGGCGCTGTAGGGGTCGTAGGCGGTGAAGGCGAAACCAAACGACGACTGCACGCTCAGGTTGGCAAGGGCCGCGGCGAGCCAGCCGCCGCCCAACTGCGCGGCCGTCACCGCGATCAGCGCTCCGGCGACCGTGGTGGACGCGACCCGGAATACCCGCCAGCGCCGTGCTGGGTCCATCGGGATGCTCTCGAGCGCCACGGGGACCAGCAGCCGGTAGCAGTACACCGACCAGGCGCAGTTTGGCTCGAGGCCGTGCACCCCGGCGTATTCGTACTCCTGCCGATCCGACCGCGCTGGCTCGGGCGGAGCTGCGACTTGCACGGCCCCCGCCAGGACTGCGTTCAGCGCCAATACCAGGCACCACAGGCGGGCATTCGTCATGGCATCCCACCATGAACTGGTACTGGTGTGGGCGAAGCCGTATTCCGCGTCCGCGCGGTGTCGGTGGTCGAATGAGCGACGGGCAACGTTACATACTGATGCAGGATGAGGCCGAGCAGAATCAGTTCGCCCGGGAAGAAGACGATGTTTGCGAAGTACAGCCTCCAGACGTCGACCCCAATCGTGCGGCTCACGTAGCTCGGCGGCAGCAGAAATGCCGCGAGCAGGAGGTATGCGAGCCCCAACAGAGACAACAAGACCCACGATCGGGTCGGACGGCTCGCCAGGCGGACCATCAGCCCGTTCAACGGCAGGATCAAGACCCCGAGGTAGTAGTAGTGGCTGTAGAAAAACGTCGTTGAGACCACAACCACCAGGCTCAGTTCCCAGACTCGACGCCATCGCTCTTGGTCGGCCGACAATGACGGCGCGCGTTCAAGGCGCCAGAAGCCGTAGATGCTTGCGAACACTACGGCACCGACCAGCGTCACGTAGGCGGCGGCTGGTGGCACCGCGCTCCACAGGCTAACCCTGCACAGCGCGCTCCTGACCGACACCTGCTGGCCCGATTCGAAGAACCGGAGCAGCCTGATCGGGCCGTCACAAAACGCCTCAGTGGACGTCAGTGTGGTGACCAGGCCCATGGCCATTCCTGGGATGTGGTTGTCGAAAAATCCATCGAGTCCAACCAGCCATTGGGCGGCGGCCACGAGAGCCAACGCGGCTGCCAGAAACGCCGCGATGCCGATCCACCAGCGCCTGGCGATCAGATACGGGACCGCGAGCAGCGGCAGGTACTTGTAGAGCGCGACGTACGCCAGAAGGCCTCCCAGCGTGCCGCGCCTGTCGCGCACCGTCGCCCAGTAAGCACCTGCCACGGCCAGGGCAATCACTACCTCGAACTCTCGCCCCAACCACCCCTGCAGCAGCGGGAAATACAGCAGGGTCGCAACGAAGATCGGCGCCCGCGCCAGCGTGCCGTCGCTCAGCGGTCGCAAGAAGCGGTAGCTGATTTCGGCGATGAGCAAGATAGCCAGGCCATACGCGACGAGTAGAAAGTCGGCGATGGCCGCGTACGAGTTGAAGTTGACCAGGGGGTAGAGGGTCACATACTGTGTCGGCCCTCGCAGGTACGCGCGGTCTTTCCCTTGGGTGTCTTCCAGGTCTGGGCTGGCCCAGAGGGTCGGGTTGACGGTCTGGGCGTAAGCCCCAGGCAGCGTGGCGTAGAAGTCGCCGCGGTTGAACCGGAGCCCGGCCGAGAAGGCCAGGCCGAAACGCAGGATCGCGAGGGCCACGAGCGCGGCCACGGCGTAACGTCGGATTGTCGAGCGAGTCATCGGTGCGAGGCTGTCCCCAGAAAAATTGTATAGCGCGGTCCGCCCTGCTTCAACCGGGCGCGCACGCGCTCGACCTCCACTGTGAATCCCGCATACTTCAACCGCTGCTCGAAGCGGCGGTCCTCCCGCGCCGACCACACGGCCAGCACGCCACCCGGCTTGAGTGCGGCGCGAATGGCGGCGATGCCGCGGTCGTTGTAGAGTCCGGCGTTACTCGACTCGGTGAAAGCCTCGGGCCCGTTGTCGATGTCGAGCAGCACCGCATCGAAGCGGCCGGCGCTCGACCGCAACGTCGCGATGACATCCTTGACCTCGATGTGCACCCGCGGGTCGGCGAACGGATTGCCGGCCAGGGCGGCCAGCGGGCCGCGGTGCCAGTCGACAATGACGGGGATCAACTCGGCGACGACGACGGTCGCGTCGGCTGGTAGCAGGTCGAGCGTGGCGCGCAGGGTATAGCCCAGGCCCAGTCCACCGACCAGCACGCACGCGCCTTAGGAGATTAGAGAGAGACTAAAGGGCTTTCTGCCCGATGTCTCTCCTGAACTGCATGCCGTCGAACTTGATCTTGCTGACCGCCTCGTAGGCGCGCGCGATGGCGATCTCGAACGAGGGCCCGGTCCCGACGACCGTGAGCACGCGCCCTCCGGCGGTGACCAGATCGGCGCCACGCTGCTTCACGCCGGCGTGAAACACCAGCACGTCGGGGCAATCGCGCGCCACTTCGTCCAGGCCGGTGATGACGTCACCCGAGCGCACCTCGCCGGGATAGCCGTGGGCGGCAAGGACGACGCCCACCGACGTTCGGAAAGCGACGGCTTCAGCCGTCGCTGAGCCGTGGCGAGGGCTAAAGCCCTCGCCCTCCAAACGGAGCTCACCCTTCGCCGCTGCCATCAGCATCGGCGCGAGGGGCTGGTCGACGAGCGGCATCACGACCTGCGCTTCGGGGTCGCCGAAGCGGACGTTGAACTCGATCACTTTGGGGCCGTCAGGAGTCAGCATCAACCCGCAGTAGAGAAAGCCGCGGAACGGTGTGCCTTCCGCGGCCATTCCTTCGAGGACGGGCCGGATGATCTCGCGCTCGACTTGCGCCTGCAGCGCCGGGGTCATCAGCGGGCTCGGCGAGAAGGCGCCCATGCCGCCGGTATTGGGGCCTTCGTCGTGGTCGAAG
>SXGQ01511013.1_pt1 | contig 10780 bp, 23 predicted proteins | sample 3178371 | NCBI WGS metagenome assembly SXGQ01 (sample SAMN11356859, study PRJNA531348) | freshwater metagenome | isolation source: freshwater sample F1-20 | place: China: Fuxian Lake, Yuxi | collected 2017-12-25 | reverse complement strand
GTCCCCTGCTCTAACCGTTGAGCTAAAGCCCCAGATACCGCGGTCAAGCTCTGAATAGCGCTTCGACCGCCTCGTTTACCGCCACCCTGGCAGTGATATCACCGCCACAAGCGTCGTTCGGATCATCAGATGGCATCGATCCGTAGAAATAATTGTCGAATCCGCCGCTAGCTCCGCATAATACGTACTGTGCAGTCCTTTTGGCGGTGCTATCGACATCCTTAGCATCCGCGTCTGTGATCACCAGTGCATTGGCCGGTGATTCCTCCAAGTATTTCACCGCGCTGTCCACAGTAACAAACGTCTGCGGGTAACTCGCTAGCGCACTGTGATTCGTAAAGCAGACTCGAACTTGGTAAACCACCATTGTCTTATCTCCTCGTGTCCACCATGAGGGGTGTCCGCCCCTCCCATCCAACTGTTGCAAAGAATCAGGTCACCGTTAACCTTCGGCCTGATCTTTTTTGGCCTCATTCTTTTCGACTTCCGGGCTGCTTTGGACCGGCTGAAGCTCATAATCACCAAGCCTCAGCCACTGAAGTACGCCATTGACGTCCTTCACGATCTTGAATCGAACCGTCATTGTCTCATCTCCTCGTTTCCACCAGGAGGGGTGTCCGCCCCTCCCATCCAACTGTTGCAAGAATCAGATCGCCGTTAATCTTCGGCCTGATTCTGCTTGTCTTCAGACTTCCGGACTTTGAACCGGCTCACAATCGCCAAGCCGAAACAACTGACGACGTCCACCCTCCCATTGCACTGTGGTAAAGGATTTGATCGGCGTTGATCCCAACCAATCGTCTTCCGCTCTCCGCGGATTTGCATTCACAATATCCGACCCAGCTCGCAGCCAACTGACCTGATCCATCGGCAGAGCCTCGGCGAGCTCTAGTGCCTCGTCAAGGTGCTTCGCCTCGACCACTACCATCGCCTGGTTCAGAGTGGTCTTTGTCAGCACGATTTCAAATTTCATCGTTCTCTCCCGTTTTAACCAGGAGGGGTGTCCGCCCCTCCCATCCAACTGTTGCAAAGAATCGTATTGCCGTTAATCAACACTCCAAAATCTCTTGCCGTTCATTTTGTCGGCATATTTGGTACCCTCTCTGCCATGCAACCCAACGCAAAAACCATTCAACAAGCAAATGATCTTATACTCACCGCGTTCTTTTATAACGCGATATGCCTGGGTATCGGCGAAAACCGTTTTGCCCTCATCAACAGCTTTCTTCACTTCCGCCAACGTTAACATTTTTTGACTCCATTTTCACCAGGAGGGATGTCCGCCCCTCTCATCCAACTGTGGCAAAGAACCTGGTGTCGGTTAATCACCTGAAAATAATGACCCATCGTCGTCGACACAAACAGCGATCGCTGTCCCAAAATCGAACAGGTCACCTAATCTTGCGGTTTCGACCCACTCTCCGATACTGGCGTCTTCCGACGACCAATTTTCGATCAGGCTGTCTCCATCCACTTTGGAGACCACACCGCGGCCAGTCTGATCTTTCAACATGAAAGTCTTCATTGCTTCTCCTTTTGATCGGGGAACCTCTCCCCCCCTCACTGTGGCAGGGGTTGTCCCTGCCGTTAAATGACGACCAGGTGATATCAGACCTTAGCAACGTCACCTGTCCAGATCTCACCCAACTCATCGAATTTGCGCATAGATACCACGTACTTGCTCGGAGAGTACTTTGGTAATTTCGTCGTCATGCTGATGTGTTTCATCTCACTGCGGCGTCTAGCAGCCGCTACAATCTGATCTGCCTGCGCTCGGCTCGAACACTCGACAACGTATTTGTTAATCTTGCCCTGCGCGCCGCCCCAACCGGACATGAACTTGTCATTCATCGTCACGTAAATCGTCATTGTCTCATCTCCTCGTTTCCACCAGGAGGGGTGTCCGCCCCTCCCATCTCACTGTGGCAGGGGGTGACCCTGCCGTTAATGACGACCTGGTGATATCAGCCGATTTGCCGCCGATTATCCCATTCGGTCTCCTCATCCTCTGTCATCATCCGCATATGCGGAGCTAGCGAGTTGACGATAGCCTCAGATAGCGGGTGCTGTTCCACCGCTTCCGGCTCGACGGTCTCAAGTCGACCGTCGCTATAGAGGATGATAGAACTGCTATAGCCTTCATCCCAAAAGATTTTGGTCCCATCCTGGCAGATAGTGGTACCGCCGGTTTCGTTAGAGTGGCATAGCGTCGTGATTGGTGTCGACATCGTCTCGTCTCCTCTTTCCGCCAGGAGGGGTGTCCGCCCCTCCCATCCCACTGTGGCAGGGGGTGACCCTGCCGTTAAATGATATCAACGCTGCTCAACGGGCAAGCAGAGATATCTGAAACTTCTCGCTCGGACCAGTCGATATCTTCGCTTATATTCGCAAAGTCTACCGCGGCTGCTTTTGCTTGACTGCGACTGGCGGCTTCCACGTCAATATCAGCAACAAACTCTACGGTCCGCACAACTCTTACGCTGTACTTCATTCTCATCTCCTTTTTATGGTCGAGGTGTCCGCCCCTCCCATCCCACTGTGGCAGGGGTTGTCCCTGCCGTTAATGACGACCAGGAGATATCACTCGTAATGCCTGGACCCATGAGACGCTTCAGGGAGCGTCTCTTGCACTGAAACGTGATATTCGTCAGCACCATCAGGCTGACGCAAGAAATCATCGTCTAACCCGCGCTCTTCCAACCACGCCGACTGCTGTAAGCAGTATTCACCGTGTCTACGTCGAGCATCCTGGGACATTTCCGTTGCTAGCACCAGGATCTTAGCCTTAGCATTTTCTGCGGCTTCCTCTGTCGAAAACCTCGCATATTTCAGAGGGATAGTGTCGGTCCCCCACCATCCCCCCTCTTCGGGGCCGCCATAGTAGCTGACATACTGCCATAGCACAACATAGTAGCAGCCGGTTGGTTTGGCTGCGTCTGCGAGAACCTGCTCGAATGCCAATTCAACACTCATGTCTTATCTCCTCGTTTCAACCAGGAGAGGTGTCCGCCCCTCCCATCCCCCTGTGGCAGGGGGATGTCCTGCCGTTAAATCAATCCCACGGATGCTCGCCGCTAGGCACTCCGGTAAAAAACGGGTTGCGGACCCAAGAATCAAACGACGTTAACAACCACTCGGACGTATGATCAGCACCGTCAGCCGCGTCCACCAGCGCCTGATGCACAGCGTGTTGATAAGGGCTATCGTAATGGAAATCACGATCTTCGTCACCCATGTCTCGTCTCCTTTTCACCAGGAGAGGTGTCCGCCCCCTCCCATCCACCTGTGGCAGAGGCATGTCCTCCCGTTAATTCTTCCGCTTCTTAGATGCGCCGATATGCCCACCAATACTCTGCTGCAACCTGGTAATCAAATAGTCCTGGATCTCTATTCCGGCAACCCCCAGGGATTTTACCAGCTTTTTAGCCACAGTGATACTGATATTCCGGCAAAATTTAGCCGTAACAGTCTTATTGATCAGATCACACAATTCTAGAGCCTGAACATCACATAATTCATCACCTACCACAGATCTAGACATAATACCTCCTAGTTGATAACCCGGTGAAACACAATAGTACCAGAATCAAGCTTAATAAAGAAATCGCTTTCATGCTCCACATCAATCCTATCGACAGCACCAAAATGTTTAGCACCAGTGATATGATCCAAAATCCCAATAGGGACCTTAGTCACCATACTGGCAAACAACAAATCCCTCGAAATCTTAATATCATCCATGATATACCCCACTACACAAGAGCCAAACCAACCACCTTATCCGACATCGCAAAATCAACAGCCTCAGATTCCGACTTAAACCGCGGAGAATTCACCTCAAGCCGCAACACCCCAAAATGACTCCTACACAACAAATAAAACTTAAACCCCGACTTTAAACTGCTCTTAAAAAAACAAGGGTGAAAAATGCAATTACTAACCTTAAAAGACTTCACCTCCCCATCAGGGGATTTCACCTTCGGCGACACCTTCCGCTTATAAGCCATATCACCCATGCCCTTCTCACGCGCGCGCGTGTTCCTGCGTGGAAAATTAACGCGCGCCCCTACCACACTATTGCAACAAAACCAATCAACGTTAAGCCTCCGCAGCCTGCGGAGGCAGACACCACTGCCGCGCATATTCCTCGTTATCAGTTCTCTTAAGCGGACCAACCCGATAAATCTTAGACTCATCAATAGAATTCAAATCACCAGTATCCACATCAGCCATATCAATAAAAGAAAAACAAATATCAGAACCGATTTCATCTTTAATCTGCTCAAAAGTAGCAGAATTCCCAGACTGAAACATCAAAGGAGTGAAGTATACCTGGAAAGCAAGACTACTGATATCCAAATCAGACTCCGGATTATTCAACCTATAACCAAATTCCCAACGCTTAACACTCATATCCAAATTAGGCACCAAGCCAATAGCATATGACGAATCTTTAACACCCATAAAATAAGTGAACCAACACTCCGGCTTCCCCTCGCACCAAGCTAGCAAATGATCCACCACAGCTTTAGCATTATCAAGCACAAACATAGGCTCTACACCACCATCAACCCTCCGCGCCCAAACACAACCCAAAACATGAACCTCCGGGCGATCTTTCAACTCAGATGGAGGCACTAGCTTGCCAGCAGTAGCCGCATCATAAGGATAAAGAGGAATATACGACAATAACAGAACAGAAGTCTTCATTATTATTCCTCCAAAAAGTCCCACAGCAATTCAAGAGTCTCATCAAGAGGTCCAGCCACCTCTTGGTACTCATAATTGTCTGACAAGTAAATCCGAGCCATGGCCTTTGCCTTTTTTACTTTCTCCGAAATCTCCAACATACGCAAGAGTACTTCCATGACCGTCTCCTCGTTTTCACCAGGAGGGGTGTCCGCCCCTCCCATCTCCCTGTGGCAGGGGGATGTCCTCCCGTTAATCACTTATGGTGATTCTTGCTGTAATAATAGTCATTATCAGCATTATTCAATTCAGCCTGGGCATCAATAGCATACTGATTCTTATCAGCATCAATCCACCCATCTACCGTTAACTCATGCATGATAGCGCAGCCAATCTCCTTGGCTGCCTGGTTATAATCCAACCGCGTCATCAAGCACTGACCATACCGAACAGAAAACGTGTTGGTATCGTGCTGTATCAACGTCACACCATTAGAAACCTTAACTTGGATCTCCGATGGATCAATGTACAAGGTCTGCTCACTCATGGGAATCTCCTTGGTAAACCAGGGGGAGGACCTCCCCCCTCCCCCCACTGTGGCAGGGGAGGGGGGTTCCGTTAAATTATCGACCGAACAGCCGGCTGAAGATAGACTTCGATTTCTCGGCATATTCGGCGACGAATTCCTTAGCAATCGCATTGCGTCGCTCTATCGCTGCCAGTCGAGCTTCTAGCGCCTCATTAGCCGCTTGCAGCGCCTCTATCTTCTGAATTAAAGCGATTTGCTGATGTACCAGGGTGTCAACGCTCAAGCGGTCACGGACTTCGATAGCTATCACATCGAGCTTTTCCTCTATCTTGCGATCGATGTCGATCGCTTCACCGACAGCACGAGTGATTTCTTCGATATCAAGCACATCTGCAACAATCGAAGCGAAATCAATGTCTTCTTTGACATGCGTCTCGAAATCGTAATTGCCTACCGCATTCTCGACCGCGGTCTGAGCTGCATCGTCGATAGCTGCCTCTATCGCCTTCTCGACAGAGCGGCTGATATTGCACTCGTCGATTGCTTCGCGCACTGCGCTATCAGCCGCTACCTGCAGCGCATGCTCGAATGTGTGCGATTCAAGGACTGCGTTAACTGATTCGGCGACGAAATCCTTAACAACCACATTGAGATCAGTCATTGTCTTGTCTCCATTCGAAAACCAGGAGGGGTGTCCGCCCCTCCCATCGCACTGTGGCAGGGAGGAATCCCGCCGTTAATTCAACTCGCAAAGCACCAGTTGAAATCCTTCCTATTATCCATGACTTTCGCAGCCATATCAGTTAAAGCACTAGCATAGTCCTCGTCATGGTACCGATATTGCTGATGCAAGTATTCATGCAACGCAATCATAAGCAACCTATTGCGCTCAGTCAAAAGAAATCGCTTTTTAAAACTGCCAGACTTATCGATAGCAGCAGGACCAATGAAGTAGGTAACGCCATATCCATCAGAATTATTGTCATATTCAGCCTCAGCCATCTCATCAAAAATGAAACCAACAGCAAATGCATCGCTATTCTTAAACAGCTTGTGCAATTGCAGCAGCAATCTGCCCCAAATCTTCACCAGCTTCACGCTATAAGCACTGAATTCCTTGCTATCAGGCAAATAGTAGGCAGGTACCTGGTATTCAGTGTTATTCTTCACCAGGAATTCTTCACTTAAGCAGCTAGCAGAATCAGCGTTATCACACTGCCATTTCTCGATAACAGCGCACCCAGCAGCCTTAGCACTCAATACCAACTGACGCGCGCCAACACCGACAGAAGAATCACCGGAATCAGAAGATGATCCGACATTAGCTTGAATAGACCTGAACTTATGTCCGTCATAATGACGAATCCTAGTGATATCACGATTCCGCAGAGCAGACCGCTTATCAACAGCTAGCTCCGTAATGAAAGCATTCAATTCCCGTGAGTAAGAATAAGTCAAGCCATCACGATTAGATGTCAAGACATCAACAGAAATCCCATCCAATTCAACCACCACACAGCGATCCAGGCTGCAATACTCAGTGAACATCGGCACACCACCGATACGCACAACAATCTTATTCGTGAAAGCTTTATTGGTGTAAACCTTAGCAAAACCCAAGTCACGACGCAATTTGCCTTTCTTCATACTAGTGGCAGCTCTCTCACCATTAATCGTCAAAACACCATCCCACTGCGCAATATTCGCAAATACGTGGAACTGACGCGTCAAATCCCAAACCAAATCACCATTCAACGTGATAACAGACTTAGTACCAGAGAAATGCTCGACCTCATTCAAGTCATAACCAGCACCAACGCCGTTCACCTGGTAAGCACCAGAATGAATCAAATAGCTCTTATGAGCGTAGTACAAGATCTCCTTAGCCTTACCAAATCCACCAACAGCACCATTAGTAAAGCTCTTGCCAGAGCCACCCAAAGATAGCAGCTTATTGACCAGGATATCCTTGGTCATACAAGAGCCATTGTTGACTACCGTTAATACTGTGTCACCATTGACTTCTTTGATGGTGACATCGATGGTGGTGCTGCCGCAATCCATGCTATTCTGCATGAATTCTCGGGCTATCGCCCACTTCCAGTTATTATAGTCGTTAAATGACTTTGCGAAGAATTCAGGCCCGATTACCACTTGATTCTGGAACATCTCTCACCTCCGTTAATTATGCCCCTCGAACATCAATCTGTGGCAGATTCCCCTCATTCCGTTAATTCCACCCTCTCCACCAGGTCCCCATATACAAAAAATGCCGCTAGCCTGGTCAAAGCTAGCGGCATTAATCAATCCACAATCGGAAGATATTACAGGTTATCGTGCAGATGGCACAACTGATCCAAATGATCATCGAATTGAGCATCCGTGATACCTAGCTTCTCCAACACTGTCGTTAAATCAACACCGTTATGTCGACCATATTTCCCATCGACGCACAATTTCTGCAAAATCAAGAACGCAGCCTTGATAGCAGCCACTTCAGGACGCGACATCTCTTCCATTTTCGAACCCTCCGTTAAATTGCCCTGACCCGAAATATTGTGGCGAGCCGATTGAATCCCGTTAATTTTAGCGATTAACGCGAGCACAATAGGAGCTTGTGGGTCACAATCATATTCGGAATTCTCGTCAATTTCGTAGTCGATCATTCCCAAATCCCATTGTTTGTGCTATCGCCCACCAGCCCCTGGTATCAACCGCGTACCAGGGGCAATCAAGACATCAAACCTTGATGTAGCGGGTAGCAGAACTACCCATAATCTCAAGCAATTGCTTCATCCGGGTTGTATCACGACCAACGATCAAAGCCATCCTATCAAGAGTACCTGACTTGAAAGCGGTCTTAGTATCCACTTCCAACAACTGTTCAGCCTGCTCAGATGACAACAAGTTGCTATCAAGCAATTGCTGTAACGCTGTCTCAAGAGCAGCACCAATCACATCCTTAACACCTTCAATCGCCAGCAAATCACGATTAAATCCGAACTTAGCTTCCTCATACAACAAGCCGCTAGCAGCATCTTCACCAACCAAATCAATCAAAGCATCCTTCTGCTCAGCGCGTACACCATACTGTCCAGACCTATCTTGGACAATAAACGTCACCTTCTCCCCATCGGACGTTTGGACGTACAATGGAGTCTCAGGATTCACACCCTTACTAGCGAAATCACGAACATATCGGTCTTCAGCATATTTCTTGACGACTGTCTTATGCAACCCCATTTTAGCTTCGATCGCTTTTACTTCGCTATCCAGTGCTACCAAAGCTTTTACGCTTTTGGCCACTGCGTCTCCATTTGGGTCACCTGCCAACCAGGGGGTACCCTTGGCTTTAGCTTTAGGTGCATCAACTTTTTTCGCTGCCACTTTAGTGAAAAGACTCATGTCGAACCCTCGCATAGCTGCCGCTGCGTTTGGCGAAGTGCCTCCCGCAAATCACTGTGGCAACTATCGAGACGGCTGTTAATCTCAGGCGAGCCCGTTTTCCAGCGTGGAAAACCTGAATACTTTAGTAGGGTATAGAAGCATATGTTGAGTGGGAACCTTATGGTAGAATGTTTCTACCCATTGAGAATCTCGCCATCCGAAAACGGTATGCATGGAATTTAAGTTGCAGTAGGCCATGCCCAGGTAGAAGACGAAATCTGTGTAAATTGGGTCTGCCCAGGCTTCCGCGGATTTTGATCCGACGAGTATGTGGCTTTTACCGTTTGGGTGGAGTTTTTCTACTTTGATTATTCCGTAGATTATGGTCCCTGGCGCGGTCCAAATACCGTTGATGAGGTTTGGGATTTCTGTGAGATTGCGTAGTCCGTAGGACCAGGCGGGTGCGGTTTTTGGTTCTTGTTTGATTTTCATTTTATGTCTCCGGCGGGACTCGAACCCACAACCGACGCTTTAGAAAAGCGTTGCTCTGTCCAGTTGAGCTACGAAGACAATACGCGCAGCCCGGTCGTTCTAGCAACATCACGTCGGTCCTACGTGATTCAGGTGGTTCAATTCGACTACGTAGCGGGGTTGTTCGCCACATCAAATTGCGTAGAGGTGCAGATACGCCTCCCCAATCACTAGAATATCTTAATACCGCCTGCTTGCTATAACGGCATTAAGATCCGACCGGACTGCTGAGTGAGCGCAGTGGGACTCGAACCCACACTGGAAGCATTTTAAGTGCTTTGACTCTGCCATTGGCCTATGCGCCCCATCACCACTTACCAAATACATACAAACTCGTATTTAAACACACGCGATTTCCTGCGAGGAAAATAAAATGAGCGACCAACAAATAATAGCCCAAGTACTATCCCAAGAACTAGCCAGAATAAACAACAGAGAAATAGTCTCATACACCAGAGAATCCAAACCCAACTACACACTCACACACATCACAGCGATCTACACATACGACCCAAAAGACTGGTTCATAGAAACAGAAATGACCACATACAACGGCGACCCCGACTACAAAAGCGCCAAAACCCACAACTTCCAAAAAATGTTCAGAATCCTAATCACCCAAGAAGAAATAAAAGCAATAATGTGGCCAACCATACCAAACGTAGACGAACACAACTACAAATGGTACAGACAAAGAGGACTAATAAGAAGATGCTACTACGCAGCACCACTAGCAGCACACCTATCAATAGACCAACTAATCGAATTCATCCAAACAGACTTCACCCAAATCAAAGGAGACGAATACCCAAACGCACCAGGAGCCAACCTAGACTGCCCAATCAGCACACTAGACATGCAACAAATATCCGAAACACTGAATTTAAACGAATTGCCAGCCTGGGGAGACTAATCAATAAATTGACCAGCAGGCACCACACAAAACTCATTCAACTCAACATCCGACAAAGAATCCAACTTCAACCCAGGCACCAACGGCTTAACAACCAACACCTTATCAACCAAATCCCCCACAGTCTCACACGAATACAAACCACCAACAAGCTTCAAAAACTCCTCATCACTAACCCAATCAGGTAAATCAGCAGTCAACTTATACACCACACCATCATTCCCACAAACAGCCACCTGGGGATGATAAGCAACAACATGCGGCATATTAACCTCACAATTCAAACCAGCAACACAAAAATCATGAGAAACACTTCAAGGAGACACACATGCTAATCAAAGAATCACAATATATTTATCCACCGCGGGCAGAAAATTGTATCCCACAAAACCAAATCACCACATACACAGAACTCGGATGGATAACCCAAATCAAATTCAATGACACCAGGCTGCTCATCAAATATTTACCCGACAACACATACCAACTCTGGAACAGACACGGCATGAAACTCAACTACACACCACCAGAACACCTACACCACCAAATCCAAAACCTCAAAACCATCCTCAACATGGACCCAACCAAAACCACCCTTTTAGACGGAGGACTACTAGACACAAGACACCCAGCAATCAAAGACACCATAGTCATATGGGACATCCTAGTCAAAGACGACAACCACCTGCTCGGAACCACATACAAAGAAAGACACGACCAAATAACCCAAG
>SXGQ01498113.1_pt1 | contig 10780 bp, 6 predicted proteins | sample 3178371 | NCBI WGS metagenome assembly SXGQ01 (sample SAMN11356859, study PRJNA531348) | freshwater metagenome | isolation source: freshwater sample F1-20 | place: China: Fuxian Lake, Yuxi | collected 2017-12-25 | reverse complement strand
TTTTGAGCATCTTTCCAAGCGTCAGCATCCAAACAAATAATTACATCAGATTTGGCATTATCATAGATTGTTTCAAATAACTTTTCACTTAATACCTTACCCAAAAGTATCACGGGGTTTGGAACAAAGAATCCATCAAAAACACCCTCACATAAATAAATTGGTTTTTCCCAATCAATTAACTTTTCGTTAAATATGATAACTTCTTTTGGGGCTTCGGGGTTCTTATATTTATTTTTAGTTTTAAACCACGCTCTCGATACAAAATAATTCAGTTCACCTTCCTTATCATATGATGGAACAATAACTCTTCCCATATATTCCCCCTCACAAGCAAACCCGATATTATACTTTTCAATCATTTGGTCGCTAATACCTCGTGACTTTATATATTTCAAAGCCTCTTTATGTGGAATATGTAATGGGTTAATATCTTTGAATGAGGTAAATTCTTTAGGTAGTTGTATCTTTGGGATAAACTTTTCCTTTGACTTTTGTTCCTCAGGTTTAAACAAATCATAAATCTTTCTTTGTCTTTTTGTTCCAAAGATGTCAATTAGTTTTCCGAGCACTCCGTGTGTCCCATTTGTTTCAGAACACGCCCAACATTTATATACATGCTCGTTAATATTAACTTCAAGATTCCCCTTACTTTTCCCATCGTCACAATACGGACAGTTAAATGATATTTGTCCTTTGGAGGAATAATAATGTTTTTCCTTACCAAAAAGGTCTCTCATCATATCAACTAATACTTCGTTTTCCTCCATAACATTAAAATATAGGGGTAAAAGTTTTATTTATCAACTTCACAAAGTTTTTATACCTTTTATATTTATAATCATATGCCAACTATCGTAACCATTAGCGGTATCACAGGTACTTCACCTTATGAAGTTTATTTATGTAATTCAGGTGTTACACCTTGTTACTATATTGACTTTATTGAAACGGGTGATTTACCCTATACTTTTTCACCACCAGTTCCACTACAGGAACTTAATTATTATTGCGTGAAAATAGTAGATAGTGACGGATGTATAATAAGTGAATGTAAAGAAGAATAAAAGTGGGTACTTATAATTGGATACAACTTTCGGGGTATTGTAACAGCAGTCTATTTCAATTTCAATATTGGTCGGATAGTTACACGTTTACACCTAACTATTACTACTTTGTTGAGACTGACTCCTACACAGGTTGTACTTTAGCACTTGCTTCGGGTTATAATACAGGGTATACAATTTATAATTTATTATCTGCGGATACTACGGTTTACTCAGCGTTAACCTCTTGTACTGCAGTTCACGCTTGTGGTACTAATCCTGACCCTACACCAACAAGAACACCAGCACCAACTGCAACACCAACAAGAACTCCAACAGTTACTCCTTCAATCACTCCAACTTCAACAATAACACAGACTCCAACTAATACTCAAACTCCGACCAACACTCAAACACAAACACAAACAAGTACTCAAACACAAACTCCCACTCAGACTCCAACCAACACTCCTACGGTAACACCAACTGTCACAAATACACCAACAGTTACACCTACAATATCAATAACACCAACTAACACTCCAACAAGAACTGTCACGGCAACAAGAACTTCAACACCAACTAATACCCCAACAAGTAGTGAAACCCCAACACCAACACCAACATTATCATTAACTCCAACAACCACCCCAACACCAACTGTAACAAAGACACCTTTACCAACATTCCAATTAACACCAACCACAACTCCAAGTGTAAGCGTTACTCAAACACCAACACCAAGTCCAACGACATACACATATTGTAATGAGACATCATATTGTATCTCAATAGGTTTAAACACCTATTCTCAATATAATGGGACTTATTATAACTATGGTTTATTTAATGGTTATAGTCTATTCTACGCACCTGACGCACAAACTCCCGCATACATTTATTATAACACATCTGAAACAAGATGGGTATTATCTGAAAATAGCGGAGGTACTACAATATTTTTTGGTCCAACTTCAAGTACAAGTGTTTGTCCTGACTTGGATGATACTTTTATGAGTTTGGTTTGTCCTACTCCAACACCAACAGTTAGTGATTGTTTTGATTTTAGTTTCTCAGCAGTTTTTGACTGTAATGTAACTTCAGGGTCAACACCTACTCCAACACCAACCATGACATCATCACCAACACCAACAATAACCCCTTCACCGACGGTAAACTGTACGGGTAAGGCGGTAGGATTTAATTTTCAAAATGTACCATTTCCAGGTGTAACAACTACTCCAACACCAACACCGACTAATTTACCAAAATCAGTCACAGTTACAGGGTCTTCGGTATTTGAATCATTTAGTAGTTCGTTCTCGAGTACATTTGTTAAAGAATTAAGAAATTGTTTAGACGGAACAATTTATTTAGTTTCCAATCCAGTACCATTCAATACAGGTGCTATATTCAGTGCAATTATTGACGGAAATCCTGTCTGCGTGGAGTATAGAACTGATACATTAGGATTTTCAACAAACATATTAAATTCAATAGAAAGTGGTAATTTGTTTGATTGTGCGTTCTGTACTCCCGCATATTCACCAACACCGACACCTACGGCAACTGTAACTCCAACAAACACAGTAACTCCTACCGCGACTGTGACCCCATCATCATGTTTATCGGCCGGAGTTGATTATTCATTTTTCACATCCTCAGGTTTTACAGGTGGTGGAATTTCAAAAATTCAAGAACTTAGTGATGGTAGATTAGTTGTTGCCGGAGCAATTACTCAATATAGAAATACAACAATTGACTCGGGATTAATTATAATTAACTCAGATGGCAGTATTGACTCTGTTATAAGCACATCCGCAATTACAGGTAGTGTTAATACGATGATAGTTGATGAAGTTAATCAGGATATTTACATTTCGTCAGGCGGACCAGGTTTTGGGTTTTCAAATATTTCTAAGATATCATTTGATGGTACACCCGATATGACATTCACTTCAAATGTAGGTACAGGTTTTGATGTTGACCCAGATAGAATAATATTAGCAAATACAGTTTTGGGTTATACTGACGTAATTTATTTAGGTGGTATGACCGATTTGGATGGTAACCCAGTTGGTTATATCAAAATATTGAACTCAAGTGGTAATACTTCCTCTAATTTCTCTTCATTAGGTTTATTTGACAATATCACAGATGACGCATTAATCGATGATGACGGAAAATTGGTTGTTGTTGGTGGATTTACAGATTATGATGGTAATACTGTAACTGGAGCGGTTAGAATAAATACAGATGGTACTTTTGATAATACATTTAATATAGGTGCAGGTTTTGATAGCACGGTTCGAAGAGTTATTAAAGATAGTTCTAACAATTATTATATGGGCGGTTCATTTACTGAAATGGACGGTAATCCAAGTTTTGGTTTAATTAAACTACAAGACGATGGAAATATATTACAAAGTTTCTACTCAGCGGACTTGAATACATTTACAACCTGGTCTATAAATCTTAACCCATCTGAAAATATAATATATGTCGCAGGTACGTTGTCTTTTGAAGGTTTTAATAAATTAATCGCAATTAATACTGACGACACAATCAACTATAACTTCGGAACAATACCTGGATTTAATAGTACGGTATTTGATGCAATAATAGATAGTTCAGGTAAGTTATACTGTGCCGGTTCATTTACATCATTTAATGGTGTTAGTCCATTAAATAATTTGGTAAGATTATATCCTTGTCAGATTGGCGTAACTCCGACTCCAACTCAAACTCCTACTCCAACTCAAACTCCTACTCCAACAACAATTTGTTTATCAAGTATTAGTGCTTCGAGTGTTGGGGAGAGAACTATTTCAATTGTATATAACACATTAGACAACCTTATATACGCATCTTCAAGAGACAGTGCAACTGTTTTTGTAGTTGACCCATCTTCATTTACTACTCTTAGTTCTGTGACTCTGTCTATTGGGTCTTCTTTCTTCAATTACATGACTTACTATTCAGGGACTAACTCAGTATATGGAAGTTATGTTTATACAGACAGTACAGTAGGTATAGTATCAGGTAATACAGAATATGACACTGTATCCGTTTCAGGACCTAGAGGATTATCCGTACAACCAAATGAACAAAGAGTTTATATTGGTGGTGGGACAAATATTAGGTTTTTAAATACGAACAATAATACAGTATCGTCAACACTTTCATTAGGTGGTAGTAACCATCATTCTATTTATAACGATATTGACAATACTATGTATTTTTCACTATGGTCTACAAATCAAGTTAAAGTTTACGATTGCTCTACAAGTGCAATAACCGCAACTATAAGTGTTGGTAATTCCCCTTATGAATTAGCATATAATTCTCTATTAAATAGAGTTTATGTATTAAATGAAGTAAGTGAAACAGTTTCAGTAATTGATTGTAATACTAATACGGTAACGTCAACAATTACAGGTATGACAAATGTTTCATCTATATTATATATACCTAATTCAACGACTCTTTTAGTTGGTTCTAATTCAAACTATATATATAAAATAAATTGTACGACTAATACAATAACATGTTCTTACAATTTGGCAGGTAATTTCACGTCTATGACCTATAACACAAATGATAATTTAGTTTACGTTGCAAACTACGTTGGGACATCAATAAAACGATTTAGCATAACTTAATAATGGCTTACGGATTTCAAAATACATGTGACACAGACGAATTTTTTTACTTAGATAATGTACCAGGTTACGTATCGGTTAATGAATTTTTCTATATTGAAACTTTAGAAGGTGAGAATTTTTGTGGTAAATACGTAGACATTCCTGCGGTGGACTATCAAATTTTGACATACTCTTTATTAGGTATGACCGCACAGACAAATGCAAGTACGTGTCAACTAATAAATCCTTGTCCTACAGTATTAATTAATTTTCCTGTAAATGCCGGCGTATCAACAAATGTTAACGAATGTGCTTGTTTAACTGAATATCCATTAGGTGTTGAGTGTGTAGTCCCTAATGTTACACCTCAAACCCCTAACGTAACTGTAAATTTAAAAATTAGTGGGGGTACTGCACCATATACAATATATTCAGCAAATACAAGTAACCAATTAGGTACAGTATCCGTAAATGGAGGTACTTCACAAATTAACACGCCAAGACCTTCAGGTACTTATTGTTTTGATGTTTACGATTTCTATCAAACTAAAGTTTCGCATTGCTGTACTGTAAGTTCGGCAGCAACCTTATTATCCGCATCCTACATTAAAACAAATACAAATCAATGCTATAACTCAGGTTCAGTAACTGTAACTATTAATGGTGGAACCCCTCCATATACTGTTTATAAAAATGGAGTGTCTCAAGAAGAAACAACTCAATTTACAGGATTAGGTGCCGGCACCAGCACTTTCTACGTTACTGATAGTTCAACACCAATGCAACAAACATCATTATCGACTCAAAATATAACAATATCAACAATTACATATCCAACGGATATTTGTATGTCTTTTACTCTATGCGGTCAACAATTTAATTTATCCTTCAATAAAAGTGCAACAGCGAACTGTCCTCCAGCATATTTATGTACCAATCCAGAAATTATAGGTAGTACAGGATTTTACCTAACAGGTGATACTACAACTAACAGTTGGGGTACTACAGAATTTGATGTCAATTCTTCCCAAATTAGTTTACCCGGTAACTGTAATTTATCAAGTTCAACAGGTAGGTTTGTAAAAACTGCCACATCTCAACAAGCCGCTGGTTTATACACAGGTCAAGGTGCATTTGCACAAGCAACTAATATTACGGTAACTAACGGAATATGCCAAAACCCTCCAACTTTCACAACAACAGTTCAAAATACTTGTGCGGGTTCAAGTGCAGGAGTTATAACCGTCATACCTCAAGGTGGTACTCCTCCATATACAGTATCGTTAAATAATATTGAATACCCTAATCAGACTATTTTTAACAATTTAGCCGCAGGTTCATATACTATTTCAGTTTTGGATTCTCAAAATTTAGAAAGTTCTTCCGTAATTTATACTGTATCTACCGCATCAATTGTACCATATACTTATTTAACTCAATGTCAAACAGTCGTTGGGGATAATTTCGCTGAAGGCACTAGTGGGGTTGTAAATTTAAAACTACATTTAACGTTCAACAACATACCTCAAGGAAACACTATTACAATTGGTGGTATTAACGGTTACACAACAATCACTAGAATAGATAAGACAGCCTCACCTTCGGGAGACCTATCGTACACTTTTCAAGGTATAAGAATATATAAAAATAATGAGTTAAACCCAATAGTTACAAGTAGTATTAACTCCTCTGGTAACTTTGGAGCTCCTTCACCATTAGATACTCCGAATTGCACTGCGACTTTTTGGGCGAGTACTAAAACTGATACTTTTACAAATGCTAATATAAATCCTGATATCACAATAGTTAATGGTGATAGCCTTATTGTTGAATTCAGAGCAATGATTACTGTGAATCTTGGTTTGGGTCCAATGGGTCCGTTATGTTATAACGGGGTACGTTTTAAACCCGCATTTAACTTTACAAATGTTACGGATGATATACCTAATGATGTTTGTTATAATAATAACGTACCTAATGTTTATTTTGCGCCAGGTGTTGAGATAAGGAGATATTATGGTAGCGGTGACTTAGAATATGTCTTTGCGGGTATGGCGGGAATTACAGAGTGCATCGCATAATCCATATTAATATATTTATAAATAAATGGGATACATAATAAAAGATAATCAAGGTTTGTTGGTTACAAGACTAACAGATTTAGGAAGAAGAAAAATTTCAGAAGGAAATTTTAAAATAAGTTATTTCCAAATTGGAGATAGTGAAGTTAGTTACACTGCGGTTGATAATTACACCCAACAAAACTCGTATGTGTTAGAACCTCCATTTAATGCTCAAAATAACGTAGGAGTTCCTCAATCAACCAAGAATGATATTAAGTATCCGTTTTATTTAAACGACGCAGGTTCAACAACCTACGGTCTACCATTTATGGCGTCTACAGATGATGAGGTTTACAATAGTGCAACAGTCTTAGGTTTCTTTTCTTCTTGCACTTCAAACTTTTTTCCGTTAATGGATACAGGTCATTGCTATAGTGCAAATAGAGCAGTAACTTTGACAACTCTTAATGATGGTAATAATACTATGATTGCAAATATAAATAATACCGGTACTCCGTCAGATAGAGCAACTTCAAATCCATCGGCAAATACATTTGTGACACTATTTTCACAAAATGCATCATCAACTACGTGTCAATACCAATCTTGTAAACCAACATACAGATTTAAAGTAACAAATTTTAATAGTTCAACTGTAACCGTAGATAGAACAATACCTAATTTAAATACTTTAGGATTTACAGGTTTTGGTAGATTAATATTTATCCCTTCAGGTATGACAGGTTATGATACACCCACTCCTCTAAATTATTGGAGTACTGGTGTTACTAACTTTGAGTCGATTTGTACCCCTGATGACGGATACGTTCAGATATGGAATATGAATATTCCGTGGAGCGAAAACCCTGCAGGTCTTACATTCCCTCAACTTGGGTATAATGAATTTGGTTCAGTTAATTATAATGGTACTAAAGAATATTTGGGTTATTCCACATCTGGAGGTCAAGTATTTTATGATAGTACATTAAGTCAAACAGCGTCAACCGACACGTGGTTTTATAATATCAATTTAGATAAAGTTTTTGTTGAGCCTCAAGACCAAAAAGCAATTGCAATAGTTCACTACACAAACAATTCAATCATTAATTATTATGGTGAAAAGTTCGCAACAAATGTATATGATGGTACTACAGGAGATGCAAGAAATTTAGTTATAGACATTCCATGGGTTATGTGGCACAAAAATACAAACTGTTGTAACGGTTTAAAATTATATATTGACCCACCAGGATTTAGTTTAACTGAAGATTTATTAACTCCAAATTATATTCAGTCAACTAAGAACTTAGACATGAATAGTCCCGGTATGAGATATTATCATTTATGGGACACTAATCCAAATTCAAAAGATGGTGGAAAACCAAACAGAGTTGGTAAGGTATTTCCTGATGATAAGATGATTGTATTTGACGACGATGAACTTGTTGCAATCTTTAATGGTAAAAGTAACAGAAGTTTCACTTTACCAGCACCGATTGTTAGAGGTAAAGAATCAGTTAATGGAACAGGATTATTATCTAACGAGGATGATTGTGTTTGGGTTACTTATGGTTTTGGTTCAAGTATCGCAGGTTATCAATATCTTCATTGCAACTATTATCAAAAAGTTACAGGACCTAAATCAGGATGTACTGATAGTGAATTAGATATTATTTTAAGTTTTAGCGGTCAAAACTTTGCAAATGAATTAAATTGTTTAAATGGTTCGGCAACAGACACAGGATATACCGCAAATCAATTTTTTGTTTTGATACAAAAAGGTTCAACATCTCAATCAAGACCAACTCCTGGTAATTGGAAGAAGGTTGATTTAACCACCGAAATTATTACACCTCCCGGTTACATATCCTCAAATGATTTGGTTAACGCAACAACTCTATTAGTTGATTTACCAACATATCAATCATCTTCTTTATATGATTTGAGTACACAAATTAATGGTCTTCCAACTCAAGCAATTGCCCCATCATCAAGATACAATTTTGGTGACGACTATTCTTTCTTTGGTAATATAACAACAGACATAACCGCAACAATATATGAGATGCGTTATTTAATTAATTTACCATATAATCAATTCTTAAAATCATCAAACCCAACTTGGTCTGAAGGTATTATACCATACATTACCGAAATAGGTCTTTACGATGATAATAAGAACCTTTTAGTCTTAGGTAAGGTACAATCACCAACTATAAGACAAGGTTCTCAGCAATGGAATCTAAAACTTGATTTTTAAGTTTTATTTACATTTTCTTATTTCATATATAATTTTTTTTAAATTATGGCAAAAAGCATTAAAAATTCACCCAAGATTTTGGGTTTGGACGTGTCAACAAAAACTATTGGTGTTGCACTTTTTGATTTATCCTCAAGAGATTTATTGGAATTAACTCACGTATCTCCAAGACCAAAACCTGTTAGTGAAAACAAAATGGAAGAGATGATTAATAAATCATCTTTATTCAGAAAAAAATTACAGGAGTATGTTGGTGTTGGTGTGGTTAGAGTAGTTATCGAAGAACCATTACTTAATAGTAATAATGCTTATACAATAGGGACATTGCTTAGATATAATACTTTAATATCAAAAGAAGTTTATGATGTGTTAGGTATTGTACCTGAATATATTTCAACATACAATTCAAGAAAATTGGCTTTCCCTGAACTAACACAAAAAAACGAAAAAGGTAAGTTTGTGTTGTTTGGTGGTTATCCGAAAGATTGTGATAAAAAAGAAATAATTTGGAAATTAGTATCAAAAAGAGAACCGCAAATCCAGTGGTTATATACAAGAAACAACACTCTTAAAAAAGAGAACTTTGATATGGCGGACGCCTATACTGTTGTTTTATCTTATCTTAATTCTAATAATTAACTAAAAGTTCCGTTAATTTCGTAAAGTTCCCCTGTATTATATGTAAATGTATAATATAAGAAGTCAGCAGGTGTTTGACTATCACTATACACACTAGAACCATTCAAATAAACATCTAATGTGTCATTAGTTCCTGTTGCAACATTATTATTAACGACGACCTCAATATAATCTCCGTTATTTACAATAAGTGAACCAGTACTTGTTGTTGTTTCAAATACAGATTGTTCCCCACTATTAACATTTATAAAGAATAATCCATCTGAAGATGTCGCGCTAAACGACCACCTAATATTTGTAGGATTAGTAGGTGTAGGTGTTGGTGTTTGAGTTTGAGTAGGTGTCTGAGTTTGAGTTGGTGTTTGAGTAGGAGTCTGAGTTTGAGTTTGTGTTGGCGTCTGAGTCGGTGTTTGTGTTTTGGTTGGGGTTCTAGTTTGAGTCGCAGTTCTAGTTGGGGTCATGGTTTGTGTTACTGTTGCGGTAACTGATGGTGTTGGGGTTTGAGTCATAGTCTGTGTCGGAGTAGGTGTCGTTGTTGGGGTTTGAGAAGGTGTTTGACTATTGGTCTGAGTTGGCGTGGGTGTTTGAGTCTGTGAAGCGGTAATAGATGGGGTAACTGTTGGGGTTACAGTAGGTGTTTGAGTTGGTGTAATAGATGGAGTAACTGTAGGTGTTACTGTTTGAGTAGGTGTAGGTGTTGGAGTTGGGCATTCGTAAATATTAAATGTTTCACATCCATCTCCATCAACAATTCTAACAAATACAGAATTAACACCAATAAATTTCTCAGGTAGATATACATTAACCGGCCAATAAACAGGGTCATACTCAGTCTGAACTAAAGTACAATTATTTACATTACCATCACAAACAAAGATTTGAAATGGTGGGGCTCCGTTTATATTTTCAATTTGTATTAATGACATTATCTATTTTCTAACTGTTCTATTTTATATAAACATTACTGTAATGTTTTTAATGTCATTGCTAATATTCCATCATAATCCAACCAATAAGTACCATTTTCTTTGTATCCGTCACCTAAAACTAAATCAGGTTCCACTTCAAGAAAATCTTGAGCAATAAACCCATGTCTTTTAACCCCTTCATTATTTTTAAATTCAAATT
>SXGQ01189501.1_pt1 | contig 10781 bp, 13 predicted proteins | sample 3178371 | NCBI WGS metagenome assembly SXGQ01 (sample SAMN11356859, study PRJNA531348) | freshwater metagenome | isolation source: freshwater sample F1-20 | place: China: Fuxian Lake, Yuxi | collected 2017-12-25 | reverse complement strand
TGGCCTGCCACCGCCTCAAAAACATACCCGTCTCGTTGACACAAACCAACCGTTTCAATGGCCGGCCCTGAAGTCCTGACCACGGCGGCTTTGGCCGCGGCTTTGGGCGTGAGCGTCCAGCGTGTCGGCGTCTTACGGCGCGAAGGCATGCCGACGGGCAGCGTGGCCGAAGCGGTCGCATGGCGGGAAGCCAGGGCCGCCGCACGTTCGGCCGCGGCGCCGGTTCCGACCGAACCCACGTCCCTCGACGACGGCACGATCCAGCAGCGCATCCATCGGCAGAACGTCCTGGTCAGTCGGGCGCGCGACGTGTGGCAGGCGGCGATGGAGACCGGGGACAGGGATCAGGCGAAGTATCACACGCAGTACAATCAGGCGACGGCCAAGCTCATCGACCTCGAGGCCGAGGCCGAGCGTCGGGCGATCATGGCCCGCGAATACATCAAGGCCTCGGAGGCGAAGGAAGCCATGCTTCAGCTGACGGGCGAATGGCTCGAGATGATGGAGCGCATGCCGAGCGAGGTCGGCGAGGCCTGCAACCCGAACGACCCGCCTAAGGCTATCGCCGTGCTCCAGGCCTACGTCCGCAAGGTCCGCGAGAAACTGAGCGGAGGCGGCCATGCCTAAGCGCAAGCGCAAGCCGGCGGCCAAGCGCAAGCCGATGCCAAAGCCCTCGCGTCCGTTCCAGGACAAGCGGAGGAAATGGTCGGAGATTTCTGACCGACTTTATCTGATGCTCAAGCGACAAGGCGTCGACCTCGACTGATGAACCGCGCCGAACTCCTAGCCATCGGCCGCGAGGCCTTGACCCCTCCGGACAACGCCGACCCCGTGGCATGGCTCGCCCGCAACATCACGCGCGTCCCGGCGGGGGCGTTCGCCGGCGGCTACAACCCGAAGCGCTGGCCGTGGATCGCGGAGAGCCTGAGGTTGTTCCTCGACCCGGCGACCCGGACGATGGTCGACCTCTGGTCGATTCAGACCGGCAAGACTTTGAAGGCCCGCCTCGCGGCGACATACCTGATGGCGAACGACCGCGGGAACATGGTCATCTACATGGACAACCAGGTCAACGCGGCGGACTTCACCATCCGATACCTGCGTCCGATGTTCAACCTGGTCGAAGACGTCCGCCGTCATATCTCGCCGAACGATAACGCCAAGGGCGACATCATCGACTTCGCGGACGGCACCATCGTCTACAACAATTCGGCGACCACGGAGAAAGACCTTCAGCGCATCTCGACGCGCTACGTCATCGGCGACGAAATCTGGCTTTGGAAGAAAGGGGCCGTGGCTCAGTCGATGGCCCGGACCAAGGCCTACGAATGGACGGCCAAGAAGCTGTATCTGTCGCAGGCCGGACTCGTCGGCGGAGACCTCGACAACATCTGGATGATGACGACGCGGCACGAGTGGAACTTCGTCTGCCCGCATCAGGACTGCCGGAAGCTGCAACCCTGGGACTGGTCTTACGTCAGGTTTCCCGAGGAGGCGAAAAGCCCTGCCGGATGGGACCATCTGATGGTCGAGCAGAACACGACGTACGAGTGCGCCGGGTGCAAGCGACGGCTGCCTGACACGAACGAGACGCGCATCGAATGTAACGCCGTCGAGAACGGGGCGCAGTTCGTCCAGACGGCGCAACCCCAGAAGACCGGGTGGATCGGGACGCACGTCAACGCATTGGCTTCGACGAGCTGGGGGTCGCTGGCCGTTGACATGCTCAAGGCGAAGGAGGCGAGCGACACGTATTCCGACGAGGAACTGAGGAAGCAATTCAAGATGAAGTATCTCGCCATCCCCTGGAGCGACGACGGCGGGTCGATGGTCGTTTCCAACGAGTCGGCCGATTACGCCATGGACGACGACTGGGAGGCCGAGGCCGTCATCACGCCTTCGGGAAAGGTGGTCGACAAGGAGGGAGCACCGGACGGAAGCATCCCCTTCCGCGTCTGCGGCATCGACGTGCAACGAGGATACTTCTATGCGGTCGTCCGTCGGTTCGCGAGGAGCGGGCATAGCCGGCTCAAGGCCTTCGCCAAGGTCGAGACGTGGCAGGACCTCGACGCCTTCGTCAAACTCCACGGCTGCCACAAGGCCCTCTGCCTCGTGGACTCAGGAGACCAGACGCAGGAGATATATCGGCAGACCGCCCTGCGCGGGTGGAAGTGTTCCAAGGGTTCGGGCCAGGAGTCCTTCGCCGTGAGCGACCGCGACGGCAACACCGTCCGCCGATTCTATTCCGAGAAGCAGGCCGTCATGGTACCGGGCGTCCCGCAGCGCGCGTGGCTGATCTCGTTCGCCAACACCCCGGCCAAGGACCTCCTTCACGGCCTGCGGTCGAGGAAGGTCTTTTCATTCGCCCGTGACGCCTCGCCCGAATACGTCGAGCAGCTGAACGCCGAGGTCCGCGTCAAGGACCGCCGGACGGGCAAGGCGACTTGGATCATGCCTCAGGGGAAGAAGGACAACCACGCTCTTGACTGCGAAATCCTCGCCCTCCTGGTCGCCGTCCGCTGGGGCGTGGTCGGTCGGGAGGCCACGGCTGACGACTTGCAAAAGGACGGAGGGCCGTCAGAGTGAAGGCAAGAGAGACGGTCCCGGAGCGTCGTCGGAGTGTGCGCCGACCGGGGCATAGGGCCGGGGCCGTTTCTCCCCTCCGTTGCCTAGGCCCGCAGATTTATGCAAGGACTGTTCATCGGATTGTCGGAAGACGAGCTGCTCGCGATCAAGGCCAAGGCGGTCTCTATGATCATGGAGGGCAAGGTACTCATGTCCTACGCGGACTCATCCAGCTCGGCGACGAAGCAGTTCGCCTTGCCGCCCAAGGAGATGCTCGCCGAGGCCATGGGGGCGCTGAGTTTGCTGGACAGCTCCAAATACGGCCGTCGTCGGAACGTGATTAACGTGCGCTACGACAACCGAAACAACGACTCCAACTATGGCCTCTAAGTCCCCGAAGAAGACCACCCCTAAGACCGCCGCCAAGGCGCCGAAGAAATTGCTCAAGGGAGCGGCCGGCCTTCCGCAGCCGCAGGCCTCGGCTAACGGTGGCGGAGGCTATCCGTCCGGCCCTCGATGGGAGAGCGTGACCCAGAGCAACGGTCGCCAAATCCTTTACATGGGCGCCAACGTGGACGCCCGACGGGAGATGTCGTCCCGCGATCGGAACATCATGGTCAAGAAGTGCCGGAACGCCGAGCGCAACTATGGCCTGTATAATCAGATTCTGAACGACATGGTCTTGTACACCTCGGGCGACGGCATCAAGCCGCAGTCCCACGCGTCGACCCCGGAGGCCGCGCGCGCTTACGAGGAATACTTCGCCGAGAAGGGCAAGCGCATCGACGTGACGAACCGCCTGTCTTTCTACCAAGCGCAGGGAATCGTGGTCAGGTCTCTGATCAGAGACGGAGACTGCTTCGCCGCTAAGGTCCGTAATGTCCGTGACGAAGCCAAGATTCAGCTCATCGAAGCCCACCGAGTCGGAGACCCTGCCGACCGCGACAAGCCCGAACGAGTCTGGGACGGCGTCGAGTTCGGCGACTACGGCGAGGTCGTAGCCTATTGGGTCTACCGCTCCAACGGATCGAGCCGTCAAGTCCTGGCAAACTCCATGATGCACGTCGTGGACTTCACCTCGTCGAGCGCCGCCCGCGGAACTCCCCTCCTGCAACATTCGGTCAACAGCCTGACCGACATCGACGAGATACTCCAAGCCGAGACTAGGGCTGTCAAGGACCAGTCCGAGGTTACGCGCGTCCTGAACAAGGCGGGCGGTTTCGTCGACGATAACATGGCCGCCGAACTTGGCGGAGGCGACCGCTGCTATTCCGGCATCGTCGAGCAGGCCGGCGGCAAGCTGCTCGTCCTGGAGCCAAACGAAAAGCTCGAGATGCAGGAGAGCAAGAGGCCGAATCAGACCTTCAACGGATTCATCACGGAGCTCCAGCGTGACGTCGCTTTCGGCTCCCTGCCTTTCGAGTTCGTCGCCAATCCTCAGGCCCTAGGCGGAGCCTCCGTACGCCTCGTCACAGCCAAGGCCGCCCGCGTATTCGGCAAGTATCAGACCATCCTCATCGACCGTTTCTGCCAACCGACCTGGGATTACATCATCGCCGACGGTATCGCCAGGGGCGAGATTCCTGACGATCCGAAATGGTACATGACATCCTGGACCACGCCGAAGAGCGTGACCGTGGACGGCGGACGCGACGCCGCCAACGACCGCAACGACGTCGAGATGGGTCTCCTGTCCATGTCGGAACTCTACGCCCAGCGCGGTCTCGACTTCCGTCAGGAGATGGAGAAGCGCGCGCAGGACATGAACTATATCGTGAACCTTGCGAAGCAGTCAGGCCTGCCTGTCTGGATGCTGTACAAGCCCGGATTCAACTGGCTCCAGCAAGGTCAGGCTAACAGCCAGACTCCGGCCGACGTGGCCGAGAACCTCGACCTCCCGACCCCTCCCCCTTCCACCCCTTAACATGAGATTCTTGTCCAACGGCCTCCGCGGCCTAGAGCCACTTCTGATTAACCCGGTCCGCGCGAAGGATTACGTCGAGGCCTCCAAGGCCGCCGGACTCGGCGACATGATCGCGCAGCTCTTCGGCGAAGCGCCCAAGCCCTACGTCGTCGGCACGACCGCGGTCATCCCCGTGTCAGGTCCAATCGGTAAGGGCCTCTCGCCCATTGAGCGCATGATGGGCGGAGCCGACGTCGACGTCATCGCCGGCTGGCTGGAAGAAGCCCAGGATAACCCGGCCGTCGACAAGGTCCTCCTCGCCATCAACTCCCCCGGCGGCACGGTGACGGGCGTCCAGGAACTGGCCGACATGGTCGCCAAGTACAAGAAGCCGACCCGTGCCTTCTCGGATAACATGGCCGCCTCCGCCGCCTACTGGATCGGAAGTCAGGCCGACGAATTCACCGTCACGGGCAGCGCCCAGATCGGGAGCATCGGCGTCTACATGGTCATCCCAAACCTAGAGGAATACTACGCCGCCCAGGGCATCAAGTTCGAGGTCATCGCCGCGGGCATCCACAAGGCCGCCGGCGCCGAAGGCATGCCCCTCACCGCCGAGCAGCGCGCGTATCTTCAGGCCTCCGTCGAGTCCACCCGCGACGAGTTCCGCGAATCGGTCCGCCGCAAGCGTCGTTTCGTCCGTGACGAGGACATGGAAGGTCAGGTCTTCACGGGCCGAGAAGCCGCCAACCGCGGCCTCGTCACCGGCATCGTCCAGAACCTCCGCGAAGCCCTCGCGACATTCTGATGCCTCAGACCGTCCCCGTCCCCGACTACGTCTCCGAAGCCGCCCGCCGCGGCCTCGAGTGGCATGCCGAGGGGAAGTCCGGCGACGGCGTCACCGACCAGACGATCCGAGAAGCCCGCGACATGGTCGAAGGTTCCATCTCCGAGGACAAGGTCCGCCGGATGGGGCCTTGGTTCCAGCGTCACCGTCCCGACATGGACGCCCCCAAGAACGACCCGGACAACAAGGACTTCCCCGGAGCGGGCGCCGTAGCCTGGGCGCTGTGGGGTGGGCCTACCTCGGGCGACATCATGCGCGCCGCCAAGTGGGCGGAGGATACCGTCGAGCGTCTTGAATTGGACGACGACGACGAGAGCGAGGAAGAATCCAAGGCCGGACAGTTGCCCACCTCCGCAATCTTTAAGACCATGACCATCGAAGAAAAACTCGCCGCCGCCGAGGCCCTCGTCGCCTCCGCCTCCGCCGAACGTGACGACCTCCGCGCCACCGTGGAGAAGCTCACCGTCGGTTCCGTCTCCGAAGTCGAAGCCCTCAAGTTCGAGGCCTCCGTCAAGGACGCCAAGGTCATCGAGCTCGAAGCCGCCGTCTCCGCCTACGCCAAGCAGGTCGAAGAACTGACCGCCAAGCTCGCCGAACTCTCGGCCGTCCAGGTCAGCGCCAGCGCCGAAGCCGCGACCATCGTCGCCAAGGTCGGCGTGGCCCCCATCGACCTCCCTCAGGGCGACAGCCCGGTCCGAGCCACGGACGCCGAGATCGCCGAACAGTACGCCGCCATGCCCTTCGGCAAGGAGCGCACCGAGTTCCTGAAGAAGAACCGCTCGGCCATCTTCAAGGCCACCAAATAATTTCCCCAACCCTCACCTGATATACCATCATGCCTAACACCATCGCTGCCCAGCTGATCGTCGACACCCTCGCCGGCCAGACCCAGACCATCCTCGCGAACCGCCTTGCCGCCCTCTCGCACTTCGCCTCCGACTTCTCCTCGGACGTGAAGCGCCCGAAGGACGTCGTCCAGGTCGCCATCGCCTCCGCCGGCTCCTCGACCGTCACGAACCCGACTACGTTCAACACGATCGGCGACTCGACCCTGAGCGCCACCTCCGTCACCCTGAACCACCTCTACCAGCCCTTCGGCCTCGCGTACTCTGACATCCAGAACGCCATCCGCCTGGAGCGCCTGGTGAAGATCAACCTCGACAAGCTGGCCGACTCCATCTGGGCCGCCGCCACCGCCCCGATCACCGTCGCCAACTTCGGCGCCGCCACCGTGACCGCCGCTGATTCGGCTGTCACCCCTGGTTCCGCCAACCTCCGCGCCCTCTGGGCCGGCGTCAGCAAGGCCGGCCGCAAGGCCCTGATCGTGAACCCTGGTATCTACAGCCAGCTCATCCCGACCAGCACGACCTCCCTCCCCCTCGAGAACGGAGCCTATGGCTTCGACGGCGGCGTCTACTACGCTTCCAACTTCCCCTCCGAGGCTAAACTGGCCGGCTTCGCCTGTGCGCCTGAGGCTTTGGCGATGGCCGCTGCGGCCCCGTCCCTCGACCACGTCCGCGACGGCATGCTCGTCTCGGAAGTCGTCCCGGTCGAAGGCCTCGGTCTGAGCATCTACTACAACGTCTGGGCCGACAAGAGCACCCGCTCCCTCGTCGCCTCGGCGGAGCTGATGTTCGGCGCCTCGAAGGCCGTGACCTCCGGCACGATCGCCTCGGTCTACAACCCGTAATCGCCGGGGCTTAAAGCCCCACGAAACGAGACCCCCAGAAATGGGGGTCTTTTTTTTGCCCACCCTTGCAGATTTATGAGCCTGTATTTTGAGTTCCTTCCAGATGCCAAGGAGATCGTGGCCGACCTAGGAATCCCAGGCTCGACCGCCGGCGCCACCCTGACCTTCTCCTGCCTCATCTCGGAACCCGCCTACACCAACGTCCTCGAGGCAGGTGGGTATTGTGAGCGGACCCAGTACTCTGTCCGCCTGCCAGCCGTAACGGCCTCCTGGACGAAGCCAGACGGGTCTAATGGGGCATCTGGACCCACCCTCTCGGCCGGGGTCCCTGTAGCCGGACTAGGCATCGGCAAGAAACTGACGGTCGGCGGCAAGGTCGTCCGCATCAACAGCCAGACCTACAAGCCCGGTTCGGCCTGGATCACGCTCGTCGTCATCGACGACAACCAGTAAATGGAAGGCCGCATCGTCCCCCGCAGCCGTGACGAATTCATGGCCGCCATCAAGGCCTTTAGCGAAGGGACGGGCGACGGCATGAAGGATGTCTTCCTGGAACAGGCCGCCCTCTGCTGCCGAGACTCCATGGTCTTCACCCCGCCCATCGTGAAGGCCGGGGGCGACGGCATGAGCAAGGAGGCCAAGCTTGCCGGCGAACTAGCCGTCCAGAAGGACGTGAAATCGGTCATGGTCGGCGAGCGTTCGGGAAGCACCCGTGCCCGCCGCGGCCGCCTGTTCCGCAAACTCGGCAGCGCGTCCTTCACGAACAACCCTGCCAAATTCTGGAAACTTGCCTCGGACAACTCCGACCTGTTCGCCGGCAACGGCCTCTGGAGCCGGATGTTCGGTAACGGCTTCGGGACGCAGAAGGGTTTCAACAAGCTGAAGAACTACTTCGGCAAGATCGGGCAGGAGGAGGCGTCGAACATCTTCAACCGCCCCATCGTCGAAAGCAGGGAGCAAGTCCGACAGATTCACGAGACCTTCAAGAAGCGCTTCGGCGGACGCATCGTCAAGAACGGCGGACCTGGCATCGACTTCTGGCAGCGGACCGTGGTCAAGGACAATGTCCTCGAGGACTATATCCGCGAGCGCATGAGGATGGTCGGCCGCATCAAGGCCGGCTGGGTCGACGCCCTCAACAAGCTGCCTAAGCCGAAAAACCTATCCGGGCCTGCCTCGCGCAAGAACGCAGGCCGCTCCCAGATTCCCCTCTGGATCAAGCGCCACGCCAAGAGCGAAGGATACGCGGTCATGTCCACCCGCCAGGTCGGCGAGCTCATCATCGAGCTGACGGTCGGGAACCGCATCGGCGATACTGACTTTGTTGCAACGGACGCCGACACGAAGAACCTAGTCTACGGCAACCGCGTCAAGCAGATGCCTCTCATGCTAGAGAACATGCTCAAGGCCCAGAGGGAAAAATTCAACCGCGGTAAACGCTGACCATCTTATGCCAGGAACCATCTCAGTAAGACACATCGTCGAGGGCGTCCTCGACACCTACCTGACCGCCGAGACCGGCCTTGCCGGCGTGGCCGTCTACACGGGCGACAACGCCGAGATCAACGTGCTGCCCAAGTGCGTCGTCCTCTGCGACTCAGCCAGGGCTCCGGCCGAACTGCCCGAAGGCCTCGGCAATTACCATTGTTCGGTCCGCCTGACCATCTTCTCCAACGCCGACGACACGACCCTGAGCGACCATCGCGCCAGGGTGGCCGCCGCGGCCGGAGCCATGTCCAAGCTGTCCCTCATCAAGGCCGCCTTCGTGACCGGGGGCGATGCGGTCTGTTATGACGTCACCCCGGAGAACGAGGACGAAGGCCGGGACGAGCGCTCTTGGGCGTCGGTCCTGAGCTACGACGTCTTCGTGGTCGTCAACCCGCAGCCGTAAGGGTTGCCCTCCTCCGCAGTTTCAAAGACCATGGCCGCCATTCTCAACGGAACTTCCTGCATCTACGGCATCAACGGAACTGTCGCGAACTTGTTCGTCCAGTCCTTCTCCGTGTCCTCCGGCTTCAACAACGAGGACACCGTCCAGAACGAGGCCGGCCTGACCGTGACCCATCGGCTCGACGATCGCAAGACGACCTTGAGCGTCGACGGGATCTGCAAGTCTGGGACGGTTCCGACCCTCGGTTCCACCCTGACCTTCACGACCAACACCTCCTCGGCCTATGGCGGCGGCGGCGCTTCGACGACCTTCGCCGGAGTCGTGGTCAAGGTAGACGAGAAATCCGTCAACAAAGGTTTCACCAGCGTCTCGGTCGAAGCGGTCGACTACGAAGGCATCACCTACTAATTGACTCCGCCCCGCAAGGGGTAGGATAGGAGGCGTGGACGGAAGATTCCTGCGCGCCTTCACGGACCCGGCCAAGGTGACCTGCCTTGGTCGGACTGTTTATCCCTGGTGCCTCAAGTACCGGGTGCGATTGCTCGCCATCGACTCTCCCTTCGCGGATGATTCTGGACGGCAGCCGACTCCGCTCGACCTGCTGACGGCCGTCAAGATATGCGCCGAGGAACCCCTGGGCGAGCTGACCAAGGCCGAGATAAGGATGGTCAAATTCCTCACCGAACGCCCTGGCAAATTCCTGACCGAGTGCGAGAGGTTCCACGAGTACGCCCATGTCGGCGCGTGGCCCAAGTTCTGGACGACGAACAGCAAGAACGGAGCGGCCGCCGAGGACGCCGGGATTCCCTGGCCGATCATGGTGGTCGCCTCGCTCATGAAGCACGGGTTCGACGAAAAGCGGGCGTGGGAAATGCCCGAGTGTCAGGCCATATGGTTCAACGCCTGCTTCGGCGCGATGAACGGTTCGGAGCAGAAGATTTTGACCACCGACGAAGAGGCCTTCATGGCCGAGCAGGAACGGCTTGAGAAGGTTGCCGCCTCCGCAGAGGTAAAGACCCCCGCCGCCCATGTCCCAGAAACTTGAATATGAACTGAAAGGAAAGTCCGACGTCGAGCAGGTGACGGGTCGGGCGAAGAAGTCCGTCGAGACCCTCGGCCAGTCATTCAAGAAGGCGGGCGACGACATCGTGAAGAAGTTTACGGGCATGCTCGCGGGGGCCGTCCTTTTCGACAAGGCGCTGAACCTTATCACCGGCACGTTCCGCGACCTCGGGGAAGTGGCCGACCAGGTCGACCGTTCCGGCATCTCCGCCGAACAGTTCCAGAAACTCGCCTACGCCGCCCAGCAGTCCGGCGTGTCCATCTCCACCCTGGCTAAGGCCACCCGTCAGCTGCGCGTGGACATGGCCGAGGCCGCCGCCGGCACCGGGGATAAGATCGAGATGTTCAAGGCCCTCGGCGTCTCCATGGAACAGCTTAAGTCCGGCGACGTCATGGCCGTATTCATGGGCATCTCGCAGGCCCTTGGCGGAAGCGCCGACGACTCTGAGCGCCTGCTCATCACGACGGCCCTGTTCGGAGACAAGATTGGCAACGACATCATCCCCCTCTTGAATGACTTCAAGAAACTCCAGAAGGACATCGCCGACGCTCCCATCGTGGACGCCAAGACCCTCAAACTGATCGGGGAATACAACGACGGCATGGACCGACTCAACGCCAAGATGAAGGTCTTCGTCGCCCATCTTTTCAGCGCTTACGAAACCTACTCCAAGTGGATGTCGAAGGTCGCCGAGGATGCGGCCAGCGGCGTCTTCTCATTCCTCAACAAGATCGGGCTAGGCGGATTTGCCTCTGACGCGGTAATCACGATGGTTCCCAAGACCCCGATGGGCGCAGCCCTGGTGGCCATGGGCGCCGACGG
>SXGQ01749091.1_pt1 | contig 10782 bp, 12 predicted proteins | sample 3178371 | NCBI WGS metagenome assembly SXGQ01 (sample SAMN11356859, study PRJNA531348) | freshwater metagenome | isolation source: freshwater sample F1-20 | place: China: Fuxian Lake, Yuxi | collected 2017-12-25 | reverse complement strand
ATCTCTGCCGAAGGACTTAGGAAATTACATGATTATGTGAGCAAAATAAAAAATCATGATGAGCGCAAAGATCATTTGATGGGTCGAATAGCGTCAAACAAGAATGTCGACGCTGGAACTCTAGATCAAATTGCAGTAAATTCGGAGGATCAAGAAGCCTGGTCTCATGTTGCAAAGAATCGAAACACAGCAGCGGGTACACTTCTCTATATGGCGGGTAACCCAGCGGTCGGCGATAGAGTCAAAACTGAAATCGAGAACAACAAGAATGCGACCGAGGCTGTGCGTCTCATACTGGCGAAAGACAAAAATGACACAGTCAGGTACTATGTTGCTCGCTCTGAACATGTGACGCCGAATGTAATTAGGGCACTGTACAGTACTGCAAGAGACATGGGAGAATTAGGTCAGCTCGACGGTCTGGCTAGCAATCCTAAAACTCCGCCAGATATCCTTGAGAAGTTAACGGAAATCCCGGGCATAGACATGACACAAATAATAGACCATCCAAATGTGTCGGACGAAGTTCTGAAAACGCTGGCGTCCAGAGAAGGCAAATACGCGCGAGCCGCAGCAGACGAGCTCTTCTGGCGAGGAGAGAGGAGCTGGTCTCGCAAGACCCGAGAGGAGTCTGGCGGGACAAGAAATGAAAACGTTCTACGACAGGCAAGGTATATTGTCGATAGATTGCGTAGAAGCGCAGGCAAGATTTAAACCTGTCGCTGATTTAAAAAAAATAATAAATTATCCTACGCCGAAACAAGTCATGCGATATTAAAGGCTAGCTGGACTCACACACTCATCGATGACTGTTTGAGCAGGTACTTGTTGGTCTCGTGAGCGTTCGCGAGCGCCGCCATAAAGTCGTCTAGCCCTCGGGGCATCTTAAATCCGCACTTGTCGCAGGAGGCGTAGAGGGCATCAATTGCAGCGCACAGATCTGACTCTGACCTAAGGCCACGCTTAATGTGATCTCGCTCAGTCATCCACTGCTCTACGCAGTTTAGCATGCACTCTAGCGCCGCAGCTGGGCACACTGCGTCAACACCCGAATAGGCAACAAGCTTCTCGCCTAGCCCATCAATGTCCTCGGTCACGGAACCGTACAACCGCTGAAAAAGCAGGTGATTGCCGTAGAAAGATGTTCCCATCACCTGCCAGTGTGATGTCTGGTAGCTCTGGTACTGCGCACGAAGAATGTGGTGCACTTTCTGCATCGCGTGTATGCACTCCTCGGGCATCGTGTCCCTTCCGGACATTTGAGCGACGACGGGCTCTGGAAGAATTGACTGTAAGTCGTCCATTGAAACGACTGAGACGCCTAACTCTTCCTTAAGAATTTTTCGAAGTCGATCTCCGGTCACACCTCTTTTGTCTTCGCTTCTGCGCATTGTGTTTCTCCTGTCTGTATCTGTAAATATATGCCTAGACTCGAGCTTTATGTCACATTCTCTTGATTCTGCAACTATTAAGTGGGCCTTAATCGAGACACCACGAGACTCAACAAATTCCTTATATTGAGACAGGTAGCCTTCGTTGTCGTCCCACATTGTGACATGTGCAATATCAGGATTTGCGTCTAAGATCTCTTTGAGGACTGAGACCTTAAAGACAGGCGTGCGTCCCTTGCTCAACAGACGTACCTCATCAAAAAGTAGTCCGGCACTCGACAGGAGCGCCTCTATGCGTTCTCTAAATCCGCCTCGATCAGGGCGACCTGTCATCAACACCGTGTATACATCAGGGCTGTCAATTGACGCGAGAGCGCTACTAACAACATCCTCTACCCACCAGTCTTGCCCAGGCTCATCAGGGACGCAGGGCGGCGACAGAGAATTAATCGACCACCACCAGCCTGTCTTTCTCCTGGGCGGCGGTTGTGGTGATCTAAAGAGCGTGCCGTCAAAGTCATAGACGTGCAGTTCGCGCGGCATTATTTTGACCTGTGCTTCTGCACCTTTTTCCACTCAGACTTGTCGACGCCTCGGGCCTTGCCGCCACGAATAAAGCTATTAACTCTACCCATAGCCCACGCATGCTGTGGCACGCCCTGTCTGTGCCCTGTAAGCCAAGCTGCGAGGCCCTTGCGGTACACGCCCGACAAGGCACCTAATGGCATGTTTGACTTTTCGGCTTTTTTCTTGAGAGTTGCGCGCACCTTTTTACTAAGACCTTCTAAGAGAACTTCTTCCTCGTAGAATTCATTGAGGAGTGCCTCAAACAATTGAGTCGCTGAGCTTTCTGCGTTCTCTGTTTTTCTTGCCTTTTTGTAAGTCTTGTCAGCGCTCCACTCATCGTAGCAGCTTGCAGGCTTAGGATTCTTTGAGCATTTATTGATTTCCTTTGACATCTGCTTGTTGCTCCTGCTCGTGCCGCCCTTGTAGTAATCAGGATTGCCAGGGCGCCGGCGTTTGCTCTTTTTCTTTGCCTCAATGAGTATGTCAAGAATTTGATGGTCGCTTACTTCTCTCACCTCAACTGTAAGACTAGACGCACTGTCTGAGCGCTTTACACGATGCCACATCTCACGAGGTATTGCGTGTGTATCGCCTGCGCGCAGGTCAACAGGAAGGTCACCGTCAAACTGCAATTGCCAGCCTGTTCCCTCGAGAACAGTTAAAATTCTATTCTCGGCGTCTCTGTGCCAAATAAGGTTTTCAGACTCTGCTTTCGAAGAGAAAGTGCGAATGCGAAGATCTTCGCGAATACGTGTTTCAATGTAAGGATGTAAACTCATCACCACCACCCCGGTATGTTGCGACCAAAAAATTTTGTAGCTCTACAGGCCCAGTAGCCCGCCTGTGTCCTGTCTTTCTTTTTGGCACAGTTGTGTCTGTTGCCGAAGGACTTGCGACGCTTGCGTGCAGCATCTGAGTCGCCCATTGCGTCAGGCATAGATGACCCAAACGACACCTTCTTTACATTACCTGTCTTAGGATCACGCACGTAAACATACGCCTTGCCGCCGCCACGTTTAGGTTTGCCGAGCTCGACTTCTTTACCTTTGTACTTCGCCTCGTAGACTCTGCCTGAGCATGTCTCGCATGGCTCATCCCACTCTCCCTCGACCTCAATTATTGGGAAATCTAGCGGCACGAGAGAGCCCTCGTACTCTGACCACTCACCGATGTCAGTGTCCAGGCGCTCAGACTCCCACGCGTCGGCAGGTAAGTACTGCCCTATCGAGAGAAGCGACCTAAGCATCTTGGCATTGCTAAAAAACTCTGGCGTGCCTGGTCGATATGTGGACAAACTCTCTGGCTGATACATCATCTCGGGGCTTGACTGATTGCAAGAACACTCACCAAGCATGTGATGTACGTCACGCAGGTGACGGCGCAGATTCTTGTCGCTCACTTCCTGCACGATCTGCCCGATATCGCGTCGTATTCTAGCAGCTTCACGTGAGTCAATGTAGGGATTGGAGGACAGCTCTGCGAGCTTTATTTTGAGCGCATCTGTGTCAGACAACAATCCTCTGAGGTTAGATCCGCCGGGCGCGTTGACACGGAGCAAAAGATGGTTAATTTCTTTTAGCGCTCGAGTCTCACGCAGAGCCGAACGAGAAATTTTACTATCAATGATCTCTGCTGCTAGCCGCAGACTTTCACTCTGGCGTGGATAATAACTCTCTAGAACTCTGGCAGCACCTGCATCAATGTGCTCATTTCGCTCCTGCGACGAAGAGCATCCGCACATGCAAGTCGTCTGCGACGAACTCGAAAGGGACTCTAGCAGAGCACGACGCAGAGACACGCGCAGTTTCGATCTTAAGCCTGCCTGTGACTCAAATTGACTCATACACACCTCATGTTTACACTATAAATATTACCGTGTGACAGGTTTATAGATTTTAATTTGAGAACTGATTACAACTGCGCTTTCCTCAGTTCCGCAATAATTCGCAAGGCCATGCGCCGTGATTCTGTGACCTGCAGACCCTTCTCTTTAAGTTTTTTCTCTGCGGCCGTCTTTATATGTATATACCGATCGTCGACGTCGGCGTCTGCTATGTATTTCAGCACCTCCACAGGCGTCAGATCGTTATCTACGAGTGCCCTCGCGGCCATGCCCCGCCAGCTCCACAAAAATGCCGGCCGCAGAAGCGCGTCGCGACCTATTGCACTAATAGTGCTCTCATCGGCATTTGGATTTTTTACGATACGCGCGCAGACATTTGAGTCAAACCGAGACCCCTCATATATATCACGCAGGACATCACTGTGAGTGCTTGGGTGTTCTACGAAGTGATACGCCAGCGCCAAGTTGAGCATCGGGTCCGTTTTATCCCAGATGAGCTTCAAGGTGTCTGGGTTCATTTCTCTGTCACGTATGATCTCTGGGATATTAGACGCAAGCTTAGAATTAAAGAACGCTAGATTGTTATTAATTAACGAAAGCAAGGCCTCGTCGAGCACGTCGGCAGGCAACCCTCGATTAAACAATATTTCTTTAAGAACTCTAATTTCAGTGTTGTCAATGGGTTTTACTTTGTCGTCAGCGTCAAAGAAATTTTTAAGCATGTCAACGAGGACGTCCGGCACAGACGTGTTTCTCGAGAATTCCCGCATCATGTCCTTATCGCCCTTGACTTTTGCATCCCCGTACAGTTTCTTAAGCACATCGAGGGGAGCGCCGGGGAAGCGCGCGACGACACCCTTGACTTTGTCTGACTTGTGCGCAGCGGCGCGCTTAAAGACAGCCTCAGTGGCGTGGCCTAAGATGTAAGAAGCAAGATCAGCGGCTTCACTCGTGCTGAGTCCCTTCAACATCTGGTCGAATTTTTCAACGTCGCTGCCTGCTGCTTTAACTTCTGAGACAATTGGGTGCGTGCCTCCGTGCATCACGACGAACTCGTGTGCCTTGCCTAAAATACCACCTGTGATCTTGAACGTCGAATGTTCGTGCTCAGGGAGCTCGACACTGATAGGCTGGTCATCGTCGACGTCGTCGTCCGGCATAGGCCTGCTATTGAGGTTGACGCCCAGGTTGCCCCCAAAGATGCGCGACAAATCTTTTAGTGTGAGGCCCTTGTTTACGCCGTTAACCGTGATGCCATTTTCCCTGCCGGTCGCCTCGAGAGTGCCGTTCGAAAAACCAATGCTGATTCGACTCTCTGGGTCTCTAGGGTTTGAACGCGGGTCCTCGTTAATAACGTAAAAGAGCATCATTCCTTGCGTTGCGTAGAGGTTAAAGAGGTTTGAGCCTCCAGTGCGAGCAGTGCACCAGGTGACATAGGATTCACCTGTTACCGGGTCGAATCCTGCGATGTTGACGCTGTTCTTCTCGCTTGTCGGGAAGTACAGTGCCCACTTTCCAAACTCTCCGATCTTGTCCGCCTTCCATGACTCGTCGGCGCCGAGATTGACTCGAGGATCGTGGAGAGCAAGGAGCGTGTTCAGGACTAAGGAGGACATCTTCGTCGCGTCGGCTGGATTCGTCCAGCCGCGAGTACTAGGCGGACCGAAGGCTGCATCAACAGCTGTCTTGAACTGCTCGTTCGAGCCGTACTTCTGCGAGATTGCAGCATCTTTCGAGGCGAATTTCACGACGAGCGGCAGGACGGCGGGCAGGGTGTTGTCATCAACTGGGTACTTCTGTCGCAGGTAGCGATCTGCGAGCCAGTTCACCCACTTGGCCTTTGTCGACAGTGATTGAAACTGTCTAAGAGCCTCGGGATTGTCCTTGAGCATGGCCCCAAGCGCAGCAGCGTCCTCAAGGACGCCCTCGAGCAGGATGCCCTGGATCAGCGCGCGCAGCCTCTTCTCTGTCAATAGCATGTCAGCCCCCTTCAAGCCACGATTATAATTTTGTCACATCATAAATATACACATTTGGTGCACTCAACTTGCATGTTCCAAAAAAAATGCCCCGACAAGTTGTCGGGGCACATAGAACCGTCAGACGCCAGACTTCAGTTTGAGCTTGGCGCGGGGGACGAAGGAGGAGGCGCGGCAGGAGCTGCATCGGCAGGAAGTGCCGGAGTGCCACCGTCTGCAGGAGGCGAGGAGACCTGCGGCTCTCCCGGCGTGACCGAGGGAGGTGCATCCGTGGCAGGCGCGGAAGGTGCTGCGGGAGCCGGAGCTGCTGCGTCGGCAGGAGCAGGAGCAGGCTTAGGACCACAGGCGACAACAAAAAGGGCTGCAACATAAAGTACGTTCTTCATCTCTTCTCCTAGGCATCAATGTAACCACGCAGTTGCACTTAAAAGATGCCTTTGCAAACTGCGTCTTTAATTTGCCCCTCTCGGGGCGGCTTATTGTTTGTGCTAAGTATACCGCTCGACTCAAAATTGTACACGATCTAAGGCTTATCTAGATCACCTGCAAGGACGGCACGCAGAAGTTCAAGGGCGGCGAGAACCTCTACGGGAGTCTCAGTGTGGCCCTCGAGGCGCTCCTTGAATGAGTACTGGATTGCGTCGAGAAGCTCTTGCCAGAGATCCACCCACGCCGGGCGCCCATTGTTGGTCTGGAGAGTGCTTGCGTATTTTTCAAAACCCGCCACTGACCTCGCTCTAATGCCATCAATGATTTTGATCTTTGCCACGGCGTCAATATTCTGCAGTTCCTCGATCTTCGACAGAAGAATCGGACCAATCTCGACGCCACCCATTACAGGGGGTGGAAGCGCAGCTGTCGCTGACTTACTGTTCAGTGTCACTCTTTGTCTCCTCTAGCTCAACAATTAGCGGTTTAATGACGTCCGTAATATTGTCCTCCTGCCAGGCAAAGTCGACCCTGTTTGTGGGCATTATTTTGTCCCACGCAACAGTCTGTACTTCTCCACCTACCAGCACCTGGTAAGTGTCCTTGGCGCGGTCAATTATCACTCCTTGTTTGACAGTTAGATTTTTAGCGTACTTTCCAATGTCAGTGTTGGGCAGAACACTCACAATGCTTCCTGTCTCATAGTCACCAAACTTAAAAGGCACTTCAGCGCTATCTGCGCTGAACATTGCACAGACATAGCTGCTCGGGTAATAGGAAAAATTTGTGTCCAGGACGGAATTGTTGTCCACGACAGCGGCAACGTCGACAATAGACAGACCAAATCTATGGTTGCTTCTTCTGACAACTGCCTTTAGTTTACCGCTCACAATCATTTTAATCCGGATCCTAAAGTGATAAGTATTAAGCAGCCGCCTTATCTAGAACCATGAATTCCCACTCACCATCCCAGTTCGTGTACTTGACGCGCTTTACACCCTTCAGTCTTAAAAAATTTTGGCAGTGTATGCAGGGTCTCGCCATTGTCGGACTGCCGTCGCTCAAGAATCGAACTACGCAGATGCGATCAGGAATTTCACGAAGCTTCAGTATAAGATCCGCTTCGGCATGAAGATCATGAATAGTCTCCCTTGCATTAGCATATCGCTTCCTATACTGTGACGAAAACTCTCGTCTGCTGTTAATGCCAATTGGGCTGTTCCTATTACGAGGAACGAATGCTGCAATGTGATAACTCTCATTATTGCTCAAGGCAGCTTGCCTAGCTTCATAGTACACTTGACAAGGTATACCTCCCGTCTGTTTGCCTGTTTTTATCTTATCTCTTCTTGCGAATTTTTACACGAAAACCACCAATAAATTCGTATCGAGGGGTGCACTGCGACAGGCGCACGAGCTTCAGATAGGAGTCGAGCTTATCGCTAGGAATCGCAAAATATCCGCCTTTATTGACAATAAACACGCCGTTAACGTGCCCGAACACCTTGCTCGGTGCGAGGCAGCTCTCGAAGAGCTCGAGTAACGCTCTGGGCGAATTAAAGAGTTCATGTGCGAGAATGCAGGCAAGACCTGGCCGGGGGTCGACTTCTGGATCTAGTGCGCGGACCCGACTAAGTGACAGAATTCCTGAAATTTGCGACGCAGCGGCAGAGTCGACTGCCTGAACGTTGCCGTTAATAAGGACACCGGAAATGTTAGGACTGCTCAGTAAATCAACGCGGAGCGCAGATCTTGCTGCGGCAACTCTCTCAAAGAGCTCTCCGAGGAGCCGAATGCGCGCAGGCGAGATCTCACCCTTGACAACATGCTCTCGAAGCAGGGCGTCGAGCTCTGCGATTTTTGCAACGGACTTCAAGAGATCATCACTCAGGTAAGGACCGTCTATGTGCGCCGCGTACCTGTGCAATGTCTGCAGGAAAGTCTCCACCTGCGTGAGCGCGCCGACAATCTTGTAGAAGCACTCAAGCCATGCTGCGCGTCCGGTCGCTCCTACTCGAATCGCATCGGAGCGGCTGGTCGACTCCTTGACCTCCCAACGCTCATCGCCGATGTCAATGTCGTAGTCGCCGCCGACAGTCGTAGAACCGCCAAATATTTCGGCCAGCAGGTTCTCGCCGAGGCCCTGCATCTTTCCTGCGTCTGTGTATTTTAACTCAGAAGAGTCACTAGGCCAGTCCTGCCAAGACTCTCGGGGAATAGTTGCACAGATCATGTTTGTCTCCTCTGTCTGCAATAGACAGTTTAGCAAATCATGGTCATTTTTATACGAAAATTTTTACTGTCGGTACTCTGGGGGAACTACGAGAGCAATGCGAGACCTTACAACCCCCGAATAGGTGAAAGTCTTCACGAGATCCTTGCGTACGAATCGGGCTCCCTGTGGGTCAACAAGAAAAAACCCCTGGAGATTCTCAGGCATTTCTTCGAATGCCTCTTCGACAGTGGCCTTCAAGACACCTGTCGCCCAAGAAGAAAAATCGCTACCGAAATTATCAAATACTTCGTGATGAAGCTCCGCGGAGCTCAAAATGTAAAGATCTTCGTCTGGAAATAACACATTTCTAATAGTCGACAACTTCTCTAGGTTAGTCTGAAGATTGTCAAGCTGACTATTATAGACACTGTCTCCAATCGTAAGGTTTGCGTCGATTGAGACAGTTGGTAATTCACTCGCATCGGCGTCGTAGTTAGTTACATCCGTCACAAGTTGCCCTAAGTCCTCAAAATAACTCTTACCAATGCTGCCTCTAGTGGCGATGTTGTCCAATGAGACTGCAGTCTTAAGTAACATCTGTATGTTGTCGCCTAGGCGACTACGAGTTGCCTCGGTCTTTCTACTTAATATGACGCTCTTACAAAATGAAATAATTTGCTGACATATGTCGCGGAGGTTGTTTCGTAATTTTGCGGCGGCAATCGAACTCGCACTCCCAAGGACTATTGATGGCGCGGTCTGCTTGACTTCGTATGTCTCGCCCTCAATGAATAGATCCCAGGGATTGTTGGCTTTTCCGAGAACAACAGGCGCCCTAAGCATTTTCTCTTCGTCGATCAGATGCTTGATCAATACCTCTCCTCGTCCTTGCACCCCAGACGCATTGTTGTAGAGTTCGGAAATACGTCTATAAATGTCGGCTTCAGTCTCTCCAGTATTAAGAGGATATAGCGCTCTCCACCGAACGTACTCGCCGCTCTCAAGCCTGTCGAGGACGCTGGGTGTCGTCGTGCCAAGTGCCTCGAATAAGCGAATTCTCTGTGCTAGTTTGGCAGAAAAGACGTGTGAATTTCTCGAATTATGCCGCATTTCAACTCCACGCTGACCGCAAACGTCTCATCGAAGATGTGTAGATCTCCGCCCGCTCGCTTGTGTAGATTAAATATCTTGTTTGCACGAAATCCTTCCTCTTTCGAGAAACAAACCCACGTCATTTTAGCACCAGAAGAAGCTCGCGGCCGAAAGCCTTCGAGACCCTGAAGCAGGGGATTAAGCACGATAACGCGAGCGTCTCGAGTGTCTCTCAACACATCGCTCAGCAAAAACGATGCTGCGCCCTGGACGATTATCAAGTCCGGCTTTGCTGCGTCAATGTTCGACAGTGCGGCTTCCCATGATCGCCTATAGAAGGTCTCGATCTCATCTAGTGGAACTGCCAGCTTTGAATCTCCATACTTGGAGTAAATAGATGACGCAGTCTCGTCGACGAGACGAGGCCTCAATATTGAGAGAGAGTAGGCAAGGCAGCTCACAATCTGTCCTGTTTGTTTTGCGTCTATGTCTTCTAGGAGGGCCGCTTTTTTCATTGTTTTGTCCATTCCCTAGCACGCGTACGCGCCTAAGTATGTACCGATGCAGAAATCGCACAGTACAAAATCAAGACGCGCAGGGGGTCATTATGTTAGATCCACAGAAGCAGGAGAGGCTTGAACGTCTCATTTTAAAGCAGCAGATTATAATTGCTAATCTGAAGAATCAGAATGCGCAGCTTGTGGAAGACTTACACAGGTTAAAACATCACGACGAGTCAAGAGGCCTTAGGTGGTTCCAGCGCCTCAAGGCACTCATTCAGCGCATGTCGTCTAAGTAAGTCGATCTTCTGGCAGCGCTTGAGAAACTTGAAGCGTGCCTCTGCGCGAAAAGCCGCTGATTTGTCATGACACGGAACATAGTCGACCAACTCGACGGGTCGGCGGCTCCGTGTGTACTTCGCTCCACGGGGCGAGGTGTTGTGCTCGACTAGTCGACGATTGACATCGACAGTGACGCCGCAGTACAGCGTGCCGTCCGCGCACCGCAGGACGTACAGGTGCCAGGTGTCACTCAAGCTTTCGAAGCCTGTCTGCCCTAAACTTTACGGCCTCGCCTGTCTTGTCCAGGAGCACAGTGACGATCCAGAGTCCCTCCATCGTGCCTCCCACCATCATCTGGTGACTCCCCTGCAGCTCTGTTGTGACAACCTTGCCTGTCAAGCTCATGTTGTCATACGGCGCAACTGCCTCTCCCTGTCTAAACGTCATGCTGTCCCCCTTGCCTTCTCGGCGAAAAGTGCCGAGT
>SXGQ01358836.1_pt1 | contig 10782 bp, 6 predicted proteins | sample 3178371 | NCBI WGS metagenome assembly SXGQ01 (sample SAMN11356859, study PRJNA531348) | freshwater metagenome | isolation source: freshwater sample F1-20 | place: China: Fuxian Lake, Yuxi | collected 2017-12-25 | reverse complement strand
TCCAATTCTCCGCGATCCACGGCGTGGGTAACACGCGGCGGTACCATTTGCCGCTGCGGCCGACGAGCGCGTCAGGCGGATTCGGCAGGCCATGGAAGACGACGATCTTCGCGCCTTCGGGGATCGTGGGCGTCTGCCAGAAGGAGAACGGGAAATACTTCACGCAGTGCTTCTTGAAGCTGCGGCACCAGGTCGCGGGCCAGTAGCCGACCTTACCCTGGGCGCTGAGGTGCGCGGTCAGGAATTCCTGCTCGTTGCGGTGGCGCTTGCGCACGGCCTCGAGGTTGGCGCGGAAATACTCGAGCACGTCCGGGTGCGCGCCCGCGGTCCAGCGGTAGACCGAGGAGTTGCCGGTGTAGTCGCCCTTCTGCCAGTCGCGGATGATCAGGAACTCGCCGGGGTGCTGGAAGAACCCGTCCATGTTGCCGACGATGACGATGTCGATGTCGAGGAAGAGGACCTCGCCCTTGAGTTCCGGACCGCCGGGGGCGCTGAGCGCCGGGGAGAACGAGACGAGCTTGGTCCAGCCGCGCTCGGGCGCACCGGCGGGCAGTTCCAGGCTGGGGATCGGGAAAGTCTCGATATCGGCATGCAGGCCGTCGCGATTGTCGGTGAGGCAGACGAAGCGGTGCGGGATCGTGAGGTGACGACGCACCATGGAGTGGAGCCGGTTGACGTACTCGGGACCGTACTTGGTGCCCCACTTCATGCAGAGGATCGTGGCCATGCTGGACCGCATCCTAGGTAGACCCGGCGGCGCGGGGCAACCCCAGAGCGGACGACCGCTTGCGCTCCACGGGCGCCCGGGCATGCTGATGACTCAACCATGGACGACGACTCAACGGACGATTTCGAGGACCGGGTGCAGGACGAGGTCGAGGAACGCCTCACCGATGGCCGGACCATCGAGGAAAGCCTGGGCCGACCCCGGAGCGGGGGCTGCGCCCTGCTGCTCTTCGTCCCCGCCTTGGCGGGACTCTGGTTCCTGACCTGAACGCTCAGCGCAGGCTCCGCAGCCAGGCGACGAGGTCGAGCAGTTCCTGCGGCTTGAAAGCGGCGTCGAGGCCGGCGGGCATGAGGCTGGTCGCGACCTCCTTCTCGGCGACGACGGAGGGGTGCGGTAGCGTCTTCGCCTGGCCGGCGGCATCGACCAGCACCAGGCCGGCCGCCGCGCGGGAACGGATCAGGCCGAGGTGATGCTGCCCGTCGCTGGTCTCGACGTCGTGCAGTTCGTAGTCCCGGGCGATGGTGTTGCCGGGGAAAAGGATGCTCTCGACGAGCTCGCGCTCGGTGCGGATGGCGCCGATGCGGGAAAGATCGGGGCCGACCTGCCCGCCGTTGGCGCCCACGCGGTGGCAGGCGACGCAGGCGCCCTGCCCGGTGGCGAAGAGCTTGGCGCCTTCGGCGGGACGGCCCTGCTGCGCGGCGTCGCGGGCGAGACCGTCGAGCTTGCCTTTCTTCTGTTCGTTGGCCGCGAGGGCGGCGTCGAAAGCCGGCTCCATGATCTCGAAGACCGCGCGCGGCCACTTGGCGAAGGCCACGCGCACCTCGTCGGGTCGAAGGGTGCCGAGCTGGGGCGACCGCGCGAAGGCGGCGGCGATGCGCTTGCCCTGGGCCGGCGCATACTGGCGGAGGACGCGCAGGAAACCTCCCTGCTCGATCGGACCGGCCTGCATCAGCACCGGCAGGAAGCGGTCCAGCTGCGCGTCGCTGAGCTGGGCTTCGGACAGACGATGGCAGGCCTCGATGCGCTGGCCCAGGTTACCGGCGTCGCCGGCCAGCCCGAGCAGGAGATCGAAAGCGCCGTCGCTCAGCTTGCTCCCCGCATCGGACAAGGCCAGCAGGGCGCGGAGCCGCAAGGCGGCGGGTCGCTGGGTGTCCGCGGCGAAGGCCGCAAGGTCGGCGTCGAAGGACTTGTGCTTCACGCGGGCGAGCGCGGCGAAGACCAAGGGACCGGGCTCCGCCCGCAGGAGCTGCGACAGCGCGGGACGCCAAGGCTGGTCGGCGAGCTTGCCGGTGGACGCGGCGATGGCGCGCAGGGCGACCTGCCGGACCGGGGCGGCCGCGTGCCGGAGCATGTCGCCAAGCAGGGCGGCGGTCCGGGGCTGGCCGGCGAAGGCCACGCCGAAGCGTTCCAGGGCGCGGAGCTGTTCGGGGGCAGGCTCGCCCGCCTGGAGCCAGGCGGCGAAGACCGGCGCCACGCGGGCATCGCCATCGGCGGCCTGCGTCAGCGCGAGGAAAGCGTTCTCGCCTAGGCCCGCGTCGGCGGTGCCGAGCGTGCCGGCGGCGAAGTCGAGGACGGGGGCGCGCTCGGCCGCCGGCGTCACCTGGGAGAGGATGCGCAGCAGGCGGGCTTGCTGGCGCGGGCTGGTGGCGGCTTTGAGGTCATCCACGGTGAAGACCCGCGTGCTCAAGCCGGCGTAGAGCGCGGCATGCTCGAGGAAAGCATCGAGCGGCCGGTCGAGCAAGGTGCGCAGGGCCGCGGTCGCGGCGGGCGTGCGGACCTGGCGGAAACTCATCTGCTCGCAGGCGCGGCGGGCCACGGCGGCGTCCGCGGAGCCGAGGTCGCGGGCGATCTCGTCGTCGGTGAGCGCTCGATAGGTGGCCGGCTTGGCCGGGGCGAGCGCCACCGGCTTCACCGGGCGTACGCGGTAGATCCCGCCGGTGACATTCGCCGAATTGAGCAGGCTGGACGGGCAATGCGGGTACCAGGTGCCGGTATCCAGCACCAGCAAGGAACCATCCGGGGCCTCGACGACGTCGGTGAGATGGGCGCCCGTCTTGGTGAGCGTGAGAAAATCGTGTTCGGAGGCGCGGTAGCCGGCGCCTTCCTTCTGGAGTTCAAGACGGATGACCTTCTTCGAGTTGTAGAGCGCCACCATGAGGTGGAGGTTGTCGGCGGAGGCGGCGAGGGCCGGGGCGAGTTCGGGGCCGCGGGACCAGAGGGCGCAGCCGCTGGGCACCAGGTGGCCGAGGTTCGCGACCAAGGGCATCTGCAGGTGCGTGCGGAGCTGGTCGGCGACGATGTGGAGGAAGTCGGGGCGCGTGTAGATGCCGCCGAGCTGCCACTGGCCGATCGTGTCGTAGCGAGGGACGCCGTTGTAGAGGTTGCAGGTACCGAAGAGCTCGCCGGTCGGGGCGATGGCCAGGCCGGTCGGGTTGTCGCCACAGATCAGGGCATGCCAGCGGATATCGGCGCCGTCGGGCCGCATCGACCAGACACCGCTGGCCAAGCCCTTGTGCACGAGCGTGCCGTCCGTCTGCCTCACGTCATGACCCTTGCGGCCATGCGTCCAATAAAGGCGGCCATCCGGGTGGGCCCACGGACCGTGGACGTCGGCGCCGTTGGCCGTCCACTGGAAACCGCCCACCAGCAGCTTGCGCTGGTCGGCCACGCCATCGCCGTCGGTGTCCGTGAACTTCCAGATGCCGGGAGGCGAAGCGACGTAGAGCGAGCCGTCGAGCCAGCAGGCGCCCTTCGGCACCGTCAGGCCGTCGGCGAAGACCGTGCTGCGGTCGAAGACGCCGTCGCCGTCGCGATCCTCCAGCATCACGATGCGGCCGGCCTTCTCGGCCTCATGTCGAGCCGTGCCCCAGGTCGTCCCCGGGGAATCGCCCACGAAGAGACGACCCTTCGCGTCCACGCAACCCAAGGTCGGATGCGCGACCATCCCGGCGGGGGCGGCCTGGATCAGCTCGAAACCGACGGGCACGCGGGCCGCGGGGGTCGGGCCGACGCCCTGCCCTTTCGCCAGCACCATCTCGGACGGGCGGGCCAGGTAGGCCGGCAGGTCCTTCGCGCGCGCCGGCGCGGGGGCCGGGGCGGCGGAGGTCTTCTTCGGCGCCGGCGCGGGGGTCCACTTCTCCGTGAACTTGCCCAGCGGGTGCAGCTCATAACGGCGCACGAACATCTCGGCCGCTTCGGTCTGCAGCAAGATACGACCGCCGCTCGGCTTGCAGTCGAACGCACGGTTCACCAGCACGCCGTTGGTGAAATACTCGAGGGTGTCGCCCTTCGCGACGACCTCGAAGCGCGTCCACTCGCCGAAGGGCGACTCGACGTCGGCGCGACCACGGTAGCCCTTCACGTCCTTCCAGTCCACGTCGCGGTGCTGCCAGTTGAGACGGCCGCCGGTCATGGTGACGCGCGGCGCGCCCGGCGTCCAGATGGACTCCTTGTCGCGGTCCTTGCCGAGCTCGGCGCTGATGGAGACCGGAAGCGGGATGCCATCCGCGGTCTTGGCGCTGAGGACGAGGATGTCGCCGACGCCGCCCTCGATGATCTGGGCCTCGATGCTGGCCATCCACGCGCCGCCCTGGGCGCCGATCGGCCCGAAGCAATGGACGAGGATGCCGTTGTCGCGGGAACGCTTGGTGCGGCTGCCCCAGGTCTGCTCGCCCCACTTGAACTCGCAGACGAGGTGGTAATCCTTATAGGCGCCCTTGGTCACCATGGAGCCATAGCCCTCGCCGCTCACGCGCAGGGAGCCATCCGGCTGCAACTTGTAGACTTCCTTGGGGTCGCCGTGGATGTCGGCCTTCGGGTTGATATGATAATCCATCTTCCCGTCGCGCACGTGCTCGAGCAGGTTGATGACTTGCGTGACCGCTTCCTGGGGAGGCTCGGGCGGCAGCGTGGGCGCCGGCTTGGCGGGCGGCGTCTGCGCCCACGCGGTGAACGCGCAGAGCAGCGCCGGCAGGAACGCCGACCAGCGGGATGGGGGGGTGGATCTCATGGGGGTAGGAGAACGACTAGCCGAAGCCCGGGGATGTTCCAGCCGGTTTCGGAAGGTTCCTAAGAATGATAAGCCCCTTCCCGCTCAATTAGTCCCCCCGCTCACAAGGCCAGCATCCGGCGACGCAGTTCGGCGGTCTCCGCCTTGGCGTCGAGACCGGCGACCCGGAAAGGCTCACCGAAGGTCACGACGGCCCCGCGGCGGTAAAACGGCCAGAGCAGGAAAAGCAGGATGTTCTGGGTGGTGATCGAGAAACGCTTCACCCACGGGCCCGGGTAATTACCGTAGCGGATGCGCATCGGCACCAGCGGGACGCCGGCCTGGGCAGCGATGCGGACGGCCCCGGTCTTGTAGGGGAGCAGGTCCTCGCCCAAGGCCTCGACCAGACCGGTCGGGCAGATCGCGACCGGCTGACCGCCCTTGAGCAGCTCCACCGCGGTCGGGATGTCGACCTGCACGAAACCCCACCGGAGCGCCCAGCTCTTCAGGAAGGGGAACGTGAAGACCAGCGGGTGAACCAGCAGGCGCGCGCCGCGATGGACGAACGCGAACAGGAAGACGTCGCGGTAGCTCGGGTGGTTCGAACAAAGTAGGACGCCGCCGGCCGGGACGGAGCCGACGACGGTGACCTGGCCGATGAGCAGCCGGATCAGCCAGCGCGCCGGCTGGGGGGTGAGGCGCGCAAGCTCGCTGACAAGCATACAAACAGCATGGACCGAGCCGGCGGCAAGGCAACCCCCCTTCCGGCTGCTTCGGTCTTCGAGCTCTTGGCCGCGATTATTCGGCCGCCGGACCGGACTTCGCAGCCCGGAGCAGCCGACGACGGAGCTTCCAGTCCTTGTGCTTACGCAGGTAGGCGACCAACGCGTCGAGAATCGGGGCGGAGGCATCGTCGGGGTGCCAAGCCCCGATTTCCTTCATCAAGGCTTGGTTGCCCTGCCAGAGACCGAGGCGGTTGCGGACCCACATCCCCAGGCCGAAATGGTGATCCAGTTCAGAGGACTCGGGGTGCAGCAAGACTTCGAGCGTCCGGACCGGCAGTTGCTTGAGACAGAACTCGACCGCCGCGGGCAAGGTCGGGGGATGGTTTTTCTTTCGGGGCATACGTGAAGGCCCGTCGGTCTGCCCTCGGCGGAAGGGTTGTCAAACGAGGGAGGGTCAGAAAACTGATTGCGGCTGCCTCGGTTGCCTTTGAGGTACGGACGAGCGTCCCTGCTCGTCCGCCGCAGACCAGGTTGACGCACGGCCGACCGGGACGGTCAGCCCTACCTGATGCCTTTCCTGTCCCTGCCTCTGGCCCTAGCCCTGACCCTAAAAAACATTGTCTGTTCTACCTGCAGGCTCACCGAACCCTCGGAGCCTTGCAGCTCGCCTGATTTCAAATCAGGTGCAATCGACCACTCTAACACCTCTCCGTAAGGGGGGTTCATCGGCGGCGGGGGTCTTTGCTTCCCGGCGTCAGCAATCTTCGTCGGCTCAGATCTCCTCCAGCATCTGCTTGGCGTCCCCGAAGGTCTTCGGGCGGACCTCGACCTTATCCATCATCGACATGAACAGGCGGCAAAGCTGGCGGTCAGGCTTGCCGGTATAATCAAGCACGCGGCCGCCCTTGATGCGGCCGCCGGCCCCGCCGAGGAGGATGACCGGAAGCTGGTCGTTGTCATGCTTCGCCCCGGCCATCATGCTGGAGCAATAAACGAGCATGGTGTTGTCGAGCAAGGTGCGCGGGCCCTCCTGGATGGCATCCATCTTCCGCGCCAGGTAGGCGACCTGCTGCATGAAGAACTGGTTGACCTTGAGCCAGTCCTTGCCGTCCGAATGCGACAGGAGGTGGTGGATCATGTAGTCGATGCCGTTGCCGGGCTGCTGTTCGGACCTGATGTTGGGGAAACGCAGCGCGCTGTGGTCGTTGTTGAGCTTGAGGGTGGTCACACGGGTGGCGTCGGTCTGGAAGCCGAGCACCATGATGTCGCACATGAGGCGCATGTGCTCCGCGATGTCCTGCGGGATGCCGTCCGCGGGACGCCTGATGTTCGGTTGGGCGAGCGTCGGGCGCCAGCCCTGTAGTTCGCCGCGACGGCCGGCGGATTCGATGCGCTTCTCGACGTCGCGCACGGAATCCAGGTACTCGTCCAGTTTCTGACGGTCGGCCTGGCTGACGTTACGGCGGAGATCCCCGGCGTCGTTGAGCACGGCGTCGAGGACGCTGCGGTCGCCGGGCGAGGCTGCGTCCTTGAAAAGCCGGTCGAACGCAAGCGCAGGATAGATCTCCAGCGGAGTCGGGGTCGTCGGCGAGCTCCACGAGATGTGGGAGCTGTAGAGCATCGAGTAGTTCTTGTGCACGCCCGGGAAGGAGCGCTCGCATGCGAGCACGAGGCTGGGCACCTTGGTCGAACGACCGTAGCTCTGCGCGATGAGCTGGTCGAAGCTGGTGCCGGAGCGGATTTCTCCGCCGGCGGTGATCGGCGCGCCGGAAAGGAGGTTGCCCGTCTGGGAACTGTGGATGTTCCCCTTGCGCGCTTCCTCATGGTAGAGGCCTTTGACGAAGAGCAGCTTTGTCCGGAAATCATTCAACGGCGCAAGCACCTGGCCGAGTTCCATGCCCTTGCCCTCCCCTTTCGCCCACCATTCCTTGGAGTGGAATCCGTTACCGGAGAACAGCGCGGCGACGCGCACGGGCGCCTCGCTGGCGGGGCGATTCTTCTTGGGCTCGTCACCCCAGACGTTGGCGGACTCGAGCCACGGCAACGCCATGGTCACGCCCATGCCTCGCAGGAAGGTCCGTCGGCTGAATTGGTGCTTGTTCATAAAATCAGTGATGCGTTTTGAAGTCGCGGCCGCGCACCTCTCGAAACTGGGAGCTGAGCACGATGAGTTCGAGCGCCCTGCCCACGCGACCTTCGCCGTCCTTCAGCCCAGCGACCATGGCGTCGAGGAGAGGCTTATCGGAGAGCTGCACGGCCCGGCCGAGCGCATACCCGAGCAGCTTGCGGCTGAACTGGCGCAGGAAGTCATCTTGGCGTCGGGTGAGCAGATAGTCCCGCAGTCCGTTCAGGCCATCGACAGCCACGCCTCCCGGGAGCACGGTGCGGGTATCGATGTCCAGGCCGGCAGCGTCTTTGGAGCGGACCCGGCCGATGGCGTCGAAGCCTTCCAGGGCGAAGCCGAAGGGGTCCACACGCTGATGGCAGCGGGCGCACGCCGGATCGCTGCTATGCTTCTCGATGAGCTGGCGTTCGGTCAGGCCTTGCGGCGCGGTCTCAGGCAGGATCGGAACGTCTTTGGGCGGACGTGGGAGCTTTTCGCCCAGCAGCACTTCGCTGAGCCAGTTCCCTCGCAGGATGGGACTGGTACGTGAAGCCCCGCTCTGCTTGGCAAGCGTGGCCGCGAAGGCGAGGATGCCGCCGCGACCCTGCGCACGGACGCCATCGAGACGTTGCCAGCCCTCGCCGGTCACCTTGAGTCCGTAATGGCGGGCCAACGGCCCGTTCACGAAGGCGTGGTCGGCGTTGATCAGCGAAAGCACTGGGCGGTCCTGCTGGAACAGGTCGGCGAAGAAGCGTTCCGCCTCTTCCTGCATGTCGCCGCGCAAGGAGACGAACGTCGGGAAGTGCCGCTCGCTCTTCTCATCGAGCGTGGCGACGTCGCGCACATGCAGCCACTGGCAGCCGAACTCACGGGCAAGTCTCACCGACCTGGCATCTTTGACCATGCGCCGCATCTGGGCGGCGAGGACCTCGGGTTCATGAAGCTTGCCCGAGGCGGCGAGCCCACGGAGTTCGGCGTCGGGCGCAGAAGACCAGAGGAAGAAACTGAGCCGCGTGGCGAGTTCCCAGTCGTTGACCGGCGCGGCCTTCTGGCCGGCCCCGGCCTTCTCGCCGCGATAGAGGAAGGCTGGCGACACCAGCACGCGCGCAATCAGCCGGCGGACGGCGAGGTCATGCGGCAGCTCTTGCTTGCGGAGTTCCTGATAGAGGACGCGTAGCTGATCGGCTTCGCCGTCCTTGAGCGGACGACGCCAGGCTTCGGCAGCGAGCCGCACGACCGCGTCGACGTGCTTCGGCTCGGCGGCGAGGAGCTCCTGCTGGAATTCGGCGGCCCGGCGCCTGATCGGCTCACGCAACGGCTCGAAGGCCCTGGGATTGGCGTCCTGCGTGGCGAACTGATAAATGGATTCGAACGACTCCACCTGCAGGAGCGCCTCCTGGCTGATGAAGCGCAGGTCCGACCAGAGACGGTCCAGCTCGGCGGTCGCCTCATCGTCCAGCATCAGCCGCCGCAGGGCATCGTCCTCTCGGTAGAACAACGTCAGGGTCACGACCTCGTCAACCGGTACGACGCGCGCATAACAGAGGGCGGCCGGAAAGACCTCGCGGAAAGCCTGGGCCGAACGCAGGAGGTCCTGCCGGGCGACGCCGCCCTCGGTCGCGAGCAAGGGCGCGGCGAAGCCCATCGCCCCTTCGCCATCGCTCCACATTCCGCCCTTCTTCTTATTGACGGGCGCACCCGTCGGGACGACCTGGCCGGAGACCGCCGGCGAAGCCGCGGTCACCCTGGCTTGGACGCAGGCACCAGGCATCGCATCATCCGACAGGCGGCACTCCACCCAGAATTCCGCCCCCTTGGGCAGACCTTTCGGCAAAAGGACTTCAATCACCGCATTCGGTCCGTTTGGCTTCCCTTCCGGCAAGGCCACGGCGGTATCGGGTTTGCCTTTCACTACGACCCGGGCCTTGGACCAAATAAGCGAAGCCCTGTCGGAGTGCAGATTGGCCGCAACCAGATAGACCTTGGGCGAGTCTCCCGCCGGGACAGCCACGCGGAAATCCTCCCTCGTCACGACCGGGTCGACCGGCAGCTGCCAACCTTTGGGACCGTTGAGCTTGCCGATGTGTCCGATGGCGCCGAAGCGCCACAGGGAATCCTGCCATGTCTTGATCGAGGCGACCAAGGACGGGACCTCGGCGGGCGTAGCCTTGCGCCAATCGTCTCGGATCGGATCCAGGAAGGTCGATGGCTTCGTGTCTTCAAGCGCCGTCCACAATAGGCCGAGATACTTCGCGTTGAGCCCAAGCTGCCGGGCGACCTGCGAGGTCGAGGCCTTTCCTGAACGCAGGACCTCCCGATGGCTCAGCGTCGCCTCAAGATAAAGACCGAGCGGCAGGCGTCCGTCGCTGCCGGCAAGGTCGACCTTGTGGCCCTGGACCAGCACGGACTCGACTTTGCCGGCGACGCTGTAGCGGGCGTAGAAGGCTTTGATCGCGGCGATCTTTTCGTTCGTCCAATCGCGCTTGGTCGTCTGGTCGGAAAAGACGATGCCATCAGGCAGCAGCACCGCGTGCTGGGCGACGGCCTTGCCGGCGTCGAGATACCTAGAAAGAAGCCCGGGCGACATCACCAAGGCCGCGCCGACGTTCGTGAAGCCTTCGCCGGCGGAGCCGTCGATCGGGAATTCACGGGCCGGATCAAGCGTGGCGACGCCGGTGAGGTCTCGCAAGGTGTACGTATACTCGGCGTTCGAGAGACGACGGAGGACGACCGGACCAGGGTCCCCGGCGTTCGCAAGGGCGACCGAATCGAGTTCGCGACGGACCCATGCGGTCAGCTTGGCCTTCTGGTCGGCGGCGAGCGGCTTCTCCTTCTTCGGAGGCATCTCGCCAGACTCGACCTGCTCAAGGACCTGCTCCCACACCTTGGGACGCCGGCGGACCGACGCGACGTCACCGAAGGCCTCCAGATCGAGGTCACCCTTCTGCTTGGCCGTCGAATGGCAGCCAAGGCAGGCATCTTGGAGCATCGGACGAATCTGCTCCCGGAAAGGATCGGCGTCGGCCGTGGGCGCGAGCAACCCCGCGCAGACCCACAGGGTCGCACTCCAGCTCAGGGGCATCGGAAGGAGGGGCCTCATCCGCACGGTCAAGGACAGCGGAAACTCGAAAGGGTTCAAGAAGCATCCGGCACCCTGCGGAAACGGCTTTGCCGGACGGCCCTTCCCAGACAGGGGCCAGCCAGAACCAAGGGGCGGAGAGGGAGGGATTCGAACCCC
>SXGQ01205705.1_pt1 | contig 10783 bp, 4 predicted proteins | sample 3178371 | NCBI WGS metagenome assembly SXGQ01 (sample SAMN11356859, study PRJNA531348) | freshwater metagenome | isolation source: freshwater sample F1-20 | place: China: Fuxian Lake, Yuxi | collected 2017-12-25 | reverse complement strand
GAAGGCTGGTGGGGGTGGGATGTTCGGTGGTCCCCCGCCGGAGCAGAAGGCGGACAACGGTGAACTGACTGGTCTGATGACGCTGTTGAATGTGAAGTGGGACAACGGTCAGATCACTTATGACCAGAGCAATCCGCATACTCAGTTTGGCACGCTGCCTCCGGAGTATGTCTTTTTGTCGAAGTCCGGGCGGGATGCGGAACCGTTCTCACGTTCCAGTGCCGCCACCAGGGCTCTGCAGGACCTCGTTCTGCTGTATCCCGGTGCGATCAGCGACCGAGCCGGCCGGAAGGAGCAGACGTTTGAGCCGTTGCTGAGAACCAGCCGCAGTTCCGGTCTGCTGGAGTGGGATGATTACACTTCGGCTTCCTTCAGTCCGTTTTCGATGGCTCCGTCGCGTGAGATCAAGCAGAACATTCGTCGCAACAATGACGGCGGTGGTCACGTGATTGCGGCACACATTCGGAATGAGTCAAAGGAAAGCCCGCTCAATGTGATCTTCTGTGCGGATCTGGACATGATCACGGACTGGTTCTTCATGGAACGGAACCGGGGCATGCTGGACGTACAGTTTGACAACGTGACGTTTGTACTGAATGCGGTGGATTCGCTGGCAGGCGACGAGACTTTCATCGACCTGCGGTCTCGTCGTGAATCCCTGAGGACTCTGAAGTTTGTCGAAGACAAGACGGGCACGCTTCGTGAGAAGCTGAACGTGGAAGAGAAGGAAGCTCAGGCGGCCATGGACAAGGCGCTGGAGACTGCCGAGAAGGAGTTGCGTGACGAGATCAGCCGAATTGAAAAGGACGAGACTTTGGACGACCGCAGTCGCGAAGTGCAGGTCAGTCAGAAGGAGCAGCAGCTGAATCGGCAACTTGAAGTTCGCAAGGAGCAGCTGGAACGGGACGTGAATTCGCGTGTTCGCCGTTCTGCAGTCGAGATGAAGCGGGAAGTGCGGCGAGTGGAGAATACGGTGCGGATTGTGGCCTGCATTGTGCCGGCAATTCTGCCCATCTGCTTTGGCATGCTGTTTCTGGGGATGCGAAATCTGGCAGAGCAGCAGTCAATCAATCCGAATCGAAGGAAGAGCTGAGGCTGAGACATGAATTCTACAAAACGAACACTGATGTTTCTGGGCACAGCGGGCGGATCGCTGCTGCTGGCGGTTCTGGTCAACCTTGCCAGTGCTCCTAAGTCTGTGGACGGGTTTTCAGAAGTCGGTCAGGAATTTTTTCCGGACTTTCTGGATCCGCTGAAGGCCACGGAACTGAGCGTGGCGAAGTTCGACACGGAGCAGAAGGAGAAGCAGTCGTTTTCCGTGAAGAAGAATGATCAGGGATTTTGGGTGATCCCATCCCATCATGACTATCCGGCTGAGGCTGCTGAGCGACTGGCTCGCACTGCGGCTTCGATGATTGGAATTCGCAAGGTTGCTGTGCAGAGTCGCAGCAAGGAGGACTGGGGACGTTATGGTGTGCAGGATCCGGAAGCGGAGGCTGCCACGGGTGCCGACGGCAAGGATCCGCGTGGCACGCGACTGTCTCTGAAGGACGGCAGCGGCAACGGGCTGGTGGATCTGATCGTGGGGCGCGCCGTGGAAGGTCGTGATTCGCACTACTATGTGCGTCAGCCTGACAAGAACACGGTATTTATCGCGAAGATGACGGTGGACCTGTCGACAAAGTTTGCTGACTGGATCGAACCGGATCTGCTGAAGGTGAATCAGCCCGACATTACTCGAATTCTGGTCAACCGCTATTCGGTGGATGAGCAGCAGGGAACAATCAACCAGGGTGAAGTGCTGGACTTTGTCAAGGACAGGACGGCCGGCAAGTGGGGCCTGGATGGATTGAATACCGAGGCTGAGCAGGTGAAGGAAGCCACGGTCACTGATCTGGTGAGGAACCTCGATCAACTGAAGATTGTGGGAGTTCGTCCGAAGCCGCAGGGTTTGAATGCAGACCTGACGGTTTCGGACGAGGTGTCTCAGAATCCTCTGCTGCGTCAGGTGCTGCAGGCTGACATGCAGCGGCAGGGGTATTTTGTGGCTCGCGGGCCGCAGAATTCAGTCCAGCTGGTTTCGAATGAGGGAGAACTGATTGCGGGGACCAGCAACGGTGTGCGGTACACGCTGTATTTTGGTGAGATTGCGCGTGGGACAGCGAAGGATATTGAAGTGGGGCTGAAGTCTGACGCGGCTGCCGCTGAAAATCCTGAGGCGGCGAAGGAAGGTGCAGATGGGAAGGCTGCTGAGAGTGAGCCGGCGGCGGCCGATGGTCCGGAGAAGGGGCCTCGACGTTATCTGCTGGTGAAGGTGGACTATGACGAGGGGCTGCTGGGGCCGAAGCCGGAAGAGCCGGTTGCTCCGGAGAAGCCGGCGATTTTGAACGATGGGGCTGCTCCGGCGGCGCCTGCTGAAGGTGCACCGGCGGAGAAGCCGGCGGAAGCGGCACCGGCTGCTCCCGCGCCGGGCGAACCAGCACCAGCACCTGCACCCGCACCTGCAGAGGCTCCGGCGGAAAAGCCAGCGGAGGAGAAGGCTGCAGATCCCGGTTCCTGCGATGAGCCTCAGGCGGCTCCGGCGGATGCCGCTGCAGCTTCGGCCGACGCTGCCCCTGCGGCACCTCAGGATCCGGCTCCGGCAGCCCCGGCTGTTCCGGCTCAGGACTCCCCTGCCCCGGCAGCCGCTGCTGCTGCTCAGCCCGCTGCTGCTGCTCAGCCCGCCGACGAACCGAAGCCTGCAGCCGATCCGAAGGCTGAGGCTCAAAAGGCATTTGATCAGGCGATGGCCGAATATGAGGCAGCGAAGGCTGGTCATGCGGCTGCGGTCAAGGCCTGGGATGACCGTGCGAAGGAAGGACGTAAGCGTGTTAAGGAACTGTCAGAGCGTTTCGCTGGCTGGTACTATGTGATCACGGCGGAGAGTTTCGAGAAGTTCCAGATCACTCGTGAATCTGCGGTGGAGCCGAAGACTGCGGCTCCGGCACCGGGTGCTGCTCCGGGCCCGGGTGGCCGGGGAGTACCTGGTCTGGACGGCAATCCGTTGCTGCCGCCGGGGGCGGGGAACTGAGAATTATGGGATCCTGAGCTTTGTCAGCGGGGCCTCGGGCGATTTCGTCCGAGGCCTGCTGCTTTGCCGTGTGTGAGCTGGAAGTCCCTGATCGGCGGCTGATGTTGAAGTTGTATTGGCGGGCGATTCTGTGGACGGTGTCTTTGCTGACGCCGCAGGCACGCGCGATGGCCCGAATGGACCACAATGTCTGACCGGCCGCCTGATTTTCAGTGAGGTGCTGTACGACGCATTCGCAGCAGGCGTTGCGGATTGTCGGTTTTCTGCCGGCTTTGGAGTGACGGGCGACCAGTGACTGCAGTCTGTGCTGAAGGAACCGCTGTCTCCAGATGCCGGTAGTGCGGCGGGAGCACCCCAGCTTTCGGGCGGTCTCGAGGTTGGAAAGACCGGCGGCCAGTTCGAGGATGATGAGGGCTCGCAGTCGCATTCTGGGAGGAGATTGGGGGGCTGCAAGGACGTTGTGCAGTGTCTGCCGTTCTTCAGGTGCCAGCTGGATTGGTGCGGCAAATCGCATAATTGACATCCGGTAGAGCGGGTGGCAGGCCTGCTGGTGGATCATGCTGTTTGGGATTTTGGTGGTGCATGGGCACAGGACTACAGGCGTAGCCGAGGGCTGGTTGTGCGACAGGAAATCCTGTTTTTATGGCTTTTTCGGAAACAAATTGCTGAATGGCCCGAAACGGTCTGCTGTGCAGGCTTTACATGAACCGGGCGTCGGGCGACACTCGGGCACAGCGTCTGAGTGCCGTTACCTCGGCTGGCCTGGCCGGCAGTTTTTTACGGGGCCTGACAAATGTTCCTGCGGGAAATTCGTCTTTTCAGATTCCTGTTGTGTGTGTCGCTGCTGGCCGTTTCTGCTCTGGCTGCGGCCTGTCAGGTGCCGGTGTTTCGTTATGCCCTGGAACGCTGGTCTGCTGATCAGTACCGGTATGTGGTGTTGTGCGACGCCGAACTGACTGAGCAGCAGCGGATGCTGGCCGACAGTTTGGCGGGGCCGGGCCGAGCTGGTGGTGCGGGGCCGGGTGAGCCGACAGCTGGCGGACCGGCAGCTGCGGTGCTCAGGGTGCATCGGGTCACGCAGCAGTCTGATGCGTTTCTGCAGGATCTTTGGCGGCAGCGGAAAGTGCGGGCAGAGCCATTGCTGGTCTGTTTGTTTCCGCGGACGGCAGCGGTGGAGACTGCAGCACCGGCATTTACGTGTGGCTTGAATGAAGCGGCGGTTCGCAGTGTTCAGGCAAGTCCGGTCCGCACCGAGCTGACGAAGCGTCTGCAGTCCGGAGATTCCGCGGTGTGGTTATTTCTGGAAAGCGGTCAGGCGGAACGGGATCAGGCGGCGCTGGAGCGGCTGGAAACGGGACTGCAGCTGCAGCAGGCGCGGTTGAAGCTGCCCACGGCCAGTGAGATGGAGGTGACGGAGCAGCAGCTGCGGGAGCTGAAGGTGCCTTTGAAGCTGTCATTTTCGGTGCTGAAGGTCAGTCGTGCGGATGCGGCAGAGGCTTTCCTGGTGAGCTGTCTGTTGCGCAGCGAGGAGGATTTGGAGCAACTGTCAGAGCCCATGGCGTTTCCGGTATTCGGTCGGGGGCGTGTGTTGTATGCCCTCGTGGGTGACGGGATCGCGGAGGGCACGATTGCGGCAGCCTGCGATTTTCTGACGGGCCCGTGTTCGTGTCAGGTGAAGGAGCAGAATCCGGGATTTGACCTGCTGTTGGCGGGGGACTGGGACCATTCGCTGGGCGGGGTACTGGTCAGTGATCCACTGCCTCAGGAGACCGGCGCTGGCCAGGGGACGGGGGCTCCGAAGCTGCTGACGATCCCGTCCGGTCGAAGGACCGGCGGAAAAGGTTCAGTGCCGGATCGCTGAATCGAATTTCGTCGTCGTATGGCAGCTCCTGATGTATCGGGTGTGAGCAGATGTCGGACAGTTCTGAGCAGAAAGACACTGCAGTTGCTGCGGTCGATGGGCCGGGCCTGCTGCGGCGACTGGGGATCTGGATTCCTCTGATCTTTTCTCTGCACGTGTTGTTTGTGTGGGGTGGGATTCAGCGGCGCCTGCAGGAACCTCTTTGGTGGCCCCTGCTTGCGGGCTGGCTCCTGTTGCCGTGTTATTACCGTTCATCGGCGGGGGCAGCGGCTCTGCGACTGGGCCGCCGGTGTCGATTGCTGTTTCTGCTGGATGGTCTGTTGCTGCTGCTGTCTGTGCTGCGAGGCTCTGACTGGCTGGCGATGAGTGCTTTGGCGACCTTCACTGCCGGAATTTTGCTGGGGAAGGAGAATCGCGCGGGTGACCGCAGTCTTGTTCGACTGTCGCTGTTGTCATTCGTGGCTGCCGGTGTACCGCCGTTTGCCGAACAGAAATTGTGGTCGCAGCTGACGTTGTGGCTGGCCGAAGTGTGCAGTGTGCAGGGGGCTGTGTGGGGCTGGCAGAATGTGCTGAGCGGAACACGGCTGCTGGGCCCCCGGGGTGAATTGTCTCTGGAAGTGCTGTGTGGTTCCGGACTGTGCTGGACGTGGGTGTTGTCAGCCGGGCTGTGGTGGGCATTACTGCAGCGGCGGTCTGTGCTGCAGGCTGTGCTGCTGGTTGTGTGTGCCTGTGCCATCGCGTGTGTGGGCTTGCTGACGGGGGGGCTGTGGGCTGTCAGGCTGCTGTCTGCAGGTGCCGAGTCGATCAGTGTTTTGTCTGTGCAGGGTATGTTGCTGGTGCCGCAGTTGCTGCTGGTGTTGTCTGCCGATTCTTTGGTGTTGTTTTTGACATCTCCGATGTTGCGGCCGGAGCTGTTGGAGGTTCGCCGTGAATCCGGCCTGTTTGAACGGGAGGTTCCGAATCCGCTGGAGGTTTTTTGGAACCGGTTCGTGGCCGCGGAGCCTCGATCGTTTCTGCAGCGAGTCCAGTTTCGGCTGCCCGATGGGACTCCCCTGCCCTGGGCCCGGCTGGTGCGTTTTGCCCTTGAGGCGTGGCTCAGCACGCGGAGTGTCCGTTTTGTGTTGTTCGCTGCTCCGGCTGTGTTGCTGCTGTGCGGCAGTCTGCTGCTGACGCTGCGGATTCCGCGGGAGCGTGCGGGCTTGCTGAAGCTGGCTGATACTCAGTTGGCAGCGGCGCTGAGCGATGGCAGTTGGGTGCTGGCGGAGCAGTCGTTTCGGGTTCTGGAGGGGTATGGAGAGGGAAGTCCGCTGGTGCGTTTTCGCGTTGCGCAGGCGCTGTGGCTGGCTGGTGAACGAGAGCGGGCGTGGGGGGAAATGCTGCAACTTGCTGACGCTGGTGAGTCCGGTCTGGCGGCTGCTCAGTTGTGGCTGGTGGAGCGGTCACTGGAGCCCGAGCCTTTTCGGGTGCTGTCGGGGGTGGAGCAGCTGCAGCGGCTGGAGTCCGCGCTGCGGACTGAGACGGGCAATGCTGAGATTTATCGTCGTCTGGCGGAGCTGCAACTGCGGTCCGGTGAGTCGTTGCTGGCGGAGCGTCACCTGCAGCGGGCAGCAGAGCTGAATCCGGTGTATGTCAATTCCCTGTTTCGACTGCGAGGCCGGCTGGGCAGGCTGCGGCTGCCGGATGAACTCTGGAGCCGTCGCGTTCAGCAGTTGCAGGCTCAGGTGGAATCTGCATCTGCGGGGACGGCTGAGTCATTGCAGTTGGCGGAACTGTATGTGCTGGGACGCCGGACGAAGCTGGCGGAGCAGGTGTTGCGGGCAGCGCTGAAGCGGAGTCCGGCGGAGGATTTGCAGCGGAGTCTGAGCGAGTTGCTGGCGGGGCGTGTGCGGGCTCAGTTGGATGGAGTGGATTTTGATGGCCGGGCGGCCGTTCGTGAAGCGGAAGAGGCGATTGAGCTGTGGCCGGTGGGGGCAGTGGCTGTCCGTGTGGCAGCGCGACTGCAGCTTTCTGGTTTATCGTTGAGGGAGGCGGCTCGCGAGAAACTGAGTGCTGCATGGCTGGCGGACACAGCTGCTGTCGGGGGGCAGGAATCTGCGGAGGATCTGCAGATGCTCAGGGTGATTGTGCGAGTGCTGGGGACGAAATTTGAAGCTGCGGAGTTGGATTCTGCTGCGATCAAGGTGACGGCGGATGGTCCGCTGCTGGTGAGTTTGCTGGCGCAGCGGGGGGCTGTGGAGGGGGCTGATGAGCTGACAAATCGGATGCTGGAGCAGTTGCAGTCGGTGCCGGCCAGCCAGTCTCAGCAGCTGCTGCGATTGGAGTTGTTGCTGGCGGCGGGGCGTTATGCGGAATTGCGGGCTGAGGCAGAGCGGCTGCGGGGGGCCGATGGTGTGTCGGAGTCTGCGGCCGAGGCGATTTTGGGGATGTCGTTTCTGAATGAGTATGATGAGCGTGCGGGGCGGCCGCGGCGTGGTGTTGAGAGGATGATGCGGTGGCTGCCTCAGGAGCCGTCAGCAGCAGAGGGGATGGCGCAGCTGCAGCTGCTGCGGCAGGGGCTGGCGATCGCCGATGTTCGTACTCGTGTGATCGATCGACTGTGCCGCATGGTATTGGCCGGAGGTGTGACAGGTGAGCAGGCGGAGCGGGAGCTGACGGGGTTGAGAGCCGCGGGAATCAGTGCGGAGTATCTGTTGGGGCGAGTTGGTGATGTGGCGGCTGCGGTGGGGCGATATGAGCAGGCGGTACCGTGGCAGCGACAGGCACTGGCGGCTGCTTCAAGGCGGGGTTTTTTGAGGTTGAACAATCTGGCGATTTGTCTGTTGCGTGCGGAGGGAGCGAAGGCAGCGGATGAGTGTCAGCAGTTGGTTGAGGAGGCATTGCAGCTGAGCGAGCATCATCCGCAGCTGCTGGCGACTCGCGGTGAAATTCTGCTGCGTCGCGGGCAGTATGTGCGAGCTCGGGATGACTTTGAGGCCAGTTTGGCAATGGCGCCGGGCAGTGCGGAGGTGTGGGGGTTACTGGCGGAGTCGTGCCGGCTGGCGGGTGATCTGGTGTCTGCGGAGCGGGCGGTGCGGGAGCGGCGGCGGATTGAGGCTGAGGCTGCGGCTGCGGATGTCGATTGAGTGCCTCGGCGGCTGCTTTTTTCAACCTGGCGTATAGCAATCATCTGTACAGTCCGGTAGGATAGATTCCGGCAGGGTGCTCTGCAGACGTCCTTGGGGACGGCCTGAGGCTGATGAATTCGGGGGTAGATGAAATGTCAGAACGCGGCAGCGGTGCTATCGGAATGAGTGGTATTCTGCGGGTTCTGCGGGATGTGTCGCGGGGCTTTGGGGAAGCAGGTGTGACGGCAGCGCGTCGCTGGGGGCGTGGGCGTTTGCGGGTTCGTAACCGGCGAGCTCAGGTCGAGCGACTTGAGGAACGACTGCTGTTAACTCTGAACGTCGGGTTGTTTCAGGGCAGCCTGCTGGTGGATGAGCTGTCTGCCGGTGCTGATGATCTGACGCTGGACTATGACAGCAGCAAGGACGAGTTCATTTTTCGGGATGCGGTGAACAATCTGACGACCAGTATCACCGGAGCGACGGGCAGTGGGACGAAGGAGATTCGTGTCCCGAAAAACAGAGTTTCGGGTGATCTGATCACAGTGCAGACTGGCGCCCTTGGTGACGTGATAACAGTGGCTTCAGGATTTGCGCCGGGGACATCGCGATCGCTGACGATTGAGGGTGGTGCCGGAAGCGACACGGTGAAATGGAACAGCAGCGCGCAGCTGACAGCGATATCTGTCACGGCCGAGTCCACAGAGTCGAGTTCGACGCTGATTCGCACAAGTGGCAGCCAGACGTGGAGCACCATCGTGTCTGTGCTCAGTCCGCTGGAGATGACCGGAGGGAATATTTCTCTGCAGAGTCTGATTACTGACAGCAAAAACACGAAGGTGTCAGGTACAGGGGTGGTTTTGGTGGCGGGTGCTGTCACTGCGACTGCGGGCGCGACTCTGGAGTTGTCGGGTAACGGTGGTTTGGTCCTGAGTGCGGGCAGTGAGGTGTCGACGGTCCAGGGGGCGATCACATTAAAAGCACTGTTGACGCAGGGGACCGCCGGTGATGTGTCAGGGCTGCAGATTCAGGACTCCACCGTGAAGGCTCAGGGTGGGACTATCACGATCATGGGAGAGACAAGTGCGGCCGCTGTTGGACGGGCCGCCGTTGATCTGGTGGGAGCGAAGCTGATCACTCAGGGAACCGGTTCGATTCTGTTGACGGGGATAGCTGCAGAACCTTCGTCGTCTGTGGGTATTCGAATCAAATCGGGTGCTCAGTCATCATCGTTTACTGCTGAGAATGGTGGAATCACGCTGCAGGGCACTGGTGGGGCGGGTGGTGGCAGTGTTGGCCTGCAGTTGGATGGGGGGCTGATTCAGACTCAGGGCACCGGGAATATTTCGATCACCGGCACCAGTCGTTCGGCCGGAGTTGGAACATCGATTGGGGACGGTGCGGCGATCGAGGCCAACGGATCAGGTTCGGTCACCATCGACGGTGTGGGGGTGACTTCCGGGCAGAACAACATCACGTTCAGCCAGTTGACAAAGGTAACAGCTTCTCCGTACCTGGAGGGGGGGCTCAAGTTTGAGAGTGCTGCCAGTTTTGAAGCAAATTTTCCTCAGAGTATGGTGGGCAGTACGGCGGAGTCGGGGTTTGTTGATGTGACCAGTGTGGACGGACTGGCTTTCGGTGTGGCATCGCTGGACGTTTCTGAAATCAACGGCGGCATAGGTCCAAAGACGATCACGTTCACCGGTTATTTGCGGACAGGTGGAACGGTGCAGCAGTCCTACACGACGAATTCCACATTCGGACGCGACACCGTGACATTAAGTGGATTCAATAACCTTTCGAAGTTCCGTTTTACGTTTGACAGGACGACGTGGGACGACATTGCGTTCAGTTTTGAGTCAGATGGAGAGATCAGTTTTGGTGCGGCGTCGCTGCGTTCGACGACCGGGACAATTGTTCTGGACACAACTCGTGTGCGTCTGGGGCAGACGCTGACAGTGGACACCGGGGCTGTGCTGGTTTGGCCGCTGGAGTTTACGGGAACAGGTGCGATTCTGAAGAAGGGGGCGGGGACGCTTCGACTGACGGGCAGCAGCAGCAACACTGGGACTATGAAGGTTCAGCAGGGGGTGCTGCAGATTGATGGTTCAGTGGTGTGTGCGGTGCTGGCAGAGGGTTCGGGGATCCTGGCTGGCAGCGGTTCATTGCAGGGTGCAGTTGAGGTGAGTGGAGGGGGATTCCTGTCGCCGGGCGGCGTTCCGGGAGTGATGCAGACCGGAACTCTTTCGCTTTTGCAGGGAAGTATGCTGACACTGGATCTGGGCGGTGCCTTGCCCGGCAACGCAGCGGGGCGGCACGATCAGGTGAGTGTGACGGGAACTGTGTCTTGGTCCGGAAATCTGAATCTGCAGATGACGGGCGGTTATGTCGGAACAGCCGGTGAGACTCTGGTTCTGATCAACAATGACGGTGCTGACGCGGTCTCGGGAACCTTCAGTTCACTGCAGGAGCAGCAGGAGTTCCTTGCGGGCAGTACGATGTGGCGGATTTCCTATGCCGGAGGTACCGGAAACGACGTGGTGCTGGTGTGCATCGGGCATCAGTACATCGTCAGCAACCTGAATTCCAGTGGTACGGGCAGTCTGTATCAGGCAATCACTGATGCCAATGCCAGTGCGGGGATGGATGAGATTATTTTCACCGTTGCGGGTGTGATTTCGGTGACTGCGGCCTATCCATTGCCGGCGATCACCGGGCCTTTGGCGATCGACGGCAACACTGCTCCCGGTT
>SXGQ01275761.1_pt1 | contig 10785 bp, 9 predicted proteins | sample 3178371 | NCBI WGS metagenome assembly SXGQ01 (sample SAMN11356859, study PRJNA531348) | freshwater metagenome | isolation source: freshwater sample F1-20 | place: China: Fuxian Lake, Yuxi | collected 2017-12-25 | reverse complement strand
GCTTGGTGATACGCCTAATCCTGCAACTTTTTGTGAGATTTTGTTCTGATGTGCTTTCGTGGAATGCGTGTAAGCTATCTGAGGTGCATCATTTACGATTAGGTGTTCTTTTGTTTGTGTTGCGGTTGCTGTAAATGGTTATTTATGGGCAGTTGTGCTTTGGCGTTTCGCTGCGGTTCACTCTATCGCTGTGGTGAATAGTTTGGTAATATTTTGTTTTGCTGGTGCATGGGGTTTCTGGTCCTTGTGTGTAAGTAAGTAGCTTGTCCTTTGTGAACCAGTGCTGGGTTTTGTTTTTAGGCCCGTAGCATTGACTATTTGTAAAAAACGTAGGGAGGAATTTGTGGACGAAATCGTTGCTGCTTCGGAGTTTAGCTTTGACAAGTACGATCCGGGCTCGAAGAACCGAGTTTGGGTTTCTATTTGTGCAAGGGCGGGCGGGGGTATGTGGTGTTTGCCGGTGTTAATTGTTCGCGGGCAGCGTCCTGGTCCGCGGCTTTCTGTGCTGGGTGGGATACATGGTGACGAATATGATGGCCCGGAAGTTATCTATAGTCTCTTCAGTTGTTTGTCTGTTGAGCAGCTCTGTGGCACGTTAGTAATGGTACCGGTGTGCAATGTGCCAGCGTATGAGGCGTGTCGGCGGCTTTCCCCGGTTGATGGAGCGAACATGGCGCGGGTTTTCCCCGGCGAGGTGTTGGGGAGCATTACCCAGCAACTGGCGTACTGGGTGGGTGAATTGTTTATCCGTGAGGCAGACGCGGTTATTGATATTCATAGCGGGGGATTGGCTTACGATATGCCCCTGCTTGTCGGTTGTCAGTACGGAGGATCGAACTTGGATAAGGCAAATGTGAAGATCGCACGTGCTTTTAGTGCGCCGGTGCTGTGGCTGCATCCCGGACCCATTCCGCCGGGACGAACTCTCAGTACTGCGCAAGCATACGGGGTCCCCGCGATTTATACTGAGGCTACCGGTGCCGGAGGGGTTTCCTCTGAGGTGTTGGCTTGCTTTGTTCGCGGTGTAATCAACGTGATGCGATGTGTCGGTATGCTGAACTCCGCAATAGAACAAAATGAAATGCCGCGCCAACTGGTAGGGGGGGGGAATCTTGATGTAATGATTATTGCGCCTTGTGCGGGTTTTGTCCGGATGGAAGTGAAACTGATGGATGCAGTAGTGAGCGGGCAGCGGATTGGTGCAATTTACGACTTGGTCGGGAGCGAGGCTGCTCCGTTGTACGCAAATCGCGATGGTATTGTGATTTGTGTTCGCAGATTGCGTCGCGTAGATGCGGGTGACGGTGTTTGCCACATTACAGGGTTGATGGGTTGCAGTAGTGAGATTTGATGTAGCCGGTTTATCGTGGGTATAGCAATATTTCTGATTGGCTTGAGGTGGTTGAAGGTTCTGGTTGGGCCATTTCAATCAGTCGCGGTGCTTGGGCTTAGTGCTCTCGGCATTTTCGGGATTTGAACCGGTAATTGGACTTCTGTGGCTTGCGAGCATGATACCGGATCGTCTTATCATCTGCACTTGGTTGGCTACAACACCGCGTTAGCTAAGGCAGCTGCAAAGTATGCTGTCTTATTTGGAAAATGAGAAGTAGAGTGGTGCTCAGAGTTGGGCTGCTGAGCACGCGGTGGAAGAAGTGGGTCAGGCAGAGTTAGCTTAGGTGCTCGTGGCTTAATGCAACGGCGTGTACTTTGAGACGCCTGTTGCATCGTACGGGATGGTCACCCACGGAGTGAAAGTTGGAGGGTTTGCTCGAGAAATGGGTGGGTGGGTCGGCGGTGGCGGCGTCAGGGGGATTGGCAGTTGATTAATTGTCATTCGTCTAGATGGTTTTTGGAAAATTTGTTACTATAGTTGGAGGTCCTGGTCAGCAAGCTTGCCAACATTTGAAGTGTCATGCGGTTGCACATAAATCGGTTGGACAGGTAATGTGAGCTTGACTATTTGGGGTTTGAGGGGTTATTTTCACAGTTTTCGTTGAGAGTGATATTGTGTTATCTTGTGATATGGGGGAGGAACTCTTATTATGGCTTTTGGTAATCGGTTCATATTCTCTTCGAGCCCCGCATCAGTTGTTCTTGAGGCATTTGAATTGCCTGCTGTCGGGTCTTGCCAGGTGTTGGTGCGCAATTCTAGGACCCATGCAAGTGCGGGAAGTGAAATGAACTTTTTGCGACATGGACCTGTGGCTTACGGTTTATCGGCAGGTACGCCGCGTGCAAATATCGGGTATATGACGGCAGGCCGTATTATTGCGGCTGGCGCGGAGGTAGATGGGTTTGCAGTTGGCGACCGCGTCTTTACGGGTGGGTCCCACGCTAGCCATTCGATTTTAGATATTGGACCAACTTCTGTTATTAATCATATTCCGGTATCTGTGAGCGATGACACTGCCGGTTTTGCGGCTCTTGGGGAGGTTGCGCTGCATGGTGTGCGGCGGGCCAGCATCCAAATCGGGCAGTCGGTTGTGGTGTTTGGCGCGGGCATGGTCGGACAATTGGTGATGCAGTTCGCGCGCCTGTCAGGCGCCTACCCTATTGTTGCAGTTGATTTGATTGATGGACGGCTGGCAAAGGCAGAGCAGAGTGGCGCGACGCATACAATCAATGCGGCACGCCAAGATGTGGTTCGGAGCGTCAATGAAATTACGCAGGGGCGGGGATGTGATGTGGTGATCCACTGCAGTCAAATAGCTGATATTTTGCAACAGGCGTTGGAATGTGCGGCGGATAGAGGTACAGTAGTACTTACTGGCAGCCCGCCGGGAAAAGCGATGATCAGGTTGCAGGAGGAAATACTTCGCAAGGAGCTCCGAATTACCGGAACTTATACTAGCAGGTTGATGCACCCGCACCCATACTGGGGTTGGACTCCGGATCGGAACCGTCAGATATACTTGCGTTTGCTTGCATCTGAGCAGCTGGAAGTTGCGCACTTAATTTCTCACGTGGTTTCAGCGAAGGAGGCTCCAGAGATATACTCTCAAATGCTTTCCAGTAGTGAAAACTGGCTGGGCGTTGTGTTTGATTGGAGTGACCAGGCACACTCACTTTGAGCGATTTGGTGCGGTGTAGTTGCAAATCCTGCTCAAGTTTGGGCTGTGTTTTGGCGATGGTGTCTATCGCACGCGGCGGGTCGTGCGCAGGCGTGCGGGTTTGGGATTGGCCGTAGGTAGGAATTGGTTGGTTTTCGGTGCCTGATTGTGACATTTGCACTTGGGTCGTTGATGCGGATGCAATATATTTGGGCTAGGTGTGGCTGCGTAGCTCGCCACTGTTTGGTTAGTGCTGGAATCAGGTAGCGCGTTGAAGTCATTCGTGGCGGTTCTCGTGGTCTTCCACATAAAATATTGCGTGAGAACACCTGCTATGGTTGCCTAGCAAATATTATGTTTCACCACTGACTGGATGAGGAGCGGGATGTGGCACTGTTGCGATGGGTTAATCCCCGAGTAAGGTGTAGGGTTGGATCAGCCAGCTGAGAGCTTTAATGGAGGAGAGTGCTCGGCTTACACCTTATCTCGTTTCCTTTTATGGAGATTAGTTTTAGATTTGAACTCATTGGCACTGATTAAGGCCGCAGGGCGGAATGTAGGGCTCATTTATTCTGACTCAATCCGGAGTGCTTATGTGCATTTATCTGGTTGTCGGCTTAGATAAGTGGTTGGGGATCTTTGCCTTTTGAGGCCGCGCGTTATGACGCGCTGAATGACCTTGTGCTGTGTGTTTACGAAAAGTCGATTGCACTGGTTTGCTAAGTATGGTAGCGGCGTCTAATGCCTGAATGGGACGTTGAATTCGTTTGAGAGTAGGCGTAGGTTTGCGACGAAAGCCGTGTGATACGGAATTCCGTGCCGAGTTCGGTCCTGAGAGCATTCGTGCTCCTTTTCTCCGTGGGTGTAGATGCGGTCGTGTCCCGGAGCTTTTGCGGAATCGCGGAGCGCACCAAGCATGTCGTCCATGGCTGCTTTGAATTCTTCCAAAGGTCGGAATACGTCAACTCGTAATGCCATAAGAAAGTGGGATGAGCTTTCTCGGATTCTTGGGTCTGATGGGGGATTGCGGGTCGCGAGGTTTCCGTAGCACCCCCCCGACAAGACGCCGGAGAGAATATCGACAAGTACGGCAAGGCCATAGCCCTTGTGGCTACTACCCTCCGGTGTACTTCCCAGCGGCAATATCCGTCGGCCATCCCATGCTGTTTGTGGGTCACTTGTGGGGTTGCCTGCTACGTCGACAGCCCAACCGAAAGGTATTTTCTCCCCTTTCGTGAGTGCTGCACCAATTTTACTGAATGCAACAACTGATGTGGCCATGTCTAACACAAAGGGTATATCCCTTCCAGTTGGGGCGGCCATGCTGATAGGATTTGTGGACATCATTGGGGCGCTGCCGTACGTCGGCAGAATCCCGGGTGACGAGTTGTTGGTAAGTGCAAAGCCAATCATATTGTGTTTTAATCCAAGCATGGAGTGGTAGGCTGCCATGCCGAAATGCCTGCTGCGCCGTACGGTTGCAATACCAACGCCGCATTGATGGGCCTTGGCTATGCATAGCTCCATGGCCTTCACCCCAACCACAAGGCCCATGCCGCCATCGCCATCTAACAGTACAGTTGTTGGGGTTTCGGTAATAGCCGTCACAATAGGCCGTGGATTTAGGTCCCCTGAGCGAAGGGGATCGATGTATTGAAACAAATTGTTCACCCCATGACTGTCAACCCCGCGGAGATCTGCCTGCACAAGAACATCGGATGCAATTATGGCGTCTGGCGAGCTCACACCTAGGCGTTCGAATAAGGTTGAGATAAATGCGCGAATATCTGCAGCGGGGATGCGGATATAGTTGTTCAACTGAGACCTCCAATTAACTGTATGAGAACCTTTTGACTGTCGCTTCGTTTATTTGCCATGTTGTATTTTATCTGCAAATGGGAAGATGTGGGTAATTAGTGGCTCGACGTAGATTTTGCCATAGGTAATCATGTTCAGCGCCTGTTTTGTTGAGGCAAGTTCGGGTTCCGAAGAGGCTCCAGAGATACTAATTGGTCGGTAATATTTGGAAAAGCACACTGGAAAGTCATTTGGAATTATTGGTGCACGCGGAATTCTAAAATACAACAGAGATACGTATTGCTTTACAAGATGGGCGGCGAGATTGATTGAGAATGGTTCGCCAGCGGCTTCAACGACTAATTCGGCCATAGAATGGTTCGTGATATCTTCCACGGCTACTGCCGCGTTTCCGCCAATAGTTAGAATTTAATGGGTGGCGCCATAGTATTGCGATAATTCAGTTCGATTGGGTTTATGTTCCAAACCTACTCTCTTGTTTGCGCCAAGCTGTTTCATTAGATTGGCTAAGTAGAGGCCAGCAGATCTCTGGCCTATTACGACGGCTGGTTTGCCTATCATATTTGGTAATCGCTCGCAGGCAAAAATCACAGCTCCATGTTGCTGTGCTTGCAATAGGGTCTGCGGTGGCAGGTTTACGGGCAAAGGAATTAGAAGTTCGAGTGGTACTTGCAAGCACTCTGTCGTCGCTACCTGCGTGGGCGACAGTGCAAGTACCCAGTCGCCGGCTGTTTTCGGCCCCCTTGGCTGATCTAGCGCTTCAACAACCCCGACCATTGCGTGCCTGGAGCTACTTGGCTGGCCTAGGTAGTCAGCAGCAGGAGAGTAGAACACCTTGTGAATATCGCTGCCGCAAAAAGACAAGTAACGGGGTCGGATAATTGCGGACCCCGGTTGAATAGCGGGTCTTCCAATTTGGGTTAATCTAAATATTTCGTTCTTATAAATCTGGTGACTTGCATAGGAATGTGATGCGAAGTGTGCGAAAGTAGTGATAATAGAAATGTTGCTTACTGTAGTTCAGTGGATCATGGTCCGTCATTCGCGCCGGCGCAAAATATTTTGATTATCCAATGGCTGGTTAGCGCAGACTTGGGAGGTATGTTTATTGCTCTGTGTTATTTGTAGGTTCTGTGCGGGTTTGGTGGGTCGTAATAGATGGCGTGGATGGGATCTCTTTCGCAGATGGTGATGGTTGGAGTTTTGATCTTTGGCGCGGTCTGGCATCGCACCGAAAGTATTTAAGGTGATGCGCCTAACTTGAGTGATGCTAAATTGGTGTTTGTGCAATTTATGAGGCTCTCGATTACTTGCTGAATTCGGTTGCACTGTTGTGGCGCCGTGTTCTAACGGAGGCGTCCTTTAATTTGGTGATAGGAAGGGGTTTTTGGTGATTGGAGTTCTTGTCACACGCTTTTTGCAGCCTGATACGTGAGCATACATGTCGTTTACCTTTAGGTGCGCGCCTCAAATGTCTCAGCGGGAATTGTGTGCAAATAGCGAAGCGGAGTGATGGGTTTGGTCTCTGCTACTGGTTGGCCCATAGTCGAATGGGCGCAGTGCGGTTTCATGTGGCGTGAGCGTGATCCGGGCGAACAATTGTTAATGTTTTGTGGCGTCAAATTCCCGGGTTGTATTTGAACGGGCCAGTGTTAAGTTTTGTCTGGAGTTGTGTTTTCTGTTTAGTGGTCGTTACTATGTTTGTGTAAAAGTGTTTTAAACGTTGGTAAAAGTGCGATCCCGATGGTGTCGTGGGTACTTAGTTGGCGTATTGTCCTTCCCGTGGACTTTATAATGGATGGTTGCAAAGCTGATAAAAATTTTGATGGGACACTGACTGAAGGTGGCTAGTGGTGAATTCGACAATGTGAATTTGTTGAGTGTGCAGTAATTTAGTCGGGGGCGCTGTCAACCGTGGCTCCACCCGCGGTCAACGGTTATACACTGGCCCGTGATATCACTGCTTTCTGCGGAGGCGAGGAAAGCGAATACCGGCTCGACAGTTATAGGTGTCAAGCGCCCTCGTAGGGCTTGGCGGGCTTCGATGGTTTCCAGTACCTGGCTGGGGTCCGGAAAAAGGCGGAGTTCCCCTTCAGTTCGGACTGCGCCTAGATGGATGCAGTTTACTCTAATTCCATATGGTCCAAGATCCCGTGCAAGACCCCGGGTTAGGCCGACAACGCCACCCTTGCTAGCAAGGTAGTGCGTGAGGTCTGCCATACCAAGTCGCAGTGCAATGCTGCCCACGTTGATTATTGCACCACCTCCTTGGTTTTTTAGATGTGGAATAATGGCCTCGCAGCAGCGCCAAGCGCCGGTGAGGTTGATGTCCAATACGTGGTGCCAATCATTATGTGTCATCTTGTCGGCGGTTTTACGCGGATAAATGCCAGCGTTGTTGATCCATACGTCAATGCGGCCGTACCGGTCGATTATTGTTGCTACGGCGGCGTACACCTCGTCAAGTTTTGTGACGTCTAGTTGCAGTGGGTGGGCTGGTGCAACGTCTGCTGCTGAGTGCTCTAGGTTGAGCAACCCTGCTACGACGCATGCGCCGCGTCTCAGGAAACCATGTACCAACCCACTTCCGACGCCTTCTCCAGCGCCCGTGACAACGCACACTAGATTTGTGAGTTCGACTGCCACAGTGTTATTGGGGAGCTAGGAGTCTTGGTTAGAGGGAAGATGTCGCGGTTGTGGTATCGGAGGCGTTCAAAGTTTAACGTAGTGTATCCCGCGCCGTCGAAAACTAGGCCTCGGCCGGGCAAGGCGCTGTAACCCGCCTTCCAGCCAGCGAGGCTCTTAGTATGCACAGCCAAGGCGTCGTCGGGAACGAGGCCGACACACTCGTAGAAGGCAGGATCTGCTCCAAGGGATGGTAATGTGGTGACCACCACGAGCAGCTGCCCCGCCTTCAGAACCGCCGCTTTTCCCATACAGAATTCCTGGCCAGTGTATGATCGTCCGCGGGCTATATATCGGCCCTCGCCTGTCCACTGCACATTTGCGTTGAGTTCGATAGCCTGGTCTCCAATTGTGAATTGGGTTAAGTTGCGGTTTGCTGCTTGTACTGATGCCGGATCAACGACCCAAAGCAAGATAGTTCCCGGAAGATTTTGTTTGAGAGGAAGTAAGTGGCACAGAAGTTCGGCGCTGCGCCCGGTTGAGCCGCCTGTTGTTGCATCGGCTGAGTCAACAAGTATCCAGGGTAATGACTGTTTTTGGCGCAGGCATAACTCGATTTGCTGCCATGAATGTACTCTAGTAGTCCACTCATTGCGCTGTGCGTACCAAGTCTCCGCCAGTTCTTGTGCTACTTTGCGTGCCGTGGATTGACTTGTTGCCGTGATCACAATACTAGTTCCAAGTTCGGGTGTGTCCAGCCATGGTTGGACGGGAAATACACTAATGTCTGGGATACCGTAACTTTTTTCAAGGCGACGGCAATGGTTGAGAATGTCTGCAAACCGGCCTTCTGTATCAGATGTATCAGTTGGCGGAATTAGGACCGCGATCTTGGCCAGAGTGAACCTCCAAGTTTGAGTGTCGTGCATTGCAAGGTTCGCCGCGCGATGCCCGGTCGCAACAAAATCGGTGTGAGGCATGGTGCGGTAGGCAGTTAATGAGGTTGCGTTCAGAAGCATGCGGCGCGTAACATTGGCGTGTAGGTCGAGCGAGACCACAATGGCTCCCGAAAATAAAAGGTCCTTTCTTACCAGCTCAAGAAGGTTCCCCTCAACGTCATCCTCGCCTGTTGCACAAGCGGATCCGTGCAAATGCAATAGAAGCACATCTGCCGGCAATGCAGTGCTCAGTGATGCCGCGAATGTGGAACGGATCTGTTCAAAGCATGTGCGGCTCAGCCGGCCGGCTGGTGAGCCGCACATGATAGCTAATACAGGCGCAGTTGTGCAACCGGCTGCTTCTAGTAAATCAAGGCTGCCACTCAACTGCGAAGGCGTATGGCTTGCCCACTGCCGGACTGCGAATTCGCCCTCGCACCATACCCCACCCTGTGTAAAGAGCACGAGCTCGGCTTCATCGGGGTTGAAGGTGTTGCACTCAAAAATAAACTGGGCGACTATTACCTTCATGAACTTGGTTTACCAAAAATTGGCTCCATCAAACCCTTGATATAACCTATGGCGAAAATATTTCCGTGTAGTCCATAGCCACTGTTAGTGCCCCGTTCAGTAATCAGTTGGGGTACATGGTCGGAGCGTATCAGACCTTTGTAGTTTATTGCATGATAGGCTTTAAAGACGTCAGGCTGATTTGTAGGGCCATTGTCGGGAAACGTTTCGCGGAAATTGTGCAGTGGGCCGGATATATCGCGGCAGTGTGCAAAATGAATGCGCGAGGCGAAGCGGTGAATTGTTGCGATTAGGTCGACGCCGAGTTCCGCAAAGCACCCCTGACAGAATGCAAGGCCATTGTTTGGACTCGGTGCCAGTTCGAAGAGGCGCTCGAAGCTTTCAACACTACTCATGATGCGGGACAGAGTCCACATCGGGGATAGTGGCGGGTCATCAGGGTGCATTGCGAGCTGTACATCTGCGTCCTCGGCAGCGGGAATAATGCGTCTGAGAAAATATTCTAAGTTGTCCCACATTTGTTCATCGGAGGTCGGCCCTTCTTTTGTTTGTCTTTCGCGTTCGAATTGAGCGAGGTTGAAGGCACTTGTCAATGCTCCGCCACGTTCCGGGGTGGCGTATGATGTGCGTATGACCATTGCGTCAGCTGTAATTTGGGGCATGAAGTTGTAGCAGAGGATGCGTATGCCGAGCTTTCCCATGGTGCCAAGAGCCCGCTTGTAAATTTCAATTTGTTCGTCGCGGCCAGCTAGGCCAAGAACTATTTTGTCTATTGGTGGGCCACCTTCTATTGCTGTGAGGCTTAGGCCGCATCGCTTTACCCGGGCTTGTTCGATACGCAAGTCGTCAAGGCTAGTCGGCATTCCGTGCATATCGTAGTAGACTAAATGTTCTACGCCCAGTTGTGCGAGCAGGCGGAGATTTATGTCCGTGGGCGGATTGATGACTGCCGATAGTTTCAAATGAGACCGATCAATGCGCGCGCACGCGCCACTGGTGGCTGGGCTAACAGTCGATTCGCGCCTAGTGGCGGACGTGCTAGCAAATAGGCGGCTCCAAATGCGGTCATGAGTGGCCTAAAGCGAACGGCTTCTTTTCCGAGCGCCAAGAATACAAAGGGATGGTCTAGTCTGTCCCGCAAAGCAAGGCTGATCGCAACTGAATTGAAAGCATCTGCGCGGGTGCGTACCTTTTCCACTATTTTTACTAAATCAGCGCCGCGGTCCCGCAAGGAATGTGCGGCGCGCAGGGCTTCCTTGAGGGTAAGTTTACGAGGTGGGTGCCATGAAAAAATTACGGCTGCGCCGTTCTGGCTTGCTATTGTCGCCACCGCACGTTGCTGTCGGAGGGCGGCTCGGTCGTTCGTCCATTCGTCGTGATTTGGTGCGAATGTGTCTGCCTCGATATCAAGCCCAGTTGATCCGAAGTGCAACATCTGTGTTTGTCGATCCATTCGGTGGGCATCAGTGTAGGCTGCTAACTTGTGGAATTGTGGTCCATAGATGGCCATAAATGGCGCTCGGCGGAATGTGGTGTAGACAGGACAGCGTAGGCGCACAAAAAACCCCTCGTCGATTTGAGTTGAAACCTTAAGGCTTGCTAAGTTTAGTTCAACCGAATGGGCACCCGCAGCGAATGCTGCGGCAGCTACGCGCTCTGCATGCGTCACTTTGCGCTCTACAACCACGCCCACTACGAACGGGGTTTTTAACCTTAGTAAACTCACCATATTGGTACGTGGGGGATCCAACCTGGCCGCTTGAAGTCGAAGAATTCGATTTCATCCCCTTTTTCAAGATAAAGGCGATGATATTTTTCAAGTT
>SXGQ01756595.1_pt1 | contig 10786 bp, 12 predicted proteins | sample 3178371 | NCBI WGS metagenome assembly SXGQ01 (sample SAMN11356859, study PRJNA531348) | freshwater metagenome | isolation source: freshwater sample F1-20 | place: China: Fuxian Lake, Yuxi | collected 2017-12-25 | reverse complement strand
CGGGCCACCTGGTGCTGTCGACGCTGCACACGAACGATGCCGCGGGCGCGGTGGCGCGGCTGCGGGACCTTGGCGTGCCGCCCTTTGTGATCAACGCGTCGGTGCTGGCGGTGCTGGCCCAGCGGCTGGTGCGCCGGACGTGCGTGAAGTGCGCCCGTCCGTCGTCGCCCGACCCCCTGCTGCTCCGCCGATTTGGCGTGCGCGCGGGCGACGGCGTGTTCAGCTCGGGGGCCGGATGCGGCGCGTGTTCGTCGACGGGCTTCCGGGGCCGGCTGGGCATCTATGAGATGCTGACGCTGGACGAGGCGGTGCAGCGGGCGATCGAGGAGGGCGTGCCGACGCAGGAGCTTCGCCGGATCGCGATGGACCACGGGATGCGCCCGATGTGGCGCGACGGGCTCGACAAGGCGCTCACCGGCATCACGACTCTTGACGAGGTCGGGCAAGCCGTGGCGACCGCTGATGCCGAGCTTGGCGACGGGATCGCCGGAAGGATCGCGGCATGAGCGCGATCGCCTTCGAGTACCGGGCGCTCGACCAGAGCGGCGCCACGATGCGCGGGGTAATCGAGGCCGCGTCGCCCGAGTCGGCGTACCGCAAGCTGCTTGGCTCCGGGCTGACGCCGGTGGCCGTCCGGGCGGCGGCCGGTGGACGATCGGGCACACGCGCGGGGCGTTCGCGGGTGAAGTCCGCGGACATCTCGACGTTCACGCACCAGCTGGCGGTGCTTCTGGAAGCTCGGATCCCGGTGGTCGACTGCTTCATCAGTCTGTCGCAGCAGGGCTCAAGCGATCGGCTGCGGGCGGTGTCGGCGGACATCGCGGCCCGGGTGCAGGGCGGCTCGAACATCACGCAGGCCTTTGAGCCGCACGCCGCCGTCTTCGGGGTGGTGTACGTCGAAACAATCCGTGCGGCCGAGCGGACGGGCAATCTGATCAAGGTGCTGGACCATCTGGCCTCTATGGTGGAAGAGCAGCAGGAGATGAACCGCCAGATCAAGGGCGCGCTGACCTACCCCGTGGCGGTGGTGGTGGCGCTGTCGCTGGCGGTGGGGTTCCTGGTGACGTTTGTCGTGCCGCGGTTTGCGCACATGTTCGAGGCCCGGGGGGTCGCGTTGCCGCTTCTGACGCGGGTGCTGATGCACCTGGGCGACTCGGTGCGTGGTTATTGGTACGTGTACCTCGTCGCGGGGGCGGCGCTGGTGGTGTTCGGACGGCAGTTATGGTCTCGCCCCAAAGCACGTCTGGTGCTGGACCGATACCTGCACAGGGTCCCGTATCTCAGGGAGTTCCTGGTGGGGCTCGCCTCGGCGCGGTTCGCGTCGGTGCTGGGCCTGGCCTTGCGTTCGGGGCTTGGGCTGATCGAAAGTCTTGAGATGAGCGGGCGTTCGAGCGGTCGGCCGATGCTCGCGGAGGATACACGTTCAATGGTCCGGGCGGTGCATCAGGGTAAGCGGCTGTCGGACGTGCTGCCGGAGTGCCGGTATCTGCCGTCGTTTGTGACGCAGCTGCTGCGGGCCGGTGAGACTTCCGGCGAACTGCCGCGGATGTGCGAAGTGATCTCGCGTCACTACACGCGGGAGACCAAGCACATGGCCAAGACCTCGTCGACCATTATTGAACCGTTGCTGATCGCCGGGTTGACCGGTGTTGTTCTGCTGATCGCACTGGCGGTGTTTCTCCCAATGTGGGACATGGTTTCGCTGATGGGCTAGCAGTCTGCCGGCACTCTCGAGGGTGGGATGTCGGATGAGATAAAGGAGTCACTCATGAGCATCATGCGTCGCAGTTCTTCCGCGGTTCGTTCGGGCTTTACGCTGATCGAGCTGATCGCCGTTCTGGTCGTCCTGGCCATCCTGTCGGGCGTGGCGCTGCCGAAGTACCTTGACTACTCGGCCCGGGCTCGCTCGTCGGCGCTGCAGGGCTCGCTGGGCGGCATCCGCACGGGTGTGGCGACCTTCTTCGCCAACAGCAGCGCCGACGGCACTGCCGCGTTCCCCACGCTCGTCGAGCTGACGACCGTCGGCACGGTGATGCAGGAGGCGATCCCGGCCAACCCGTACAACGGGCTGAGCACGGTCATCGCGGCCGACGCTGCGGCGGCGACGGCCCGGACGGTCTCGGCCACGGCCGCGGGCTACCGGTACTACGTTGATAACTCGGTGGACCCGCCGGTCGCGGTGATCTACGCCAACTCGTCGGACGACACGCGGGTGACGAACCCGGCGGGCGGCTACTTCACCGCCAACCAGCTCTGAATCATCGGAGGGGTCTGCCATGCACCACGCACACAGGGGTGGTTTCACGCTTGTGGAGCTGATCGCTGTGGTCGTGGTGCTGGCGGCGGTGTCGATCTCGGCAGCGCCGGCGCTGGTGTCGCTCTCGGGCATCCGCGATGCCTCGCTGGGGCGTGAGCTGGGGCGACGGGTCAACCTGGCTCGGGCTGTCGCGGGGGCGAGCGGTCGTCCGACCGGCGTGCGGTTCGATGCCGCAGCGCAGTCGATGATGCTGGTGCAGGTCGCGACGGCCGGGGCGCCGCCCACTCCGCTTCCGGGCATCACCGGATCGGTGGACGGGGGGTCGGCGGGCGCGGACAGCGTGTCGAGCCTGTTCCCGGGCAGCTCGATCGTGAGTGTGAGCCTCGACCCGGCGGGGGCTCATGACACGCTGTGGTTCAGCTATATGGGCGTGCCGCACCTCCGCGACGGGACGGGCGCTCCCGCCGGTGACCTCGTGCAGGATGCGGTGATCGGCGTCTCTGGCGGGCACACGCTGACGGTGCGCATGGTGACGGGGCTGGTCGAGCTATGACGGTCATGATGCCCAGAAGTCGCCGCGGGTTCACGCTGATGGAGGCGATCGCGGCGTTGGTGGTCCTGGGGATCCTGATCCCCCCCACTGTCGCCATGATGCGCGACGCGGCCCGGTCGCGCGTGGACGCGGTCAGCCTGACGCGGGCGACGTGGCTGGCGGCCGCGGTGATGGAGCAGGTCATTGCCGATGTGAACAGCGAGAACCTCGGGCCCGAGGCGCTGGCGGATCAGGTGGCGTACCTGGAGACGCCGGGAACGGGGCTTGAATCCAGGCTCGCGGATGTGACTGCCTTGTACGCCGCCGGGGGGGTGGGGTGGTCGCTGTCGATCGGTGAGCCGGTCTCGGCCAGCGGGGTCTCGACGGGCGATGCAGAGCGCGACGTCTACCGCATGGTGCTGGTGCGGGTTGAATGGGATTCGCGCGCGGGCGAGCGGCAACTGGAGCTCGGATCGCTGCTGACGAGCCTGCAGCCGTAAGGGGGTCGCTGTGGTCCAGAGTCGCCGGAGCACACGGACCGCGTTCACGCTCGTCGAGCTGATGGCGGTGCTGGTGCTGACCGCCGGGATCGCGGCTGTGACCGCGCCGATCGTGCTGTCGGCCAGCGGGGCGTTCACCGACGCCAGCACGCGGCGCGATCGGACCGAGGCGGCATCGATGGCGCTGGACCGAATCGTGCGGACGCTGAGGGAGGCGCCGGACCGGGGCGAGAGTGGCCCGGGAGTGCCGGCGATCGCGAGCTTGTCAGCGATGTCGATCGGGCTTGAGGATGGAGCAGTCGTTGCCTTGAACGGTCAGACCCTGGAGCTGACGGTGCCGGGCTCTGACCCGGCGCCATTGTGCACGGGCGTGGACGCGTTCGAGCTGACGTACTTCGGATCCGACGGCACGGTCATTGATCCTGCGGCGGCGGGCGCGGCCGACGAGGTCCGGGTCGTCGAGATCCGGCTTGCCTGCGCTGCTGCTGTCGAACTGCGGACGCGGGTGCTGCTGCGGTGCACGCTGGGGGGTGGTTGCGATGCCGCCACGGGCCGGGATGAAACGGACTGGTTCGGGCACGCGCCGCGCGATGGCGCTTGCGGCGGTCGTGCTGCTGATGTGCGTGCTGAACGTCGCGGTGTTCGCGATGGTGCTGGGGACCGGCGACGATAACCGCGTGGCGACCCTGCGGGCTGACTCGATCCGGGCGTTCCTTGCGGCCGAGAGCGGGCTGGCGATCGCGGTGACGGAGCTCAACGCGGGCCGGACTCTTCCAGAGGGAGTACTGACGCTGGCCGGTGGCGAGACGGTGAGCCTGACGGCCACCGCGGCGGCGCCGCCGTGCACGGTGGTGGTGCTGGGCCGGTACGGGCAGGCCGAGCGTCGGATCGAGATCGACCTCGATGTGAGATAACCGCTGATCGGTCCAAAGCGGGGGCTCTCACTGGCCGAAAACATGGTCACTCTTCGCGCCGCCCGCGGTTGTCCGCGCCGGCTGGCGTTCCGGATCAACACGCTGGAGCCGGACCTTGTCGTCGTCCTCCCACCTTGTCGTTGAGCTGACCCCGGCGTGGATCGCCGCGAGCATCGTCACCGGCGGCTGCGCGGGCAAGCGCTCGGTTGAGGCGCTGGATCCGGAGGCGTGGGACAGCGCGTGGAAGGCCGGCCTCGCGGCGTTTGATGAACCACTCAAGCGCTGTCTGGCGGCATTGCCGGGGCATCCGGTGCGCGCGGCGGCGCTGTACATCGGGCCCGACACGTTCACCGAAGTCTTCTCGTGCCCGTCTCACGGTCGTGAAGCGCAGGCCGCGGCGATGCTGGCTCTGGCCGATCAGTTGTCGTACGTGCCCTCCGAAGGGCCGCACGGCGCCTGGGTGGTGGGACGGGACCCGCAGGGTCTTCCGGCGCAGACGCACATGCTGCTGGCGGCCGAGCGTTCGGAGGCCGCGGAGCATGTAGCGGCATGGCTGTCGCGGGGCGGGCTGACCCCTGTCGCGCAGGTGCCGCTCGAGGCGCCGCAGATCGTGCGTCTCGTCGAACGGGCGCTGCAGCTCCCGACCGAGGGTGTGCACGTGGCCTTGTGGATCGGGTCGCACCGATCGTGCCTTGGGGTGATGGTGGGCGGTCGGCTCGTGGTGTCGCGCAGGATCGAGCTCGGCCTCGAGAGCCTCGTGACAGCGCTGATCGCGGCCGACGACACCAATGATGCACGCAGCAGGGACGACCGTCTAACCCCCGATCGGGCCCGCGAGCTGCTGTGCTCGTGCGGCATCTCGGATGCGGATGACACAATTGATCGCGGGCGCGGCCTGAAGGGTCGGCATGTGCTGCCGGTGCTGCAGCCGGTGCTGCAGCGGTTCGTGGTGGCGATCAAGCAGTCGCTGCGGTTCGGCGTTGATGAGAAGGACCGCGAAGCGGGAAGCCTCGTCGTGCTGGGGCCGGGCTCGGTGGTGTCGCGGCTGGGTGAGATCCTGGCGCAGCAGACGGAACTGACGCTCGCGACGTTCGATCAGCCCGTGGGTGACTCCACGGATCTGGGCGTGGCGCTGGCGGCGACGCCGGGGCGGCTGAATCTGCTGCCCGAGTCGGTTGTCGGCCAGCGGCGGCGCACCGGTATCCGGAGGGCGCTGCTGGTCGGTGCTGCGGCGGCGCTGGCCGTGTGCGGCATCGACGCGGCCCTGACGATGCAGTCGATCAGCGCGAACCATGCGCAGCTGGTGGCGCTCCGCCCGTTCGTCGAAGAGACGCAGCAGCGCCTCGATCAGCGGGCGGTGCTTGCGTCCGAGGCGGGCGCGGTCGACCGGACGCTTCGGGGCGTTGACATGGCGATGGGGATCGAGCCTCGGTGGGGCGCGTGGCTGCTGGAGCTGGCGGCGATCACGCCGCCGACGGTGCGACTGCTCGACATCGGCCTGACCGGCGGCCCTGCCGCAGCGGGCGCGGGGCGGAAGGCGGGCGATGCGGCCGGAGCCCGCGTGCGGCTCGTGGGGTACCTGTTCGCCGAGCCGGGAGAGGGCTCCGGGGGCGGTCTGGACGTCGCCTCCTACGCGCACACGCTGGAGCGATCGCCGATGGTCACGAGCGTGTCGCTGGGCGAGACGCGGCGGACGGTGGTGGACCAGCGCGAGGCGCTGCAGTTCACGGTGACGGTGATGCTGACGCCGTCGCTCGACCATCTGGGCCAGGTGCTCGCCGGGGCGGAGGTGATGCCGTGAAGGGCCCATCAACACGACAACTGGTCTCGCAAAGCATCATCGTGCTGGCGGCGTGCGCGGGTGTATCACTGGGGCTGCTGCAGCCGCTCAAGGGCAGGTTGATCGCCGAGCGGTCGCAGCTCGCGACTGGCCAGTCGCTTGTGGCGCAGTACCAATCGATGCGGGTCGTTGACGAGGATCCCGCGCTCCGGAACCGCCACGCGGCACTGCGTGCTGCGCTGCAGGAGCGTGCAGCGCCTGCCGAGAGCGCGGCCTCGTTGCACAACACGCTGATGACGCTTGCTCATGAAACCGGCGTGACCATTGAGGGCGTTGAGCCCAAGTTGATCGACCTGCCAGCCCAGGCCGCCACGGCCGCGGTGGTTGCCGGCGCGGCCTCGGCGCCGACGTCCCCCATCCCGCCCTCGATCGTGTTCTCGGCCAGTATCACGGGGCACGGTTCGTACGAGGCGATCGCGGCGTTCCTGGCCCGTCTTGAGGGGGCGGGGCTGGCCCGGCTCGTGAGCGGCCAGGTGACCCCGCAGCACGACCCTGCTGGCGAGCCTTCGGTGCGGTTCGCGGTGACGTCGGTTCACTTTGGCTTCAAGGTTCCGTCCGCGCCGGCGCAGGCGATGGCCACAGGAGGCGGATCATGATGCGGCTGAACGGGCCGGGACTCGGGCTGTCGTCGAGCGATCGGGGCTCCATCCCGATACTGATGGCGTTCATCGCTCCGGCGCTCATCATCTGGGTGCTTGGTGATCTGAAGGCCAGCGCACCGCCGCGATCATCGATCGCGCAGGTCGCCACGGCGGCGTCGGGCGAGACATCGGTGCCCCCGCGGACGATCAAGCCGAGCCAGGAGCAGTTGCGTGCAGAAGCGCGGGCGGCCGAGCTGATGCGCGGCGTGCCGCTGGCCAGCCCGCTCTACTACGCCACTTCCAGCGACCCGCAGCCCCGGGGTCAGTCGCCCACGCCCGAGGCCGGGCCGCGTGGCGAGGCGGCCCCGGTGGCGCCTTCGCTGACGGTCACGTCGATCTGTCGCGGCGCTGACGGCACCGCGGCGGCGTTTGTCAACGGCAAACTTACACGCGATGGCGATCCGCTGGCGGACGGGTGGACCGTGACCGTCATCGACGCCGCCGCCAAGAGCATCACGATCGAGCATCCCCGGTCCCAACCGGTGAACGTCCCGCTGCAGGAGAGAGTGCGGCGCTAGCCGCGAGAAGTCGGTCAGCGCCCCGGCCTGAGCACCGCGCCGAGTTCCCGGTGCAGCGGTGCGGCCAGGCGCTCGCGCTCGGGATCGTCCGGGCGGTGCGCAAGCGTGATCTCGCGCGTGGTGTAGTCGACGTACCACAGGGCGGCGTGCTCGAGGTACATCGGGCCCGGAGCGCCGCCGTAGACATCATCACCGACCAGCGGCGCGCCCAAGCCCGCGAGCATGACGCGGATCTGGTGCAGGCGTCCGGTGAGCAGGCGGATCAGGGCGTGCTCGTGGCCGGGAAAGTCCGGCGCGGGCTCGACGGCGAGCACTTGGAGCAGCGAGACCTTGCCGCCGACGCGGACCAGCCGGGCGCGGTTCTTCTCTTCCTTGAGGTAGGCCTTATGCTCGCCGACGAGGGTGCGCGGGCCGGGGCCCTGGGCCTTGGTGCGCGGTGCGCGCGAGATACGAGCGATGTAGTACTTCTCCCACAGCCCCTCGCGGATCTGATCAGCGTAGAAGGCCGCGGCAGCGTGGGAGAGGGCGACCATCACGATGCCGCGGGTCACGCGGTCGAGCCGGTGCACGAGGCGCGGGGAGACGCCCTCGGGAACGACCTTGCGCACGCGCGAGATGAGCGCTGTACGGCGCGGGTCGCTGGTCAGTTCGGTCGCCATGCCCGCGGGCTTCACGACCACGAGATCATCGGGCGACTGACGGATGATGGGCAGGCCCAGGGCCTGAGGGTCGATCATGCCGAAGTCATAACAGATCGGACCCGGGCGCGCTCACGGGCAGCCGAAGTTGCCCAGCAGCACCGACAGGTCGGCGCCGTTCACGAGCCCGTCGCCGTTGAAGTCGGCGTCGGTTCCGGGCGTGACACTCTGGCCGAACTGGGCCAGCAGCACCGACAGGTCGGCCCCGTTCACGAGCCCGTCACCGTTGGCATCTCCGGCGCAGGCGACCGGCGGGGTGAAGTCGACGGTCAGCACGGGGCGGTTGGCAAGCGTGGGATGGGTGCGTGAGTCGAAGCGCTTGGCCGAGCGGATCTCGCCCTCGGTCTGGGCCTTGATGAGCCAGCCGAAGTTGGCAGCCGGGTTGTCGAGCCACTGCTGCACATCGGCGGCCATCGTGGCGCTGGTCCAGGAGTAGAACCCGGCGAAGCCGACGCTCTGCGTGGCGCTGGCGTCGGGGTCGAAGTCGCCGCCGATGGCGGTCCAAAAGAGGTCGGGGAGCATCCGGTGGAACCACGTCGCATCGCCGGGCTCGGCGACCGCGCCGGAGCCCTCGTTGCCGATGGCGTTGGAGGCGCCCTCCCCCCACTCCGCCAGCGCCCGGTGCACGGCCAGGACGGATGGGCCGCTGATCGAACGCGACATGCGCAGCCGCAGCGTCACGCTGTTGATCGTGGACCCGGCGGGGATGGCCGAGGCGATGTCGAAGGCGATCAGCCCCCGCCGGATCTCGAAGTTGTTGGTGATGCCGGCGAAGAAGTGCTCTCCCGCGCCGTTGCTGAACTCGGCGATGGGGTGCTCGATGATGGTGTTGTCGAGGGAGGCGGGGATGCTGGCGGTATCGGCGAATACTGTCGCGCCCACGATGGCGAGCGCGGCCGCGGCGGTGAAGAGGTTGGTCATGGACGGTCTCCGGGGAATCATCATGATGGACGGCGACGGCGATATGCCGCGAATGCGCCCGCGGCGAGGCCGACGGCCGCGGCCGACGGGGTGGGGATATACGTGACCCGCAGTTGCGGGCGCAGATCGAGCCCCGGACTTGTGCGAGAGTGCAGCCGCTTGGCGGTGCTCACCTGCGACTCGTCGCCGCGGAGGAGCCACCCGAAGTTGCCGCCGGGGTTGTCGAGCCAGCTCTGGAGGTCGGTGATCATGCCGGGGTCGGACCATGTGTACTGGCCCACGACGCCGACGGCAGTCGATGCCGCGGGCACGCCGGCGAACTGGCCTCCGGGCGTCGTCCACATCAGATCGGGGAACGAGCGGTGCAGCCACGTCGCATCGCCGGTCTGGGCCGGCATGCCCTGGCCCTCGTTCGTCGGCACGCCCGCGCCCTCGGTCCATGACTCGAGCAGGCGGTGCAGCGTGACATTGGTGACGGGCTCATTGGCCGATGCGACATGCAGCGTCAGCGTCGCGCCGGTGATGGTGCTGCCGGCGGGGACCACCGACGCGATGTCGAACGACATCAGTGTGCGCCGCGTGTTGCCCTGGCTGTTGCGGCCGATGAAGAGCCCCTCGCCCGCACCGTTGGCCAGGGCACCGGTCGAACTGAAGTACAGCGTGGCATCGTGCGAGGCCGGGAGATCGACGACCCCCGCGCCCGAAGCGCAGGTACATCCCAGAATTGCGGCCACCGACCCCTTGCAACGCACCATCGGCTCTCCCGTTCCTCCGGACTTCCCGGAACCAGTGTGAGGGTAGCTCCGCGGGGCGGTGCGCCAAGCGAGAACCTCGGAAGAGAGGGCCCCTAATCATGGGGCGGGGCTTGCCCAACTTTCGCAAACGGCTCCTCTCCGCGCAGGCGGCGGGCGACCTCCACGATGATCCGCTGGTCCATCGAGACGGTCATGTGGCCGAAGGAGTGAGCCGGGGTGGGGAGCCACATCGGCAGCATGCCCGGGGGGGCCGTGTTGCCGGCCCCGACCCACCAGTCGCGCAGCCGGCAGAAGCAGGACAGTTCGTAGCTCCGCCGCGGCAGGTGCTCGTCGAGCGTGGCCAGGAACTCCGAGCCGGGCTTCATGGCCTTGGCGGCGGGATCCAGCGCCACGATCCCGGCGAGTCGGGCGCCGCGGTGCGGCGTCGAGAGGGTCATGAGGCGGTTGATGCGAAGTCGACGACCGTTCCACATCGGCGAGGCCATGTAGCGCGAGAGCAGCCCGCCCATCGAGACGGCCACGACGTCCACCTCGGGCGATTCGGCATCGGAGCCGCCGGCAAGGTGCGCGAACTTGCTCAGCGCCACCTGGGCGGCATGCTCGAAGGTTGAGGCCCGGGCGTAGGAGACGGGAACGAAAAGCTCCTTCGGCGCGCCGGTGAGCCGGCGCAGGCTGGCGGCGAGCGTTTCGGGCAACTGCTTCCACGCGTGGTAACCGGAGAAGACCAGCACGGGTCGCTGGAGCGTGACGGGGGTGCCGCGCATGCGGTCGCCGTCGCGGCGGGCTTGTTCGTAGGTCAGCGGGAAGTCCGGGTTCACTGGGCGCTGATGCTCAGCGAGTGGACCTTCTCGACGTTGCCCGCGGCGATCTTGTCGAATCCGCTGCCCAGTTCGCCGATGGGATCGGGGGGCACGATCTCGACTTTCTTCTCGCCGAGCTTCACTTCGCCGCGCTTGACGCGGTCCTGGAAGCCGCGGCACTCGATCAGCAGCCGCTCGAGGATCTCCTCCTCGGGCACGTTGGCGACGCGCTCGCCCTGAACGTAGATGATGCCGCGGCGGTCGCCGGCGAAGACGGCGACGTCGGCCCCTTCGGCCTCACCGGCAGCGTGCACGTCTCGACGGCAGCGAACGAGCGCACGACGTGGCGCCTCGACGGTGCGCAGCGCGCGCGGCTCTTCTACTACGAGCATGCGGGACAGCCGGCCATG
>SXGQ01269438.1_pt1 | contig 10786 bp, 9 predicted proteins | sample 3178371 | NCBI WGS metagenome assembly SXGQ01 (sample SAMN11356859, study PRJNA531348) | freshwater metagenome | isolation source: freshwater sample F1-20 | place: China: Fuxian Lake, Yuxi | collected 2017-12-25 | reverse complement strand
GAAACTCATTCCGTGACTCGACTGCTCGGTCAATTGTTCGTCGCCGCGCGCGCCGTAAATGCCGATTGCCGAGCCCGACAAAAATACACTCGGCTTTTTGTTGCATTTGGCAATCGTCGTTGCCAACAACTCGGTAGTTTTTGTACGACTGTCAAGCAGTTCTTGTTTGTATTTTGCCGTCCAACGGCGGTCGCCAATGCCTGCACCCGACAAATGAATGACGGCGTCAGCGCCTTCGAGAACAGCAACATCAAGCCGGCCCTCGTTCGGGTTCCATTGACTTTCGTTCTGTTTTGCGCCTCGGCGTACGAGTTGCGTGACTTCATGACCTTGTTTACGGAGGCTGGCTACGAGAGGCTTGCCGATTAATCCGCTAGCACCAGAAACAACAATTTTCATATGTCGCTAAGGCTAGTTACTCAATAATGATTGGCACCGAGGTAACAACAGTATTTTTGCGATATAGCAATCGTGCCTTGATCGCCAGTGCCGACTGGTTGTGCAGCCATTGCGAGCGAATAGCCGTCACAAACTCGGGTATCACCACGGTGATGATGTCGTCGCTGTCTTCGTCATCGATGCGGTTGATATGCGTCAAAATCGTGTCCGTCAGGTTTCTGAAGTCGTCATATAGAGTTTCGAGTTCGGTCGTCATGCCGTATTTCGCCCAGTTGCTTTCCAGTTTTTCTTTTTCCTCAGGCGAACCGACGACCGAAAGAGCCAAAAGTCTGTCAGGCCGCAAACTCTCGGCATACTTCACTGCCTGCAACACACCTTTATTTATCGAACCAACAAGCACGATCACGGTGTGCGTTCGACGTGGCGCAACGTAGCCTTCCTCGATTCGCAAGAACGATCGCACTCGTGTGTAGTGACGATTGACCGCCAAGAAGATCACCATCATTGATGGGATGATTACGGCCGGAATCCATGCTCCGTCGGTGAACTTGACGACCACGACTATGCCAGCGACAAAGAAAGTTGTTAACGAACCAACACCCGAGAAGAACGCGCGCAACCGCCAGCCCGGATCCTTCAGTTTTCGATGGCGCACCAGCATGCCAAATTGGCTGAGAGTGAAACCAGTGAATACCCCGACCGCATATAGAGGAATCAAAGCGTTGACTACGCCACCGAAAGCAACCACGAGAACGCTGGCCGCTATGCCAAGAAAAATGATTCCGTTTGAGAATACGAGGCGGTCACCACGGTTCATTAACTGGCGCGGCAGATAGTTGTCCTTGGCAATAATCGACGACAGTCGTGGAAAGTCGGCGTACGCGGTGTTCGCTGCCAAAATCAAAATACCGAAAGTTGCAAACTGGGTAATGTAGAAAAATATATTTCTGCCACCATAAACCTGTTCGGCCATCTGCGCGAGCGCGGTAATTTTGATTTCACCGTCATGATCTTTGATCGGTTGAATCTTTTGTGCCAGAACACTCAAACCAAAAAATGACGTACCGAGAATTACGGCCATCCACATCAAAGTCTTCGAAGCATTTTTCGCCTCTGGTTTTTTGAATGCGGGCACGCCGTCGGCGACCGCCTCGATTCCCGTCAAAGCAACGGCGCCAGACGAAAATGCTTTGAGAAAGAAAAAGATCGTCAGGGTTTTTTGACCCGACAAAAGTTCTTGCGCGTACGCATCAGAATGATCGATTGGCCCGAGATCTTGAAAGTAAACTCGATACAAGCCAACGACAATTAATGCACCGAGACTCAAGATGTATAAATAGGTGGGTGGCGCGAATAGTGCGCCAGATTCTTTGATGCCGCGCAAGTTTGCCAGCGTCACAAGCACGATGAAACCAACGCAAAGTTCAACTCGGTATGGCACCAAGTCTTGAAACGCCGAAACAATCGCCGCCACTCCGGCTGCTACCGATACGGCAACGGTCAGGATGTAGTCGACGAGCATCGACGCTCCAGCCACGAGCGAAGGTGAGCGTCCGAGATTCTCGCGAGAGACCACATAACTGCCGCCGCCCTTTGGGTATGCGTAGATCGTCTGTCGATAACTGCTGACGACGATTGCCAAGAGCAAAATTACGAGAAGGGAAATCGGCACCAAGTTGTCGAATGCCGTCATGCCGACTGCGGCAAGCGACAAAAATACGATCAGAATCTCTTCGGTCGCATATGCCGTGCTCGAAATTGCATCACTCGCAAAAACCGGCAACGCAATTCTTTTAGACAATCGATGATGCGCATCCTCAGAACTTGCAATCGGCTTACCGATAAAGAATCGCTTAAGTGCTGACGGAGAAATCACCATTTCGGTCTTCTATTCTCGCACAACAGACAGTATTCGACGCAGTCATTGGCATAGGCTTAACCCGTGCATGTGGTGATTGTTGGTTGTGGGCGAGTGGGTTCAACGCTCGCATTAAGCCTTGTTTCGTCGGGTCATAGCGTCGCAGTCATCGATCGAAAATCAGATGCTTTTTTTCGGCTTCGCGACAACTTCGCAGGTCAAGTAATCACCGGCATCGGCTTCGATCGCGACATTCTCGAACAGGCCGGCATCAAACAAGCCAGTGCGGTTGTCGCAGTAACGAATGGTGACAACTCGAATATTTTGGTTGCCCGCGTCGCACGAGAAAGTTTTGGCGTTGAAAATGTTGTTGCCCGAATCTCTGACCCGAAGCGTGCCGAAATTTATGAGCGCCTTGGCATCTCGACCGTCGCAACGGTCAAATGGACGTCGGATCGAATTCTGCGCAGAATTTTGCCTGATCTGCCCGCAGTCGAATGGACAGACCCAAGTTCGTCTGTCGTGCTCGTCGAGCGTGCTTTGCCTGACAGTTTGGTCGGTGAAAGGGTTCTTGATGTGGAAATTGAAGGCGCACGAATTTCAGCGTTGCGTCGGTTGGGTGTTTCCGTCATTCCAGATACAAAAACACTGGTTCAACAGGGCGACATCGCCTATATCACCGTTGAGAAAGACTCTGTCAACTCGCTTGACAAATTTTTGAAGCGAGGCAAGTCGTGAAAGTTGTTGTCGCTGGTGGTGGCAGTGTAGGTCGTTTCACAGCCGAGCAACTTGTGGCTGCAGGTCACGATGTTGTCGTTGTCGAAAATGATCGTGCTGTCGTGCGCACCTACGGCAAAGAAGAAGAGGATAAGGGTGTTCGTTGGCATCTCGGCGATGCCTGCGATGTCGAAGTTCTTCGTGCTGCAGGTGCCGCTGAAGCCGAAGTTGTAGCCGCTGTTACTGGCGACGACGAAGATAACTTGGTCGTCTCGCTATTGGCGAAACAAGAGTTTGGCGCGCCACGAGTGATTGCGCGCGTGAATAATCCAAAAAATCATTGGATGTTCAACGAGATGTGGGGCATCGACATCGCGGTGTCGACACCGCACTTGATTACGAGTCTCGTTCAAGAAGCAGTTTCAGTCGGCAACTTCGTCAAACTCATGGACTTCAAGGGCGGCAAAGCAGAACTCGCCGAAGTCACTCTGGCGGCCGCATCGCCCGCGTGCGACAAGACCTTGAAAGAGTTGAAGTTCCCGAGAAGTGCGACCGTCGTGGCGATCGTGCGCGACCAAATTGTGCTCGTGCCAGAGAGCGACACGACTCTACGCGCGGGTGACGAAGTCATGGTGCTGATCACCGAGGACGCCGAAGCCGCGATTCAAAAAATCTTAATCGGCTAAAACTTCTCTACCTGAGCAGGGTGTAAGCAGGATTCAAAATCACCGTGCGACCACCGTCGCGATGTGGCACACCATCAACCATGATGCATTTGCCGTGATCGACACCCGGAATGCTGCGTCGACCGCTGAAGATAACCGTGGCTTCGCCAGTGCCGTCGTTGATCACGAGTTCGACGGCCGGCACACCACTGCGGGGTTTGATGCGCATGCGCTTGATTTCTCCGGCAATTTTCGTGCGAATTCGACTTTGCGAGTCGGCAATATTGACGAAGTCATACTCTTTGAATCGTTCACACAGACGCTGTGAGTCGATTTCAAGGTTGTCGGCAGTAAGTCGCTTGCCGAATGACCTAATGCCCATCAGTTTGTCGCCAGTCTGTTCAGTTCTTCTTCTAATTCTAAATCCGAAAGCACGCCGATTCGTGTTGTGACGGTGCCGTCTTTGGTGATGAAAACCCAGGCCGGCTGGTAGGGCACATTGAATCGCGCAAAAACTTCACCAGCCCCGTCATTGATGTTGGTGAACGAAAGACCGTTGTCATTGACAAAATCCTGCATGTCTCCGCCGCTGCCATTCCACGCGACGCCGGTAACTTGCACTTTGCCTTTAAAGGTTTTGTATGCCTCCTCGACCGAGGATGACTCAGAACGACAAGCCCGTCAACCAGGCGCCCAAAACCAGAGCGCAAGCGGTTGAGATTGCAAAACCGTTGCGCTATCAAATGTTGCACCGCTCAAAAGTGTCGCGGTGAATTGCGCGTTCGCATTGATCGATGGGTTCTCTGACGAAGCCTCAGATGCGGCGATGGTTTCTGAAGTTTCTGTCTGCGCGGTGCTCGTCGAACCGTCGGCGCCACAACTCGAGACACCGAGAAGTAAAAAAACTAAAACTAAATTTCGTGTGAATTTCAGCGGGCTACTCATCGATGAATCACAATAGTTGTTTATTGAGCCAAAATGTGAGTTAACGCCGTAGTATTTACAGTCTTGAGCACTCGAAAACTGATTATTGTCTCGCTGCTATGCGGAGTCGCCATTCTGTTGGCGGGTTCGTTGCAATTGTTTCTCTTGTCACGCTAAATCTTTGGCTTGACTCAGGCGCTTACGGCTACGATTAATAGGGCAAATCCTCAGAAAGAGAACCTTTGGCAGACCAATTTGATCTCGTCGTAATCGGTGGAGGTCCTGGTGGCTATGCATCTGCGTTTTACGCAGCGTCGGCGGGCATGAAAGTCGCACTGATTGAGCGCGACACAATCGGTGGCACCTGTTTGAATCGTGGTTGCATTCCGGCAAAGGCGTTTCTTGAGACGGCGGCGGCCAACCGACACGTTGCACACGCTCCAGAGTTTGGGATAAATGCAAGTTCAACGGGTGTCGACTTTGCGGTAAGCCAGGCGCGCAAGGCTCGCATCGTTGACGGTCTAGTCAAAGGCTTGACTGGTCTCACCAAGTCGAAGAAGGTTACATATTTCTTGGGCACGGGTTCGCTCGAAACGAATCGCACGGTGAATGTTGTTATGGCTGATGGTACGACCACAAAAGTCCAAGGATCAAAAGTTGTGCTTGCAAGTGGTTCGGTGCCGCGCACGATCAAGGGGTTTCCGATCGGTGGTTCGATCATGACATCTGACGAAGTTTTAATGCTGAGCACGATTCCAAAACGCATCGCAATCATCGGTGGTGGAGCGATCGGCTGTGAATTTGCGTCGACTTTTGCCGACTTGGGCTCGGCCGTAACGGTTATCGAAGGGGCACCAAAAATTTTGCCTGGTCTTGACCCTGATGTCGCCAATGTCGTCGTAAAGACTTTTGCCAAGAAAAAGATCGCGATTCGAACCGGGGTGGTGGTCGCTGGTCAGAGCAAGCAACCTAACGGCTCGACGCAAATCACTTTTGCCTCGGGTGACCCGGTCGTTTGCGACGTTGTGATCATGTCGATTGGTCGTCGACCGTTCGCCGACTCACTCGGGTTGAAAGGTACCGCAGTAAAAGTTGACGATCGCGGGTTCGTAGTTGTCGACGAATATTGCCGAACTGGTGAACCAGATGTTTATGCGATTGGCGATTTGATCAACACACCGCAACTTGCGCACGTTGCGTATGCCGAGGCGATTTTGGCGGTCAAACACATGCGCGGCGAGACCGTTGCTCCAGTGATGTACGACCGAGTGCCATGGGCTATTTACTGTCACCCAGAAGTTGCATGGGCTGGGCCTTCAGAAGAACAGGCTCGCGCCGCTGGACACGATGTTGTCGTGGCGAAACATCAGTTTCGTGCAAACTCGCGGGCAATGATTCTCGGAGAGATCGACGGTCTCGTGAAAGTGATCGCTAAAAAAAATAGTGACGGTTCTGCCGGTCAAGTTTTGGGTGTGCACATGGTCGGCCCGTGGGTGACTGAGCAGTTGGCTGCTGGTTACTTGGCCGTCAACTGGGAGGCATCGGTTGACGAGATTGCCGAATTCATCATGCCGCACCCGAGTTTGAGCGAACTCTTCGGCGAGACGGTCACCTCATTGACAGGAAGAAGCATCAACGCATGACAAACCGAGTGTCATGCCACGTGAGAAAACTAGTATTGGCTTGACAGAGAGCAAACTTCATGGCTGACATCACACTTCCGCAACTTGGCGAGACCGTCACCGAGGGCACGATCACTCGTTGGTTCAAAAAAGTGGGTGACACTGTCGCTGCTGACGAACCATTGTTCGAAGTTTCAACCGACAAAGTCGATACTGAAGTGCCGTCGCCTGTCGCGGGCACACTCACCGAGATTCGAGTTAAGGAAGGCGACACCGTAGCGGTTGGCACTGTGATTGCTGTCGTTGGTGCGGCGAGTGGTGCTGTTGCGCCTGTCGCTAAGCCTGCGCCAGCGCCAGCACCAGTTGCTCAGCCTGCGCCTGCGCCAGCACCAGTTGCTCAGCCTGCGCCAGCACCAGTTGCTCAGCCTGCGCCTGCGCCAGCACCAGTTGCGCAACCCGCACCGGCACCTGCTGTTGTCGCAACTGCAACGCGAACCGCGATTCCATCGAGTGCGTCCAACAAACTTCTTTCACCAGTTGTGCGTCGCCTCGTTGCTGATCACGGCATCGATGTCAATGCACTCGTCGGTACTGGTCCTGGTGGTCGTATCACGCGTGAAAATGTTTTAGATTTCATCGACAAAACTGGCTCGACACCAAAAGCAGTCTCACCGGCACCAGCTGTGGATGTCGCGCCGCCCTCAGCGCCTGCACCTACTGCCTTACAACCTGCGCCTCGAGCAGCAAAATTTACTCAAAGTTCAGAACGCGAAATAGTCGCACCACTTTCAAAAATTCGAAAATTAACTGGTGCGCACATGATCATGTCGCAAAAAGTCAGCCCCCATGCTTTCAGTGTCGTTGAAGTTGACTATGCCAACGTCGACGCAACACGTAATGCGGTCAAAGATCAATGGAAGCAGTCAGAGGGTTTCACCCTTACATATCTGCCATTTATCGCGCGAGCGATTGTTGATGCGCTTGCCGAGTTTCCGAATCTCAATGCGAGCATCGAAGGTGACAACTTAGTTGTCCACAATTATGTTGACTTGGGTGTTGCTGTTGATCTTCAATTTCAAGGTTTGCTGGTGCCAGTAGTACGCAGCGCCGACTCGAAACGTCTTCGCGCTATCGCCCGTGAAATCTTCGACCTCGCCACCCGCGCGCGTAGCCGCAAGTTGACACCTGACGAAATTCAAGGTGGGACATTTACGATTTCAAATAACGGCTCTGCAGGGTCGGTTTTGACGATGCCGATTATCAACCAACCACAAGTTGCAATCATGTCGACCGATGCGATTGTGCGCAAGCCGGTCGTTGCACAATTAGGTGATGGTTCGGAAAGCATCGCAATTCATCCTGTCGGCAACTTGGCGATGAGTTGGGATCATCGCGCGTTTGACGGTGCTTACGCCGCAGGTTTCTTGTCCAAAGTTAAACGAGTTCTTGAAACACAGGACTGGTCAGCGGAGATCTAGCGAGTGCTGCGCGAAAAATCAAGTCTCGCGCCTCGACTAAATGTTCGGTGGCTTGGCAGGGTGCCTTATCGCGAGGCGCTTGCAGTTCAGACAGCGATGTTCTCGCAGTCAACCAAGCAACATTTGCTGATGCTTGAGCATCCGCACGTGTTCACATACGGTTCAAGCGCTGACTTGGCGAAAAATTTGAAGTGCGACCCAAATCAAGTTGGGGCAGAACTCGTCAAAGTAAATCGCGGCGGCGATATCACCTATCACGGCCCCGGGCAATTAGTCGTGTATCCGATATTGACGCTCACTGGCAAGCACGGTGTCAACGGACCAGCCGACATCCAGGCCTATGTTCGCAGTGTCGAGCAACTAGTGATTGACACACTGGTGCACCTCGGCTTGCAAAATGTCGGTCGCTTCGCCGATTATCCGGGCGTCTGGGTCGACGCACAAAGTAAAGAGCCAAAAAAGATCTGCGCAATCGGCGTGCGAGTCTCGCACGGGCGCACAATGCACGGGTTCGCGCTGAATGTTTCAACCGACTTAAGTTATATGCGCAAGCACATCGTGCCGTGTGGCATTGCTGAGTATCCAGTCACATCTCTGCGCGAATTGGGTATCGATGTGACGATGCAACAGGTTGTAGATGTTGTCTCGGTGCTCGCGGCCAAGCAGTTCACAAACGGCGAGATCGAACGTCACGATGTTGCCTGGGATGCCACGCAACAAAACAATGCTGCCATCCAACTTACTGCACGCAAACCCGAGTGGCTGCGACCGCATGTGAGTCACGGCCCAGAAGTTCTTGCCACCAAAAAAACTTTGCGCGATCTGAATCTCGTCACCGTGTGTGAAGAGGCTGGATGCCCAAATCTTTCTGAGTGTTGGGCCGATGGCACCGCAACGATGATGGTGCTTGGCGAGCGATGCACTCGCGCCTGTGGTTTTTGTTTGATCGACACCCGCAAGCCTCTCGCCCCTGATGTCAATGAACCGATTCGAGTCGCCCAAGCAGTCGCCAAAATGAAACTAGAGCACGCCGTACTGACAATGGTTGCGCGCGATGATCTTGCAGACGGCGGCATGAGTCATGTCGCACAATGCATCCGTGAGATCCGTGTAATTTCACCAAACACCCGTGTCGAGACACTTATTTCAGACGCCAAAGGCGCCGACGCATTAGAAATTTTATTCAGCGAACGCCCGGACGTTTTGAATCACAACATTGAAACTGTCGCGCGATTGCAGCGCCAAGTGCGACCATCTGCTGGTTATGCCCGAAGTCTCAGCGTTTTGGCGCGCGCAAATGCCGCGGGGCTTGTAACAAAATCTGGTTTCATGTTGGGTCTTGGCGAAACGAAAGCCGAAGTCGAGGCGACTCTGACTGATCTTGCTGCAGTTGGTGTGCAGATAGTCACAATCGGTCAATATTTGCGACCTTCGGCGGAGCATTTACCGGTTGTGCGCTGGGCTGACCCGAGTGAGTTCAATTACTACGCAAGTTTCGGTGAAAATCTCGGCATCAAACATGTCGAAGCGAGTCCGTTGACCCGATCTAGTTACCATGCGAAGCGTGCTGCTGAACAAACTCAGAATCTGCCAGTTAATGTTCAACTCGTGAGCGTGAGATCATGAGCGAGCCATTGCGCAAAATCATTCAGATAATCGATGGGCAATCGACAATCGAAGGTGGCGGGTTCAAAGTGCGTCGTCCGTTTCCGACGCAATACGTTGACTACATTGATCCGTTTTTGTTGCTCGACGAGATGGGGCCGGCTGATTATGCGCCGCGTGAAGCGGTTGGTGCGCCGTCACATCCGCATCGTGGATTTGAGACCGTCACATATTTAATGTCTGGCGCAATGGTGCACGAAGATTCGATCGGCACGCGTGCGGTCATCAAAAATGGTGGCGTGCAATGGATGACTGCTGGTTCAGGTGTGATTCATAGCGAACTGCCCACCGATGACATGCTCGCACTCGGCGGGCGGATGCACGGGTTTCAGTTGTGGGTGAATTTGAGTGCAGATCGCAAGATGATTGCGCCGCGATACCAAGGTTATGAAGCCGACGAACTTGCGCAAGTCAAACTTGTCAACGGCGGACTGATCAAAGTTGTAGCGGGTGTGGTTCACGGCGCAACTGGTCCGGTTGAGACAACCAGCCCGATGACATACGCCCACGCCGTGATGAATGCAAGCGAAACCATCGACTGGGCACCTGAGGCAACGCATACGGCACTCGTGCATGTATTCGATGGTGAAGCAATTGTCAATGGCGTACGCGCTGTGAGCGGTCAGATGGTTGTGTTCGAGCGCAGTCCTGGTGCTGTCAAAATCGAGACAGATGCTTCGCCTGCATCGCAAACGCAGTTGCTGATTCTTGGTGGTGCGCCGCTGAACGAGCCTGTTGCGCGTCACGGTCCATTTGTTATGAATACGCGTCAGCAAATCGTTGACGCTGTGAACGACTATCAAAACGGAGTGTTGGTCAAGTGAGCAGTTCGATCTCGACAATTAATCCGGGTGCTTTGTATGCGGCACGACTTGCTCGCGTGCGTCAAGAAATGCAGCGCCAGTCGATTGACGCCACGCTTCTCAGCATCGGTCATGACTTGCCGTATTTGACGGGTTATCACGCCATGCCTTTAGAACGACTGACGATGCTCGTAGTCACCAATGACTCGGTCGCTGCGCTAATCGTGCCGCGACTCGAGGCCCCCCGTGTGACGCTGCATGACGATGTATTCAAAATTATTCCGTGGGGTGAAACCGAGAATCCGGTTGCGATTGTCGCCGAGCAACTGAACGGTGCAAAACGCATCGCAGTTGGCGATCAAATGTGGGCGAGGTTCTTGGTCGAATTGTTGGGTTTTGTATCTGGTGCGAGATTCGTGCGCGCCGTTGAAGTTGTGGGTTCAATGCGCATGGCCAAAGATGCAAATGAGATTGCAGCACTGCAAGCGGCGGGTGCAGCAGCAGATCGGGTTGCAAGGCAACTTCAGGCCGGTGAAATTAAATTGGTCGGTCGCACGGAAGCCCAAGTCTCAGCCGATATTTCGGCGCGGCTGATCGCCGAAGGTCACGACATGGTTAATTTTGCAATCGTTGCCGCTGGTGAGAACGCGGCGAG
>SXGQ01181224.1_pt1 | contig 10786 bp, 6 predicted proteins | sample 3178371 | NCBI WGS metagenome assembly SXGQ01 (sample SAMN11356859, study PRJNA531348) | freshwater metagenome | isolation source: freshwater sample F1-20 | place: China: Fuxian Lake, Yuxi | collected 2017-12-25 | reverse complement strand
GAGTCCGAAGAGGATACGGGCCAGTTCCGTCCGCCCGGCGCCGACGAGGCCCGCGAGGCCGAGGATCTCCCCGGCGTGGAGATCAAAGCTGACGTCCCGTACCCCGGCGTCGCGCCGGCCGAGCCCGCGCACCCGGAGCACCGTCTCCCCCGGCGGGCGTTCCGCCGGCGGATAGGGTTGCGCGACCTCCCGGCCGACCATCAGGCGGATCAGTTCCGGCTCCGTGAGCCCGGCGAGCGGCCGAGTGCCCACGCTCTCGCCGTCGCGCAGCACCGTGACGCGGTCCGCGAGGGCGAAGATCTCCTCGAGCCGGTGGGTGATGTAGACGACGCCCGCGCCTTGGGCGCGGAGTTCACGGACGACTGCGTGGAGCCGCCGCTGCTCCGCCTGGGTGAGCGACGCGGTCGGCTCGTCCATGATTACGATGCGGGCGCCGGCACCCAGGGCGCACGCGATCTCGACCAGCTGCTGCTCGGGCATCGAGAGTTCGCGGACCTCGCGGCGCGGGTCGATCCGGGCGCCGATGCGTTCGAGCAGGGCGGTGGCGCGCCGGTGCCGCGCGGGCCAGTCGAGGCGGCGCAGGGGGCCGCCGGACTCGAGGCGGAGGGCGAGGTTCTCGGCGACGGAGAGATCGGGGAAGAGGGCCGGTTGCTGGTAGATGCAGGCGATCCCCAGCCGCTGGGCGGAGCGGGGGTCGAGGGGACCGGCCGGCCGGCCCTCCAGCGCAACGGTGCCCCCGTCGGGACGGTGCGCGCCGGTGATGATCCGGATGAGCGTGCTCTTGCCGGCGCCGTTCTCACCTAGGAGGGCGTGCACCTCCCCGGCCCGCAGCTCGAAGTCCACGCCCCGGAGCGCGCGCGCGCCGCCGAAGGACTTCGTGATGCGGCGCAACTCGAGGAGCGGGGCGGACATTGGGGGGGACGTCAGGTGATGGCGCGGGCGGGCGGGACGGGCCAGAGAAAAGGCCGCTGGCGCCGGCGCGATCCCCGGCCGGTTGGACAGTCCAGCGGGGCGGGTGCGGGATTGCGCTGGACGGCCGACTCTGAACCATCGCCGGGATGAGTGCCGGTCCCGAGTCGTGGCTAGATTACCTGCCGTTCCGCCGGCGGCTGGCGCGCGAGAACCGCCGGCTGCGGGAGGAGCTGGCGCGGCTGCGCGAGGCCCAGGCGGAATGGGCCCGGTTCTCCCCCCCCGGCCATTTCTACTCCCCGCTGCCTTCGCGGGCGGAGGTCGCCGAGGCCTTCGCGCGGGGCGTGGCCGGCCCCCCTTTTCCTGGCATCGACCTGAACGAGGCGGCCCAACTGGAGCGGCTGGAGCGGTTCGCGGCGTGGTATCCCGAGCAGCCCTTTCCGGAGCAGCCGGCCCCGGGGCGGAGGTATCACCTGGATAACCCCTCCTACGGGCACTTCGACGCGATCATGCTCTACGGGATGCTGCGCGAGGCGCGGCCGCGCCGCGTGATCGAAGTCGGCTCCGGTTTCAGCTCAGCGGCGATGCTCGACCTCAACGAGCATGTCTTCGGCGGCCGCATCGCGTTCACCTTCATCGACCCCGATATGCGCCGGCTCCGGCCGCTGCTGCGCCCGGACGACGCGGGCCGTTGCACGCTCGTCGAGCGACGCGTGCAGGAGGTGCCTCTCGCGGCCTTCGCGGAGCTGCGCGAGAACGACGTGTTGTTCATCGATTCCTCGCACGTGAGCAAGGTGGGCAGCGACGTGAACCGCCTCTACCTTGAGGTCTTGCCGGCACTCTCGCCGGGCGTGCTGGTGCACATCCACGACGTGGCCGGCAACCTCGAGTATCCGCGGGAGTGGCTCGACGAGGGCCGGGCCTGGAATGAGCAGTACCTGCTGCGCGCCTTCCTGATGCACAACGCGGCGTGGCGCATCGAGCTCTTCACCGGCCTGCTATTCAACACGCGGCACCAGTGGTTCCGGGAACGGATGCCCCTGTGCGCCCGGGGCGGCGGCGGGCAGCTATGGCTGCGCCGCGTGGCCGCGTGAGGAGAGGCTCGGTTCCGCCGGCTCTCTTCCGTCTGGTAGCCGCAGACGGAAGATACTGCCGTGGGGCAAACGCGGTTCGTGTTCTAGGCTGCCGCCGAGGGCGCGCAGGTAAGCCTTGGTAATCGCTAGCCCCAGCCCGAAGCCGCCGCTGGCCCGTCCGCGCGCCCGGTCGGTCCGAAAAAATCGGCCCGTCAGGTGGGTGCGGTCGGCTGGGCTGATGCCCGGTCCTTCGTCCGCGACCTCGATCAGCACGCCGCCGGGCGTAGCCCGGCTGGAGACGCGCACCTCCGAATCTGGGGGCCCGTACTTGATCGCGTTGTCGATCAGGTTCTGCAGGGCCTGGCGGAGAATCACTGGGTCGGTCCGGAGTTGCAGGCCTGCCTCCGCGACGACCAGCCGCTGGTTCTTTTGCTCCGCGAGGATACCCAGTTCTTGGACGCAGGCCCCGAGTAATTTGTCGAGTATCACCGGCGCGGGATGAAGCGCCTCGCCGCGGCCCTCCGCGCTGGCGAGCTGGAGCAGGCGCTCCACAAGCTGCTGCAGGCGCTGCGCCTCTTCCAGCATCGAGGCGATGATGTCGCGGTATTCCTCTTCCGATCGGCCCCGTCGCAGGCCGACTTCCCCTACGCTCCGCAAGGTGGTCAGGGGCGTACGAAGCTCGTGGGAGGCGTCGGCCACGAAGCGGTCCAGCGCCTCGAAGGAGTTCTGCAGGCGGTCGAGCGTGACGTTGAACACCTCGGCGAGCCGCCCCAGCTCGTCGTGCGGGTTCGCGACGGGCAGCCGCCGTTGCAAATCCTCGATGGTGATCTGCTGGGCCTCGGCGGCCATCCGGTCCAGGGGTAGCAGCCAGCGCCGGGTAAAGAAATATCCGCCCGTGACAAGGAGCGTCACGACCACGGGGAGGGCCACGAGGATGATCAGCTGGAGGTCGGGCAGGGCATCCGCGTGGGGCTGGTGGACCCGGATTAGGCGCAGCAGCCAGGGCCCCGGGGCACCGGCCAGCGGGTACGGGACCGTGAGGGTGCGCAGGCGCAGGTCCGGCGCGACGGAGAAGACACTGACCGTGCCGGGGGCGGCGAGACGGTTGGGCGGCGGCAGCAGCAGGTTGCGGTTCTCGGTGAACGGCCAGCGCCGCGCCACGAGGTTCCCGCGGTCGTCCCAGAGTTCGAACCAGGGGTGCTCGGAGGTGTCGGACTGCCCGGTCTCGAGTTCCGCCCCGCGCCACCGCAGCGCCGGTCCCGCCGTCACCCGCAGCTGACCTTCCACCTGCGCGAGATCCTGCCGCAGCTGGTGATCGAGCGGCCGGGCGAGCCGCACGGCCACGAAGGCGTAAAGGGTGGTCGCGAAGACCGCGACCAGGGCGGTGCCGCCGGCCGCGTACCAGAGGGCGAGCCGGGAGCGGATGCTCAGCCGCGCCCACCAGGCGCCCAGCCTCCGCTCCAGCGTGTTCACGCGCTCAATCGCTCCATCTTGTACCCGATGCCGCGCTGTGTGTGGATGAGGCGGTCGACGCCGGGGAAGTCCACCTTCTTGCGCAGGCGCATCATCTGCACGTCGATCACGTTGTCGAGGGAGGTCATCCGGTGGAGCTGTTTCCAGACGTCGCGCTCGAGCATCTCGCGGGTCACGGTCTGACCCTGATTGCGCATCAGGTACTCGAGGACGTCCACCTCGCGGGGCGTGAGGCGGATCTCCTGTCCGGAACGCACGGCGATGCGGGCGCGGGTGTCGAGCTGGAGGTCGCCGCACTGCAGGTTGCGGCCGGCGGCCCAGTTCGGGCGGCGCAGGAGCGCGCGGCAGCGGGCGAGGAGTTCCGCGAAGGCGAAGGGTTTGGACAGGTAATCGTCCGCGCCGCTGTCCAGCCCGAGGAGGCGGTCCGACAACGTGCCGCGCGCCGTGAGCATCAGCACCGGGGTGGTGCGACCGGAGGCCCGGATCCGGCGCAGCACCTCGAGGCCGTCGAGGTCGGGCAGCATCCAGTCGAGGACAATGAGGTCCGTCGGTTCCGTCTGCGCCAGCCGCAGGCCCGCCGTGCCCTGTGCCGCGCTCCGCACCTGCCAACCCTCCAGCGTCATGCCCTCGACGATTGAGTCGCGGGTTTTGCCCTCGTCCTCGACGAGGAGCACGCGCGGGGGGTTGATCGCTTCCGTGGCTGCCATGATGCTCAGGTCCGGTGACGTAGGGTCACCCTCGGCCGAGGAAACGCAATCCCTCTGATATTTTCCGTCAGCCGCGGGGCAGGCCGTGCATCGCGAGCAACTGGAGGCGCCGCCGGTAGCGGGCGCCGACGACCGCAGGGGCGAAGCGTGCGGCGATGGTCGCGCGGGCGGCCGCGCCGAGCCTGGCGGCCAGCGAGCGGTCACCGGCCAGCCGGCGCAGGTGCGCGGCGGCCGCGCCGACGTCGGGGTCCGCCCAGGTACCGCCGCGGGCGTAGGGGCCGTGGGTGGCCTCCAGGGTAACCAGGCGCGCGGGCACCGGGCAGCCGTTGTCTGGCGTCACGAACTCGGCGGTGGCCGACCAGTCGGTGCTGAGAACCGGCTTGCCGAGGTGCATGCACTCGGCGACCGCCAGGCCGAAGCCCTCCGCGCGGTGGAGGGAAACGAGGCAGTCGCACGCCGCCTCGAGCGCATAGAGGTCGGCGCGGGAGAGCGTCGTGCGGAGCAGGACCGCCCCCGGCAGCTGCTGGAGCTCGGCCTCCAGCGCAGCGAAGTCAGCCTCGTTGCCGGCGACGTTGTGGACCTTCACCACGAGCCCGGCCGCGCGCGGGTCAAGGCGGGCCTCCCGGAAGGCCGCGAGCGCGGCGCGGGGGTTCTTGCGCGCGGCGTAGGAATTGAGGTCGAACAGGGTCAGGCAGAGAAACTTGTCCGGGGGCAGGCCGAATTTACGCCGCAGTTCCGCCGGGGTTCCGGCCGGGGGGGCGAAGGCAATGGCGTGCGGGAAGGTCAGTACGGGCAGGGGGCTCTTCTCGCGTACCGCCGCGGCGGTGAATTCGCTCGGGCACCAGATCTCATCGAAGAAATCGAAGGCGGGTAGCCACGAGTCGGGGAACTCCGGCAGCTCCCACGCGAAATACCCGATGTTGTACCGCCCGGTGCGGAAGGCGCGGCCGTGGTGGTGGTCGATTTCCGCCGCGGCCGGCGGGTCGATGTGAAACACGTTCACCGGGTGAGGGTTCGCTGGGCCGAGGCGTGCGGCGTAGGTGTCGTCCCCCAGCCGGTTCCGGCAGTTCAGCCGCAGGGGCACCAGCGCCGCCGGGAGCCCCGCCGCGTCCGCGGCGCGGACCATGCAGCGGGCGGATTCGCCCACGCCGAGGTCGGCGGTGAGGAAACCGACGATGTTGAGCCCGAGGCGGGCCTGCCGCCGGACGAACGCGGGCGCGAACACGGTGTCGGGGCGAGCGAAATCCCCGATCAGTTCCCCGTCCGCGGCCCGCAGCGCGACCAGGCGCAGCTGACGGTTACGGTGCAGGGCCCGGAACCGGCGCCACCTGGGCAAGCGCGAGACGCGTCCCGCCCAGGCGAGGGCGTTGGTCAGGCCGTTCCCGGTCAACTCGAGCTCCAACTCGATGTCCTCCGCCGCCGGCAGCGTGAGCGGAAGGGTCCAATCGCCGGGCGCCCCGGGCGGCAACTCGGCCGCGGGCTGGCCGTTCACGCGCACGCGCAGCCCCGGCTGGCCCCGTTCGAGACCGCGGAGTTCCGGGTGCGCGCGGCGCCGGCCGCTCAGGGTGAGCCGGGTGGGCCCGGCCAGCTTGCGGAAGCGCAGCACCGCCCTTTCCCGCAGCCAGGCGGAACCCGGGTCGAAGTCGTCCCACACCAGCCCCGCGTGCGCGAAGGGCCGCGGACCGGCGGGGGCGGAGGCTGGGGGGCGGGAGGACATCGGACGCCCGGAGGCAAGGATGCGCCGCTGCGCTTGGCAAAGCTTTCCCCGATGTCAGGCCTAGGCGCTTGCGGTGGCAGGTGCCGGCGGGTTGCATTTTGGGGTCGGCTGCGAACTGACCGGGACTTCCGTCCTGCCCCCCTGATGTTCCTCTCCCCCTTCTCCGCGTTCTGGCGCGTGGGCTCGCTGATGCTGGCGGCCGCGCTCGTGTGGGCCGCGCATTACGGCCGATGGACGCCCGCGGACTGGGCGGTGCCGACGGATTACGCGGGCGACGCGCACGAAGTGCTGGCGCGGATCAAGGCGGCGGGGGAGGGGGAGACGTGGCCCCTGCGGTCGCAGGAGATCCAGCGGCTGGGGGCGCCGTTCGGAGCGGACTGGAACGCGTACCCGACGCCGGACAAGCCGCTGATGCTCGCCCTGGGGGCGCTGGGCCGGGCGATCGGGCTGTTCGCGGCGGCGAACCTGGGTCTGCTGCTGGCGCAGGTGACGGCGGCGCTGGCCTTCTATCTCGTGGCGCGCCGGCTGGCGGTGCGGTGGGAATGGGCGTGGGCGGGGGCACTGCTGTTTGCCTACACGTATCACACGTTTCACCGCGGCCTGGCGCACTTCTCCTTCGTCTTCACCTGGACGGTGCCCGTGGGCCTGCTCGCGGTTTGGCTGGTGGCCCAGAGCCGGCGGTTGCGCTGGCGCAGCGGGGGCGCGGCGGTCTGCGGGTTGGCGGCGCTGGGGCTCGGCTGGGGCAACCCGTACCTGCTGCTCTTCTGGGGCCAGTTGCTCGTTTGGGCGCTGGTCTTCCAGTGGTTTGGCCCGCGGCGAAGGGAGAACCTGGCGATCGGTTTCGCCACGGGCGTGTTCGCGGTGGCCGTGTTTGTGGCGGCGAACCTCGAGTTCTGGGTCCACGCCCAGGAGCCCGAGGGCCTGCCGCTGCTCACGCGCAATTACGGGGGCACCGAGCGGTACGCCCTCAAGCCCGTGGAAATGTTCATCCCGCCTGAATACCACCGCTGGGAACTGCTCGCCGCCCTGGGCCAGCGTTACCAGCGCTGGTCCGAATGGCACGGTGAGCCCTTCCTGCCCTATCTCGGCGTCTGCGGGATCGCGGGTTTGCTCCTGCTGGCGGCGGTCGCGGTCCGGCGGCTGCTGGCGCGGCGGCCGCTGCCGGGCGCGGCGCTGGCGGGTTCCTGGCTCCTCGCCTACGCCAGCGTCGGCGGGATCACCAACGTCCTCGCCTTCTTCGCCGGCTTCCAACTCTTCCGCGCGACCAACCGGGCGGCGGTGTTCCTGTCCGCCCTCGTCCTCTTCTTCCTCGTGGGCCGGCTGTCGCGCTGGACCGCGGGTTGGACGCCGGCCGCGCGGATCGCCGCGGCGCTGGCGCTGGCGCTGGCCGGTCTGCTCGACCAGCTGCCCCGCCGGCCCGACCCGGCCCAGCAGGAGCGGGTGGCCGCGGCAGTGCGGTCCGACGCCCGGCTGATGGCGGAGGTGGAGGCGGTGTTGCCTGCGGGGGCGATGGTCTTCCAGCTGCCGGTGCTGGGCTTTCCCGAGGTGGTGCCGCCGCACCGCCTGACTGATTACGAGCACTTCCGCCCGTACCTGCTCTCCGAGCGCCTGCAGTTCAGCTACGGCGCGGCCAAGCATCGCGCGCGCGGGCGCTGGCAGCGTGACCTTGAGGGGCGGCCGACCGAAGAATTGGTCCGCCGGCTGGAGGCCGCGGGTTTCGCCGCGCTGCACGTCAACCGGAAGGGCTTTGAGGACCGGGCCGAACGCCTGTTGCGGGAGCTGGAGCAACTGGGCTACGCCCGCCACCTCCGGAGCGAACTGGGGAACCAAGTGGTGGTGCTGCTGCGGCCCGCGCCCCGGCCGCAGCTGCCGCTGGCGCGGGCGCTCACCTTCGGCCAAGGCTGGCACCTGCGTCCCGAGGGCGGCGTGCGCTGGGCGGGCGGCCGCGCAGTGTTATCCTACTTCAACCCGCATCCGGGTCCGGTGGAAGTGGACGTGCGGCTGGATCTGGTCGCCCCCCGCGCCCGGAAGGTCCGGCTCGAGCACGCGGGCCGCGTCCGGGCTGAGGTGGCCGTCGATGCGGAGGGCGCCACGCTGCGGGTGCGCGGGCTGTCGCTGCCCCCGGGGGTCAGCACGGTCGTGCTCACCAGCCCGGACCCCGTGCGCCGCGAGGGCCCCGGGCCCAACCAGCTGCGCGCCTTCGGGCTGCGGGAGCAGGCTGTCCGGGTCGGGGCCGGGGGCCAGTTCGCCGACTGAGGATCGCCGCGGATTCAGGCTGCACCCGCCGGCGATCTCTGCTCCATCTCCGCCGGCGATGAACACCGACGAGTACATCAAGCTGGCTGAGGTGGAGGACGGGATGTGGTACTTCCGTTCCCTCCACGCGCACGTGGACCGCGCGCTGTCCGGCTGGGTGCCGCCTCGCGGCGCGGTCCTGGACGCGGGGTGCGGCACCGGCGGGCTGATCCTGCGGCTCGCAGCGCGGCACCCGGATTGGAGCCTCGCGGGGATCGATTTCATGGCGCTTGCCTGCACCCTGGCGCGAAAGCGCTGCGGGCCGGCCGTCGACGTGCGCGAGGCCTCCATCACCGCGCTGCCGTTCGCGGACGCGAGCTTCGACGCGGTGGTCTCGGCCGACGTGGTCTGCCAGGTGACGGATCCGGAAGTGGCGGCCGCGGAGTTTTTCCGGGTGCTGCGCCCGGGCGGGCGGGTGATGGTGAACGTGCCCGCGTACCGCTGGATGTGGTCCTACCACGACGATTCCTGCCAGACGAAGCACCGGTACACCCGGCCCGAGGTCGCGGCGCTGCTGCGCGGGGCCGGATTCACCGGCGTGACGACGACGCACTGGAACGCGCTGCCGTTCCCGGCAGTGTGGGCGAAGCGCAAGCTGTTCCGCCGCCCGGAGGACACGAGTGACGTCCGGGCGTACCCGGCCGTGGTCGAGGCGGTGTGCGACGCCCTGATGGCGGCGGAGCACGCGTGGCTCGAGCTGGGCGGAAGGTGGGCGTGGGGCACTTCGGTGCTGGGAGTGGGCGTGAAGCCCGCGTGATCCGGCCGCGCCCCGCCTTATGGAGGTCTGGCTCATCGCCCTGCTGCTCGCGGCGCAGCTCGCCTTCTGGGGTGCGGGGCTGGCGTGGCTGGCGATGCCGCGGCGCTGGCGCGCCTTCTGGCCGCTGCTCGTGCCGGCCGCGGGCTTGGCCCTGCAGTCGGCGGTCGTCTGGTGGGGCGCGATGGCGGGGGCGACGGGCACCGACGCGTACGGACGCTGGGCGCAGCTGCTGCCCGCGGCGCTGCTCGCGGTGGCGCTGGCGCGGGGTGGGGCGCGGCGGCTCGTCCGGCAGGTGGCCCGGATCGGGCTCACGGTGGGGGTGGCGGGGGTCGCCTTGGCGGCGGTGGCCGGGGCGGTGGCGGCGGGCGGCTCCGGCGCGACCACGGTTTCCCTCGGCAGTTGCGACGCGGCCGATTACGGCGCGGGCGCCCGCGTGCTGCAGGAATTCGCGCGGACCGCACGGGGCGGGTTCCTCGGGCAGCGCGAGGTGGTGGCGATCCTCTCGGTCGACAACTTCTTCGACTACTGGCTGCGGTTGAATCATTTCACGCCCGCGGCCCTGCTGGCGCTCAACGCGACGCTGCTCGGGCGGGCGCCGCACGAACTGGCGACGGTGCACACGGGGCTGCTGCTGGCGGCGCTGGTGCCGGCGGTCTTCTGGGCGGCCCGGGCGCTGTTCGCGCAGCGCGGCCCGCTGGCCCTGCTCGTGGCCGTGGCCGCCGCGGCCAGTCCATTGTGGTGGTACGCGGTCGCGCACGTCGCCCCGGGCCAGCTGATCGCGGCGCAGGCCGGGGTGTGGCTGACGTGGGCCGGGGTTGTCCTGACGCGCGGGCGGGCGGACTGGTCCTGCGCGGCGCTGCTCGGGCTGGCCTATTGGCTGGTGGCCGGCGCCTACAATTTTTTCCTGCCCGCGGCCCTGCTCCCGGCCGCCTTGCACGCGGCGTGGACGCTGCGCGGTTCGGGCGGCCTCGGGCGGGGGCTCCGCTGGGCCACGGCGATGCTCGCGCCCTTGGCGGTGGTCGCGCTGATGGTCCCCGCGCGCTTCGCCGGCTTCGCGGAACGCCTGCTGCTCCTGCGGACCCACGACTTCGGCTGGCGCATTCCCGCGCTGACTCCGGAGGGCTGGCTGGGCCTCGTCGGCGGGACCGACCTTTCCCCGTGGACCGCGGCGTGGGTCCGGGCGCCCGCGGCCGCGGGGCTGGTCGCGCTGTGGCTCGCCGCGGGGTGGGTCCTGGCGCGGCGCCGCCCTGCCGCGCTGGCTCTGCCGCTGGCGGTGGTGGCGCCGGTGGCCGCCGGTTACGTGGTGCTGCAGGTGCGCGGCGCGTGGTGGGACACCAATGCCAGCTACGACGCCTACAAGCTGCTGGCGGTGTTCTACCCGCTGGTGCTGCCGGTGTTGTGGTCCTGGGCGGCCCTGCGGCAGGGCGGCGGCCCCCTCCGCTGGTTCACGCTCTCCTCCCTCGTGCTGGTGGTGCTGGCGGGCGGCGCCTTCGCCTCGGCGCGGATGCTCACCGCCCTCGCCCAAGCCCCGCTGCGCGTCACCCCCGAGCTGGTGGCGCTGCGGGCGGTGGAGGACCGGCCCGAGCTCGGCGCGGGGATCAACCTCCTAGTGCCCGATATGTGGTCGCGCCTGTGGGCGAACGCCTTCCTCCTGCGCCGGCCGCAGTACTTCGAGAGCCACACCTACGAGGCGCGCCGCGACACCCCGTTGCGCGGCGGCTGGGACCTGCAGGGCGGGGTGGTCGGTGGCGGAAGCGCGAGCGGCGGGCGCCGCGAACTTTCCCCCCGCTTCGCGCTCGTCCCGGCCGGCGGCCTGCGCGCCGCCGCGACCACGGGCTGGTTCCCCGTCGAGCAG
>SXGQ01726869.1_pt1 | contig 10787 bp, 12 predicted proteins | sample 3178371 | NCBI WGS metagenome assembly SXGQ01 (sample SAMN11356859, study PRJNA531348) | freshwater metagenome | isolation source: freshwater sample F1-20 | place: China: Fuxian Lake, Yuxi | collected 2017-12-25 | reverse complement strand
CAGTAGTCTTGCCACGCAAAACATCTAGTTGGTTAAAACTGGCTTGTACGTCTTGCATAAACTGGCTAGGACCAGTTTGTTGTTGAACTTGTTTTTGTGTACCAGTAAATGGCACAAAATCATCAGTCCCTACAGCTTGAGTAGGTGCTTGAGTTGCTGTACCTTGTCCGAAAGGAACAAACTCATCATCAGTTGTAGATTTAGCCATAAAGTTTTTAACCTTTTGAACATAGTTTTGTGTTTCTTTAAATGGAGGGATACCGCCATACTTGTCTACATTACCCAACCCTGCGTTATATGCAGCAAGAACTAAATCAGGGTTATCGTATCTTTGTGATAACTGGCTTAGATACTTAACACCACCTCGGATGTTATCTTTCCATTCCATTCTGTTAACACCAAGCTCTTTAGCAGTAGCCCCCATCAACTGCATAGGGCCATAAGCACGATCACCAGTTTTTGTTTTAGGTCCAATAGCGTTAAATGCACCACCAGACTCTGTATCTACTACGCCCTGTACTAACGAAAGAGGAACCCCTTGGCGCTCTGCCTCTTGAGCAGCAAAAGCAAAGATTTCGTCTTTAGTTGCCATTATTGACCTATGCGATAAATTGAGCCATCAGGCCTCTTAATCATATAAGAACCAGAAGTCTTGCCCGATCCAAATTGAAATCCAGCGGGAAGTACAGGCTTACCTTGTCCACCACCTTGTGCCCATGTATTAACTTGTTCACTAAGAAACTGATTGAATTTTGGATGAGTAAAAACTGGCTTATTGTCTGGAGAATTCTGCCATGCTGTGCTTATCTTGCCTGGATCACCTCTATAAGCTTCAACAAATTGATTCTTAGCAACATCCTTATCAGCTAGTGCAACCTCAAATGCGGCAGCCATTCGTGTTGAAGCAGCAGGATCTGTTATAGATGCGTAGCTTTTCTCAATCGTTGTAGCGTCTAAGTTACTAGCAGCACCTTTTTGCATGGCAGTTTTTTCTAATTGCGCTGTTTTAATCATTTGAGTCATGCGGGTTACATCAGTAATGTCCTGCTCAAATAACTTTCCAACACCTGGAATTGCATTCATATAACTAGCAATCCCTGCTTGAACTCCAGTCAATTTGTTATTGTTAACTTGTGTTGCAAGGTCATACAATTGTTCAGCAGCAATCTTGCGACCACTAGCACTATCTGCAGATTCCAAACTTTTCTTAGAGAAATCTAAGAAACGAGCATTGGTTGCGGCATCTAGTGTTTGTTGCGCTGGAGAAGCTTTGGCTACTGCTCCTGCAACTCCTACAACTGGTGGAGTAACTCCCGCACCGCCAGCACGAGGAGGCTGATTAAGAAGATAAGATCTAGGAACAAAATATTCTGTTCCATCTGCACCAACAACTCTTTCTACTTGACCTGATGCTTGTCCAACAGCTTTAGCGCCTTCAATTGCACCGACAGCTTGAGTAGCGCCTGGGATTGCTTGTTGAGTAAAGCCACCGCCTTGCATTGGAACAAGCATAGTGTTAGCAGATACTTCTGGAGGAGTAGCCTGAATCCTAGATTGCATATAGTTCTGCACAGGAGCCGCAGAATAGCCGCCAGTTAAAGGATTGAATTGACTTGTAATGCCTTCTTTTTGTGTTGGCAAACCACGCAATATTTGCATATTTGGGTTTAACAATAAATCACCCTGCACTTTAGGTTGCAATGCAGAAATAGTTTCTCTCATTGGTCCTTGTGAAGCAGTAGGCAAATTTATTACATCTTGCAAAGCATTTTGAATATTAAATGGCAAACCTTGCGCTCTTGCAGTCTTTAACTCTTCTTGTTGCATTGCAACATTAGGAGTAACTGGACCCATGTACTGTGGGCTTGCCTCGTTAAATTGCGTAGGCATATACCTACCTTGGAAGTTAGCAACAGCAGCACGATCAGCAGCTTTTTGTTGCATCTCAGTAATAGCCCTCTGACCACTCAAATACTGATCTGGCACAGATAGGGCAGACTTCAAGCCCATAGAAGGGTCATTGCTTAACAAAGAGCCAAGCAAGAATTGTTGAGTAGCTTGCTTTTGCAGGTTACTCTTTTCATCTTCACTAAGACCAGTAAGTGCTGCATCAGACAGCAAACCAAGATTAAACATATAGACTCCTTAGATACCCAACAAACCAAGCAAGCCTTGGCGTGAAGTAGATGATGTTTGCATACCAGAACCACCACCAACATTGAGTCCCAATGCTTGGTTGATGATCTGTTGTTGCTCCAATGGCAGATTGCGGATGGCATCCAACTGTTGTTGTGAGAACTGTTGCTGAACATTGCCAATGTTTGCCAAAGCTTGTGAACCAGCAAGACCCATCTGCTGACCACCTTGTGCAATATTAGCCATCTGACCAGAAGCCCCCAAACGCTGTTGGTTAGCAGTTAAACCTGCTTGTTGATTAGCCAAATTAGCTTGCAGGAAGTTCTGAGCATTTGTCAAACCTGCTTGCTGAGTCAAACCTGCTTGTTGGGCAGCACGAGCATTCAAAGCCGCTTGATTAGCCAAACCCGCTTGGTTAAATGCAGAAGCACCAAACTGAGAAGCTTGGTTTTGAGCACCCATGTTTGCCAGAGTCATTGCTTGCTGATTAGCGGCATTAAACTGATTCTGTTGGTTCTGAGCCGCAACATTACTCAACCCTGCTTGTTGCAGATTACCCGCATTGAACTGAGACAGAGCATTCTGAGCTGCAGCATTCTGTGCAGCCAATGTGTTCTGAGCGCCAGCACCAAACTGACTTGCTTGATTAGCAGCCGCTTGTGAAGCCAAACCAGCTTGCTGAAGTTGTTGGGCATTGAACTGAGCTTGAGCATTACCTGCTGCTTGATTTGCTAAACCAGCTTGTTGGAAATTACTGGTGTTATATTGAGCCATTTGGTTCTGAGCCGCTTGGTTGGCAAGTGAAGCTTGATTCCCCGCTTGTGCGCCAAACTGAGCCGCTTGATTAGCCGCAGCTTGATTAGCCAAATTCATTTGTTGAGCATTTTGAGTGTTTAACTGACCAACATTTAAATCAACACCTTGATTTGCAAGGGCGGCTCTTAATGAAGCATCTTGATTAGCTTGGGCGGCTTGTAATCCAGTGGATTGGTTGGCAAGTGATGCACGTAAATTAGCATCTTGGTTTGCCAAGGTTGCTTGTTGTTGCAGTTGGGCATTGGTCAAGCCATACTGAACATCAACACCTTGGTTAGCCAAAGCCGCACGTAAATTAGCATCTTGGTTAGCCAAACCAAACTGACCTGCCAACTGCAAGGCTTGTTGGGTAGTAGCGGCATCTTGAGCTTGGTTAAGCTGTTGGGCTTGCATGGTACGGGCAATATCAGCCTCAGAAGCTTGTTGCGCTGCAGCATAAGCAGCGGCATTCTGTTGGGCAACCAATCGAGCCGCATTCTCTCCAAATGCACGATTTGTTTCTGCTTCAGCAACACCCTGACGAGATCCACCATAAGCACGAGCCGCAGTTGCTTGAGCCGCAGTCTGTTGTTGTTGTAATTGGCGTGAACGCTCTAAATCCTTCAAACTTTGCTCAGTAACAGCCTGTGTATATGGGTTCATATACTGTTGGATGTTCTGATTTAAGAATGATCCAGCTTGAATATCACGAACATTTCCACGAGCTTGAGGAGCAATCTGACCAAGAGCTTCAGAAGTTACTTGTGCGCCTGTTACACCAGTAGCAGATACATCTCTTGCACCACTACGGGCGGCTTGTGCGGCAGCGGCTTGTTGAGCAGCAATACGCTCTGCAACAATTTGTTGGGCAGAAACATCACGAATATCACCACGGGATAAAGCAGCGGCTTGCGCTCTTTCAACGTCATAACCTTGACCAACTGCCGTAGCAGAAGTACCTGCGCCTACTCCAGTAAACATAGACGGAGCAGCAGCAGTTTGGCCACTAAACCCTTGTGAGGTATAGCCAGTAGCTTGTGCTAAAGAAGCAGGTGATGCTTGCGCTCCAGCAAACTGAGAAGCAGGTCCCGCACCAGTATAAGTACCAGTAGTAGCGTTATAACCTTGTTGAGCAGCCAAAACTGCAGGGTCTACAGTAGCACCACCATAAGCGTTATATGTGACATTCTGGGGGTTGTAATTAGCAACACGGCCTGCAACATCAAATGCTGAACGCATACCAGTAAAAGTTTCACCACGGGGGTCTGCAAACTGACGAGCAACATTAAAACCAGCTTGTTGATCTGGAGTAAATCCCGCAAACTCTCTCGGAGCTAAACCTGCGGCAACACCCTGTGCGCTTTCTACGTTCTTTAAATAAGCATCACGCAAGGCAGGGTCAAGCTGCGCTGTTTGTTGACTTGAACCACCAGACATAATTACACCTCCGTTGATAGCCAATAATGTGTTGGCTTCATGTTAAATTTGGATACAAAAGTTCTTGACCAGCCTCTACGTCCTGTTAAGGTGATCTTGCGGCATCCCATGTCTTCAGCGAACTTCTGAATATGGGGGGTAAGTGTCTCTAATTCTTCTAGATTACCACCTGCCAAAAATATATGTAAAACCTTCATCCTTGGAAAGTTTTGTACCTGAGTAATAACTGCACTATTATCACTAGGCCATAATTGCATCGTACAACTGTCAATACAGTCGGCTACGTCCTGCATATTATATGTATTGTCGTATTCTAAAGCAGGTTCCAGAATTTTCTCTACTTTTTGAAAAGATACAGCCCATAATGGCAGTTCACCATTAACTTTGTACTTTTCATAGTCAATCATCTAATACTGCCAGGTTTCCCATCAAATCTGATAACACCAACTCGCCAATCAGTTAATCTAACGCCTTCAATCTTTGCAGCTATTTGTCTTCCGCTTAAACGTACTGAAGTAGGGCTTGCCATTTGATATGGGCCATAGTTGTATTCTGTCGAATTAGGGTAGAACTTAGTGCTAAACCGAACTTGTACGTCACCAGCAGTCTTTTCATCAGGAACTAATCCTGTCAAACTCATGGTTCTATCGCCAACACCCAACTCTACTGGTCCTGACTCAGCAAACAATGTCTGACCATCATAAGCAAAGCCTATTTCATGCTCATAGACATATCCATCTGTGGAAACCATAATTGGGTTTGAGAAGATGCCACGATCTGTACCGCAAGTACGGGCTAAAGTACCGATAGCCCAATGGTTCTCACGATAGTTGTAAGAAACGTAAGAATCTACCTCATTAGAGGCGGCACTAGGGTAAAACCACCAGATTTCACCATAGGATGAGTTATGGACACAGTAAACCTTGGATGACTGAGTAATGTTCATATTACTGAACACATAATCTGACACATCAGAATTTAATGGCTTAACAAAACCATCGTATATCCAGAATCCTGATCCAGACATCCAGATACAAGCATTGTCAGTAGCCGCTACTGATTGCTTAGAAATCACACCACAACCAGTGCCGACACGCTCAAAGCTATAAATGAACGGAGGACCAATGTATGTGGCAGTATGTACATCCACATCAGTAAACAAAATAGTAGCCCCACGGATGCGTTTAGCGCATTGCAAAGAGCCAATTGTGGTTAGTTCAAAGTCACCAGCTTGGTTAGTTGCGGCAGGAGTCCAGACAGTATTGTTTTCTTGGTCACACCATTGAACTTTACGTGGATTACCACCTGCACCCAAGGCAAATAAGAATCGTTCTTGAGTAGTAATTAAACCAGTACAGCCAGTTGGTGCGTTAGTAAGTGCAACCGCATCATTGGCAACATTTAACTGCCATTCAAGCAACTTACCATCCTTTGATGAGCAAGCAACTAAATACTCACCCCAAGTATCCAAACTCCATGTAGTTGCAGGAGTGTATTGACCTAAATCTGGTCTAGCAACACCATAAGCTGAACTACCATAAGTTCCATAACCATATCCAATCTTCAACACAGCATCTGCATCACCAACAGTAAAAGTTGCAGGAGTAATGTCAGTTAAAGTACCACCCTCATTCATTGAATATAGTTTGGAATGCGTACCAATTCCAATACGTCTATTGTTTGAGTTATCTCGCCAGTTAATCAGACCACGTGCCATACCCGTCAGTTGAGAAGACGCACGTTTTCTCCATCCACCTACTGGACGAATAGTGCCTTCGTACCAACGCACCAAATTTGAGCCGTTCCAACGGCCTTTAGACTGATATTCAGTCCCATTTTTGTATACGCCTGGAGGAATTTGTAGTGGAATGTAAGCCATATCTTTATTCTATTGCGTAGGTAGGTTAGACACAAAGCTCATTGTAGCAATTGCAGATGGAACTGCTGGTCTAGTTGGGCTTGTTCCTGCGGCATATTGCTCAATAGATACTCCCGTATCTGTAGTTCTCCACATAATTTCAATATAGTCAGTTGCATTTAAACTGGCAAAATAATTCAAAGCCATAATGACATGAAATGGATCACTAGCATCTTTTCTTGGAGCCAATCCAAATCTACTGTTAGATGCCGTGATATTCGTTCCATTTACTCTAAACCAAATATCTACATCTTGTGAGGCATTTGTTGTGTTTGTAAATTGGAGTGAAAACTGTAAATTCCAAATTCCTGCATCTGCTACAGTAATTCTAGAGTTACTAGCTATAGTTACACCATTAGAGAAATCTGTAGTATTGAATGTTACTGGATAAGCTACTGTAGTACTAGCGGCAACTTGGTCTGTAGAATCTTGAAAAGCCCCATAAGGGTTATTCAAGTACTTTCCTCCCCTTGGTCCAAAAACAGACTGTAGTGAATTAACTAGCTTTGTAAAAAACAACCTCAAAAGTCCATTGTTTTGATTCTGAACATTTTGAGAATAGACAATTCCTGATGTGCCTAAAGATGGTATCGCAGGAATATCTAATTGTTGTTTTACATTAGCCATTACTTTTTAATCCATGTCTGCCAGATAGCACCAGCAGCTATGATTAACCCGCCAATCCACAAAACTGGTTGAGCAATAGATGCTATCCAGTTAAGAACCTTTACAGCGCCTTTGGCAGCGTCAATAGCGTCCACAAGGTCTTTTGTGTTCTTATCTATCTCATCTACCTTTGCTTCAACAGCCAGTAGACGTTCATAGATTTGCTCATGGCTTACATTGGTCATGTCATCTCAACCCATGATGTTGTTGGCTCATCCCAATAATAGCTTTTCCCATCATCAGGATACTGTATTGGAGGATTCCATGACATTGTTTCGTAGTCACCAACCCAAGACGCATAGGGTTTACGGGCTTGATGCTCTGTAAACTTGAGTGCTTGATACTCAGCTTCTGTATAAGTAGCAACAACGCCAGTAACAGTCAAATCAGCATCATCAGCACAAGTGCCAAAAAACAAAGGGGCTACTGTATGTGCGCCTGTCGATGTAGTAGCAATAGGCCAAGCTGATTGATTCCACCAGTTGACAGACCAATCTTTAATCTGTGGAAAGGACGGGCCTGTACGCATTGGCTCTGCTGTGCAAATGATGCCTGTATCTGCATCTATTTGAGTGATTGATAAGTAAATCATGTTCTTTACCTTTAAGCCAATACTTTGCGAATAGCACGAACATCATTTGCCGCATTGTCTTTGCGAGTATTATTATTGTTACCATTGCCAAAGTTTGTTGACAGTGCATTATTGGCATCAACTTCTGTGGTAGTCCATACAAATCCATTTTCACCAGTAATAGTTTGAGCGCCACCAGTTCTAAATGCTGTTGCGGTTGTTTGTGCTGGATTGCCAGAAGTGTAATTTGTGCTAATTGGTTGCGGGGAAACAGCATTTGCATTTGCACCAGTGCTTGTATTATTTGCACCTGTACTAGGTTTTAAGAAATAATAAATGATACCCATTTCATTTTTTGAAGGGTAGTACCAGTCTGTAAATCCACCAGTATTTAAATTCTCACAAAAGACTGCGGCCTCATAGGATGAGCCAAGTGCGGCCAATGCTGCTGAACTTGGTGCGCCATTATCATACGATACATAACCAGTGTCAACACCAACAACCCCCCATCTCTTGTTTATAGCTAGTCCAACACTTCGGTCTGAAACCACCAAGTTATAAACAACACCATTAAGATTTAGTTGACCAGCAAAATACCCACCCCCATAAGCCGCACCAATGTCGGCTGGAATAGGCGGGGCAAACCCCCGTTGGTTTTGATAAACAGCTTGTAATGCACCACTCATGTCAATCCACTCCCTGAAATAAGCCATTCAGTTGATGTAATTTTTATTGCCGTTGCTGAACCATATCGAGCAAGGCTTCGTGAGCCAGTAGTTCCCGCAGAAGACAAATACATTGTGTCTGTCGTAATTTCAATCGTTACAACTGCGGCAGTCATGTTAATAAATGTGATTGCTGTTCCAATAGGATAAGCAACAGAACTATTTGCAGGGATTGTGAAAGTCCTCGCATTGGCATCACTTGATGGGTGCAAGATGTGCTTGCCAGAATCCGCAAGAACGCAAGTGTATGCGGCAGACTGAGAGTTCTGAGGAATATTTCTAAAGCCAACTGCATCAGTTCCATCTACTGTAAGCGTGTTGCTTGCACCACTAATTGTTTTATTAGTTAATGTTTGTGAGCCAGCTAATGTCACATCACCAGTTGCGGCAGCAGTAAAACTTAAAGTCCCAGATCCATTAGTTTTTAAAACAAAATCTGCTGTTGAATCAGCAGTCGGCAATGTGAATGCCGTTACAAAGCTTTGTAAGTTTGAGTCATAGGCCAGTACATCTGTACCAATAGCCACGCCAAGCGCAGTCCTAGCGGCTGATGCTGTAGCGCCACCAGTTCCACCCTTGGTAATTTTTAGAATAGGACCCGCATCAAACAACGCATCAATAGAGTCCAGATCAGTATTGATCTTTGTACCCCATGAGTCTGTTGAAGCGCCAACTTCTGGCTTAGTTAAGCCTAGATTTGTGGTGGTTGTATCTGCCATTTTTTACCCCTAATAGTCTGAACTCTATACAGAAACTTTTGTCCATGTTTCGGACACATCTGCTTCTGCTTCCCATTTCTTTCTAGCATTAATCACAACGCTAGAAGTATCAATAATTATCACTTGACCACGTTGTATGCGGTTGTATTGAATATCTAAAATACTTGTTGCAACAATAGGAACATTTCCTACAGCATCTATTCCACCTGCGACTGTCATTACAGAAGTATCAACAACTGCAAATGCACCACCAGAAATCTTTACTGCGTCTACAGCTACTGTGCTACTTGAGCTTATCTCAAACTGAGCATCTTTTATCTTCTCACCAGCAACAACTACAGTAGAGGCAGAAGCAATAGCAAGCGCACCTAAGTACGCTCCAAAGGAGTATGCACCCCCACTATAATCGCCACGCCCGTAAGCAGCCATATTAGCTCAATGTAATTGTCAAGCTAGAAGCAGGAATGCGGAAAATGTCTCCATCATTGATTGCTTTAGAAGTTGTCAAGGGCGCCCAGGCAAGCAAAGTTCCACCAGTTGAAGCAGTAAAAATACCTGCCCAACCAATTGTTCCCCAATTGCCACCAGAAGCAGCGGCAAACTCAATTGCTGCCGCATTGGTAAAGGTTGTTGCCGTGCCGCTACCAGAAATGGTTCCCGCAGATACACGGGCATAGGCACTACCAGATACTTCTGTACCGCCACCAGTATCACTAGGAGCAGCAGTAAACAATCCTACAAACCATGCGGTAGGACGAGTAACAGCACCTGTATTAAACAAATACGTTAGTGCAAGATTTTCTGTGTAGTCTGTAAATGATGACATTTTTTATCCCAAAGTACGGGCACGAACAAGTGGAGTTGAGGAAACAGAAGCCCTTTCATCTGCTACCTCAATGTCGCCCAAGGAGTTGACATACATCTGACTCCATACTGGTAGACGTTCATCGTCTTTCAAATATGGTGTAGCCTCTATTAGCGCACCATATAGGTACAAGTCTGGGGCATAAGCTAAAAGCCAGTTGCTTGTGTTTGAATCACTCAACGCAGGAATCTTAGCATAATATGTAAGTTCTGCGCTATATGTTGTATCTGGAGTAGGAATAAATTCTAACTGAGAGCCAGTAATTGTGTAATAAGCTGGCGTTCCAACAGTAGTATACCTAGTAGCTTTTAATTCATCCCCTTGAGCTTCAGTTACAAACTTAAGCCTTGTTATAGGATTTGTATTTAATTGGAACTCTTTGGCCTCTAGCCAATCAGAGGGGTAGGCAAAGAATGCAGTTTCAATCTGACCTTCAGCTCTAGTAACCATTTGTCTAACACGCAACTTGCGGTTAAATTTAGCTTCTGCGATAGTAATAAAGCTAGGAATAATAGAAGTCAGATCATCCCGATTGAGATAATCCGCTATTGTTGCTTTAAGCCCTGCAAAAGTATTAAGTGCCATTTTCTACATCCCTACACATTAGTGTGTGTTCATGTTTGTATTCAAATGTGCCAATATGATGGATCTGCTTTGAAAGATCCTGGTCAACATAAGTTTTATGCCCATTTTGGGCGGCTCTACGGCAAAACCATACATCTTCACCAATATAGTCTTCCGCAGCGGGAACCCAAGGGATAGCAAACCAAGGATATTCCATAGATTTATAGACTTCGGATTTAACGAGCATTACACCCATTCCGCAGTAGTCTACATCAACAAGTCCTGTTGAATCGTCCTCAGTATAGACCCGATTGATAAATGTTGCATCCATATCTGGGGTATTTTTTTTCACCGCAATAGGCTCAGTCGGAAATCTACGTTTGGCATAGTT
>SXGQ01438024.1_pt1 | contig 10787 bp, 10 predicted proteins | sample 3178371 | NCBI WGS metagenome assembly SXGQ01 (sample SAMN11356859, study PRJNA531348) | freshwater metagenome | isolation source: freshwater sample F1-20 | place: China: Fuxian Lake, Yuxi | collected 2017-12-25 | reverse complement strand
GGCTTCATGCGCCGGAGGTCATAGGGAACTGAATAGGTGCGCAGGGTCTTGTGATCGCGCTTGTTGTAGTACTCGTGGAACCACGACATCGCAAGTTCCCGCAGGCTGCGGTACACCGGGTCGCGCCAGCGCAGGCCGATGCCGTTGGTCTTGGAGATCGCACCCCAGCGGCCCTTGCGGCGGAACAGGGTCACGACATGGTCGTAATCGTGCACCGCCTGCAGGTCGAGCAGCAAGGGCGGTTCGCCATGCACCCATAATGCGCAGGCCGCCAGCATCGCGCCCTCGATGCAGTGCGCGCGGCGATCGCGCAGCACCACGCGCACGGAGTGGCAGCTGTCGCCGTCGGGCTCGAAGTTCTGCTTCAGGTCGAAGAGGAACCGCTGGATCTTCTCGGGGGAGTCGAGGCGGCGAAGAACCGCAAATTCGGCCCGGGTGAGGCCGAGCATCTCGCGAGTTGCACGTTTTTTTTTCATGTTATTAGCCACCAGTGTAGCTAGAATTCCATAATGCACCACTGGCAGAGAATCGAAGCCGTGATAGCGGGCACCGCAACCGACCGCCAGCCGGTTGCCCTCTGGCGCCACTTTCCGGTGGATGACCAGGACCCCGGCAAGCTGGCGGCCCACACGCTTGCGTACCAGCGCGCCTGGGACTTTGATTTAGTGAAGTTCATGCCCTCAGGTACCTACGGCATCGAGGACTGGGGCGCGACGACGGCCTACGAAGGCGCGAAAAATGGCGCCCGCGTGGTGAAACAGGTCCGCCTGCACAAGCCCGAGGATTGGAATCGGCTGCCGAAGCTGGATGTCCGCAAGGGGGTCTACGGCGCGCAGAACGCCGCGCTTGCGGCGGCGGCGAAGGAACTCAAAGGCAGCGCTCCTATCCTGCAGACCGTATTTAGCCCGCTCACCACGGCGCGTAAGCTGGCCGGCGAACCGACCCTGCAGCACCTGCGCGAGCATCCCGAGGCGCTGGAAGCGGGCCTGAAGATCATCACCGAGGTCACCATCGCGTTCGGCGAGGAGGCGCTAAAGGCCGGCGCGCACGGATTCTTCTTCGCCACGCAGCTCGCGAGCACGGATGTGCTGACGCCCGTGGAGTACGAGCGCTTCGGCAAGCGCTGGGACCTCGAGTTCTTCGCGGCATTCAAAGGCCGGACGCGTGTCGACATGCTTCACCTGCACGGCATGAACCCGATGTTCGATGCGCTCGCCGGCTATCCGGTGGGCCTGGTCAACTGGCACGACCGCCTGACCGCGCCGACGCTCAAGGCCGCTGCGGGCCGCTTCAAGGGCGCGGTGGTGGGTGGCGTGGAGGAACTCGGCCTGCTGGTCAAGGGGTCGGAGGCCGAAGTGCGCGCCCAGGTGCGCGACGCCATTGCCCAGACCGGCGGGCGGCGCCTGCTGGTCGGCCCCGGCTGCGTGGCGGGAATCGCCGCGCCGGAGCAGAATATCCGTGCCGTCATCGAAGAAGCGAGGAAAACCCCATGAAACGCGCCCTCATCGCCGTCCTGGCCCTGGCTGCCGCCACCGCCGCCCAGGCGCAATCCTGGCCCACCAAGCCGGTTAAGTTCATTGTGCCCGCGGGCCAGGGGGGCACCATCGACCCCTTGTCCCGGTTCTTCGCCGACTCCTACACCAAGGCCTTCGGCCAGAGTTTCGTCGTAGAGAATCGTCCCGGCGCGCAGGGCAACGCCGGCCTCGCCGCGATCGCCAAGGCCGACCCGGACGGCTACACCGTCGGCATGGCGGCCTCGAGCATGATCGCCATCAACCCGCACCTGTACGCGACGATGCCCTACGACCCCAGGAAAGAGCTGACCGGGATCGTGCTGGTGGGCGACGTGCCCAACATCCTGGTGGTGCACCCGGAGGTGCCGGTGAAGACCATGGCCGAGTTCACCGCCTACGCCAAGGCGAACCCCAACAAGCTCAACTTCGGCTCTACCGGCAACGGCAGCTCGATGCACCTCGCGGGCGAGCTGTACAAGACGCTTACTGCAACGCAGATGACGCACATCCCGTACAAGGTGCCGGCCGACGCCACCAACGACCTCATCTCGGGCCGCACCCAGCTCATGTTCCAGCTGATGACCGGGATCCAGGGCCAGGTGAAGGCCGGGCGCGTGCGTCCGGTCGCGGTGCTTTCGGACAAGCGCTGGCCGGGCCTGCCCGAGGTGCCGACCTCCGTCGAGCAGGGCATGGGCAACCTCAAGTCCTCGGTCTGGTTCGCGGTGGTCGCGCCCAACGGCGTGCCGGCGGCGGTGGTCGAGCGCATCAACGCCGAGACCAACAAGCTGCTCGCCGACCAGGCCTTCCGCGACCGCGTCCAGGCGCTGGGCGCGGCGCCCATGGGCGGCAGCGCGGCCGACTACCGCGCGCTCTACGAGAGCGAGTTCGCGCGCTGGGCGGCGGTGGTGAAGGCCTCGGGCGCGAAGATCGACTAGCTGAAGCGGTACGCGTCCATCGCCAGGGACCCCATCTTGATCCCGGCATGGAGCCGCTCGGCGCGGTAGTTCGCGCCGGCGGCGCCCAGCGCCACAAACAATGGCAGGAATTGCTCGTCGGTGGGATGCGCCCGCACCCCGTGCGGGTTGAAGTAGCGGTAATCGACGAGCGCATCCAGGTCTCTCGCCTCGATTTTCTCCCGCACCCACTCCTGGAACTCGACGGCGTAGGGAAGCGGCCCGTCGCTGCGCCGCTCGCGCAGGTTGTGTGTCATGTGACCCGAGCCGATGATCAGGACGCCTTCGGCCGCCAGCATCGCCAGCGCCGCCAGCACGCCGTAAGCGCCGAGGTTGGAAGTGGAGGCGACCACCAGCTGCGTCACCGGCACCGTGGAAAAAATGCCGCCGCCGCCTTCGGTCTTGTCCTTCTGCGCGAACTCGGGCTGCGGGCGATCCATCACGAGATCATCGGCATGGTGCGCCCGGGCAACATCGGCAGGCAGTTGTTCGAGCGCGCGGGTGAGCTGCACAAGGAGTCGGGACTGCTCTTCCCGTACGCCCACAACGACCCTAGCGTAGGGCCTCAGGTGCACGAGCACCCGCTGATCAATCCGTTCGAGGACATCCCATACCGGCCCGGAATGGTCACCACAGTGGAAACCCGGGTTCGCTTCTTGGGCAAGGTGGGCTACCACATGGAAGATTTGCTCGAAGTGACCGAGGGGGCACCGCGATTGCTCTCGACGCCTTCGACAACGAGGAAATCTTCGTCATCTGAGCGCCGTCACGTCGATTCGGCGGTGCGCAGCGACCGCGCGACAGGATCAGTCCACCTTCGCACCCGAGGCCTTAACGATCGGGCCCCAGCGCTTCAGCTCGTCCTGGATCATCGACGCCATCTGCTCCGGACTGCCACCGACGATTTCGTAGCCGAGGTCGGCCATGCGCTTGATGAAGTCGGGCGACCGGGTCGCCTTCTGGCCCTCGGCGTTCATGCGTGCGATGATCTCGCGCGGCGTGCCGGCCGGCATGGCGAGGCCGAACCAGGCCGTGGACTCGAAGCCGGGAACGCCTGCTTCGATCATGGTCGGTAAATCAGGCAGCACCAAAGCGCGCTTCGCGCCCGTCGTGGCGAGCGAGCGCAGCTTGCCGGCCCGGATGTGGCTGATGGCGGAAGGCACATTGTCGAACATCAGGTTCACCTGCCCGCCCACCAGGTCAATCATCGCGGGGCCGCTGCCCTTGTAGGGCACATGGGTGATGTCCAGGCCAAGCATGTGCTTGTACATCTCGCAGGACATGTGGATGGTGGAGCCGCTGCCGCTGGAGGCGCAGGTCAGCTTGCCCGGCTGCGCCCGAGCGAGCGAAGTCAGTTCGGCGACCGAGTTCGCCTTCACCGAGGGATGCAGCACCAGAACGTTGCTGAAGCCGGCCAGCACGATCACTGGCGCGAGGTCCTTGTTCGGATCGTAGTTGAGCTTGCTGTAGAGGAACGGCGTGATGCCGTGCAAGCTGCTGGCGGACATCAACATGGTGTAGCCGTCGGGGGCGGCGCGGGCCGCCATCTCGGAGCCGAGATTGCCGCCCGCGCCCGCGCGGTTGTCGACGGTGACGGCCTGGCCCAGCGTCCTGGTCAGTTCGATCGCCGCGGCGCGGGCGATGATGTCGGTGGCCCCGCCTGGTGCATAGGGAACAATGAGCCGGACGGGCTTGGTCGGATAGGTCTGCGCGACGGCGTGGGCACTGCCCAGCACAAGGATCGCAGCCAGCAGCGTACGGCAAAAGTGTGTCATGGTTCCATCCTCTTTTCTAGCGGTCAGGCCGCAGGATACGCCAGGCCGGAGGTGTCGATGCGGGTGCCGGCGAATGTGGGCACCGGAAGCTCGGCCGACGGTGGACCCGGGCGGTCCGATGCTTCCATCAGGACGTGCTTTCCTGCGCCGATCACCGGCACGAGGAAGGACGCCCACCGGTAACTGGGAACGCCGGCCGCGGCCGGCAGGTGGCGTTGCACCATTGCCGCCGCGGATTCGTCCAGATCTGCGGGCGCCGGTTCGACCAGCGTCATGCGGATCACGGCTGGAACGGAAAGGTGCTCGCCTGTCCGTGCGACTTCCGCCAGCACCGACGCGACGACGTCGCGGCGATGCGGGACCATGCGCCGCGTGGTCTCGTCCTGGCGCAGCTTCAATTGGCCCGGGCTGGGATCGAGGAACGTGCGCACGTCGTCGGCGCCGAACAGCGCAAGATAGCGTCCGGTGCCGTCGGCATAGTGCGCCGCCCAGGTGTAGCCGGGGCGTGCGCGCTTGTCCGGAATATGCTCGCCGTGGAACCAGGCGAGGTACGCCGAGTCGTCCTCACCGTCGAGGGTGTAGCGGATGGTCCAAATGGTGCGCGCCATGGCTGGGCCTAGGCGGCGGTCCGGCGCAACACACGCCCGGGCCGCTCGCCGGTGGCCTTGCCGTCGCGCCACGTAATGCGCCCGTTGACGACCACCGCCTCGATACCCTTCGCCGGCTGGATTGGCCTCGCGAAAGTGGCCGCTTCGTTCACCGTGCCGGCGTCGAACACGCACAGGTCAGCAAAGTTCCCCGTCTTCAGCACGCCGCGGCCTTCCAGTCCGAAGGTTTTCGCGGTGAGGCCGGTCATCTTGTAGACCGCAGTCTCTAGTGGAAAAAGGCCCAGGTTGCGGGAATAGTGTCCCAGGACTCTCGGGAAGGTGCCCCACAGGCGCGGATGCGGCGCTGCGTCGTGCGGCAGTCCGTCGGAACCCACCATGCTGTGCTCGAACGAGAGGACGCGCTGCACGTCATTCTCGTCCATGGAAAAGTAGATCGCGCCGGCGGGGAGCAATTTATGCACCGCGTCTTCCTTGTCGAGGCCCATCTTCGCCGCCACCTCTTCGAGGTCCATGCCGTTGAACTCCGGATGGGGCTTGGACCAGGTGACCAGCACTTTCATCGCCGGCCACGTGCGGCTCCACGACAGGATCGTGGAGGAGGCGCAGTATGGATAGCAATCCAAGCCGATCTTCTGGTCCTTCATCCGCTCGGCGATGAAGGGCAGCGTTTCCTTCATGCGGCCGAAGTTGGGCCTACCTGCAACCTTGTGGTGCGACACCACGACGGGAACGTCCAGCGCCTTGCCGATGCGGAAGGTCTCCTCGAGCGAATCCATGATCCGGTCGCCCTCGTCGCGCATATGCGTGCAGTACAGGGCCTGGCGCGCGGTGAGCGGGCGGCAGACCTCGATCACTTCCTCGGTGGTCGCTGCGCGCGCCGGCTCGTAGTACAGGCCGGTCGAGCAGCCGATGGCGCCGGCGTCCAGCGCTTCGGACACCATCGCGCGCATGCGTTCGATTTCCGCGGTGCTGGCGGTGTGCTCGAGCGTGTCCATGACCGCAACGCGCAAGGTGGAATGCCCCACCAGCAGCGCGCCGTTGGTCGCCGCGGGCTTTGCTTCCAGTTCCTCGACGAAGGCGCGAAAGCTGGGGTAACGATAAGCACCGGTGTCGCCGATCAGATCCAGCGGCGGCGGCGCGGCGCGCTCGCCGAGCACCAGCGGCGCGAGGGACACCCCGCAATTGCCCGCGATCACCGTGGTCACGCCCTGACTTGCCTTGGGCGCCATCTCCGGGGCCGAAAGCATCAGCCGGTCGTCGTGGGTGTGGGCGTCGATGAAGCCGGGGGCGAGGATCTTGCCCGAGGCGTCGAGTTCGCGTTCCGCCCGGTCGCCGGAGAGGTCGCCGATGGCGGCGATGCGCTCGCCGCGCACGCCGAGATCAGCGCGAAAGCGCGCCGCGCGGGTGCCGTCGACGACGGTGCCGTCGCGGATGATCAGGTCGTAGTGTTCACTCACGTGTGTTCCGGACTCTACCAGCCGCCGAAGCGCGGCCAGGTCGCGCGCAGCTCGCGCGAACCCTCAACAACGTGGTAGCGGTCGTGCTGCGCGCCAGTGGCGCAGGCGTGGTTGGGCAGGATGCGCAGGCGCGCGCCTACGGGAAGATTGGGTGGCGACCCCCCGCCGCGCCGCGCGACAATCCCGTGCTCCTGGTTGGCCTCTGTGACGATGAGGTCCTCGATCGGCGCGCCGTCCAGGTCGCAGACCACGCCGTAGCCCTGGTCCACGCGCTGGCGCGCGGTGCCGCGGTCGCGCGACATCGCCATCCAGCCCGCGTCCACCAGGATCCAGCCCTTGTCAGCGCGGTGGCCGATCACCGTCGCCAGCACCGACAGGGCGAGGTCCTCCTGGCGGCAGACGTCGATGCCCGCCATGACGAGGTCGAAGAACACGAACACGCCGGCACGCACTTCGGTAGCGCCGGCGAGGTCGCGGGCGAAATGCGCGGTCGGTGTCGAGCCGATGCTGACCGTTGGGGCCGCAAATCCCGCGTGGCGAAGCGCTTGCGCAGCCGCCACCGCACCGGCGCGTTCCTGCTCGGCGATGGCTTCAATCTCGGCGGTGCTGGCACTGTTGTAGGACCCGCCGGCGTGAGTGAGCACGCCCGCCGCGGTGCAGTCCGCCCTCTCCAGCGCTTGTGCGATGGCGCGCAACTGCGCGTCGTCGCCCGGTTTCACTCCAGCGCGGTGGCCGTCGGTGTCGATTTCAATCAATACCGGAAAGCCTGAGATTCCCTGCGCCGCCTCAACGCTGTCCACCAGCAGCGTCAGCCTCGCGCCGCGCGTCGCCAGCGCCTGTGCGCGCGCAAGTTTGTGGCGCTCGAAACCCACCGCGTACAGGATATCGCGGTAGCCGGCCTCGAAGAACTGCTCGGCCTCCCTAAGCGTGGACACCGTGATCGGCGCTTGTTCGCCGCCCAGTACCAGCGTCGCAACTTCGGCGCATTTCGCCGTTTTCACGTGCAGGCGTAGCGGTACCCCGAGCGTAGCGAGATGCGCTTTCAGCCGCGCCGCATTCGCCGCCACCTTGGCGCGATCCATGACGAGGGCGGGCGTGTCGAGGTCGTCTAGCGTGGTCATGGTCAGTCCTGGAGGAGGGGGAGTAGTTCGCGCAGGGTGTGGCGCTCGGCGAAGGGTGCCGGTGCGTGCGGCGGCTTCGCGATACTGGCGCGGTTGTGCCACAGCGTTTGCATCCCGACCGCCGCGGTGCCGATGAGGTCAAATCCGGAGCCGGCGACGAAGGTGACGCAGTCGGGGTGCAGGCCGAGTTCGGCGAGGGCGAGGCGGTAGGGGACGGGATTCGGCTTATAGAATCCGGCGCGCTCGGAGGTCACCACGACGTCAAATGGAACGCCGATGGCTGCCGCTGCGCGGCGCCCGAGTCGTTCCGAACAGTTGGTCACGACGCCGAGCCGGTACTTAGTCGCCAGCGCAGCAAGAAACTCGCGCGCATCGTCCCAGGGTTTCAGTTCATCCCAGATGGACTCCAGCGTGTCGGCATGCGCGGCGGTGAGGCCCGTCGCATCCGCTGCTTCGCGAACCAGCGTTTCGTATGGCCGGTATGCGCCGCAGCCGTAAGTGAGCTCAAGGTAGGCCGCACGCCATCGGCGGCCAACGTCGCGACTGCCCGCGGCGCGGTCCCATAAAGTCCAAGAATCCAGCAGTGCAGTGAGGAGATCAAACAGGACAGCTTCGCGGGTGGCCATGCATGAATTATGCGGCAGGGCACAGGGCCGCTACGCCTGCCGGGCCCAATGTGCACGATCGTACACATTGGGGCTGCCTGCTAGGTCGATGCCGCAGCCGCTCCCGCGCTCCAGCCCGCGATCCTGCCGAACACCGAGCCGTTCGTTAGCCCTGTCCCGCCGGGATAGTTGAACCAGAAGATCCCGCCCACGAGCTCGCCCGCGGCATAGAGCCCCGGAATCGGCGGGCCGTCGGAGGACAGCACCTGTGCCTCGGTGTTGATCTTTAATCCGCCGAAGGTGAAGGTGACGCCGCAGGTGACGGCGTAGGCTTCGAAGGGCGGGGTGTCCAGGGTGTTGGCCCAGTTCGACTTCGGGATCTCCAGGCCCTTTGTGCCGCGCCCGTCCTTCACGTTCGGGTTGAACGGCACCGTGGTGTCCACGGCCGCGTTGTAGCGCTTGAGTTCTTCGAGCGCCGCAGCGTGGTTGGTGTCCTCGAGTTTCGACACCAGTTCCTCGAGGGTGTTGCCGACCCGCTTGGTCACCTGCCGAATTTTGTATTCGTCGCGCAGTTGCGCCTTCACCTTGGCGTCGAATATCTGCCACGCGAACTGCCCGGGCTGCGACAGGATCACGCGCCCGTACTTGGCGTAGGTGTAGTTCCTGAAGTCCGCGCCCTCGTCGACGAAACGGCGGCCTTCGGCATTAATGTAAACGCCCCAGGGGTAGGAGTGCTTCTGAAACTGGTCGCCCACCGCAAGGTCGCCGAACTCCGGGGCGTTGCGCTCCCAGGCCACCGCATGGCAGCCGGACCAGTTACCGGTGGGGGCCGCCCCTGCGTCGAGGGCCATGCGAATGCCGTCGCCGGTGTTGAAGCGGGTGCCGCGCACCTTGGCCAGTTCCCAGCCCGCCCCCAGATAGCGCGTGCGCATCTCGGGGCTGGACTGGAAGCCGCCGGCGGCGAGCACCACGGCCTTGGCCTGCACGGTCTTCGTCTTGCCCTGGTGGCGCACCACAACGCCCTTGGCGCCGTCATCGTCGATGACGAGCGACTGCGCGCGCGCCTCGAACCAGACTTCGATGCTGTTCTTCTTTGCAATCGTGGTCAGGGATTCCACCAGGCCGGGGCCGCCGCCGATGGCCTCCACCGTCAGGCCGCCCCAGAACTTGAAGCGGCCGTTGATGTTGAACGCCTGCCGGCCCCAGGCGGCGGTGAAGCGCACACCCTTCTCACGCATCCAGGTCACGGTCTCCAGGCTTTTCTTGACCAGGATCTCGGTCAGGTCCGGGTCGCAGCGGTACTCGGTAACTCGCGCCATGTCGTCGAGGAACTGGTCCTCGGTGTAGGTGCCAAAGTCGGTGCGTGCGATTTCCTCCGGCGAGAGGTCTGGCATCACCTTCTTCAGGTCCTCCACCCCGGCGTAGGCCACGCGCATCAGGCCTGCCGTAAAGCGCGAATTGCCGCCGGCGCCCTCTTCCGGCGAGCGCTCCAGCACCAGCACCTTCGACACCTTCTCGCGCGCGGCCAGCGCCGCGCAGAACGCGGCGTTGCCGGCGCCGATCACCACGACGTCGTACTGCATCAATCGGCCTTGATGCCCGCGGTGCGCACGACCTTGCTCCAGCGGTCCTGCTCGCGCTTGATGAACGCGGCGTACTCCGCCGCCGTCGAGCCAACCGCCTCGGCGTCGTCGGCAGCGAAGCGCTCGGCCACTCGCGGGCTCTTCGCCGCCTTGGCGGCTTCTTCAGCCAGGCGCCTGATGATGGCCTCTGAGGTCTTTGCCGGCGCATTGAGGCCGTACCACTGCGAGTGCTCGAACCCAGCGTAGCCCTGCTCGGCCACCGTCGCCACTTCGGGCATGGTGGGCAAGCGTTTCGTGCCGGCCGCCGCGATGACGCGCAGCTTGCCGCTCTTCACGTGCGGCATCAGCGGCGGGGTGCCCGCGGCGGCGGCCTGCGTGCGGCCGACGATCAGGTCGGCGACGTTGGGGCCGGTGCCCTTGTAAGGTACGTGCTGAATGTCCAGGCTCGCCACCTGCTTCAGGTATTCCATGGCGAGGTGCCCGGCCGAGCCGTTGCCCGCGCTGCCGTAGAAGAGCTTGCCAGGCTGCGCCTTCGCCAGCGCGACGAACTCTCGCAGGTCCTTCGCCGGGACGCTCTCGTGCACCACGAAGATGGAGGGCACCAGCGCGAGCAGCGACACCGCGGCGAAATCGGCGTTGGTGTCGAACGGCAGTTTCGAGTACATGAACGGGTTCACCGCCAGCGTGCCGATGTGGCCGATGATCCGCGTGTAGCCGTCGGGATCGGCGCGCGCCACCTCCTGCATCGCGAGGTTGCCGCCGGCGCCGCCCTTGTTGTCGACGATGATGTTCTGGCCCAGGCCCTTCTCCATTTCCGCAGCAATCGAGCGCGCGACGATGGAGGAACTGCCGCCCGGAGCGAACGGGACGACGAGGCGGATGGGCTTGGTGGGGTAGGTCTGGGCGTGCGCGGCGAGCGCGAGCATGCACGACAACAAGACAATCAGGCGTTTGATGGTGTTCCTTTCTAGAACTGGTATTTGCGCAGCCCGCCGTCCACGGGGATCACTGTGCCGGTGATGTAGCGGGCGCGCGTCGAGGCGAGGAAGACGGCGAGGTTGGCGAGGTCCTCGGGCTGGCCGTATTCGCCCACCGGGATCTCGTGCTCGGACTGCCACTGGCGGTATTCGGGGGTGTAGTTGCGCAGGATCTGCTCGCTCATGATGCGGCC
>SXGQ01203280.1_pt1 | contig 10788 bp, 13 predicted proteins | sample 3178371 | NCBI WGS metagenome assembly SXGQ01 (sample SAMN11356859, study PRJNA531348) | freshwater metagenome | isolation source: freshwater sample F1-20 | place: China: Fuxian Lake, Yuxi | collected 2017-12-25 | reverse complement strand
TGTTGGGATGCGCAGCTGGTCGTGGGTGATGAACATTGACTGAGCCCACGCCACAGACTTGACACAGAACAATGGTGTGTGGGCGACGTCAGTGAATCGACCACGAGCCAGCGACGAGCGTCCCAACAAACCGACAACACGATAAAGAATTGGTGAGGCGATCAGTTCCGATCGATGTGGGCCGATCAAAACGATTAGGGACAGTTCATCAACGAAGAGCACTCGAAGCGATATATCCAACGTGTGCTATCCCTGATTGTGAAGTGATTTTTGATCACTGCAACGTGCACCACATTGATTACTGGGAAAACGGTGGCTCAACCGATCTCAACAACATGATCCCATTATGTTCAAGGCATCACCACGCCGCACACGAAGGCGGCTGGAAACTCAAACTCGATCCCGAAACCAGAGAGCTAACAATCACGTAGATGACGAGCCAGTGATGAGCATCCCAACTGGTGTCAGAAAGCAACGAAAGGTTTAGATATTGCCCTTGCGTTGACGACCCATTTCGCGATCAATATCGCGTTGGGCATCTTTCTTGGCCAATGCCTGACGCTTGTCGCCTTTGGTGCGACCTTGAGCAAGCGCCAGTTCAACTTTGGCGCGACCATCTTTGAAGTACAAACTCAACGGAATCAGCGCTAAACGTTCCTGGCCAACGCGGGCCGACAAACGCGAGATTTCACTGCGATTCAATAACAATTTGCGCGGACGATTGGGATCGTGAGCACCAACGCCGTGAGCAAACTGATACGGCGAAATGTGCATACCTTCTAGCCACACTTCGCCGTTGTTGAACCGCGCATAGGTGTCAACGATCTGCACGTGACCTTCACGCAAGCTCTTGACCTCGCTACCTTGCAACATGATGCCGGCTTCAACCACATCCAAAATGGTGTAGTCGTGGCGCGCCTTGCGATTGCTGGCGATGAGTTTGGTGCCGGTGGCAGACATGTCGCTGTCAGGTTACGGCATGGGCGACAAGCCAATACATGTTCGCCGATACAGTGTGCATCGTGGAAGCGAGCCGCGAAGAACTTCATGTAACACCCGAGGTATATGACGCAATGGCAGCTTTGGCGCTTGCCGAATACCCGCTTGAAGCGTGTGGCCTCATGGCTGGCGAGCCTGGATCGAACGTGATCACTCGATTCTTCCCGTGTCGCAATATCGATCAATCGGCTCGCATCTACACGATTGATCCGAAAGACCATTTGCGGGCCGAACGGACCGCTGAAGATGCAGGGCTTGAGATCAGGGGAGTGATGCACAGCCACACTCATACCGAGGCGTACCCGAGCCCAACCGATGTGGCCGCGGCTCCCGATCCCGATTGGCATTACTTGATCGTGACCCTCAAGCGGGAAAAGCCTGAAATGCGTACGTACCGCATCCAAGCAGGGGTAATCGCCGAAGTCACACTCGATAATCAAGGCTAATCCGACCTTGTGTTCTCATTTCCTGGGTAATTCATTACAATCCTGAGTGGCTTAGTAGGGAATTGACCCTGCGGCGAACTGTTTGGAGGTGACAATGATTCCGTACGAAAGTGTTCTTGACCTGATTGGCAACACTCCACTCGTTGATGTGAGTCGTTTGTCGCCCAATCCCAATGTGCGCATTATTGCGAAATTGGAAAACCAGAACCCCTTTGGTTCGGTGAAAGATCGCATTGCCAAGGCCATGGTCGAAGACGCCGAAAAGCATGGGCGTTTGCTGCCAGGTCAAACAATTGTTGAGCCATCATCGGGGAACACCGGAATCGCTTTAGCTGCCATTGCGCAAATCAAGGGTTATCCGATCAAGATCTTGATGCCGACGAGCGTTTCGATTGAGCGTCGTCAGATGCTCGATATTTTCGGAGCCGAAGTCATCTTGACTCCCGGCGAAGAAGGATCGAATGGTGCGGTCGCTCGTGCAATTGAAATGGCGAAGCAAAACCCCGACTGGTGCTTCTTGTATCAATACGCCAATGACGCCAATGCGCGTGCGCATTACGAAGGCACTGGTCCCGAGATTTTGCGCGATTGCCCCGAGATCACTCACTTTGTTGCTGGTCTCGGAACAAGCGGAACTCTGATGGGAACAGGTCGTTTCCTTAAAGAAAATAAGCCCGGTGTCAAGATCATCGCCGTTGAGCCACCACTCGGTGAGAGCGTTGAAGGATTACGTAACCTCGATGAGGGCTACGTTCCGCCGTTGTTTGATAATTGGCACGGTTTTGACATTCTTGATCGCAAGCGTGTTGTTCGTCCGCGTGAGTCAATTGAGTGGACTCGTCGCCTCGTGCGTGAGTGCGGCATTTTCTCTGGCATTTCAGCGGGTGCAGCTCTCGCCGGCGCAGCCAAGGTGGCTAGCGAAATTGAAGAAGGCACGATTGTTTTCATCGTGTGCGACGGTGGTTGGAAGTATCTGTCGACTGGCGCCTACACCGACGACCTTGACGAGGCCGAAGCACGCGCCGAAAAGATCATTTACTTCTAAGTCTCCGAGTAGTTGAGCCACCACTCGGTGAATAGAAATGTCAACGATCCGTTAGCTCGATCACTAGCGGAGCATGGTCGCTAAAATCAAGAGCGCCCGGGAATGCTTTCAATCCTCCTTCGCACGAAACTACTTTTTTGCCTAGATTTCTACTAAGAAATATGTAGTCCAAGAGAAACTCGCGATGAGGTGACCACTCTTGACGAAAGGTCACCAAATTGCTCGAGTTGTAAGGGTTGATAAGTGCATGTTTGCGCTTCGTCATCCTTTTCAAGCTTGGAGGAACCCGACGGTGCTCGTGGTTGAAGTCGCCAGCGATTATCAGATTCTCGCGCCGTGAGCGATAGATCCGGAGAGCATCGTCCCGTAGTTCTTCTAAATCTTCTGCTGGGCTACCAATAAATTTTTTGTTGCTGTCCTTACGAAATGGGAGGTATAGCCCGATGACCGTCGCGAAATATGCACCTTTCAGAAAAGTATCAGCGGCAGTGAGAGAGCCAGGATATTTCTGATCAATGACAAATTCCTCTTCTGACTCAATGTGGTTAATGCGTCGAAGCTCTAGATTTTTCCCTGCGATCACAGTTCCCCAACCGCTTCGAAACGGTATTCCACCTGGGCGGAAAACGTAATTCCATTCCTCGCTGCTCTGCATAGATGGGGGTATTGAAGCTTCGGTCAGAATGAGCAGATCAGCGTTGAGGTTTTCTTCAGCCCAAACCCAACTGTCCGCGTTAGTGATTCCATGTTTTCTCGCCTGCCAAGTATTTAGGTTCCATGTTGCGATTCGCATAGTTGAAAGTTACTCACTCAAGATTTTAAGACTTGAATGATCCAATCATTGGATTCAAAATTCTCAAAAAGCCACTTTTTGTAGTCGTTAGGGAGATCTCTAATTGCGCTTCCCTTGTGTTTACCGAAGGGCATTATTGAAATTGCCTCAAAGTCTTGCGAAAATTCAAGTAGCTCGAGTAGTGAATTATTGGTCTTGTTGGCAAAGTGTTGGAGGAGCGCGAAACATGTTTCAATGTCGTCCAACGCTCGATGATTGGGAACTTTGTCAATTCCGCAAAAGTTAGCCAACGTGTTGAGCTTGTGATTTGGTGCTTCGGGATAAATCGCCCATGCAAGTTCGAGAGTGCAAAGTCTTGATGCTTGTCTGCAAAACGGTGCAATAATTGGAAAATCAAATTTTGCATTGTGTGCTACAACTAGAACTTCCGAGTGACGAAATGGGTCGCCGTGCACACCGGAGATGAATTCATCTAGTGTGGGAGCATTCTGAACCATCTCCGGTGATATTCCGTGTACCGCTTGTGCGCCGCGTTCAATTTCAATTTGTGGATTTATGAGAGAACTCACTGAATTTAGAATGTTGAATTCGGCATCAAATTCCAGCCACGCAATCTCTACCGGACGAAAGCCTGGCTTTAATCCTGTTGTCTCAAAGTCAATGACTATGTATTTATCGGGCATCTTTGAATCCTCTTCGTTTTGGGGATTGACTAATTCCTTCTCCTACCGTCCTAGCACCAAAGTCACTAGTCCGCCGACGATCAATAGTGACGAAAGAATTCGGCGAAGTCCACTGTCTTCTTTCAATACTTTCCAGCCAATAAATGTGGCGAAGACAACGCTCGATTCGCGTAACGCTGTTACATAACCAACTGGTGCTCGTCGAACGGCTAGCAACACCATCCAATAAGTGACGAGAGATACCAACCCAGTCAGAAAATATTGGCGCCACATCGGCGAGACGCTGTCCTTCATAGCAACCCATTTGCGGCGGTAGAGCCCCTGAATAGTTGTGCCGATTCCGCCAGTGACAAAGATGGCCATCGCGTATGCACCACCAACTGTTGAGCGCGAACCTTTGCTGTCAATGACGGTGTACACGCCGATCAGGCTGGCGACGATGAGCGCAGGCCAAACATGCACCCAATCAACATGTCCTGAAAGTATGACGAGTCCTGCGACAACGATGATGATGCCAATGATTGAAAGTAAAGAGAGATGGTCATCTAAGAAAAGCACTCCGCCGATCGCCGCGACCAAAGCTCCGCCACCACGCGCGATGGGATAGGTGACGCTGAAGTCAGCAATCTCGTACGTGCGCGCCAAACGCCCGATGTAAAACGCGTGCACTGCTCCGCTCGCTATTGCCCAGCCCCATGCCGCAAGACCAAGGTCTCCTTGAAAAGTCGCGACAAGAGCGTATGGAAGTCCGATGATTCCACCAGCGACGAAGAGTCCCCAGAGAGCCAACCATCTGTCACCCGACTGTTTGACAGCAAGGTTCCAGCCCGCGTGCAGTACTGCGGCGCCGAGCGCGAGGAGAGTTGCGATCAACAAGTTGAGATGATTTCAGAATTCAGAGTTCGAACTGAATTGAAGCACGGGTATCAATGTACGGTGCGGTGAACTCGGCGATGAAAGCCTTGTGCTCGGGGTGATCGCGATAGGTGATGTAGTCGTCAACCGAGTCGAAGGTTGCAGTCACTGCAAAATCGTAGGTGCCGGGATTGATGCCGAGGTTGGCGCCAAATTCATACGTGCGAATCTGGGGGACCTTGGGACGAAGTTGGCCAAGAGCTTCGATGGTTCGCTCGGCATGACCTGCTGGAGTGTCAGATTTCCAATTGAATAGAACGATGTGACGGTAAGTGCTCATGGTTTTACCGTAGTGCGCTTGAGGCAGAGAACTCTCGTTTGGTCGGTTTTCGCCTAGCCTCAATGTCGTGAGCAGTGAGATTGATGTCAACGGGCCGATCGGTATTTTCGATTCGGGTTTTGGTGGACTCACTGTTGCGCGGGCTGTGATCGATTTATTGCCCAACGAAGACATCGTTTACATCGGCGATACCGGTCGGTATCCATACGGTGACAAAGATCCGAACGACGTTTGCGAGTACGCCCGTGAGTTGGCCTGGAGTCTGGTGCGCGACTACAACGCGAAGGCGATCGTGGTTGCATGTAATACGGCTGCGGCGGCATTGCCTGTACACGAACTTGAAGCCGAGTTAGCTGCAGATGGATTGCATATCCCGGTGATCGGAGTCATCGACCCAGGTGCGCAATCCTTGGTGCGCGCAACGCGTTCTGGAACAGTGGGCGTTATCGGAACGATCGGGACGATTGGTTCGGGCGCATACGACGTGGCGGTAGCACGAGCATCTCTTGGTGCACCCGTGAAATTGGTGGGTGCGGCGTGCCCAGGTTTTGTTGAATTTGTTGAGCGGGGACGTACGTCTGGCCCTGAAGTGACGCTTTTGGCGCAACGCATGTTGGCGCCGATTATCGACGCGAAGGTTGATGCGTTGTTGTTGGGCTGCACGCACTACCCGTACTTGGCTCGTGTGATCTCTGATGTTGTAGGACTTGAAGTCACTTTGGTGTCCTCAGCTGATGAAACCGCTTTTGCCTTGCGAGATCAACTCGACCATCAGATCATGTTGCGAAAAGATGCTGGATATTCGGGTCGGCATACTTTCATGTCGAGTGGTGACGTGAGTTGGTTTAAGGCTTTGGGTACCCGTTTGCTGGGTCCTGAATTATCAAATGTCGATATATGGAACAAAGGAAACTAGAAAACATGAGCACTGCCGGAACACGATTTGATGGACGTCATCATGATGAATTTCGTCCAATTTCATTTGAACGCGATTTCACCGAAATGTCGGCTGGAAGTGTGCTCGTTTCTTTTGGTCGCACTCGGGTTTTGTGTACCGCGAGCATTGATGAAGATGTGCCGCGTTGGATGAAGGGCAGCGGTAAAGGTTGGGTCACTGCTGAGTATTCGATGCTGCCTGGTTCATCGCCCGATCGTGTTGATCGTGAAGCTGCCAAAGGAAAGCAAAGTGGTCGCACCGTCGAAATTCAGAGACTGATCGGCCGCAGTTTGCGTGCTTCCTGCGACATGGGATTGTTGGGAGAACGTCAAGTTGTTGTTGACTGCGATGTGTTGCAAGCAGACGGTGGAACACGAACGGCGAGTATTTGCGGCGGCTACTTGGCGCTACACGATGCCTTAAGTCGGTTGGTACAGAACGGCGTGATTTCTCAGCATCCGTTGACCTCGTTGTGCGCTGCGATCAGCGTGGGTATTGTGAATGGAACGCCTGTGATTGACCTTCCGTATGTCGAAGACAGCACTGCAGAAGTAGACATGAACGTCGTGATGTTGCGCGAAAAGGGCTCGTCGTTGAATCGCTTTGTTGAAGTGCAAGGAACCGCTGAAGGTATGGCTTTCTCTCGGAGTGAACTTGACTCGTTGTTGGGCCTAGCCGAGAACGGTCTTGCGCAAATCTTTGACCTGCAGAGTGAGTTGCTTGAGAGCCAGCCGGCGCGCCGCGCAAAGTGACTTGTAGATAATGGGTGTTGAACGAGCGTTGCCCACTCTTGTGTGTGCGTCGGCTAACCCCGACAAGTTGCACGAAATTGAGCAATTACTTGATGGGGTTGTGCATCTGTTGCCTCGGCCTGCAGACATTCCCGATGTGGTCGAGGACGCCGAAACCTTGGTGGGTAATGCGCGATTGAAAGCAATGGCGATTTTGCAGGCGACAGGTTTGCCTGCAGTGGCCGATGACACGGGAATGTTCGTTGACGCTTTGCCGGTTGAACTTGGTGTGCGTACGGCGCGATATGCCGATGATCGTCCCGAACATGCAGAGACTCCTTATGCGGCGAATCGGGCGAAGTTACTTGACTCGCTACGCGACAAAAACTGCGTCAGCAAAATTGAACGTGCAGCCCATTTTGTGACCGTGGTGATCGTGTGTTTCCCTGATGGATCTGAACTGATCGTTGAGGGACGTTGTGATGGACATATTGCCTTGGCCGAACGGGGGAGTCGTGGGTTTGGCTTTGACCCGCTGTTTGTGCCAAACCCTGGCGCGTTTGACGGTGATGAGCGAACGTTCGCCGAGATGAGTGACGACGAAAAGAACGAGTTGTCACATCGCGGCCGAGCCTTCCGCAACCTCGCCTCCCACCCCCTCTTTTCCGCCACTTTGGAGTTTCCCTGCCGCTAGGCGGCAGGGAAACTCCAAAGTGGTAGATAATTACCGGTTACCAGTGGCGGAGGTTGACGGGCCAAGCGTCGATCACTCGTCCGCCTGTTCCTGTTTCGCCTGTTCCTATTTCGCCTGTCCCGATTTGGTCAACGACGTGCATCACTTCATGCAGCGCAATCGTCGGGTCAATATGTGCCGGTCGAACTAATACTCGGTTCCCAATGCCCGGAAGTGGTCGGCCATCCTTCATCGAGAAAGTGATGTGTTCGTCGCTACAGAACCAGACGCTTGCACCCTCGATTGTCGGATTGCCGTGGTCCATCCCTAGCGACTTCAGACCAACATCAATCACCGCCCAACTATCGCTGACCGAGATTACGGTTCCGACGACATACAACGCCTGCACAAACGGAAGTTCTAAAGCCCCGTAGTGCGAGTCCATTAATGCGTAACTTCCGGCCTGCACTTCGTTCACTCGTGCAAGTAATGGGTCAGAAGGATCGTACAAATCGAAAGTTCCTGTACCGCCCGCCGAAATGATTGTGCAGTCGTCTCCACTCTGCGCACGCACGTCATCAAAGCATTGAACCAATACGCCCATCGCAGAGCGCACTTTCGTACGTTGTTCATCGCGATCGGCGACTGCCATCAGATGTCCTTCGTAGCCCATGACACCGCGAACATTGAGTCCAAGCGAAACTGCGAATGCTGCAAGAGCAGCAGCGCGCTCGGGCAGAACTCCGCATCGCGGCATACCGACATTCACATCAATCAATACATCTTTAATTCCGTTCTCGGCAGCCATGCGTGCTGTCACGTCAGAATCAATTGCGACAGTGATGCGAGAGTTGTTTAACAAAGATGCCATCGCGCGCAACCGCGTCGGATCAACAGTTTCATTAGCGAGTAACAGATCTGATCCGAGACCAGCTTGCACCATACCGATGACTTCTCGTGGAGTTGCACATGTGAAAGCGGTGTGCCCAACTTTGGCAAGCTCATGGGCGAGTGCCGTCGACTTGTGGGCTTTGATATGGGGGCGCAGGGTGAGGTCAGGTCGGACAGCAGCCATCGTCGCCACGTTGGCATCAAACCTTTGGCGGTCAACGATGAGCGCCGGAGTGGGCAGGTCGACGATATGAGTCATGACACTGTTCTAGCGGGTGTTCGAGTGCGGGCGGAGGGACTTGAACCCACACTCCTTTCGGAACAGGAACCTAAATCCTGCGCGTCTGCCAGTTTCGCCACGCCCGCAAAGTCGTGTTAGCGGTAGACAGACTACGGGGAAGTAATGGTGAAGTAGTACGGTCGGAGTCATGATTCGCGTATCTGTTCTCTACCCATCAGGTGAAGGTTCAACCTTCAATCACGACTACTACCGCACGACCCATGTTCCGTTGGCTGCCAACGCCTGGAATCCAGTTGGCACCGAAATCGACAAGGTCATCAACGGACCGTACGAAGCTGCAGTACATATGACCTTCGATTCGCTTGAAGCGTTTCAAGGTGCAATGGGCTCACCATTGACGGGCGATGTTATGGCTGATGTGGCGAATTACACCGACATCACGCCGGTGATGCAGATCTCAGAGATCATTGAGGGCTGATGCGGTAACTGCATCGGCCATCACCAGCTGGTGCAAATTGAATGCGCTCAACGGTCGTATCTGGCCCAAGAGCAGTGCGGAAAACGACAAGTTCTGATTCGCATAAACCAGCGCACGCTGCTGCCGCTTCGGCGATCGCGCAGTGATGTTCGGTCAAGACATGGCTTCCATCAGCATCAGTACTTGCTTCAGCGCGGTACCCCTCGGCATCGCGAGCTATAGCCAAACGACTGACTCGCTCAGCAAGAGGAAGTCCAGCCACGAGGGTTTGGTAATGGCTGGCGAGGCGTTCGCCACGACGCGTTAAGACGGTGTGTAAGGCATCAGGTCCGAGTGATTCGTTGATGCCGACTAAAAGATCGACCGCGAGATCGTGGTGGCGATCAGGGAAGGTCTCGGGGAAACTCTCAGAGATACTCTGCTGTTTATCGGGGTTGAGCATCCAGTGCACGGCAGGTCGACCGCGGGTGGGACCAGTGCTGGGCTGAATTGAACGACAGACCAACCCTTCGGCCTCGAGTTGTTCAAGGTGTTGGCGCATGGCCGCATCGGTCACCGCACACAATCGAGCCATTTCGGGCGCTGTTGACGACTGAACCACCTGTAAGTGCTCAATAACGCGTTGTTTGGTGTGTCCGGTTGCCACGTCGAGCACGATATCTGAATAACGCAAGTAGTTACTTGGAAAATAGTTGGAACAAATCCAGCAAGACAGTGCGAAAGGCAGTTTCTTTGACAAACTGTAAAGGTGACGACCATCGTGAGTTCAGAGACAACCGCCGCCCTCGAGAATCAGTTCGGCCTCGCTGACCGAATCGTTGACCCGAAGGCCCTCGCAAACAGTGTCACCCGTTTCCGTGAACAGGGCATCGTTTTGCCCACCTTTGCCCAAATGGCCAACCCGTCGTCGGTTGATCCGACAATCGTCGGCGATGCCAATCCGCAGGGGCCAGATGCTCGCAACTTGTGGCGCGTGCACTGGTACAACGATCTCGCAGGCAATCGTGTCAAGGTTCCCGACCATGTCGTGCTTCCGTCTTCTTTGACTGGCGTACCGAACCCGATCATTGTCGTTTTCGGTGATCGCTTTCCGATGATCACGGCGCACAAAGTTTTGGCCGCTTATTCGTGTCTTGCCCCTCGTGTTGTGACTGGTCAATTTGATCCGACTTATCACCGCGCAATTTGGCCCTCAACCGGAAACTATGCACGCGGTGGTGTGGCAATCAGTCGCATCATGGGCTGTCGCGGAGTTGCAATTTTGCCAGCCGGCATGAGTCAAGAACGTTTTGATTGGCTCGACCAGTGGTGCGCTAATCCGGCTGAAGACGTCATCAAGACTGTCGGAACCGAAAGCAACGTTAAAGAAATTTATGATGCATGTAACGAACTAGATAAAGACCCAGTCAACTTCATCTTTAATCAGTTCTGTGAATTCTCTAATCACCTTGGTCACTATGAAGTGACGGGCCGCGCATTGGGTCACGTCTTTGAAACGGTCCGCGACTCAATGAAGAAGTCTGGTCGCGATATTTCTCTTGCCGCATTCACATCGGCCACTGGATCAGCCGGAACGATTGCTGCGGGTGATCGTTTGAAAGACGATTACGGCGCGAAGATCGTGTCGGTCGAGGCGCTCGAATGCCCGACGATGTTAGAAAATGGATTTGGTGAGC
>SXGQ01650289.1_pt1 | contig 10789 bp, 9 predicted proteins | sample 3178371 | NCBI WGS metagenome assembly SXGQ01 (sample SAMN11356859, study PRJNA531348) | freshwater metagenome | isolation source: freshwater sample F1-20 | place: China: Fuxian Lake, Yuxi | collected 2017-12-25 | reverse complement strand
TTCACCGACGGCGACCTGCGCCGGCTGGTCCTCAAGGATGCCGCCGGGCTCGCCCAGCCAATCGGCGAGGTGATGACCAAGTCGCCACGGTGCCTGGTGGACACGGCCACGGTGAAAGATGCGGTCCGGATGTTCCGCGAGTTCCGCCAGGACGAGATCCCTGTGGTGGATGCCGAGGGTCGTCCCGTCGGTCTGCTGGATGTACAGGACCTGATCGCGCTGAAGGTAGTCAAAGACTGAGCCTCTGCCCGCGCCTTCGGGCGTGGATCGGCCACGGAATCCCTCGACGATGACCACACGCACCAAGGGACTGATCGCCGCCGGAGCTGTCGCGGTCGTCGCGCTGGTGCTGATCGTGGTTGCCGCGTTCAACGCGGGCTCGACCAGCAGCACCCCCAGCGGGGCCGGAGGCACGCCTGTCGTGGGCTCGTCTGTTCCGCCCACAGCAGAACGGGCGACCGCCGTGGGCTCGGTCGGCGGCCTGCAGGATCTCCTGACCAAGGGCAGCCGGGCCGCGTGGACCAGAACCGATGAGTCCGGCCGGGTCACGATGCAGCTCACCTGCGGCTCACTCGATCCTGAGCCCGATGGGCGATTCGCGCTCACAGACCTCGAACTGTGGTTCTACCTGGATCGCAACAGCCTGCGGGTCACCGCACCGCGGGGTCAGTTCGTCTGGCCGCGACAGGATGAGGAGCCCGAGTCGGGCGACCTGCGAGGCGGTGTGGAACTGGCGCTCTTCCCGAGCGAGCAGCCGCCCGACGGCGGCGCACGCAAGCCTGAGATGATCGCCCGCGTCGCCAGCCTGCGGTTTGAGTCCGCGATGTCGCAGATCGAGACCGCCGACCCAATCACGGTCGAAGCAACCGAGTTCTCGTTCCGCGGGCGCGGACTGACTGCAAGGATCAGCGAGGTGGGGCGCCGGCTGCAATACCTGCGGATCGGCGCCGACCCTGCCAATCGCATCGTGCTGACGCCCGGTGGATCCGGGTCGGGCGCGGATCGCGACCGTTCCGCCGCACGGGCATCGAAGCCTTCGGACAGCGACGCTGATTCCAAGGACGTCGCGTGGTACCGCGCGGTCTTTTCAGGGCCTGTACAACTCCGCCAGGGCGACCGATCGCTCGATGCCGCGGAGATGACGGGATGGGCGCGAGTGGTCGGCGGCCGGGTGCGGATGCCGGATCGGCCGACATCGTCGGACGATAGTGCACAGACGGACGCGGGTGGAACGGGCAACGATGGCGACGGCGCCGGACCGGTGTTCGACCCCGATGCGCCGATCGAACTGTCGTGGCGCGGCCCCCTGGAACTTCGAGCGCTGCAGGAAGAGCCCGACGAGCTGCGTCTGGACGACCTCGCGGCACGATTCGTGGCCCCCCAGGGCGGCGAGGTGCGGCTGAGCGACCGGGCCACATCATCGTGGGTCGCCTGCGGCACGCTGCAGTTCGCGGGATCGAGGCGAGTCGTGATGTTGCGCGCAGCGAGCCGAACGGAGCCGGCACGGGTGTCGGTCTCGGGCACGGGCACGCTGGCGGCGGCTCAACTGGATGTCGATATGGCCGGGTGGCCGACCGTCGCGCTGCGCACCGCCGATGGAGCTCGCGTCGAGTGGTCGGCCCAGCCCGACCGTGCGCTGCCGGCTGGCACGCTGGAATGGTCCGGTCCCGGTGAGTTCACCGGTATCTCCGACAACGGTTCGATCGCGCCCCGTCAGGTCCGTCTCACTGGGGGCATCCGCGGCTCGACGCAGGACGAAGAAGGTTGGACGCTGGGGTCTGACGAGCTGTCGGCCGAGTTCGACTCCGATCCGGCAACGGGCGACAGCCAGCTCCGCGACCTCCTGCTGGCCGGGAGCGTTCGGCTCGAAGGCGGAGCGGGGATCTCGGTGGCGTCCGAGCGGCTCACCGCCAGGCTCGAATCGACGGCCGAAGATGAACTCAGCGGCGAGGTGGAGGCGACGGGCAACGTCCGCGGGCGCACCGATGATGGCGAAGTCAAGAGCGCCGGACGGGTCCAGATCAACTTCGTTCGCCGTGACGGCGCGACCGAGCTCGGCGACTTCGAGGCCGAGGACCGCGTCTATTTCGTCGGCGGTGACGGCATCGAAGTCCACGGCGACCGTGTGGCGGGCAACGTTCATCGCCAGGATCTGGAAGCCGCGGGACGCCCTGCCGTTCTCGCGCGCTTCACGCGCGAAGAGCAGCAGAGCGTCAGCGCGGGTGAGCTGCGAATCGTCGGCACCACGCGCCGCTTTGAGGTCCACGGCCCCGGGGTGCTGGCGCGGGCACGCCTTGATGCCCAGGGCCAACTGATCGAACGAATGAACGCGTCATGGTCCGTCTCGATGCAGTTCGACGATCTCACCGGTCGCGGGGTGATCGAAGGGGACTCCCGCTGCATCGTGGAACAGGCGGGCACCGAGCGCCATCTGATCGTGGGCGACAGGCTCACCGTGGACATCACGCCCCATCAGCCCGAATCGACCGAACGGTCGCGCCGGTGGTTCGAGCGGGCCCTGGTCGAGGGATCGGCCTTTGATGCCGCGTCGGGCGGCCACAGCCGTGTGGAGTCGCGTCGCTACAGGCTCGATCCTGACGGGCCGGTATTCGAGGGGCTCGTGTCGATCGAGTCGGCGACGATCCAGGCCCGCTACGAGGGTCGGGTCCTTGACCTTCCCGGCCCCGGCCGAATGGTGGTTGAGGACCGGCGCCCCAGCACGCGGGATGCCTCCCCCGATACGCCGCGCTCATCGCCACGGGCGGCACGTGGGACCACGGTCATCACGTGGGCCCAGGGCGTCCGCGTGCACGGGACCGAGGGCCACGCCGAGATGACGGGCGGCGTCCGCATGCTGCACCGCCCCGTCGACGCCACCGAGGTCATCAGCCTGGAGTGCGAGGCAATGCGTGCGGAGTTCACGAGCCTCGGGGGCCTCTTCGCACCCGGCGGATCGACCGCCGATGAGCCCGCATCCGAGCTGCGGGCCCTGCACGCGACAGGCGGGGTGCTGGTGCGGCGCGGCTCGCTGCAGATCGTGTGCGACCGTGTCGTGTTTGACGCGTCAACCGACGAGATCGTCGCGCTCGCCGAGCCGGGCAATCTGATCACGGTCTTCGACGACAAAGACGGCTCCCAGCGTGCCGTTGAGGCCGCGGCATTGAATGTCCGCACGGGCAATGTCCGTACCGTCGGGCGCGGGATGATCTCGATCCCGCGGTAAGCCCCCAAGCCCGCCCGCTGGTCGCCGACACCCGGGCCCCGCGGCCTACACTTGGCGACTTATGCGTTGCATGCCACCACCGTCCGAGTCGGATCCCCGCGGCACTCGAACCCTCGTCGCCATCCCGGTCTACAACGAAGAGAAGTACGTCGACCGGGTGCTCTCACGGGTGCTGCAGTTCGCCAGCGATGTCCTGGTGATCGACGACGGCTCGACCGACCCAACGCCCTGCCTCCTTCCACGCCACCCCGTCGAAGTCATCCGCCACGCGCGGAACCGGGGGTACGGACGATCGCTGCAGGACGCCTTCCGCTGGGCCGCGGTCGACCGGTTTGACTGGGTGATCACCATGGACTGCGACGAGCAGCACGAGCCCGAAGCGATCCCCATGTTTGTGGAACACATCCGCTCAGACCGCTGGGACATCGTGAGCGGGTCGCGTTACCTGCCGGCCAGCGAGACCACCGACGCGCCGCCGCCGGCGCGCCGAGCGATCAATCAGCGCATCACCGCCGGTATCAATGCCCGCCTCGGGACCGCCATCACCGATTCGTTCTGCGGCTTCAAGGCCTACCGGGTCGACGCGGTCCGCGGGCTTGACCTGGATGAGGACGGCTACGCGTTCCCGATGCAGTTCTGGGTGCAGGCCGTGGCCGCGGGGCTGCGCATCACCGAAGTGCCCGTTAGCCTGATCTACAACGATCCCAACCGCACCTTCGGCGGTCCACTCAACGACGATACCGTGCGGCTCAAGCACTACTGCGAGGTGTTCGAGCGCGAGATCGCGCGGTGCGCGGACCGGCTTCCCGCCACCGCCGTTGAGCGTCCCGGGGCGGAGTGCGGGACCACGTGAACGCGGACGCTCCGCGCCTGGTGTTTGACCCCCCCGCCGAGCAGTGGGCGCCGCGGCTGCTCGAACACGCGCGACAAGGCCCGGGTCCCGAGGGACTGCAGTTCCGCCGCGAGCTCGGGCTGCCCGTTGATCGCCCGATGGTTATGAGCGGCCACCAAGCCACCATCTGGCACGCCGGGATCCTCGCCAAGGCGTTGGCGTCTGAAGCGATAGCGGATGCCGCGCGGGCCGCCTGCGTGTGGCTGGTTGTGGATCAGGACTCCGAACGGGCATCAGAGATCCGCCACCCGTACCTCGGTGACGACGGAGTCTGGTCGACCGCCAGCGTTCGCCTGCGGAGTCAGGCAAGCGACCCCGCCGACGACGTCGCGGCCTGCAGCCTGCCCGCGCAACGACCGCCCGATCCGCACCCCACCCTCCCGGGCGGCACGCCCGAGTGCGTCCGATCCGGCATCACCCGAGTGCTTGCAGCCTTCGACCGGCACTCTGACGCTCCGGACGCGGCTCAGCAGGCAGCACTGGCCACCAGCGATCTGATCGCCGACATCATGCACCCGCCGCAGATGATCTTCGCGAGTTCGATCGCAAGGACATCCCTGTTCCGATCGCTCATCGACCGCATGGTTCAATCGCCCGAGCAGGCGGCGCTGGCGTACAACCGCGCCGTGGCGCAGCGCCCGCACGTCGGGATCGCCCCGCTCAAGGTCGACGAGGTTCAGGACCTCTACGAGATGCCCCTGTGGGCCATCGAACCGGGCAAGCCCAGGAGGCGGGTATACGCGCACGACCTCGGGCAGATCGACCACGGATCACTCGCGCCGCGAGCGCTACTCATGACCGGCATCCTGCGCTGGGCGGCGTGCGACCTGTTCGTGCACGGGGTTGGAGGTGGTCACTACGACCCGATCACCGAGCAGTGGCTCGGCGAATGGCTAGGTGCCACACTGGCCCCGGGGGTGGTCGCGAGCGCCGATGTGTTGTTGCCGATCCAGGCGCGGCAGTCCAGCCCGCAGGATCTGGCCCGGGCTCGGTGGGTCGCCCACCACGCCCGGCACGATCCCGGGATGCTCGGCGAGCCAGAGGCGGCGGCTCAGAAGGCCGTCCTCGTACAGAAGATCGACGCCCGCCGGGACGCCGGAGAGGACCCGCTCGATGACTACCGCTCCCTGCACCAGCTCCTGGAGATGGTCCGCTTGCGGCGGGCCGACCAACTGGACGGGTTCAACCGCGAGGTCACGCGGATCGAGCGGGAACTCGCCGGTGCCGCGGTTGCTCAGGACCGGACCTGGCCATTCCCGCTCCACGAACCGGGAGCTCTGCTCGGCCTGCGCCGGGCGATCCGCCGGTCGTTCAATGCCGAATCACTGGCCCAAACGCCCGCGAGCACGATACCTTGACCGACAGCATGAACCGACAGCACCTCCGATCTGCGGCCGTAGCCCTGGCGAGCGCCCTCCTGCTCCTTGCGACGTCGTGCCGCAAAGCCCCGCCGCAGGCATCGCCGGCCCCGGTGAACACGTACGCGTATCCGAAGCTGGTGGTCCTCAGTCCCGGGATGGCGGTCATCCTGCGCGACCTCAAGCGGAGCGATGCGGTCGTCGGACGTCACGGCTTCGACATGGTCACCGACCCGAACGTTCCTGTGGCGGGCAGCCAGAGCGAGCTTGATTATGAGGTGCTGCTGCGTGTCCAGCCGACGCACGTGCTGCTCGAGAGTGGTGCGCGAGATGTCCCGCCGCGACTCAAGGAACTGGCAGAGTCCAACGGCTGGCAGATCGAGTCGCTTCCAGCGCTTCGACTGGACGACATCCGGCGGCAGATCACGCGTCTCGACGAGATCAGCGCACGCCTGGATCCCGGGGAGAGCACGCCCGAGGGGGCAGCGCTGCTCAAGTCATTCGACGAAGCGATGACGGCGAAGTTTGGCCTGCCCGAGCGGCTGGGCCGCACCATGCCGCTCGCGAGCACGAGCCCCATAGGCATCCTGGGGCCAGGCTCATTCCACGCTGAGATGCTGGCCGCGCTCGGCGCCACGCCGATCCCCGAGTCCGGTGCGGCGTTCATCCACGCCGATGTCGAGGATGTGCTCAAGGCCGACCCCGACTCACTGGTTCTCTTCCTTCCCGCCAACCAGGACCTCGACATGAACGCGCTGCTCGGGGCGCTGGCGGGCAAGCCGCTGCGGGCCATCAGAGAGGGCCGCGTGCTGGTCATCCGTGATCCCTTGTGCCACTCGCCCAGCACCGCCCTGATCCCGATCGCCAACGAGATCGGCGAGCGGACGGAGTCGTGGATCACGATCGAGGCCGCCTCGCGCGGCATCCGGCTCGACGACGAGACGCCCGAGCAGCCCCGGTAACACCATGGACCGCCGCGCCCGCATTGTCGTGGTGGTGCTGGGGAGCCTCGTGCTTCTGGGGCTTGTTGTACGGGTCGGCATCACTGCCGGCGGGTTCGAACTGCCGCCCACGGCCGAGATCCGCTCGATCAGGATGCAGCAGGCGGTCGCTGCATTGATCATCGGCGCAGCGCTCGCCGTTGCGGGGGCACTGCTGCAGACACTCCTGCGCAACCCGCTGGGAGAGCCTTGGATGCTCGGGCTCACCGCGGGAGCGGGGCTGGCCGTCGCCGTGTGGGCCTACTTTGGGTACGTCGCCACCGGACAGATCGTCCGGTACGCGCCGCCGCTCCTGCCCGCCTTGGTCGGAGCGATGGGGGCATTGGGACTGGTTTACGCACTCTCGCAGCGCCGCGGCTTCGTCGACCCCGGCAGCCTGATCCTGATCGGGGTGATCGTCGGAATCATCTGCGGCGGGCTGACGACACTGGTGTACTGGCTCCTGCCCGGCGCGGGCCTCGACATGGCGGTGCGGTGGATGATGGGCTCGATCAGTCAGGAGGTGACCTGGGGCCGTCTGGCGATGATCGGCAGCCTGACGGCCGCAGGCATCGGTCTGGCCATCTGGCTCGGCCCGGCGCTCGACGCCGCCAGCCTCAGCGACGATGAAGCCGCGAGCGTCGGCGTCCGGATCGGCATGGTGCGCCTGATCCTGTTCCTGACGGCCGGCATGCTGACCGCGGGGACGATCGTGCTCGCGGGACCGATCGGTTTCGTCGGGCTGATCTGTCCGCATCTCGTCCGCCTGCTCGCAGGTCCGGGCCACCGCTCGCTGATCGTCGGCTCCGCGCTGGCGGGGGCAGCGCTGCTGCTGGGCGCCGATGCCGCCGTTTCGGCGATCCGCGCTCCCTCCGGGCGCGTGCCGCTGGGCGTTGTGACCGCGCTCGTCGGCGGCCCGGTGTTCATTGTGCTCCTCCGCCGGAGGACGGGCTGATGCTCCGCGCAGTCGATGTCGGCTTCGGCTTTCATCGGGACACCCCGGTCCTCCGCGCGGTCTCGGCGGTGTTCGATCGGGGCGTGACGGCGGTGGTCGGACCGAACGGCTCGGGAAAGACGACGCTGCTCCGCCTGCTGTCGGGCTTGCTCCGTCCGGACACCGGGCAGATCAATCTCGGTGGCGCCGGGATCACAAGCCTCTCAGCCCAGGCCCGAGCCAAGTTCGTTGCCTACATCCCACAGCGGCCGGTCGTCAGCGCGGCGTTCACGGTGCGGCGTGTGGTCGAACTCGGGCGCTACGCCCTCCCTGGTGATCCCGCCGCTGTCGCACGCGCCATGGACGCCGCCGACGTCGGCTCTGTGGCCGACCAGATCTTCGGCACGCTCAGCACGGGCGAGCAGCAGCGCGTCACGCTGGCTCGCGCGCTGGCCCAGCTTGACCGCGGAGGACTCGAAGCGGGTCCGCTCCACCTGCTGGCGGACGAGCCGACCTCGGCCATGGACCCCGAGCACCGACTGCTGACGGCTGAACTGCTGTCACGGCTGGGGCGCGACGGCGTGTGCGTGGTCGTCGTGCTTCACGACCTGACCATGGCCCGCCGGGTGGCCGAGCGGGCCGTGGTGCTCGGCAGCGACGGCCGCGTCCGCGCCTTTGGACCGGTCGATGAAGCGCTGTCACCTGAGGTGCTCCAGGGCGTCTTCGCCGTGAAGTTCAATCAGGTCGACAGCCCCTCGGGCCCGGTGCTGGTCGCCGAGCGCCGGCTGGCCGATACACGGACGCCCCCGGACGCCGCCGGGCTATAGTGTCGGCGATTCCAGTTCGCCGACCGTTCCGCGGAGACCCCTCACGTGAATCAGTTCTGGCCGATCATCATCGTGCTCGGGCTCTCGGCCGCGTCGTGGATCTTTCAGCGACTGAAGGAACAGTCGGAGGTCAAGAAGTCGCAGGACCAACTCCGCCGCCGAATCGAGGATGAACTCCGCACCGGCCGAGCGACCAGCGAGAACCAGCCCGCCCCTCGGGCCGATGCTCAGGCGCTTCAGGATCTGGCCGCACGTCGGCAGGCCCAACTGCGCGAGTTGCGGATGCGACAGGCCGGACAGGGTTCCGGCGGCCCGGTCGTCGTCCGCCCACCGCAGGGAACCACCAGCGGCACCGTGGTTGCGCCGCCCAGAGGAGCATCCTCCGGGCCAATCCTCGTGCCGGGTCCGGGGCGACCGACCAGCCAGACACCCCGCCAGCCGGCCAATGCCCCAGGCGGATCGGGACGCATGGCGCCACGGACGCCGCGTCCGACGGCTCCCGCTGCGGCTCGAACGCCCGCGACGCAGTCCTTCCCGCCCCCGCCCGCTCGCCCGCGGGCCCCACAGTCGCCGTTCACGCCTCCGACCCCCCAAGGGGTCCAGGTCCGGCAGCCCACCACCGATGCAGACATGGGCTGGACCGCTCCGACGCTGGGCACTGTGGTCGCCGGTCGAACCACCGCCGCCACCTCCGGCCTGCGCCGATTGGTGTCGCTTATGGATGCAGGGGGCACCGATCACCAGCGGCTCGCGCGGGCGATCGTGATCAATGAAATCCTGTCCAAGCCAGTGTCGATGCGGGAGCCTGACCAGCACGCGTGGTAACCGCGCCAATCGACCCGGTTTGCACACTCCGGGCCCGATCCTCCCGCGACCTGTATACTCGCCGGGCTCATGGCCAAGTCGACATCGCGCAAGGCATCCTCCTCGGCACAAGCGTCGGTGTACCCCGACCGGCTGTCACGTCTGCGCCGTGAACTCAAGCGAAGCTCCCTTGAGTCGCTCCTGGTCACCAACCCGCGCGACATCCGCTACCTCACAGGGTTCCACGGCGACGCCAGCTATCTCCTGGTGATGCCCCGACGCGCGGTTGTGATCAGCGATTTTCGCTTCCAGGAGGAACTGGCCTCACTCAAGGGGCTGGCGGACGTCCTGATCCGCAAGGGACTCATGATCGACGCCCTTCGTGAGCTGGTCGGCACGCTCAAACCCGCCGCCATGGGCGTGCAGGCGGAGGCCATGACGGTCGAGACCCGCGCCCAGATCGCCAAGGCCGTCGGCGGGCGTCGCGTCCGCGACACGTCGGGCATCATCCGCGCGATGCGGGCCATCAAGGACGCCTCCGAGGTCGCCCTCATCCGCCGGGCCATCGGCATCCAGGAAGCGGCGCTGCTCGCGTTGCTCAAGCGGGTCAAGCCCGGCCAGAGCGAGCTCGAGATCGCCGCAATGCTCGAATACGAGATGAAGACCCGCGGCTCGATCGAGCCGAGCTTCGACACCATCGCCGCCGTCCGCGCCAATGGCTCGCTGCCGCACGCCGTCCCGGGAACCGCCAAGTCCGCCAAGGGCCAGCCGCTGCTGATCGACTGGGGGGCGACGTATCAGGGCTACCGCTCGGACATGACCCGGACCTTCAGCTTCGGCTCGTGGCCAAAGAAGCTCGCCGAAGCGTACCGCGTGGTGCTCGACGCTCATCTGGCCGGGATCGCCGCGGTGCGCCCGGGCGTGCACGTCGCCGAGGTCGACGGCGCCGCCCGCAAGATCATCGAGAAGGCCGGCTACGGCGAGATGTTCGGCCACGGGCTGGGGCACGGCATCGGGCTGGATGTCCACGAAGAGCCGCGGCTTTCGAAGCTGGGCACGGGCACCCTCAGCCCCGGCATGGTGGTCACCGTGGAGCCCGGTATTTATCTGCCGGGTGTCGGCGGGATCAGAATCGAGGATGATGTGCTGGTCACGGAGCGCGGCGGGCGTTCGCTGTGCACGCTCCCCAAGGACATGGACTGGGCCACTTTATGATCGATATCCGCAAGCTCAAAGAACTGGTCAAGCTGATGGTCGAGAACGACCTCTCCGAGCTGGACCTCCGCGACGAACAGGAAACCGTGGTGGTCAAGCGCGGCCTCGCGGCGGCGATCCCGTCCCACGCGCCGGTCGCCTACGCCGTCCCCACCGCAGCTGGTTCTGGTGCTGCACGTTCCATCGCCGGCTCGGATGACTCACCGCCCAGCGCCGAAGACGAGCCGGGCCTCGTCGCGATCACGTCCCCCATGGTGGGCACGTTCTATGCGCAGTCCGACCCCGAGAGTGCACCGTTCGTCTCGGTCGGCTCGTCCGTGGGCCCCGATACCGTCGTCTGCATCGTCGAGGCGATGAAGGTTTTCAGCGAGATCAAGGCCGAGTGCTCGGGCACCCTGATCAAGGTGCTCGTGAACAACGGCGAGGCCGTCGAGTATGGCCAAAAGCTCTTCCTCGTGCGCCCCAGCTGATCCGCGGGCGCCGTCACTCTTCCCCCACAACGGAGACCCGACGGGTTCATGTTCACACGCGTGCTGATCGCCAACCGGGGAGAGAT
>SXGQ01387469.1_pt1 | contig 10789 bp, 11 predicted proteins | sample 3178371 | NCBI WGS metagenome assembly SXGQ01 (sample SAMN11356859, study PRJNA531348) | freshwater metagenome | isolation source: freshwater sample F1-20 | place: China: Fuxian Lake, Yuxi | collected 2017-12-25 | reverse complement strand
TCGCGTGCGGCAAATGGAATGTGGCGTACCCACCATTGAAATTGGATGCGTCAAAGACTTTCCCGGCACGTGGGCCGAATATCGCGTCTACGAAGGCGGAGTCATGCAGATCGTCCATCGTATTTCAACTCGGGAGGCTCTTGATTGGAGCGAGCGTTGTCGCCACTTATACGAAGACTTCGGAATTGACTACGAAAACTACGCACTCGGCACACTGAATGAACGGTGTTTCGTCTTCCCCGCTCGGGCAGAATAGAAAACGTGACTTCACTCGCACCGCAGACACCACTTGAGGGCATGCGGGTGCTTGATATTTCAACCGTAATCGCTGGACCAAATTGCGCACGCTACCTTGCCGACTTTGGTGCTGATGTCATCAAAGTTGAACGGCCCGATACAGGTGACAGTTTGCGCAATATGGCTTGGAAAGATCCTCGTGACGGCGTCGGCCTATGGTGGAAGATCGCTAACCGCAATAAGCGAACCATTGCTCTTGATTTCAAGAATGCTGATGACAAGGCCCTGTTCTTAGATCTTGTGAAAGACGCCCATGTTGTCGTTGAGAATTTCCGCCCAGGCACGCTTGAGCGTCTTGGTCTTGGTCCAGATGAACTTCTTGCCATCAACCCTTCTCTGGTACTCACCAGAGTCAGTGGTTTTGGACAAACCGGTCCGTACGCGCAACGGCCAGGCTTTGCATCAATCGCCGAATCAATGTCGGGCTTTGCGGCGGTCAACGGTGAAGCCGATGGGCAGCCTCTGCTTCCAGCAATAGCCCTGACAGATGAAGTCACCGGACTTGTTGGTGCGTTCGCAACAATGGTCGCTTTGTATTCGGGTGTTGGACAAGCTGTTGACATCAGTTTGCTTGAAAGCATGTTCCATATCATGGGACCAGTTGCATCACTGTTTGCCTTAACTGGTGAACTGCAACCACGCTTGGGTGCTGGATTGCCGTACACAGTTCCACGCGGCACGTACCAATGTTCAGACGGACAGTGGGTGGGCATCTCAAGTTCATCCGATTCAGTTGCTGCTCGAGTACTCACTCTTCTCGGTGTTGGAGACGATGAACGTTTCGGTTCATTTGATGGCCGAGCTGCAAATCGAGATGCTCTCGAAGAATTGATGCGCGATTGGTGCTCACAGCGTTCACGTGACGAAGTCATTCGGCTCTTTGAAGAAGCTGAAGCCGCCATTGGCCCAGTGATGGATATGGCCGACATTGCTGTTGATCCTCATTTCTTATTCCGCGAAGCAGTCACAACAGTTGGTGAGACTCCAATGCAGAACTTGATCGCAAAGTTGTCAGTCACACCTGGGTTGCTACGGCACGAAGGCCGAGCAAAAGATGCTGACGGCGAAGTAATCAGAAAAAACGGCTGGAAAAATTCACAAGGAGCACAAAATGACTAACTCAACAAAACCATACGTCTATGTTGCTGGACCACTTTTCGACGAAGGCGAACGCTGGTTCATTGAAAAAGTTGATCAACTCATTCAAGATGCCGGGTTTGAGACTTTTTTGCCACATCGAGATAATCCTCCTAAAACCGATGACAACATCGGAGAAATCTTCATGAACGACAAGGGCGGTGTTGATCGCTGCCAAGTTGTCGTTGCGAATCTCAACGGCGTCACAACCGACGATGGCACTGCTTGGGAAATTGGTTACGCCTACGCTCACAACAAATTCATCATCGGCCTGTTTACCGATTGGCGAAGACGTTTCCCTGGAGCCACTCAAGTCGTGAACTTGATGCTGCAGTGCAGTTTGGACAAATTGGTTCGTTCACTTGATGAGTTGGATGAAGCATTGCGCGAATACCTGACAGGCCCACATATCTAACTACTCGCAATCCCCCGTTCACCTCACGGCAATCGCGTATTTGTCATGAGTCGTCAGACTTTTACAGTGTCGGCGAAAATTCCGGAACGCTTCATATTTATTTGGTCGGGACAATCCTTCGGTCTATCTAATCGACTGGCAGTCGAAAGTGTCCTACGCCATCATCCATGGGCGACCATTGAAATCCATATTGAAGGGTCGGAGCCCCTTACTCTTGACTTCCTTTTGACTCGTCAATTGCCAAATGTGGAGATCCACTCGATTGATGTTGCCGAACTGCTTCATACCTGTGACTCCGATCTTTCACGATCGTCAGACCTGTTAAGCGTTTGGAACCGGATACCTCGGTCGGCACTTTCCGCAAGAAGTAACTTGCTTCGTTATGCGCTGCTGCACCTTCGTGGTGGTATCTACCTTGATTTTGACATTCTGGTTCGCCGTCCCCTCGACAACATTTTGAGTTCAAGCCATAGTCAAGTAGGCGCCGAGTTGGTGTGGAAACTCGACGAAAAGAGAGTTCAGGAAGGCCTTGGGGTTGCTGACTGGCTCCCCACCGCCCTGTGGGCAGTGAACTGGTGGCTCAATAAGGAAATCTGCAGAATCTCGGGACGATTCACGCCTCCACGTCATCTGCAGAACATAGTTGACAAAATGGTCTTGGGTCGGGCACTCAACAATGCGGTCATTGCATCGCAAGCGCAATCAGAACTCACCACAGCTCTTTTGGAAAATGCCCAAACGGTCAACCCCACTATTCGATTTTCGCTTGGTCCTTCACTTCTGACATCAGTCGTCAATCAAGAGCCATATTTGGCACATGTGCATCTACCTAATGCTTTCTACGCTGTTCCGCCAGGTCAGAGCTACCGCTTCTTCACTGACAAGAAATTGGTGCTACCGAAAGAGTCATATCTCATTCATTACGTCAGCAGCAACCATGGAGCGGTTCTGAATTCTCTCACTCCGGAACAACTGATACAGAACAGTTCTAAAGGGGTCTTTTGGGAAATGGCTTCATCGCTCTTGCGATCACCGTACATTGACTTGAAAATGCCTCATGCCGCCTAACGATTTAGTCACTTGTGTGATGGTGACTCGCGATCGCCCACAATTGGCCCGACGGGCGATTCATTGTTTTCTTTCGCAAACCTATTCGCCTCGAGAACTACTCATCGTCAATGACGGCGACCTTTCATATGGTGATGTCATTCCTCATGAGTTACCCGCTGGCGTCACGATTACAGAACTGCACATTGAGACAGAAGAAAGCAACACGCTGGGTGAACTCCGAAATCTCGCACTTGATAAGGCTCACGGCGAATTTGTCGCGCAGTGGGATGATGACGAGTGGTATCACTCAGAGCGTCTGGAAATTCAAATTTCTGCAATAGAACAAAGCCACAAAGCCGCGAGTGCACTCAAATGGACGTTGATGCACATTGACTCTGATGAGTTGGTCAACCATCCCTTTCGCGCCGATGCTGGTCTAGCCACTCCGGGGACAATCGTCCATCGCCGAACCCGGGCAAGATATCCCGCTCAGCGAAAAGGTGAAGACTCCGTTTTCATTCGCTCAGTTAAGGACATGGGTGGATTATGTGTCTTAGACCAAAATTATTCACATCTGTTCATTCGCTGCTTTCACGGCAGCAATACCTGGGATTTCGACCATTTCTTGAAACGTCTCCGCAGAACCCCGCGAGGATTGGTTTCTCTCATATCTCTCAAATTGCTTCGTCGCCCGATCACCAGTCACTATGCATTTGAACTTTCTGACTCGGAAACCGCCGCGATCAACCAGTTCAGATCCGACACATTTGGTCTCCTCGTACATGCAAACTGAAACCGCGAGGGTGGTCACTCGTCGAACAGCATGGATCACGGTTGGGCAAGGTGTCCATACGGCTGCGCAAATTCTTGTTGCAACTTTTTTGGCTCGGTGGATGAGCAACTCAGATTGGTCAAAGATGGCTTATCTCATGTCGGTGTATTTTGCGATGTTGGTTGTCGCCAATCTTGGACTGCACCACGGAATGCCATACTTCATCTCGCATCTCAACGCCAGGGGTCAACGACGTGTTGTGTTTCGAAGTATGACAGCCCTTCTCATTTCAGGCCTGGTTGTATCTCTCGTCCTGACACTCGCATCTGGAGCGCTCACGAAACAATGGGACGATCTCGCTGGTCTCGTCACTCTCATGGGTGTTGTGATTGCGGTTGAACTCCCGTCCACTATTTGCGCAATGGCCCTAGTTGCAATGAAGCATTCGCTGCTTTCAGCGATTTGGGAAGGCTCGATGGGTCTTGTCACCTTGATCACCGTCTTCGGCCTTTTCATACAAGACAACGGACTGCGTGCGGCATGCCTTGGCTTGCTGATTGCTGGTGTTATTCGTTCAATAACCGCGGTGGTCGCATTATGGTGGGCGACTCGGCAAGACAATTGTCGAAACGATGTTGAGCATTCGTTGACTGTTCCCCGCATTCGCGACCAAATCATGTTTGCACTCCCCCTTGGAGCAACCATCATCGTTTCAGTTCTCAATCGCAGCCTTGATAAGTGGCTCGTGGCGGCTCTATATCCATTAAGGCTCGGTGAGTACGCGATTGCTGCTCAAGAATTGCCCATCATCAATATTCTCCCGGTCGCAGGTGGAGCAGCCATCGCCGTTTCTCTCGTTCACCACCTATCTCGCGGAGACAAGCAGACTGCTCTCAAGATTTGGATTGAACAGTCAATTCGACTGACTTATGTCCTCGTACCCGCCATTGTCATACTCATCCTTTGCAGTCCCGAAATCATTGAATTGATGTTTGGTCGTCAATATCGATCTGGGGCGCCCATACTGGTGATCTTCACAGTGATTCTGCTGCATCGCGTCGCGGAATATGGCGTAGTTCTCAGAGCAGCCGGCCGAACCCGAGAGCTACTCTCTGCCTCACTAGTTCTGCTCGTTACGAACGCCATCGCAGCGAGTGCCTTCATCCTTATCTTTGGTCCCATCGGAGCTGCCATCGGTACATTGATCGCAAATATCGTCGCATGGCTCTGGGTTTTGAAGCGAGTGGCCGCGGTTTTGGAATCGTCCGTGAAACAAGTCTTTCCTTGGAAAGAATGGTCTCAACAAATAGCAATTGGTCTGTTGTGCGTGACAACTTGTGTCATCATCGACGCATTAGTTGAACTCACCAATGTTCAATCTCTCGTTTGTAAAACCTCTGTTGTCTGCTTGATATTTGCTTATTCGAAACCACAAGTGCGACGTTTGTTTACCCCCGTTTCGTATGTTTCTACTCGTGCGAGTAGCGATTGTCGCTGAGTCATTTTTGCCGTCAGTAAACGGAGTGACCAACTCTGTTTGCCAGCTTGCCGACTATCTGCATCGAAATGGCCACCAAGCGATCATCATTGCGCCAGGTCCGGGCGAGGATTTTTACAACTCCACCCCTGTTGTTCGCGTCGCCGCCTGCGCGATGCCTTTTTACGATGACGTTCGCGTGGGTTTCAGTGGCGCCACCGTTTATCGAACCTTGAGATCCTTTAAACCTGATGTCGTTCACCTCGCCGCTCCTCTTGTGTTAGGTGGAACCGCAGGACGGTCAGCGCGCCGTATGGGAATTCCGGTCGTTGCCATTTTTCAAACTGACATCGCAGGATTTGCCCGCCGTTATCACCTCGGAAAATTCGCTAAGCCCATCTGGGGAGCAATCAGAACAGCCCACGCTTCAGCCGATCTCACTTTGGCTCCCTCAACGATCACAAGTTGGCAGTTACGCGAAAATGGCCTTGACGACGTCGCCATTTGGCCGCGTGGAGTTGATGCAGAGAGGTTCCACCCCTCCAAGCGAGATATGAATCTTCATCGAGAATGGGCCCCACAAGGACAAACAGTCGTTGGTTACGTGGGTCGACTGGCCCGAGAAAAAGAAGTTGAGCGATTACGGGTATTGAGTGGACGTCCCGGAATCAAATTGGTCATCGTCGGCGATGGACCGCTCCGATCAACCTTAGAAAAGTCCATGCCAAATGCGACCTTCACGGGCGTCTTACGCGGCGAAGAACTTGCTCAAGCCTTTGCCACTTTGGATGTCTTTGTACACACCGGCCTCAACGAAACCTTTTGTCAAGCCATTCAAGAGGCGCTTGCATCTGGGGTGCCGGTTGTTGGGCCCGCTGCAGGTGGCCCGCTGGACATTATTCAACATCGTCAAAATGGCTTGCTGTGGAGTCCAGAACACCCCGAAAGTTTGGCTGGTGCAGTGCAGCAACTTCATGAAGATGTTTTGCTTCGTCGAATTCTTGCATCACACGGACGCACGTCTGTCGTCGGACGCACGTGGTCATCGGTGATGAATGATCTCATTGATCATTATCAGGCCGTGATCGGAACCTTCACCCCATTGCGACGGACCGCTTAGTGACTGTGTCTTATTCCCCAATCACCGACCGTCGCACTCTGGTTATCTCCGTACATGACGTTGCCCCCTCAACCTTTCAGGTGAGTAAACGAGCAGTTCGTCGCATGGAGCAATTTGGGGCCACGTGTTCGTTGCTCGTTGTGCCAGGTCATTGGAATGGTGCGTCGCTTGCTGATTCGCCAAAATTTATTGATTGGCTTCATGAGTGTGAAGAACGTGGTCATGAGATCGTTCAACACGGATATACCCATGAGAAGTTGGCGGCACCTTCGTGGTCTCGTGTGCAGTCGGCAGTACTCACGCGAGGTTGTAATGAGTTCCATTCACTCGGATATTCAGTCGCGATTCGCCGCATGGAACTGGGTCTCAAGCAATTACTCAATTACGACTTCGCTCCGACCGGATTCGTACCTCCCGGTTGGCTGGCATCGGAAGGCGCGATTCAAGCAGCGAAAGATTTGGGCTTCGCATACTTCACGACTCGAACCCGCTTTCTTCATCTAGAAGCGGGACACTCGCACACAATTCCGGCGTGGTCTCACCGACCAAATAGCGCCTTAAGTTTTGCTGGGTCATTTTGGTGGCAAATTGGGACTGCCTCACGGCTTCTTTTTCCGAGCGCTTTACGACTCGCGCTACACCCTGGTGATGTCTCAGACAAGAAATTGATGGATGTCAGCGAACGATGCGTTCGTCGACTCTTGGATTCGGGATACGAAAGTTACACATATCAAGAACTCATCGCAACAAAGGCTCTACAAGCGTGTTAATCGTTCAAATAGCGAATTTAGTGCATCAAACTTCTGGCGGCATTTCCCGCACAATGACTGAACTTCGAAATGAGTATCAAGCACTCGGTCATCAGGTCGTGGTCATCACCCCGAGTGATCAGTTTTCTGATCAGACAGATAAAACTGGGGTTCGAAGAATCCATTTGAAAGCGCCAAGGGTTCTTGGTTGGGGTGGCTATCGCCTGATCTGGCGTCGCCGGCAATTAAAGAGGCTTCTGATACAAATTGTTCCAGACATCATTGAGAACCATGATCAGACCACTTTGTGTTGGTTGGGCGATTTTGCTCAAAAAATTGGTGCACGAAATTTCGTCTTCTCTCATGAGTCTCTTTCACAGTTACTCACGAATCATTTGAAGAATTCGTGGTTAGCCAATCGTCTTGCCGACAACCACCATCGGCGAATTGCTCGGGGAACCCACAACTTTCTGTGTGCTTCCAATTTTGCAGCACTTGAGTTAGAGCGAATTGGCATTGAGCCCATTCGCATTTCACTTGGGGTAGATCACACTCAATTCGGATCAACCCACGAGATACGAAGTCACGCTCATCAATTTCATGGTCGCATCCACACGGTTGCCTTTGTCGGCCGACTTTCGCCTGAGAAGAATCCTCAGCTTGCTATTGAGGCGATGAGCAAGATTTGCGGACAACGCGATGATATTCAGTTAGTTGTTATTGGTGATGGTCCACTCAAGCAAAGGCTGGTTGAGCAATCGCTAGATCTACCCATCACATTCCTGGGGCACATCACTGATCGAGAATTCATAGCTTCAATTCTTCGCAGGTCATTTTGCACTCTGAATTTGGGGGACCGTGAAACCTTTAGTCTCTCAACTTTGGAGTCACTTGCATCTGGAACACCTGCGATAGTCGCAAATTCTGGAGCATCTCGGGAAATTCTCGCGTCTGGATGTGGAGTTGCTACTTCACTCACACCGATCTGCGTCGCTGATGCAATTGAATCAATGCTTTCACAGGATCAAAAAACCGTGCAAGTCCGTTGCCAAGAGCGAGCGAGTCAATTCATCTGGGAAAAGACTGCAAATACTTTGTTGCAAAGTTACGAAACTGTCGATTTTGCACATTATGAAAAAGTGCTGTACCACACTTTTACTTTTGGGCAAGTGGCATGAAACTGCGTCCACTACTAACTAGTGATGACGCCGAGATCAAGAAGATCTTTATGGAGACCATTGTCATGGGTCAACCATTGAATTTCAAGATTCGATTTAAAGATGATTTTGCTCACGTAAGTTTGGGTTGGTATCTCAAATACGCTCGTGATCTTGGCCGCTGTATTGTCACTGAAGAAGGACAAGTCGTTGGCTACGTGTTGATTTGTGCTGACGAAGAGAAATTCAACCGGTGGATGTACATACAGACCGTCCGCTTAATGGTCAAGAGTCTGGCCGTTGCCCCCTTCGGACTACTACGAGGCGGAACGTGGGGCCTGTATTGGCGTCGGGTCGCCGATGGGGCAAAACTAACACGGCAAGATCTTCCAACACATTTTGATATGCATGCCCATGTCAATATGCGTAGTCACGCACGATTTGGTGCCGGCGGTTTACAGAGTTTGCGTTACGTTGATGAACAAGCAGCGATCCTCGGATTTGCAGGTTGGTACGCCGATATCAATTCGAAATCAGGGCGTCGGTCCGCAAGTCTTGAACGACTTGGCGGTCAGATCATTCAACGCTCGTACAACCGCACTCTGTCATGGCTCGCTGGCGAATCTATTGAGCGTCTTCGTGTTGTGCGACGAGCTACTCCGACAGAATTAGAAACAGCGGCCTAGTTTCGCTAGACGCCAGTACCAATTGGGCAGGACACGCCCGTTCCGCCAATACCGCAATAACCATTTGGATTCTTGGCGAGATACTGCTGGTGATACGGCTCGGCGTAATACCACTCGGCCATCGGTGCAATTTCTGTGGTGATGGCTCCATATCCCGAAGCAGTCAGTTTTTCTTGGAACAGATCGTGGGATGCACGAGCGGCATTCATTTGTTCGTCAGTCGTCGTATAGATCGCGCTGCGGTATTGCGAACCCATGTCGTTTCCTTGACGCATACCTTGTGTGGGATCGTGATTCTCCCAAAAGACTTTCAAGAGTGATTCGTACGAAATCACTTTGGGATCAAAAATGACAAAGAACACTTCAGCGTGTCCGGTGAGTCCACTGCAGTTCTCTTCGTATGTGCAGTTGGGTGTGTAGCCACCGGCGTAACCAACCGCGGTTGAGTAGACACCCGGGAGTTGCCAGAACAAACGCTCGGCGCCCCAGAAACAGCCCATGCCGAAAACCGCGGTTTCGTTTCCTTCTGGCCACGGACCTTGTAAGGGCGCATCAAGCACAAAATGCTTGTCGGGCACTGGCATCGTCTGATCGGTGCGTCCTGGCAAAGCATTTTCTGGAGCGACCATCGCGGTGTTCTTTTTGGCAAACAACATGAACTTGATATTACGCCCCGCCTCGCCAACTAGTTTTGTCGGGTGCCGATAATTCGTGAACTCACTACCGACGACCTTGACCTGATGTTGGCGATTAACCAAGAGAACGTTCCAGCAGTCGGACCTGAAACTGCAGAAACTATGCGGCAAATCTTTGAATGGTCGTATCTAGCCTTGGGCATTGACGTTGATCAGACACTCGTCGGATACTGCCTCATGATGAGGCCAGGTCTGCCATACGGCAGCACGAACTATCAATGGTTCTGCGACAAGTACGACGATTTCATCTATCTCGATCGAGTGGCCTTCACTGAGTCTCATCAAGGTAAGGGATACGGCTCTCTTCTCTACAGCGAAGTTGAGTCACGGAGCACTGCATCTCTATTTACTCTTGAGGTCAATCTTGAACCACGTAATGACGGTTCACTGCGCTTTCATGACCGACTCGGGTTTGTTGAGGTAGGTCAACAAGTCTCGGGCAGCGGAAAACTTGTCAGCTTGATGGCGAAAACTTTGCGCTGAAATTACGAGCGACGGTCTTGTAAGAAGCGAAACTTCTCGCGTACTTCAGTGACACGTTCACGCGTCACATCGGCGTACAGGATGCATTCGTCATGAGGCGCTCCTTGCGCAAGAGTCTCGCCATAGGGATCAAAGATTCTGCTGTCACCGCTGTACACCAATGATCCACCTTGACCAACACGGTTGCAGCCAATCACATAGGTTTGATTTTCAATTGCTCGAGCCTGCAACAACGACAGCCAGTGCATACTGCGTGACTCTGGCCAGTTGGCCGGAACTAAAAAGACATCGGTGTTTTTGGCGCGTTGCCAAAATTCGTCAGCAAAGCGCAAGTCATAACAAACAAAGAGAGATACTCGTAAATCGCCAACATCAATGGTGACGAAATCGTTGCCTGGACGAACATACTTATCTTCACCGCCAAAAGTAAAGGGGTGAATTTTCTCGTATCGAAATTCAACGCCGTCTGGGCTGACAACAACAAAGGTATTCGCTGGCCGTCCATCAGCTGATGTTGCTAAAAGTTCGGGGCACGTGCCACCAATCCAAATGCGATGTTCTTTTGCCATTGAGGCCAAGAATTGCGAAGAAGGTCCACCAGTCACTTCGGCGAACGATGAATCGTCAATGGCGAATCCTGTCGAGAACGTTTCGGTGAGAAGCACAAACTCAGCACCATTTAACTCGGCCTCGGCGATGAGTGCACGCAGGTGGTCGAAGTTTGCTTCTCGATCGCACCAAGCAATATCGT
>SXGQ01547178.1_pt1 | contig 10791 bp, 16 predicted proteins | sample 3178371 | NCBI WGS metagenome assembly SXGQ01 (sample SAMN11356859, study PRJNA531348) | freshwater metagenome | isolation source: freshwater sample F1-20 | place: China: Fuxian Lake, Yuxi | collected 2017-12-25 | reverse complement strand
GTCTCTGTCCGCGTATATTTCTGAAGCTTTTGGGGGGGTGGAAAAATACCAGAGAGGGGGTTCGCGCTTATTGCGCGGCGTGTTTACGTGTTGAGTTGCATGAACGGCATAGCACCCGCAGGTTGTCTAAGTCGTTTGTACCACCATATACTAGGGGGAGTATGTGGTCAACGGTGAGATCTGCGGTTGAACCGCACCAGCTGCACCAAGGTTGTGATTCTCTTAGCTGTTTTGAAAGTCTGCGCCATTTGGCGTCATAACCGCGCTGTGCGGCAGAGGGTCTACCCCTATTATACTCCCGTGCGCATTTCACGCAACGAGGTGAATCTTTTACTAGCACACCACATACGGCGCATGGTTTAGTCATCTTCTTCATCGTCGTCATCTGCCGTACTAAAAACGTCATAGATAACGCGCATTCGCTCCTCTTGAGGAAGCGACATGTAAGCTTGCAACGTGGACTGTACAGCCCGGTTCAACACGGACTCCATGGCATCAAATGAAAGAGGGGCGTCGGTTTCGAGCTCTGTTTGAAGAGCGCCTATTGATAACGAGATTCTAAGCATCGGGCCGCCTCATGAATACAACTCGACCCCAACAGGAGAAGTATACCACACGAAAACATCAGCTCGCATCAGCGTCACTCGGCGTGTCGAGCATAAGCCCCAGCCTTGGCCAATCTGCTTCTCGCCATAGATGTCCCTTACCATTAGCACATGGACAGTCCTCAGCAGCACATCTGCAAGCTCGGTTCCTGCAGAGCAAAAGCCCTTGGTCCAGCTTGATAACTAAACGCTGTTCGCAGTATGGACACTTTAGTCTTGCTGTCAAGGGCCTTTGCTCCAGTCCTAGCAGGATTTTCACCTGTGTATGTCGTCCGCTAACCGTTTCCACCAGCGACTCAAGCCACTTAGGTCGGTTATCAACGGGCCACTTTTCTAGAGCGTCTGCTACCCAAAACAATGAACGAACCGTGTTGCCATTCGGTATGCCAGCTTGGTTAGTTGCCGCCCTTAGGAAAACTTCCCAGACTATTGTATCACTCTGAATGGCAACCATCGTGTCAAGCACATCGACACGCAGAGGCAAGCGCGGCCCGGGCACAGTCCGGGTTGTGCGCTCGCCCGTGCGACCGGGGTGCAATTCGTGCTTGAGCTTGTCATACCACTGTGCGATATCTCTTAGCTCTTGGCAAGTTTCTATTAGGCTAGACACCAGAGCTCCCAAATCCCGAGGCGCCACGCTCAGTCTTGGGGAGTGCGTCAACCTGAACAGCTTCGACATTGAGAGAAGCGTTAGGCATCAAGATGTACTGGACGAGTCTCATTCCTCGTGTGATGTGAACTGGTTTATCAGTCATGTTCCAAATGCCAGCAAACAGCGGCCCTGTGTAACCACAGTCAATGACGCCCTGTGCCACCATAAGACCGTGCTTGCGCAAAGTGCTAGAGCGAGCTGTAAGCAAGCCCCACGTTCCTTCGGGCACTTTGATGGCGACACCAAGTGGAACATCGACAAATGACGAGGGCTCAATGACGAGATCTGCGTCGCAGTACAAGTCAAACCCAGCATCATCTGCGTACGCCTTAGTAGGCGCAATCGCACTCATCGTGAGCAGCGTGTAAAGCAAGGCACTCACATTCTCTCCTTTCAATAGGCTTTTCAAAAGCGGCAATACTCGATATTTCAGAGACCCAAAAGTCGTCAAACCCAGCAACCGACTCGTGTACCTCAACATCAAGCGCGTAAAGCGAGATGCTGCCTTCACCAACATCACCAACAACAAGCACCGGGATTTCAAGCTCGCGTGCTCGTTGAATCTCAAGAATCGTGCCGACTGTCAGCGTGTTTCGCATCAGAATCGCCACCAAAAGGTCTGCTTGCTCAAGCACTTGCAGATTCGCCCAGTGCACGAATTGGTCGGGTTTTGGCCCACCTTTCCAAGCTTTGGACGGGTCGTACACCCACGCACGCTCAAACCGTTCGAAGTACTTTTTGATTTGATGCCGATGTTCATTGACAGCAGACTCAGCGTTGAAATCAATAGGGCCAGCTAAATAGACTATCATGCTTTGAAACCGCCCCAACCGTTGTGCTCACGTGCAAACTGCGCCATCTTGGTGTAAATGGCGATGTCGTGCCATGTGTCGTCGCTCGGACGACGTCCGTCAGCGTAGCCGCCAACAAGACGCGCCACTTTACCAAGCACGTAAAAAGCGATACCAAGCTCGTCATTCGTGACGCCTTTGGGCTCGCCCATCATTTGACTTAATGCATAGCCGATGACTTTGAGATCTGCACTGCCATACTCGACTGCTTTTGGTATGACAGACTCGATCTCTTTTTTGGTCTCAGCTTCCCACCAAGCCGCGAGGTCTTTAGTCGTTAGGTCCTCGCTCACTTGACCCACGCCATCGTACTAGGTCCTGTGCCCACTAAGAACACTTGTGCGTTTGTCGCGATTTCGATGTCCTTGATGTATTTGAGCTGGTCATCAGACAGAATGTCTATCTGTGTTTGGTCTTTGAGCTCCGGAAAGATGTAGTCAAACATCGTCAGTGCTATCTTGACCGTTGGCGCTCCACCGTTTGCAACCACTGCATCGCGGACGAGCTTCGAATCAAAATGACCAACACGGCGAATCTTTTGAGTCACTGTGGTGCGCTCGGCTTCTAGCCCTAGAGCTGCCCAGCTGGTCTCGTTCTCAAGCGGTCCGGAGTTGCCCGCCACACGAATCGGGTAGGTGCGTGCTGTGACCCAGATGTCAAACACGTCAATAGCCCTGTCCCAAGGCGAAATGCCGGCTTGTGCACAGAAATCCACGGCACGGCAGTCTTGACTGGTGCAGAATGGATACTGACCAGCGTGCAGTCCGAGGCCGTAGCCTTGTGTGCCTTCGATAAGTGCAGTGCCGCCCATTTTGAGGTGGTCGCGAATGACTTTGCTGGTGTCAACGCCACCGCCAAACAGATTTGCTTTGCGCATGATGCGGTCGGCGCGGCTGGCACCGATGCCTTTGCCAGTAGAACCAAGACGCTCGTGCATCGCGTTGTCCGCTTCGATGTCGTGGTGGTATGGCTCCAAGATAGTCGCTTGGTCGTCCACGATAATGCGTGAGCTGGCTTCGTAGCCGGCTTTGTCAAGCTCTGAAAGCTCGCGGTTGAATACCTCGAGGTCAATCTCAGAGCCGGCCGCGATGACGAGGTCTGACTCTGGTGCTGTTACTGCGTTTACGGGGATAGAGCGGAGTCGCCAAGCGTATGACTCCTCGCCATTTGGCCCCTTCCCATAGACTGTGTGTCCGGCGTTCGGTCCTGCAACTCTGATGCCCATGAACGGCACCTCAGATGTTGAGGATAGAAAACCGGCGACTGCGCCTTTGCCTTCGCTGCCATATTGGCCGCCGACAACTGCGATAAGACGTCCTGCCATTTTTGCCCCCTTTAGAAGCTGGTGGTTGTTGGTTGTGGTGTTTCCCAATAGTCCGGGTGTGACCGAACTGCTTGGGGAGTATAGCACTGGTGTTCAGCCAGTACCAATTCGTATTGCCTTTTGTACTTGTGCCCGTACCGGAGCTCGAGATAGAAGCTGGGCCGCCACCTCGAGACTCCATACGTTTTGCGCTTCGCGTAGTAGCAAAGCACCTCTGTCTCGATGTCCACTGGGGTGCAGTCTGCAACCACGCTAAAACCGCACACTTGGGCTTTCCAAACCGCAGCTTGACATCTAGTACAGAAATCCATTTCAGCCTTCTTATCCTGCATCGGGTTCACTGTCGGTGCTACTGACCGACTTCACCGACCGCCCCCCCTTATAGGGGGGGGCGAAGTCGGTCAAGTTTCGGTCGTCTCCTGCCGCGTCACTTGACCGGGCGGTCAAGTTGGGGTCGGTCAAGTCGGTCAAGTTCTCATAGGGCCTAGGAGCACCCAGCACGAACGACTTGAGATGACGATAGTAGCGTCCCTGTCCCTGAGAACGCACTGATAGGAAACCTTGATTTTCGAGTTGAGCGAGCGCCTTTTTGATTTGGTCGGTGCCGCCGTCAATGACCTGCACGATTTGATTTGTGGACAGCTCCGCGCCATGGTCTTGCATAAACTCACTAACCCTACGCATGAGGTACTCGTGGGGGCTAAAGCCAGTCTGACCACCCACAATGGAGATCTCGATTCGGTTGTCAGGTTGCGAAATGAGGTCAACATGGCCGACATAAGAAGCCTCTTGGCTGATACCACGGACGAAGCCGGGTCTGTCTTTTGTGATTTTTAGGTTGAGCTTGCCGTTACTGCCTCGACCGAATGGCATCGACACGTCCACAGAGATAGCGACGCCGTCAATGTCGGCTCTTTTAGCTTGGGCTCCGATGGCGTAGTTGCCGCGGCTGTCCTTGCTCTTGGTCACGTGGTCAATGGTCAGCACCGCCGCACCCCACAGGCGAAGTGGTCGCAAGACGACTTGGCTGAACTGGGTGGCGTCTTTGTTCTTTTCGAGGTCTAGCCCAAGCAGGTTCATGGCAGCGTTGACGCCGTCCACGACTATCAGTGCCGGGTTGAAGTCTCGAATCGAGCTCAAAAGCGCCTGTTGCCCGACAGCGTCGTACGGGCCGTCCGGGTTGGCGTATCTGAAACGCTCAAAGTGGTCCTTGAGAACCCCAAGCGCCTTTAAGCGGCCACGAATGCCACGCTTGGAGTCCTCAAAATCTATGTAGAAGACCTTTTGGCCTTGGACAAGTTGTTGGCGCACCGCTTCCAGTGCCACCCACGTCTTGCCCGATTCACTCTCGCCGAAAATAGCATTGACCTTGCCGCTGTACAGCAAACACTGTCCGTCTGTACGGTAGAGGACACTGGGAGACACTTCACTTTCGTCCTCATCAAAATCAACCGGCCGAGGCAACCAACTGGTGTCGGGCTCTGTCGCAGGCAGTGGCGCAAGGTCGGGCTCTTGGGCTGCCAAAAGTGCTGTGACATCGATAGGCTGCAAAGAGCTGGCTGACCCAGTGCCAAAGCCCTTTGCAGCTAGCGCCGACGCCGCCTTATGGAAGTCGCCGGCGTGTTCTATCAGAGTGTAAGCCGCGAACTTGCTGTAGCCACGCTCAGCCTCAAAGATAGTGCTGGTGCTAAAGACAAACAGCAGGTCCGAGCCTTCGTAATTTGTGGTGGCGCTGATGCCATCGGATTTGCCCGGGCGTCGCCACGCGGTGGCTTGGCCCTTGGTGAATACCTTGGTCCAGCCTAGCGGCAACAGCAGCTCGTCCCACGACGTCCTTGAGTTGTAATCGTCGCCGGGAAGTGTCGAGCCGGGCTCCCGATGCCTCTCCGTGACCTCAGAAGCCACCACCGAAGCCTTTGGAAGTTGGTCGAAATATCTAAATAAGGAGTGAACGCTCTCGCGCTCGTCTAAGGTCAGAGTTGGTATTGTCTCTATCGAGCCCGAAATCAAAGACCAAGAGCCACCTGACGGGTGGCAGGTGCCGCCTGACGGGGCAACCACAACGAATCCACCTTCACCGCGGGTCTCAGCTAGCACATCAACGCCGTCGTGTGCGCCGGGTCTGCGAGCGAGCTTGGTGTTGCCGGGGACTTCGCCCTCTAGCCGGTAGAGCCAGTGCAAACCGCCGCTTGGCGTCATCTCGCAATAGCCACTGGTGAGTCTGTCCCAAAGCTCGGAAAGGCCGGCATCACCTGCCATGTCTTTCAGCTGGGTGTGCATTCCGTCTGCAACGGCGCGACCTTCCAGCTCTAGCATTTCTAGGTTGCCGGAGATCTTTCCAGTAATCAAGCCGACCCCGCGAGCGCTCTTGAACCACTCTTGCAACTCGTCAGCTGTCGGGCGTTTGTGTTGGTACTCTTTCCAAGTGCCGATACCCGGGCGCTTAGAACCGTCGGCCATAACTGGCACGACCGAGCAGCCAGCCGCCGCGAATCTGAGGGCCGCTGTAAAGACCTCTAGTGACACGCCTTCCCCGTTCTACTAACACTTGCGTGCGGTGTTGGGCCTCGAACCCACTGCGTCCCGGCGACTTCCCCTTTCGCTGTACGCACCGCGCCTTCCTAGTGGCCGGAAGGGGGCCCTAGGAAACCTAGATAGGCTTGGCTCCCAGTTGAGCAAGCAGAGCTGCCACGTCAGCCGGCACTTCTGTGCCATTGATGACGGTGGTGGCTGGTTTGGCCGCTGGTGCAGCTCCGTTGTAGGCGTTAGCCTTGGCAACAGCTGCCGCGTCGGTTGATGCATCGGCAAGAATCCACGGTGCGGTCTTGCCCGGTTTGGCCACGCCTTGCTGAATCCTACATAGCACCTTGCGGCCGATGAGGTTTTTCAGGGCGTTGCGGATAGCGATATTGAAAAAGAGCACATCAGAGTGCGACTCGTTCGTATCGAGGTTGACGATATCGCAAGAAATCGCGTCGGCTTTGCCATTGACGGTGTCGATGTCCTTGCGGTAGTCGTTCGGTGTGATGATGAGAAGCTGACCTGCGAGATCTGCTGCTTTGGGACCAGCTGACGCCGTTAGCGGCGCTGCGAAGTCACTCATGTGTTTCCCCTGCTTTCTTGTTGGTGTTGGTGTTGGTGTTGGGTCCTTCAGACTCTGCCATCATTTTGATGATGTCGTTGACGGTCGGCTCAGGCCGTGTCACCGGGACACCCCTCGTTGAGAGCTTTACTGAAAGGCTTGAAGTATGGACACCAAGCGCAAAGACGCGAGGTCTTTGCAGGTATTTGACTCCAAAACTCAGGATTTTGCTCGACATCAACCTGCGCCATAAGCGCATGAATCGTGTCGAGTCTTTGAAAGGCGTCGAGCGCGACCTGCGGGTCGTAGTCCCGAATGTCCACGTAACCGTCCGACAGTTGACCGCTTGTCGGAAGGTAAGCGAGTGCAACCTTCTTGACGTCGGCCCCTTGAGCAGCCAGTCCGTAAGCGTACAGATGGACTTGAATGACGTGCTGAGGGTCTGCTCCGTCCTTGCGGTAGGCGGCCAGCTTGCTTGCACCCGTCGTTTTCCAGTCGAGAACCACGCCGTTCTTTGTGTCATAGAGGTCCACGGTCCCGCTAAGGTTCCCGCGAATATTGACTCGCTGCTCGACGAGGTACCCCTCTTTCTTTCCGAATACCTCAGCAAGGTAAGCGTGAATAGCCGTTCCGACTTGCGCCGCCCACGACCCGCCTTGCATCTCGTTCGGCTTGTCCCAGTCGAGTAGTTTATACGCGATTCTCCGAGTACAGGGGTGGCCGACCTCAGAAGGTCCAATGGCAACTTGACCTGCCCGGGGTGACCAGATTCCTGCTCGTGTGACAACGTCGAGAAGCGCATTAGCGTAAGCCTTCTCGTCGCTGAATAGTTGTGCGTATGTCATTCCTCGTCGTCCTCATAGATCTCCTCGTCAGGTATCGGGCCGGGGCGTCCCCAGTCGGGCCTTGGCACTATCGGGTCAATTATGCTCATCAGGCTCTGCCAGCGTGAAGCGCCGCGAGGTGCTCTCGCGACTGAGGAACCCGAAAATCTTTGGGTCAAGGATTTCCTTGGCCTTCTGAACGTCCAGCCTCATTGAGGTAACTTTGGTCCAGCGGACAGCAACGCGACCGTCTAGCAGACCGACCTCGTTGTCGCCCATCATCTCTTGAATCTTGCTCTTAGCCTGTTCGAGCTTTTCCTCGAGGGCCTTGATTTCGCCCTGAGTCTTTCGGTAGAGCTCTATCCAAGCCGCCACGTCGAGAGGCAGCTCGACTTTTGGCTTTTCTTTGTCGAAAGCGTTCATCGTTCCTTCCTAGTACCACTTGTTCTTCTGCCAGTGCTTCCAAGCCCCACACGGTCCGGCAGACCCGTATTTGCGGCCAATATACGCTAGCGCTGCAACGACCTGCGGGACACCGTGTTCAGAGTGCCGCATTCCGAGGTTGCGATAGGTAGGCTCAAGAAGCTGACCGATTCCGCGAGCGGAGCTGGCTGGGTTCTTGGCCTTCGCGTTCCAAGCAGACTCTTTGCCCATCAACTTCGTGAAGCAAGCGAACTGCTTTGGGGTTAATAGCTCTCGGGCGATAGCCTTCGGGCTGACTTGCGACAGTAGAGGTCTCTTTTCGACCACCACTGGGACTGCTGGTTGTGGTGCCAGTGCAAGCGCAACTGTTGCTGCAACAAGCGCTGCCACCAAAGGTGAAGCTATCTTTGAGCGCATAAACGCTCCTCTCGCGAGGGCTAGTCAAACTTTGGTTTGTCATAACCCGCGGCTTTCAGTAGGTCTAGTAGTATGTGGAGTGGCACGATAGCAGGCCAGTCCGCAATATGGGCTTCCCCTTGACCGTCAAGCCTAAGTATTGCCACTGGCAACACCCCGTCTTGATACCGGTCTCGTAGTTGCTTCATGGCTTCCGCGACTTTGATACCGCGGCGAGCCTTGACTTCGATGTCCACCCCTATGACCCCGGTGACATCTGTGCCGGACCGACCGCTACCCGCTGGCTGCGCGTAGGGCCACCCGTTAGTGCGAAAATACTCAGCAACGATTCGCTGACTTTGATACCCCCGTTGAACGCGGGAGTGGCTCAAAATAGTCTCCGATTCGATAGCTCTAAAAAGTGTCTCAATGGCCAAGGCAGATCTCTCCTAAGCCGGTGTCTTAGTTGCATGGCGGTGCCTATTCTCATACTCTAGGTCCGCTTCGAATCCGACGTGGAAGTACCCCACGGTGGTGTCCTTGTCGTTGCGCACAAGTAGCGCTACGACACCAGCCGGCAGCTGTATCCTGTACCAGCTCCCGAAGCGGTCAACGGCCAGACTTGTCACGTGGTCTGCTCGTTTTTCGATTTGCTTCACTAAAAGAGATGTGTGAAGGCTGTTGCTTTCTGTGCGCTTAGCGCTTTTCCATTTGTACATATCGGTCCTTCCCCCGTAAGTGGCCACTAGTGTAGCACACAGCGCTGACAGTCAGAGCTGCGACACGCCGGCCATGGTGCGTGCCTCTTCTAAAGCGAGCTTGAGTAGTGCAAGCTGGTCCCAAACGTGTTCAGTGCCAGCTGGTGCGCAAGTCTCGCGAGAGCCGTCTTTCGCTTTCTCGTAAGCTTCGTTGCGCGTTAGACCCTCGCGAATATACTTGTTGAGCATGGTCGCAGAGCCCTGTGTTGCGGTGTTGTAGCGCATTTGTGCCACATTCACCTGCAAGTTGCGAATCAGATCTGTTGTGCAAATAATAACGTGCTCCGTTATGGCGCACAGGTCTGGCAGTGCGACTCGCTCTACTGACGAATGGCTGATGTCGCGCTCGTGCCACAACGCGATGCCTTCAGTTATCGGCATGACATATGAACGAGCAAGACGAGCAAGTCCAGCTATTTTCTCCGACGTTATCGGGTTAGCTTTGTGGGGCATAGATGACGAGCCTTGTTGGCCGGGAGCCTTCCCTTCAAACAGCTCTCGCACCTCTTGACGCTGGCCGTGACGGATTTCAAGGGCGACCGCGTCGCATATGGTAACAAGGCTCGCCATAGCGTATGCCCAAGCGCCGAGTGAATCGCGCATCAGCACTTGAGTTGCGCTGTCCGGAGCATTCAACTCGAGTGCCTTTGCTACGTCTAGCTCAACAGCTCGCGAAACGTGGGCGTAGTTGCCCAGCGGTCCTGAGATGTGCGCAGTTTGTACCCCCTCAGACGCAGCGATAAGGCGCTCAAGTGCCCGGTTAACAGCAAAAGCAAAGTCTGCAACACGGTAGCCCCACGTGGTGGGTTCTGCAGCTTGGCCGTGTGTGCGTCCAAGTCGAATCGTGTTGCGGTGTTCAAAAGCGTGGTCGGTCAAGCAAGTTAGCAAGTTGTAGCCGGCATTGAGCACAAGCCAGTTGGCCTGCCCGAGCCGTATCGCCTGTCCAGTCTCCACGACATCGGAGCTGGTTAGCCCATAGTGAAGCCACTGGTGGATTTCGCGGTTGTCGGTGTTTCGCCGCCATGCCTCGAGGAATGCCATTACGTCGTGCTTTAGCACTTGCTCCTGCTTTTCGACTTGTTGAGGGGTCGGCAGGACTACCAGCTCAAGCGCTCGCCACAGATCTTTCGGAACAACGCCCCGAATGCCTTGAGCCTTCATCACTTCACTTTCGACTTTGGCCCAAATAGCGTACTTGTTTGGTTCTGACCATACCGCTGCCATTTCATTTGATGTGTAGCGTTCTATCATGAGCGAAGTGTAACACACGCTGACTATACAGCCAAGCGAAGGGGCAAGCTATCGGCGTGTCGTGTTGCGCTGTATTGACAGCGTAATGACGCTGTGATTTACTTTCCTTATGAACGGGGACGGACCCCGGGACGGAAGGAACAAATGGCAACAACACACAGAATCACCAACGTAATCAAGGTCGCAGAGTTCGCAGACCTTTACGAGTCATTCAGCACGATGGACAGGTCTGAGGCTTGCTACTGGCGAGTCATCGAGCTCATTCAGAAGCAGACCGAAGCTAAGCAAGCTAAGTGGTGGGCATACTACGATGAGCGTCGCAACCGCGTTTATCAGGACGAGCTCACCAAGCGCCTCATCGAGGCTGAGAAGGCAGGTGCATAACCGTGGGCGCTATGAAAAACCTTTGGATAGAGATTGACCAAGAGATGCACGACGTAAGCAAGTGGCTGGCCGACGCAGCCGAGACTCAAAATCCGGACGAGATGAAGTCCGCAAAAGCCATCTGCCATTGCATTTGATACAGGTACTTTGTATCCGCAGCACGCTTGGTCAAGTTCTCAAAGTGCTGTTTGGATTCGGGGCACTTAATCTCGATCAAGCCGTCATCGCCCACAAGCCCATC
>SXGQ01251169.1_pt1 | contig 10793 bp, 12 predicted proteins | sample 3178371 | NCBI WGS metagenome assembly SXGQ01 (sample SAMN11356859, study PRJNA531348) | freshwater metagenome | isolation source: freshwater sample F1-20 | place: China: Fuxian Lake, Yuxi | collected 2017-12-25 | reverse complement strand
GGTGATGTCCTCGAACACCAGCAGCATGCGATGGGCATGGTTGCCGGGCTGCGAGATTTTCCGGGCATTGAGGTTGAAGACACGTCGGCCGAGGGCGGGGAAGTCGTCCTCGATCTCGAAACTCTCGATCGGCTTGTTCTCCGGCAGCACCTTTTCCATCAGATGGCGCAGGGCCGGCACGTCCCACTGGTGCTGGCCGAGGTCGGCCAGGCGCCGGCCGCGCGTTGCCGCCGCGGTGATGCCGAACATCGTGAGGAACGCCTTGCTGGCGGTCACGATCGTCATGTTGTCCTCGAGCACCACCAGCGGGTCGCGGATCGTGTCGACGATGCTTTGAGTCAGACGCCAGGTGGCGTTGCTCTCGACCCGGGCGGCCCGTTCCTCGCTCACATCCTCGATGGCGAGCAGGATCGACCCGTCATGGGCGCCGGGGCTGAAGATCTTGCGCGCGTTGACCAGCATGGTTCGCCGGCCGATCGTCGGGAAATCGTGCTCGACCTCGAAGCCTTCGACCGAGGTGCGATGGGGGATCACGCTCTCGAGGAGTGTGCGCAGCGCCGGGATATCCCACTGCCGGTTGCCCAGCTCGTAGATCTGGCTGCCCTCGGTCTCGCCGGGGCTGGTGCGGAAGGTCTGGTAGAAGGCGCGGTTGGCCGAGGTGATGACGAGATGCCGGTCGAGGATGATCAGCGCGCTCGGGATGGTCTCGACGATCTCGCTGGCGGCAATCTCGGAGACGGGCCTCTGGGCTGAAAGATCATCCACCATCGCCGTCGCTGCCTCCAGGGTGCACGGCGAAAAGCATTACGCGGCCAACAGACCGTGCATCGAAACGCGAAGCTGCTCGTCAGAATAGGGTTTGGGCAGGAAGTGGGCGCTCTGGACGAACAGGGATTTCATGTGGTCGGTTGGCAGGTTGCCGGTCGTGTAAAGCACCCGCAGATCGGGCCGCAGAGTGAGCGCCTGACGCGCGAGCGAACAGCCGCCGAGCGGCGCCGTCTTGAGATATATGTCGGTGAAAAGCGCGTCGATGCGCTGGGGTGTCTGCAGGATGGCGAGCGCCTCATCGACGTCGCCCGCCGACAGAGTCTTGTAGCCCTGGCCGCGAAGGGTCATTTCCGCCACCAATCGAACCAGCGCCTCGTCTTCAACAACAAGAATCACGCGCACCACCACTCATTTTCCAGTTCTTCTTCTCTGCCGGCACTGAGGTAAACGCCACCCAGCCGAAATGTTCCGGCCACCGGGAGCTTTATTTTACAAATTGTAGTTGGTTGTTATGCGCCGTGATATCAGGGACTTGGGGCGGGGAGGCTTCAGGTAGTGAGGGCGACCGCGACGGGACCCCTGCCGTTGAAGGCCGCGGCCGCGCCCGGTAGCGTCGGCGCGGGGGCGCCGCGCGCCGTCACATACGACCGCGAAAGGACAGCAGACTGATGGCGACGGCTTCCGGCAATTTGGCAGGCATGCGCAAGCCCGTCATGCCCGTGGCGGCCTACGGCGTGGTGCTGACATTGCTGGTGGTGGCGGGCGTCATCGTATTCATGGCCGGCAGTGGCAGCGGCCTCAATACCGGCGAGTCGGCGGCGGACATCGCGTCCCGGCCAGGGGCGGTGCCGACGCTGGCGGATATGAGTGTCGCGCGCGGCCTGAAGCTGCCGCCACGGCCGTCGCCGGAGAAGGCTGCCCCCGAAACGCCTCCGCCCGGAAAGCCCCCGCTCGACAAGCCACCCGTCGACACAGCGGCAGCGCCGGTCCGGCCGGAGCCTCTACCCGTCCCTATCGCCGCGCCGGCGTCGCCGCCGCAGGCCGAGGCCGAGGTGGAGAAGAAGCCGGAGCCGCCGAAGACCGCCTGCAAGGTCGACCTCACCCGCTGGCCCACGGATAAATCGGATCAGGCGCAGGCCATTCAGCTGCTGTTGCGCGACCTCGGCTACTATCGCGGCACGACCAACGGCACGGTGGGCCCACAGACGCGCACGGCGATCCGCGAGTTTCAGCTCGCGGCGGGCGAGGGCGAGACCGGCGAGATCGGCGAGGCGCTGTTCGAGGCGCTGAAGAAGAAATGCGCGGCGACGCCGTGACGGATCGGGACGTCGCGGCCTCGGCGCGGTCGGACGACGGACGCGATCGGAACCACAACGGCGCCAGGGAACGATATGTCGCGCGCCACCAAGAGGCAGTTGCATGAAACGCCGGACATTCAGCAGCATCGGCGTGGGGGCGGCCTTGTTGTCGTGCAGCGGCAATGCCCAAAGCGAGGTGCGTCGGCTGCGCCTGGGAATCCTGCAGCCCGGGTACCTCTTTTCCAATAGAGCCCTGGTCCGCGCCCTCCAGCGGCTGGCCTACAGCGAGGGTCAGACGCTCATTCTCAACGAGCAGACCGCCGCACAGGGCCGGTCGTCTCTCGCCGTCCTTGCCCGCGACGTGGCAGACCTCAAGCCCGACGTCATTCTCACCGTCGGTGCCGCGGCGACGCGTGCGGTGCTCGATGCCACCGTGAAAATCCCGGTCGTCTTTTGCGGCAACTTCGATCCGGTGTCGGCGGGATTCGCGGTAAGTCTGGCCCGGCCCGGCCGCAGCGTGACAGGCTTCCTGATTGCCTCCGAGGGAACGTCGGCCGCCATGAAGCTGGCATTCCTCATGGAAGCCGTACCTGCTGCAAAGCGCATCGCTGTCCTGCTGCCCGACGACCCCGATGCCCGTCGTCAGCTCGAGGAAGTCCGGTCCGCCGCGTCACACCTCGGCATCGAGCTGGCAGTCGTGGACGTGCGCGGTGGGGCCTACGAAGATGCCTTTGCACGGATCGTTGCCGCCCGGGCCGACGCGCTGCTCGTCGGGGTGCTCACCGACTTCGCGCGCGACAGCAGAAGCATCATCGACCTCTGCGCCAGACACCGGTTGCCGGCGATCTACGCGTGGCCCGACCAGGTGCTGGAGGGCGGGCTTATGGCCTATGGCGCCAATGGCAACGAGTTCTATACCCGCGTTGCCCTTTACATCGACCGCCTCTTCAAGGGGGAAAAGCCGGGAGACCTGCCGGTCGTGCCGGCAGCGCCGCTCGAACTTGTCCTCAATCTGGGCACGGCCCGAACGATCGGCCTGGCGTTTCCCCCGGCGTTGTTGTCCCGCGCAGACAAACTTGTCGAGTAGGCGACGTAGCGCTGCCGCCGGCGGCGCCCGTCACCTAGGCTGCGGCCCGCGGCGCGCGAGGCGCTGGCCGCCAGTATGGCGGTCCTGATGACGTCGGACGGGATCGTGGAGCAGATGCAGCGGTTGGTGGCGATCGCGGTGCGGCGGTAGTCTTGCGAAAGACAGCGACCGTGATGCGCCGCGACCCGGCCTGGTGCTCAGACGACCGTGCCGAACAGCCGGCCAATGCCGGCGGTGAGCGCCATCGCCAGGGCCCCCCAGAAAGTGACACGGATCGTGGCGCGCAAGACCTTGGCGCCACCAGCGCGTGCGCCGACGGCGCCCAGCAGCGCGAGAAAGACGAGCGAAGCCACGCTCACGGCCGGCACGAGCAATGTGGCGGGCGCCACCACGACCATGAGCAGCGGCATGGCGGCGCCCACAGAGAAGGTTGCAGCCGACGTCAGGGCCGCCTGCAGTGGACGGGCGGTGGTGGTGGCGGAAATGCCGAGCTCATCGCGGGCGTGCGCTTCCAGGGCGCCCTTGGCCATCAACTGCTCGGCGACCTGTCGTGCCAGCGCCGGTTCGATTCCGCGCCGGACATATATTTCGGTCAACTCGTCCAGTTCCAAGGCGGGATTGGAAGCGAGCTCGGTGCGTTCGCGCGCCAGATCGGCGCGCTCGGTGTCGGCGAGCGAGCTCACCGAGACCTAGTCGCCGGCCGCCATCGACATGGCGCCGGCCACACGGCCGGCAACGCCTGCGATCAGGACGTCGCCTGGCGAGGTGGCAGCGGCGGCGACGCCAACGATCAGGCTCGCCGTCGACACGATGCCGTCGTTGGCGCCCAGCACCGCCGCGCGCAGCCAGCCGATGCGCTCGACGAGGTGGTTCTCCGGATGCAGGCGCAGCCGGCTCATGCGCTCAGGCGAACGCCACGGCGAAGCTCGGGCCTGGGCAATGCGTGCAGTGATCGATCTGCAGTTTGCCGCCAATCTGCCCGACGAGCGCCAACACGATCTGCATGCCGAGACCCTTGGACGCGGCCGGGTCGAACCCCTCGGGCAGGGGCGGCCCCTCGTTGCAGACCGACAGGAGATGGCCGCCTTCCGGCGTCTTCTCCAGCCGCACGGTGATCGCGCCTTGGCTGTGCTTGGCGGCGTTGGTGACCAGCTCGTTCACGACCAGGCCGAGCGGGATGGCCGTGGCCGCCGGCAACCGCGTCTCGACGCCCTCGACCACGATACTCCGGCCACCGCAGTCGTCCGATGTCAGCACCGAGCCATATTCGCGGCACAGCTCCTCGAGGAATTGCTTGAAGTCGACGGTCTTTGCGTCGTCGAGAGAATGCAGGCGCCGATGGACGCGCGCGAGCGTGGCCACGCGGTTGGCGGCGATGGCAAGATGGGCTGCCGCGTCGGTGTTGGTCTCGGTCTGGCTCTGGATCGAGAGCAGGCTCACGATCATCTGCAGGCCGTTCAGCAACCGGTGATCGGACTCCATGTTCAGGAGTTCGCGCGCATGGATGAGTTCGTCCATCTGGCGCAGTCGAACGTCCTCGCCGGCAAGGGCCTCGCGCAACCGGACTTCGGTGCTGCGATGTTCGCTGAGCTCGCGCTCGTAGCTGGCGACCGACCGCCGTTCTTCCTTCCGGACAGCGGCGTCCTTCGTGAACACGCCGGAAAACAGAGATTGTTCGAATACCATGCGGTGGGCTTTCCCCAACGGGCTTCGGGAACTCGAAGCCAATAACTCATAGCAGGCGTGTACGAGGCTCGATTGATCGGGATCAACTATGTCGCATATCGGACATTGTCCGGATTGCGGTGGTCTTTGCACTGAAGCCGCAGCTTCAGCCCCCGCCGATTGCCAAGCTGTGCGCCTTCCGTGGCCGCGAGTCGAGAGCAAATGTCGGGTATCAGACAGTTGTCACTGGTGTGAAACAGGACGCATTGCACCCGCGGCCTCTCCCAGGTGGAGAGACTCGACAACCGCGGCCGGCAAGCGCACGTTGAATCGGGCCTCGGTGCCCTTGGGTGGTGCAATGCGATCGTTCATTCACCGCAAGAACCTCGAGAACTTTCGCAAGCAGCTTGCCGAGACGAGCGACGACGCAACGCGTCTTCAGCTCGAGAGGCTGCTGTCCGAGGAAGAAGCCAAAGAGCCGGCCAGGATCGAGAAGCGGGACGACGACTGACGCGGACCGCGCTGGGCGAGTCGCGGGCGCGACCAGAGAGGCGGGCTAGAGATGTCCAGGCGACAGACGACGAAGATGCACGCCAACAGGTTGCTCGCATTGCTGCCGGAGAAGGACTACCGACGGCTGCACCGGCACCTCGAACGGATTCCCCTGACCTATCGGCAGTCGCTTTACCGCGCGCGTCGTCCCCTCGGTTTCGTCTACTTCGTCGAGACCGGCGTCGGCTCTCTGGTGAACACCATGGCCAATGGCGAGGCGGCCGAGGTTGGCACGATCGGCAACGAGGGCATGGTCGGGCTGCCGTTGTTGCTGGGCGACGACCGCGCGCCGACCAGTGTCTATGTACAGGTGCCTGGCGAAGGTCTGCGCATGGAGGCGGCGGTCTTCAGTGCGGAACTGGCGCGCAGCGCCACGATGCGGACGGTGATGCTGCGCTACGCCCATGCGCTCTTCAACCAGGTCGCGCAGTCGGCGGCATGCAACCACTTCCATTCGCTCCAGCAGCGCTGTTGCCGCTGGATGCTGATGACGCACGACCGCATGCAGTCGGACGAATTCCTGCTGACCCAGGAGTTCCTGGCCATGATGCTGGGCGTGCAGCGCACCGGCGTCTCGAAGGCGGCGGCAGCACTGCAGAGCGCTGGCCTCATCCGCTACCGCCGTGGTGTCGTCACCATCCTTGACCGCCGCGGCCTGCGCCAGCGTTCGTGCGAGTGCTACGGTGTTTCCAAGCGCGAGTTCGATCGTCTGCTCGGCGAGCCGCCCGTTCATCCGGCCCAAGCACGCGAGGTCCGGCCGCGGCAGGGACGCGCCGTCCGTGATTGATGCCGGTCTGCTGCCGCTCGGTGTCCATCACCCGCTGCGCCGTTTCTGGCAGAGCGCGCGCCACTTCTGGCGCGGCCCGACCGCCCGGCTCGCCTGGGGCCTGGTCGGCCTGCTGATCGTGATCACGGTGCTGCAGCTGCTGGTCCAGTACCGGCTCAACCTGTGGAACCGGGACTTCTTCAATGCGCTCGAGTTCCGCGACGGGGGAGAGATCTGGCACCAGACCCATCTGCTGGCGCTGTTCGCGGCCATAAGCATTGGCCTCGCCGTGACGGCAGTGTGGGGCCGCATGACCTTCCAGCGCTCGTGGCGGGCCTGGGTCAGCCGGCACCTGATCCATACCTGGCTGGGTGACGGGCGCTATCGCCACATCGAACTGGGCAACGGCGAACATCAGAACGCCGAATATCGCATCACCGAGGATGCGCGGCTGGCGACCGACGCGCCGATCGACCTTGCGGTCGGCCTGCTGGCGTCGGTGCTGACCGCGGGAACATTCGTCGTCGTGCTGTGGCATGTCGGCGGTGCGCTCGGTGTCACGGTCCTGGGTTTGGCCTTCACCATTCCGGGATACCTGGTCGTCGCCGCCGTGGCCTATGCGATCCTGACCACCGGTACGCTGATGGTCGTCGGTCGCCACATGATCGAGGTCATCGAGTCCAAGAACCAGTCCGAGTCGGAGCTCAAGTACGCCGTTGCCCATCTGCGCGAGCGCGCGACCCGGCGCATGTCCTTGACCGATGTCGATGGGGCGGCGTCGGACGTCGGCGCGGCGCTGCTGGATGTCATATACCAATGGCGGCGCCTGGCCTGGCAGTACATGCGCACCACCTATGTCTCCCACGGCAACACGCTGCTGGCGCCTCTGGTCGGACTGATCCTCTGCGTCCCCCACTATGTGCAGGGCACGATGCTGCTGGGCGACGTGACGCAGGCGGCCGCGGCGTTCGTCGCCGTCCAGGGCGCCTTCAACTGGCTGATCGACAATTTCCCGCGCCTGGCCGAATGCCTGTCGTCGGCCAATCGGGTCGGCAACCTGCTCCTGGCATTCGACGCACTCGAGCCGGCGGAGGAGCCGGTCGCGTCGGCCAGCACGGAGAAGGAACAGGCCGCCAACAACGCTTAGTCGAGAGCGGGTGGTCTTGTGTTGGTTGGGCAGACGCGGCAGGCCGTCAGCGAATCCTTGGGTGTCGCGCGCCCGGCGTCAGCGACGGTGATCGGAGTTGGCGCACATACTCACTGGAAGAAAAGTGGAATCTGCGGGAAGGCAATGATGAGCATCAGGACGGCGAACATTATCAGCGTGAAGGGCTGCGTTCCCGCGAAGATGTCCCATAGCGTGATCCTGGCGTCGTTGAGGGTACTCTTGACGACGTAGACCGAGATTCCGAAGGGTGGCGTCAGCAAGCCGATCTCGACGGCGACAACGGTGATCACGCCGAACCACACCAGGTCGATTCCCAGCGTCTTGGCCACCGGCAGCATCAGCGGCAGCACAATCAGCATGATCGACGCCGAATCGATGAGGCAGCCGAGAAACAGCACGATGGCGATGAACACCGCGAGAAAGCCTGCCGTGCCCAGTCCCATGCCGGCCATCCATTCGACGATCCCCTGGGGCAGCCCAGACAATGTCAGCATGCGGCTGTAGAGATTGGCGGCGATGATCAGGAACAGGACCGAGACGGTGATGCGCCCCGTCTCGACGAGAACCTTCCAGAAGATCGCCAGCGACAGCCGCCGCTTTGCCAACGCAAGCAAGAGCGCGCCTAGCGCACCCACGGCACCGGCATCCGTCGCCGTGAATATCCCGCCGTAGATGCCGCCCAGCACCACGAAGATCAGCAGGACGACCGGCGCCACCTTGGCAATCGCCGCACCGGCCGTCAGGACAGGTCCAGTCCCGACAGCCTGGCCGCCGACATAGCCCGGAAAGAACCAGGCCATCGCGACGATGGAGAGCGAAAAGGCTGTTGCCAGGACGAGGCCGGGCATGACGCCAGCGAGAAACATCTCGCCGACCGACTGCTCCGACAGAAAGGCGTAGAGGATCATCAGCAGGCTGGGCGGGATCAGCATGCCCAGCACCGAGGAGCCCGCCACGACCCCGGTGGCAAAGCGGGGGGTGAAGCCGAAGCGCAGCATTTCCGGCACCGCGACCTTGGTGAAAACCGCGGCCGAGGCGATCGAGATGCCGGTGATGGCGGCGAAGATGGCGTTGGCCACGACAGTTGCCACGCCAAGCCCGCCGCGGACGCGCCGGAGGAACGAGTGGGCGACCTCGAAGATGTCCTTGCCGAGATCGGCGGTCGCCACCAGCAGCCCCATCAACACGAACAGCGGCACCACGCCGAACTCGTGGCTGGCGATCGCGTCGTTGCTCGCCTGCGCCATGAGCGCCAGCGCCACGTCGACGTTGTCGCGAATCACCCAGACGCCGACGAAGGACAGCACCAGAAGGGAAATCGCCACATGCAGGCCGGCAAGAATCAGCACGACCATCAGGACCAGCGAGACGACGCCGATGCCGAGCGCCGTCATGTCGTTTTCCCCGCAGCCCTGCGGAAGTCAGCCAGGGCAAGAAAGACGAAGGTCAGGCAGGTGCAGGCCGAGCCGACGACGGTGATCAGGCGGATCGGCCAGGTCGGCGCGGTGAAATCCCCAAGCGAGCCGACATAGTCGCCGATCTCCCAGGCGGAATGCAGCTCCGGCAGGGTGGCCCACACCACGATCGCCATCATCGCGGCGCCGACAAGGTGGAACATCGCCTGCAGCATGTCGGCGACCCTTGGCGCCCGCAGGACAATGACGTCGTGCAGCAGTTCGGCCCGCACGAAGCGGCCTGCCCACAGGGTGTTCGGCAATTGCAGGAACACGATGCCGACGATGGCCAGCGACACGATCTCGGTTGTGCCGCGGACCGGGTGGTTAAAGACCGACCGTCCGACGATGTCGCAGTTGATCAACACCAGCAATCCGAAGATGGAAAGCGTGCCCGCGGCGTTCATCGCCGCCGTCAACCGCTCGAACCTGAAGGGCTGCGGCTGGCCATAGGCGCCGGATGGGCCGGCGCCGCCTTCACTGGCGTCGAGTTCCACTTTGTCTACGCCTTCCAGTCACGGACCGGCGTGACGCCCTCCGCGCGCAACGCCTCGAGATAGGCCGAGACGATCGCACGCACCGACTTGAATCCTTGCTTCTCGAGCTGGCCGGACCAGGCATCGGGAAGATTGGGCAGCATGGCGGCCCATTTGATGCGTTCGGCATCGGGCAGTTGCGTGACCGTCGCGCCGGCAGCTCGCAGATTCCTGACAGCGTCATCGGCCAGCGCGGTCTGCGTCTTGGCGAACTCCTGCCCGTAGGCCTGCCCGGCCTTGATCACGGCCTGCTGCACCACCGGCGGCAGCTTCTGGTAACTCTTGAGGTTGAAGGCGACCGAGCCCGTGTATTGGGCCCCGAGATTGCACAGCGTGATATGCGGTGCGACCTCGTGCAGCTTGGCCGACCAGGTCGGCGACATCGAGACGATGGCGCCTTGTGCCACGCCCGTCTGGATACCGTTGTAGTAGGTGTTGAGATTGCCTGCGACGGCGACGGCACCGGTTCCCTGCAGCCAGTTGGCGATCGGACCGGGCACGAAGATCTTCTTGCCGGCGAGATCGGCGGCAGTAGCGACCGGGAAGTTGGTCACGAGCTGGTAGCCGTCGATCGCCACGGTGGCCAGCAGCAGCATGTTGTTCTTCGCCCAGGCATCGTTCATCTCGGGGAAGCGCTCGTTGAGCTTCCCGACAATGCGGCTGATCGTGGCAATGTCGGGTGAGCCGAAGGGTACCTGCAGCGTGACCTGTTGCAGCGGAAACTTCGCCGCCTCGAAGATCTGCGACACGATACCGGCGTCGGACACCGAACTGCGAAGTGCATCGCTTTCGGCGCCGAGCTTGGCGACGGTGCCGCCATAGGCTTTAGTCCATTCGATCTTCACCGGCGAGCCTGCCGCCACGATCTCGCGCTCGAGCGTGCCGAGGAATGTCTCGTCGAGGACCTTCACCCAGTTGAAAACCGGCGGATGACCGCAGGTGATGGTGAACTTAAGGACTTGCTGTGCCTGCGCTGCGTTGAGTCCGGGCAGTGCTGTCAGTCCGGCAACCGCGGACGCACCAATGAATTGCCTACGATTCATGTCGCTTTTCCTCCGCTCGGTCGCGGTTTGTCCGCGTTACGAGGAGCAGTCTAGGTCGCAAGCAGCGTGACCTTCAACCAAGCACCCAACATGAAGATCGATCCGCTTCCGCCATGCGGCCAGTGCCGGCCGGGCGGCAGCGTCGGGCCCACCACAACAAGCCGACGTTCCGCCGATGGCTCCCGGAGAGCTGGGAACGCCGTTGTCCGTCCGGGTTTCCGCAAAGCCGCGGCCGGCCTACGCACTCTGGAGAACTCTCCCGTCTTCTCTGGAACGGCGGAAGCCTGTCGTGGAGATCATGCCTCTCCAACATGCCGGCGTGGCAATTGCTCTGCGCGGGCGTGGCGGACGTTCATGCCCAGTATCTTATGCTCTGGCTTGACCAATCCGTCCTATCGATTGGCCCGCGCCACCGCGGCATTCAGCAGGAGATTGGCGCCGGGCAGGGAGCGCGTG
>SXGQ01670470.1_pt1 | contig 10794 bp, 10 predicted proteins | sample 3178371 | NCBI WGS metagenome assembly SXGQ01 (sample SAMN11356859, study PRJNA531348) | freshwater metagenome | isolation source: freshwater sample F1-20 | place: China: Fuxian Lake, Yuxi | collected 2017-12-25 | reverse complement strand
GGTTAGTGACAGAGGCGAGACAATCTCTAGCGTTTTCTTCTTCATTGCGCATCGGGATTAAAACAGAAACACTATGCGAAATTTGTGCCGGCGCATCTTTAATCACTCGAATGGTCAAGTCAGTTGCGAACCCTGGGCTGCCATCACCGCGGGCGAGGCATAGTTTTCGCTCGCAATGAGTTCGATGTGGTGCTCTTGGCGGGCGTTTTCGGCCTGAATTGCAGCAAACAGTTCGGGGTCGGTTTGTTCTATGAGTGTGTTGCGGTGGTACATGGGGGTTGACGAGAAAAAAACTGCCCGCAGTTTACTGCCCTATTCCCTTGGGCAAATTCAGTGAGGCTATGCTGTCGGCGCCAACTGCTGCCTTGCCGCTTGGCGGCGGGCGCGTGTCTGCCGTGCTTGCCACGGTTTGCCCCCTAGCTACGGCTTGCAGTTTGCCGTGCTCGGCCATGACTTTTGCCACATAGCCACCGTCGTCATCGAGGTCGGCCGCGCCAACATAGAGCTTCAGACCGGCTTCGATCGAGCCGGCCCGGGAGATGCACTCTTGCAACACCCGGGCGCCAACCTGCAGGTTGGTGAGCGGGTCGAAGGCCGCCAGTGCCCCACCAAAAGCGTGGAATTTATCGCTGTGCACCCGGGTCATGACCTGCATCAGGCCTTGGGCGCCCACTGGACTTTGCGCAAATGGGTTAAAGCCGGACTCCACGGCCATCACCGCCAGTATGAGTGTGGGCTCCAGACGCGAACGCAGGCCGATCAAGTAGGCCTCTGCCACGATGGCGCTCAGGGGTTCCGGGGCGATTCGGTATTTGTTGCTCAACCAATAGGCCAGCGCCGCCTGCGCTTTGGGCAAATCCCCGGGCTGGCTGGCCGTGGCCCGGTCGCTGGCATCGCTCTTTTTGTCCCCGACTAAGCCGGGAAGCTGCCGGTCTTGTAACCAGGCCAGTGCATCTTTCTCGGCCACCTGCCGCCATTCTGTATGCAGGCCCAGCATCAGCGCTGCCGCAGCCACACCCGTGCCGAGCAAGGCCAGGCCGTTGCGGGCGAGTTCCGCCATCCACCGGCTGCTGTCCGCCGCCAGCAGGCGCATGCTTTGTGAGATTTTTTTCGAACCGGTCATATATTCTCCTAATTGGCGCAGCCTAGGTGGCCCGGCTGGCGCCTTGAATAACGCACCTGATGCTTGTACTCCCCCTGTTCTGGGTCTGCGCCCGGTGTTCGGGTCGCTTGTTTTGGGGCTTGGCGCTGGCCAAACCCAAACCCGAGCTATCAAGGGTTTTCCCTTTGATTGGCTAGAGTGCAGGATTCTAGGTGGATTTTTTTAGTGTGAAAAAATGTATATAAAAACAAATTAAAAGACATAATTATTATTTAAAACAAGGGATCTTCGCCTGTCTGGGCCCTGAGCTTTTTGGAGCATTGGCCAAATAGCGGTGAGAATAGCGGTTCAAACCCCGGTGCAAAGCCGCTGGGGGTCGTCATCCTTGCTGTGCATCCCATGTTTCCTTTTCCCGCTGAACCAAAGACTTCTCAGACCGAGGCTGTGCCCGCAAGCGGCAGGGCTCAGCCCGAGGAGCACCACCTCGACCGGCTGACCGGTGGCGCCTTCTCGGCCCCCACCTCGAGCGAGCGCACAGGGCGCATTCGCGACTGGCTGGCCCGGGACCCGAGGCCTGAGGACATGCAGGCGGTCTTCAAGGAACTCAGCGCCAAAGACAAAGGGGCGGCCAAGTTGCTGCGGGAAAAGCTCGACGAGATCAAACGCAGTCGCGCACAGGAATCGATTGCCCAGGAGTGGGCCGACAGGGGAGAGGCCTGGTTGGCCAGCCCCAAACTCAACATCGCCGACGCCATGGCCTGGCAGCGCGATGCCGCCAAAGCCGGCGCGCCCCTGAGCCGCGAGCCCCTGCTTACCCTCAAAAGCCAGCTCAGTGAGCGGGTCAAAGGCATTGAAGACCTGCAACACCGGGTGCAGGTGCAACGCGAGGCCGCAGTATTGCTGGCACAGCGCATCGAGGTTCTCTCGACCAAGTCATGGCGCGACGCGCAGGCCGCCGCGCAGGCCTTGCAAATTGATGTCGACCACTGGCAGGTGCAGGCCGGCGCACTTTTGACGGATGGCAACTGGCCCAGCGTGGAGGCCCGTTTCCCGCCTCTCCTGGAGACCTCGCGCGGGCAGCTCTTGGTGGTTTGGGAGTCGTTTCAGGAGGCACTGGCGCAAACCGTTGCCGCCGCTGCGGACGCTGCCGCTGCCCTGCCCGCAGTGCCGGTCTGGGCCGATGAACTGCGCGCCCTTCGCGGTGCTGCGGCAGAGCCTTTGAGTAAACCGCAAAAACCCAAGATCGACCCCGAAATCCGTGCCCTGGCCGTGCAGAGGGTGCAAGAGGCGCTGACAAAACTGGAGCAAGAAATTGCCCAGGGGCACGGCAAAGCCAGTGCCGGCGCGGCTGCAGCGCTGCGCCATGCCCTCAAGGAGCAGGGTCGGCTGATTGATGACAAGCTCGAGAACCAGTCGCATGGCGCGCTGGCTGCTGCCGGTGAGCTCGAGGGCTGGCAGCGCTGGCGTGCCGACCAGTTGCGTGAGGAACTGGTCGGCCGGGCCGAGGGTCTGCTCAAACGCCCAGAGGGACAGGCCCTGGGTGGCCGCAAAATGCAAGAGCTGCTGCGCGCCTTGCGCGAGCAGTGGAAACAGACCGATCAGGGCGGCGTGCCCAACCAGGGCCAATGGAAGCGCTTCGATGAAGCCTGCAACGAGGCACACAAGGTGGTTGAAGCCTGGCTGGAGCGGGTCAGAGCCGAATCGATCGAACACCGGTTGCAGCGGCTGGCCATGATCGAAGACATCATGCAGTGGGCCAATGCCAACACCACCGCGCTCGACGAGGACTGGCGCGGCTTTGCCCGGCTGCTCAACCAATTTGTCGACCAGTGGCGTGCCGCCGGGCATGTCGGCGACAAGGTTTTGGCAGAACTGCAGCCGCTGTGGCAGGCAGCCATGGACAAGGCCAGCGCGCCGTTGGAGGCGGTGCAGCAACAAAGCTTGCTGCTGCGCTAGGCGATGGTTGACGAGGCCACCCTGCTCGGCGCTGCACCCCAACTCCGCCTGGATGCCGTGCGGGACCTGCAACAGCGCTGGCAGGCCCAGGCCCAGCGCGTGCCCGTGGAGCGCCGGCTGGAGCAAAAGCTCTGGGACGCTTTTCGCAAGCCGATTGACGACGCCTTCAACCGCAAGACGCAGGAGCGGGAGCGCAGCGAAGCAGCTTTGGGCGAACGCGACCGTCTGGTGCTCGATGCAGCGCGCAGCCTCGAGCTTGCCAACGCCAGCGCTGATGCCCAAGCCATACGGGCGGCCATGGCTTCTTTGGATGCCGTTCTGCGGGGCCAAGCACAGGCTCAGGCTCAGGAAACCCAGGCTTCGCCTGTGCCGCCGGCACCGCCGACCGATGAGTCGGCGCTGGCCCAAGCCAAGCCCGACGCAGTGGCTGTGCTGCCCAAAGCCGCGCCCAAACCGGTGGTCGCAGTGCGTGGCGATGACCGGCCCGGCATGAAAAAAGCTGAGCCTGCAGCCGCGCCACGAGGGGGTAAATTCGGTGAGCGCAAAGACGGCGGCCGTTTTACTGGCGAGAGCCCACGCGGTGCGCGCGCGCCGGACCGGAGCGCGGCCCCGCCAGCGCCCAACGGCGGGCAGGAAGCCGCACGCTTGGGAGATGCTGCTTTTAGGGCCCAGCGTGATGCCTTGGAGCGGGCCCAGTTGGCGCTGCGCAAGCTCGCCGCCCAAGCGCATGGCGAGGCGCTGACCCAACTGCTGGCGGCCTGGGAGCGGCGCGCCGCCACTGAGCTACCCAGTGCCCAGGAGCTTGGATCTCGGGTGAGCCCGCCAACCCGTGCGACCTGGGTGCGCGCACTTGAACAAACACCTGCAGCAGACCCGGGCGTGGCTTTGTTGCGGCTTGAAATGGCCGCTGAAATACCCACGCCAGCCGAGCACATCCAAGAGCGCCGATTGCTGCAGTTGCAGTTGCTGACGCGGCGTCACGATCCCGAGCCAGCCCAGACCTGGGGTGAGGATCTGGCGCGTTTGTTGGCCTGCAACTATGATGGGAACCGCGCGCGTCGTGCGCAGGCGTGCCTCAAGGTTTTGCTGAAAGCCTGAGCTTGCCAAAATAGTTCAATCGGGGCGTTGATATGTCAAGCAGCGACGATTTTTTCGTCCGCCTCGAGCAGCTCAAAGAGGCCGGTGTGGCTTTGTCAAGAGAGCGCCATATCACCTCACTGCTCGACCAAATTTTGCTCGCTGCCAAGCGCCTGACCCGGGCCGATGGCGGCACCCTGTACCGCATGTGCGAAGACAGGCAGGCACTGCGCTTCGAGATTTTGCATACCGACTCCCTGGGGCTTGCCATGGGCGGAAATTCAGGCCACCGGGTTGAATTGCCCGACCTGCCTCTGCTTGACTCGGCAGGCCAGACCAACAACAACATGGTGGCTGTGTGTGCGGTCAACAACCGCCGAACCATCAACGTGGCGGACGCTTACACCGATTCAACTTATGATTTTTCCGGTACCCGCCGGTTTGACCAGCTCAACAACTACCGTTCAAAGTCTTTGCTGGCAGTTCCGATGATAGACCAGCAGGGGCAGATCATCGGCGTTTTGCAGCTGATCAACTCAGTGCACCCCAGAACTGGTGAGATCCAATCTTTCTCAACGGCTGACCAGAGCTTGGTGGAATGGCTAGCCTCGCAGGCTGCGATTGCCCTGAGTAACCGGCAGCTGTTGACGCAGCTGGAAACCCTGTTTGAGTCGCTCATCAAACTGATCAATACGGCGATCGAAGACAAATCAAAGTATACCGGCGGGCATTGCTCAAGGGTGCCCGAGCTGACCTTGATGCTCGCTGATGCTGCCGCGCAAACCACACAGGGCCCGTTGGCGGATTTCACCATGGGTGAGCAGGACCGCTATGAGCTCAAGATCGCCGGCTTGCTGCATGACTGTGGAAAAATCACCACGCCCGTGCACGTGGTGGACAAGGCCACCAAATTGCAAACCCTGTTTGACCGCATCGGGCTGATTGATACCCGCTTTGAGGTGCTCAAACGCGATGTGCAGATAGCTGCCTTGCAAAAGCAATTGGCTTTGCGTGCCTGTGTTGATCCGCAGGCCGAAGCGCTGGCCGAATTGACTTGCCGCGCAGAGTTGACGGTGCTGGACGCCGATCGAGATTTTTTGCGGGTTGCCAACCTGGGCTCGGAAGCCATGGACGATGCCGCCCTGGCCCGTGTCGAAACCCTTGCCAGCAGCCGAACTTGGCGCAACCCTGAGGGGCAGGAGGCGGTTTTTCTTAGCCCGGACGAACAGCACAATTTGTCCATCCGGACTGGCACGTTGACAGCCGCCGAGCGAGGCGTCATCAACCACCACATTGTGGCTACCAACAAAATGCTCGAGCAACTACCCTGGCCTAGCCATCTGCGCCGGGTACCCGAGTTTGCTGGCGGACACCATGAGCGTATGGACGGCAAGGGCTATCCCAAGGGACTCAGGCGGGAGCAAATGTCGGTGCAGGCCAGAATCATGGGGATCGCCGATATTTTTGAGGCCCTCACCGCCGCTGACCGACCCTACAAGAAAGGCATGACTCTGTCGCAGTCGGTTGGCATCATGCGCAAACTCAAGGATAGCGGTCATATTGATCCGGATCTGTTTGATGTTTTCATGTCCCAGGGCATATACCTGCGCTACGCAAGGAAGTTTTTGCCACCTGCACAAATTGATTTGGCAGTTGCCGACTTGCTAGCGGCTTAAGCCGTCGCGCCCACCCCGATACGCTGTAACTGGACCGCTGCACCAGACTGCTGGCCGTCTGGCAGGCGCAGTCTGAGCACCTCGGCGCGTGGTGGTGTGGCGTTCAAGTCCCAGTCGCTCAGCACCATGCGGCTTGAACCCGGCCCCAAGGCATGGTCACCCGGACGGTGCGTGTGGCCGTGGATCAAGACGCTGGCTCGGTGCTGTGCCAGCCAATCCAGGGTTGCGCCATGGTGCAGGTCTGCATAGTGCAGGGCGCTGCGTTGGCGCGCCTGGCTTTGTTCGCGCAGGGACCGAGCCATTGCCTTGCGGTCGGCCAAAGGCTGCGCCAGAAAAGCCTGCTGCCAGGCGGCGCTGCGCACTTCGGCCCGAAAGTGTTGGTAGTCGGTGTCATCCAGGCACAGCGCATCACCATGGGACAGCAGCCAGCGCTTGCCACCGAACTCCAGCAGTGTCGGGTCTGCCAGCAGGCTCAGGCTGGCGGCTTTCGCAAAGGCCGGGCCGATGAGGAAATCGCGGTTACCGTGGAGGAAAAAAATACTGCGGTGCAGCGCTGCGCTGCGCAGGGCCTTGACACAAGCCGCCTCGAAGCCAGCCGGGTGCGCCGGGTCGCTCAGCACATCATCGCCAACCCAGACCTCAAACAAATCACCCAGGATGAAAACAGCATCGGCTGGAGTGCTGAGCAGGTGTTGCTCCCAGGCGGCCGCGGTGGCCGGCTCGCTGGCCTGCAGGTGCAGGTCGGACATCACATCAACACAGGCCCAGTGGGCCGGCGCGGTGAGAGTGAGGTCCTCCATGCGGGTCGCTCAGAGGGCCACGGCACGCTCGATCAGCAGGTCTTCGAGAGGTACATCATCATGGTAGCCGCTGCGCCCGGTTTTGACTGCCGCAATTTCATCCACCACCTCGGTGCCAGCGACGACCTTGCCAAACACCGCATAGCCCCAGCCCTTGGCCGAGATGGCAGTGTGGTCGAGAAAGCCGTTGTCAGCCAAATTGATGAAAAACTGCGCCGTGGCTGAATGCGGGTCGCTGGTACGGGCCATAGCCACGGTGTAACTGAGGTTCTTCAGGCCGTTGTCGGCTTCGTTGGTGATGGGTGTTTCACAGGGCTTTTGTTTCATGCCTGGCTCCATGCCGCCGCCTTGCACCATGAAGTCAGGGATGACACGATGAAACACCGTGTTGTCATAGTGGCCTTGAGCCACATAACGCAGAAAATTCTCCACCGATTTCGGGGCTTTCTCCGAGTCGAGTTCCAGCGTGATGACGCCGTAGTTGTTGATGTGGAGTTCGACTAGGGGGTTGCTCATGATTTATTTCACCAGGGTTGCAGCGTTGATAAGAATCGGTGTTTTCGGAACATCAGATGGGAATGGTCCGCCGGCGCCGGTCGGACTGGTTTTCATTTTGAGCACCACGTCCAAGCCACTGACCACCCTGCCAAACACGGTGTAGCCGAACAATTGCGGCGCGTTCACAAGGTTGGCGCGGGGCGTGTTTTCATAGGTTCGCCCTTGGTAATCAAACCTGGGCACCGGATCGCCCGGCGGGATCAGGATGGGATCAAGAAAGCCGTTGTCGCGCACGTTGATGAAAAACTGCGCCGTTGCCGAGTTGGGCTCATTGGTGCGAGCCATGGCCAGCGTGCCAAGCAGGTTCTGTGGCCCGCCGCGGCTAAGCGCCTCGCGGCCTTCGTGCACCACTGGCGGACGGGATTTTTTCTCGACAAATTTTGCGTCAAATCCACCGCCCTGCACCATGAAGTTGTCTATGACGCGATGAAAAATAGTTCCGTCGTAGTGCTTGTCGCGCACATACTGCAGAAAGTTTTCTACGGTTTTTGGCGCCTTGTCAGGGTAGACCTCCACCACAAACTCACCCACACTGGTGACAAAGCGGACCCGGGGAGCCTCTTGGGCCCAGGCGCTTGAGCCCAGACAAAAAGCCACCGCCAGCGTTGCCAAAACAGAGCCCAACAAGGTTTTGAATTTGAAAATCATTTGACTACGCCTTCGAAAAAAATCTTCCATTGGGTACCTTGACGCATCCAATACTGTCGTTTGATCGGTCCACTGCGGCTGCCCCCGGCCACTTGGCCGAAGGTGACGATCATGGTGTCATTCACGTCGGTCCAGCGCACCATCGACAGGTCTTTGAGCTCAAGCCCGCCACCGGTGATTTTGCCTTGCTCGGCACGCAACTGCTCGGCCCATTGGGTCAGGGTCTTGCCGTAGCTGTCGAAGTCCTGGCTGTAGTGGCTCAGCAGCGCGGTCATGTCGCCCAGTGCCCGGGCCTGGGTCCAGGCGCTCAGTGCTGCCTGGAACGGCTTGGCGTCCGACAGGGCTTGGCTCGCGGATACCCAGCGCAGTTGTTGGGCTATCACAACCGGCGTGGTGTTGATCTCGACCGTTTGTATGAGTTGCAGCAGATCCGGATTGGTCAGGACCAGACAACCATCGCTGGCCCTGGGCGGACGAGAAAATTGGTTGGGGGGAGTGCCGTGCAGCCAGATGCCCTTGCCGGTCTTGCCGCGCTTGGTGTCAAGCATGTTGGGGTAATTGATGGGCAGCGCGCCGGCCCCGTAAAAATCACTCAAGAGCTTGGGGTCTAGATTGCTGGTGATGAAATACACCCCCAGCGGCGTACGCAAATCGCCTGCCAAGGCTTTTTCTACACCTGACTTACCCAGTGAGAGGTAGTAGTCAGCTACCAAGGCCAGACCTTCTGGCCGGTTTTCGAACAGATACAGCCTGGAGCGTGAGGCATCAACAGCAATCGCATGTTTGTTGCGCGCTGACAGGCTCACAAATTCCGACGGTATCGCCCCGGGCGGCGGTCGCTCAAGCAAGGCCTTGAGCCGGGCTTGCGATTCGGCGCGCAATTCAAGCAGGTTGCCGGCACTTTCCGGCGACAGGCTGCCAGGCACATCGCCAAGGGTGCGCACGGGCTGCTTGCGCAGCGCGAGCAGGTCGCCGTACAACAATTGCGCTAGCTGAAAATTAGGGAAATCGCCCACCAGTTTTTCCGCCTTATCAAGGGCCTGCAGGCTTTGCGACGCAGCCAGCAACTGATAAGCCTCAATCAGCCGCGCCTCCGCATGGCCGGCTTGATGCGGACTTGGCTTTGCGACCCGTGCTGGGGCTTGATTCTGTTTTTTGCTGGCATGCGACGGCAGTACGACCAAGCCAATCGCTGCTGCTAGCAGCAAAAAAAGAAGGCTTTGTCTCATTGCAGAGACCCTTGGATCATGGACTGGCTTTGAATGTCAATTGCCTGTAGCTTCTTTGACAATCAGCCAGCGCCCGCCGCTCTTTGACAGTGTGAGCGTTTTGCTACTCTGCTTCGACAGGCTATTGGCGCGGTAATCTTGGCGGAATTTGGCTTTTGCGGTGTTGCCATCAACGCTGACCACGAGTTTCCCAACCTTCACGCTGATCCTTGATTTTCCGGTGATTCGATTGCTGCGGTCGGTTTCCCAGTCGCTGCGGGACTGTTTGCCGGGAGGGTCAAAGTCTTTGCCGTAGGCGCCCAAATAGGCGTTCATGTCTTGCTTGGACCAGGCCTCGGCCCAGGCCAGTACGGCCGCCTCGACTTCTTTGGCGCTTGCTTCCTGACCGGCCGTTGGAAGCGGGCCTGGGCTTGCAGCAGTGCCGGGTGCGGGGCCAGCGCTTTGGGCTGGGAGCGGGGCTGGTGCTGTGACAGGGACTGGTGCTGGCTTTGTTGCTGGCGCCGCCACGACCGCCGTGGGTTTGACGTTTGGCGCGAACAACTCACGAATCAGGGCAAGCTTGGGCGGTACACCTGCATTGCTGCCATCGAGTTGCAGTGCCTTGTTGTAGGCTTGGCTGGCTAGCTTGGCGTACACATCGCCCAGGTTTTCATGGGCGGTGGCATAACTCGGGCTGGTGCGTATGGCCATTTCCAGTGCCACGCGCGCCTTGCCAAATTGGCTTTGCCCGGCGTAGAGAACCGCCAGGTTGTTGTAGGGCTCGGGCAACTCGGGATGGTCTTCGGTTAATTTAGCGAAGGTGCTGATTGCTTCATTGAGACGTCCGGTGTCGCGTTGAATCACGCCTTTGATGAAGCGCATTTGCGGATCGCGCGGCTTGCTGGATAAAAAGGCGTCAGCCTTGGACTGTGCCTCTGCCAGCTTGCCAGCGCGCATCAGTTGCAGGGCGTCTGCGTAGTCGTCCGCACGCACGGAATTTGCGAGGCCCATTGTGCCGAGCAGCAACAGGGCAACCGATTGTCTGAACTGCTTTGCGGCGTGCTTCATGGTCGGGGGTGGCTTTTTTGTGGCTCAAAAATTTGAGGCGTTTGCAGCAGCAAGCTCGTTATATACTGAGTTTTATTGTAGCCCAGCACCGAGAGCCAAGTGCCCCCAACACCAGCTGCCATTGCCTCAGAAGCGCTTGTGTTTTGGGTCCTACGGGATTCGTCTCGCGTGCCTCCAGCCCCCTTGATTGGTCCATGAGCCTGCGAATTTACAGCACCCTGTCGCGTGCCATGTTGCCGTTGCTGCCGATCGAGCCCGGCCACGTGCGCATGTATGTGTGTGGCATGACGGTGTATGACCTTTGCCACCTCGGCCACGCCCGCTCCATGGTGGCCTTTGATGTGGTGCAGCGCTGGCTCAAAGCCAGTGGCCTGCGGGTGAGCTATGTGCGAAACATCACCGACATTGACGACAAGATCATCCGCCGTGCCGTCGAAAACGGTGAGACCATCCGGGCTCTGACCGACCGCATGATCGAGGCGCTGCACCAGGATGCCGATGCCCTTGGCATACAGCGCCCTGACCACGAGCCCCGCGCCACTGACTACGTGCCGCAAATGCGCGCGCTCATAGGGCAGTTGGTGGACAAGGGCCTGGCTTACCCTGCTGGCGATGGTGATGTCAACTACGCTGTGCGCAAATTTCCGTCCTACGGGCGCCTGAGTGGCAAGTCGCTCGATGACCTGCGCGCCGGTGAACGG
>SXGQ01057560.1_pt1 | contig 10794 bp, 8 predicted proteins | sample 3178371 | NCBI WGS metagenome assembly SXGQ01 (sample SAMN11356859, study PRJNA531348) | freshwater metagenome | isolation source: freshwater sample F1-20 | place: China: Fuxian Lake, Yuxi | collected 2017-12-25 | reverse complement strand
GGTCGAGAAGTCGGGCTCGTGGTTCAGCTACGGCGATGTGCGACTGGGTCAGGGGCGAGAGGTCGCCAAGAAGTTCCTCCGCGAGAACGCCGACCTCGCCGCCGAGATCCGCCAGATCGTTCTCAAGAAGCGGCTCTCCACCGCCATGCCCGCCCGCCCCGCCCGCGACGAAGCCGCCGAAGCCGCCCCCGAGTAACCGGCCGTCCCGTCCACCGTGCCACTGACTTGTCCGGCTTTGCGGAGAAGTCAGTGCCGGACTGGTGAGGGTCTCGATACCGGGCAGGCTGACAGTTCAACCAGCAGCACTGAGTTGGCCTCCAAGCCGGCCAACTCAGTGGCACGTCGACCCCCCGACTTGTCAACCGTCCGCCGCTCGCTATCCTCCCCCGTTCGCATTCCCGTCGCGGCTGTGGCGGAATTGGCAGACGCGCTAGATTCAGGTTCTAGTGGGGTAACACCCGTGGAGGTTCGACTCCTCTCAGCCGCATTCGCACCCAGATCCGCCCGTCCGGCGCGTTTGGGGTTTGCACGGTAGACAAGGCCCGCCACGCGGGCCTTTTTTGTCCCCACAGCCCCGTCCCGGCCCCAAACAGGGAGCCGAACACCCCACCAGCCCGTATAGTTGGGCAACTCATATTGCGGTGCCGCGGGCACCGCGCGGTCATTGTCAACGCCAGTTATTGGAGACTCAAGGCATGACACGATTCACACACAGGCCACACAAGGGGTTCACGCTGATCGAACTCCTCGTGGTGGTCAGCATCATCACCCTGTTGATCAGCATCCTGCTTCCGGCCGTCGGCGAGACCCGTCGCCAGGCCCGCATCAGCCTCTGCGCTTCAAACATGAAGCAGCACGGCCAGGGCATCAGCACCTACGCCAGCCAGAACAACGACAACCTCGCGCACGCGCCGAACTCCAACGCCCGCACCCCGGGCGATGTGGCCATCATGGGCCCGCGCGGGGCCGTCGCCTTCCGTTTCGCCAATCAGATCGCTCCGCTCAACGGCTTCTCGTTCGTCAACCCCGGCGCAACAACCTTCACCTCGCCGAGCAACGTCGGCGGCGTGCTGAACGACAGCCAGTTCTGGAACAACCTCCAGGGCTGGAACGGTTACTTCATCTTCCTGGGCGAGTACATGGTCGACGGCGAGGGTGTTCAGGCCCTCAACGATGTCTTCACCTCCCCCTCCGATACAGCCTCGCGCGTCAACTCCTGGCCCCGCATCCGCAAGGTCATGCGTGAGAACTTCAACGGCCAGTGGTGGAGGCTCGACACGCAGTCGCAGCAGGCCCCGCTCAACAATCCGGTCTGCGGCAGCTACCGCTACGTCCCCGCGGCCATGACCAGCTACCGCATCTACTCTGTCGGACCCGACGGTACCCCCCTCACCCCCGACTACAACATCAACGGCGGCGGCGCCAGCGGCGCTCCGTTCATGACCCCCGACCAGAAGCTCAAGTACGTCGTCCGCAACCCGGTCGCGACGATGGATTACCCGTCCAACAAGGTGCTGTTCTGGATGTGGTACGCCTGGCACAACCCCAAGATGACCATCTGGTGCCAGGACGGCGCGGTCACCCCCGTGGCCATGGGCGACGGCTCGGCCCGCGTGGTGCGCCCCTTCCAGGATGGCCTGCCCTTCATCGGCCCTGGCGACCGCAAGCGCTACGAGAACGCCGGCCCCGCCATGCGCGTCATCTACAACCCCACGCAGGAAGCCTGGGACTGCCACTTCCTCATGACCAACGGCGGCATCAAGGGCCGCGATCTGTAAGCGGACGGTCCTGGGGACGCGTCGGTTGACTGGCTGGGATCACTCCAGCCGACAATCGATCCGCGGTACAATCCCCAGACCAACCCGCCCAGAAGGAGCTCGACTCAGATGAAGAACAACGTGAAGGTGCTGATCGCGGTGCTCTGCTTTGCCATCGCAGGCACGGTCGTCGCCTACAACCTCGGACTCTTCGAATCCTCCGGCAAGAAGCCCGCCTCCAGCGGCGGAACCGCTGCCACCGGCGCCGAGGGCGCTGCCCCGGGCGCCGAGGCGCCCAAGGGCTCGGTGGGCGTCGGCAGTGACGTCTTCAGCAAGCCGACCGGCTGATCCAGCGACGTCCGAGACATCTCGATTGTCAGTCAACCACAGTGCCGGGGGTCATCCCCCGGCACTTTTCATTGCCTTTGGGCGCACCGAATCGGTGCTGTCACGCCTCAATGTCCGGCTCCACGCTTGCCCCGACAGCCCGGGGCTTGGTACGGTTGGCGCTCGGATGTCGTCGTGGGGGACACGCGGCAGCCCAAGGAGACCGGCCATGACCGATCGCCGCGTCCGCAACCGGGCCTTCACGCTGATCGAACTGCTCGTGGTCGTCAGCATCATCGCCCTCCTGATCAGCCTGCTGCTGCCCGCGGTTGGCGAGACCCGCCGCCAGGCCCGGATCAGCCTGTGCGTCTCGAACATGAAGCAGCACGGCCAGGGCGTCGGCTCCTACGCCGCACAGAACAAGGACACGCTCCCACACGCGCCGCTGTCCAACGCACGGACCCCGGCCGACGTCGCCTTCTTCGGCCCCGCCGGCCAGGTGTCGCTGACCTTCGCCTCCGAGCGAGCCCCGCTCAACGGCTTTGCCTTCCGCGACCCCGGCGCGCCGTCGTTCTTCTCGCCCAACAACCAGGCCACGGTCCTGAACAACTCGCAGTTCTTCCAGAACCTCCAGGGCTGGAACGGCTACTTCATCTTCCTGAGCGAGTTCATGGTCGACGGCGAGGGCGTGCAGGCTCTCAACGACGTGTTCCTCTCGCCCTCAGACACCGCGGCCAAGGTCAACTCGTGGCCGCGCATCCGCAAAATCATGCGCGAAGAGCTGAACGGGCGCTGGTGGGCTCTCAGCCAGTCCACCCAGCCCCCGATGAGCAACCCGGTGGCGGGCAGTTACCGCTACGTCGCCGCCGCCATGTCCAGCTACCGCATCTACTCGGTTGATGATCAGGGCCAGCCGCTGGCGCCCGATTACATCATCACCAACCGTGAGTCGGGCGGCGGCCCGGTCATGACGCCGGCGCTGCGGGCCAAGTACGTCACGCGCAACCCGGTGGCGACGATGGACTTCCCGTCCAACAAGGTGCTCTTCTGGATGTGGTACGCCTGGCACAACCCCAAGCTGATCCTCTGGTGCGAGGACAGCGCGATCACCCCCGTGGCGATGGGCGACGGCAGCGCCCGCTCGGTGCGGCCCTTCCAGGACGGCCTGCCGCTGCTGGAACTGACCGACCGTCGGCGCTACGAGAACGCCGGCCCGATCCTCGCCGTGACGTACATCCCGACCAACGCCACCTGGCCGGCGCACTTCTTCCTGACCAACGGCGGCATCCGCGGGCGCGACCTCTAGCCCCGGCACACGCGGCGCCGCGCCGTTCGGCCATAATGGGCCCGCGTGGAACAGGGCGGACCCTCCATCGTGTACGCCGGGATCGATGAGGCGGGCTACGGTCCGATCCTCGGCCCGCTGTCCGTCGGCATGGCGGTGTTCCAGATCCCGGCCCACGAGCCCGGCGCTCCCGCGCCAGATCTGTGGAAGCTGCTGTCGCCCGCCGTCTGCCGCACACCGGCTCAGACGCGCCGCGGCGGAATCGCGGTCGCTGACTCCAAGAAGCTCAAGCTGCCCAACAGCTCGCGCACGCGCCACCCGCTGATGCACCTGGAGCGAGGCGTGCTGGCGTTCGCGGCGCAGCGCTCAGGTCTGCCCGAGACCGACGCCGATCTGATGGCGTCGCTGGGCGTGCGACTGGATCGACTGGAGTGGTACGCGGGTGACGGGTTGCCCCTGCCGCTGAGCACGACCGCCGACCTGCTGCGCATCGCGACGGCCAAGCTCGGCGGTGCGTGCGACAAGTCGGGGGTGCGCGTGCTGGACCTGTGCGCCCGCACGGTCGACGAAGCGACGTTCAACGAGCGGCTGGCGGGCGGCGTCGGCAAGGCGGGAGTGAGCTTCGGTGCGGTCGCGGGGCTGATGGCGCGGGTGTGGCACTCCGAGGCGTGCCGCACATGCGACGACCCGGAGTCGGCCCCGCGCGTGGTGGTCGACCGGCAGGGCGGGCGGATCGAGTACGCCCAGGTGCTGGCCCAAGCCCTGCCCGATGCGCGGGTGACGATCCTTGAGGAGTCGCCGCGCGCCAGCCGCTACGAGCTGGTCTCGGAATCCGGCGAAGATGGAACGGTGCGCCGGATGCGGGTGCAGTTCCAGATGGAGGCCGAGCAGCGGCATCTGCCGGTGGCGCTGGCGTCGATGATCGCCAAGCTGGTCCGCGAACTGGCGATGGAGCGGTTCAACCGTTACTGGTGCGCCCGCGTGGCCGAGCTCAAGCCCACGGCCGGGTACTACACCGACGGCAAGCGCTGGCTGCGGGACGCGCGCGACCACCTCACCCCCGACACGCTGGGCCTACTTGAGCGCCGGGCGTAGGGCGGGGGTATCCTCAACCGCGTGCCCATGAACCCCTCAACGCTCGACCGCGACATGCTGCAGGTGGCCGCACGGGCCGCCGCCCGCGGGATGGGCCACGTCGAGCCCAACCCGATGGTGGGTTGCGTGATCGGTCGCGACGATGGCACGGTGCTGGGGGTGGGACATCACCGCCGGTTCGGCGATCGTCACGCCGAGGTCGAGGCGCTGCGCCACTGCGCGATGCGCGGCCACAGCCCGCGCGGGGCCACGGCCTGGGTGACGCTCGAGCCGTGCAACCACCAGGGCAAGCAGCCGCCCTGCACCGGCGCCCTGATCGAGGCGGGCATCGCCCGCGTGATCGTGGCACGCCCGGACCCCAACCCCGTATCGACCGGCGGCGCGGAGCGGTTGCGCACGGCGGGCATCGAGGTCCGGTTCACCGACGCGTGCCCCGAGGCGGTGCGGATCAGCGACGCGTTCATCATGCGGATCCTGCACCGGCGCCCGTGGGTCATCGCCAAGTGGGCCCAGACGATCGACGGGTGCCTCGCCGACGCGTCGGGGTCGTCGCAGTGGATCTCGGGCGAGCGGTCGCGCCGCGGCGTGCACCGGCTGCGGGGGCGCGTGGACGCGATCCTGACTGGCATCGGCACGGTGCTCGCAGACGATCCGCTGCTGACGGCGCGGGGTGTGCCACGGCGCCGGATAGCGATGCGCATCGTCATCGATCCCGGGCTGCGGATCCCCGAGGTGGGCACGCTGGTTCAGACGATCGACCAGGCCCCGCTGATGGTGGTGACAACGCCCGAGGCTGCGGCTGAGCAACGGGTCAAGGCGGCCGCGCTGCGCCGCGCTGGCGTCGCACTGCTGGAACTGCCGCGGGCGGGCGGCGGCGCGATCCTGCTGCGGCCGCTGCTGGAGCAGTTGGCCGCGGAGCGCGAGGTGTCAAACGTGCTGGTCGAGGGCGGTGCGGGGCTGCTTGGCGCGCTGGCGCGGGAGTCGCTGCTCGACGAGCTGCGCATCCACATCGGGCCGACGCTGCTTGGCGATCCGGCCGGGCTGGCGCCGGTTGCTGCCGCGGTCGGAGGCGTGACGGTCGGGCTGTCGGACGCCGCGAAGTACGAGTTGTGCTCGCTCAGGCGGCGCGGCGCCGATGCGCTGCTGGTGTACCGGAGACCGGTGCCGCCGGTTACTTGACCGATTCGGCGGGCTTGCCGGTGACGGGGCGCGGGGCGTTGGGATCGGCCGGGGGCAGATCGGCGAACGCCGGAATGCCCAGGATCTCGGGCGGACGCTGTCCGGGGTACATCAGCACGAGGTTGCCGGAGCGAACGGCGAAGACGCCATCGGCGGTGTAGCCGGCGATGAGCATGTCCCGCGACTCGCCGTCGAGATCGATCAGGCTGATCCGGGCGAGCGAGCGGAGCCCCTCGGGTCGTCCGGGCAAGACCGCATCAGGCTCGCCGGGCTGCGTGGCCAGGAAGCTCAGGAGGCCTTCGACTGCGGCGCCGTTGGCTTGCTGGGCGTCGGCGAGCGAGGTCCACTGGCCCATCTGACGTCGGTACCCGCTTTCGCTGGCGCCGGTGCGGCTGATCGAGACGACTGCGACATCGGCGGGCGAGGTGTCAGTGGCTGTGGTCGCCAGGTACGTGCGGATCGTCGTCGAGATGCTGGTGGGCAGGTCGCCGGGGATGACAAAGAGCACCGCGCCCGATCGGTCGGGGGCGGCGTAGGCCCCGGCGCTGGCGCCGCCGGCCGGGCCGCCGATGAACAGCTCGCGGATGCGGTTGGCGGGGCGCCCCATGCGGAGCGTGTCGTCGGCACGGGACTGACGCTCGGCGGTGATGACCATGCGGGGTCGGTCGAGCCCGGATCCTGCTTTCTCGGCGGGCGTCGGCTCGTCGATGAAGCGTTCGATGCTGCTGCGCCCCAGGCGCTGGATGAGCTCGGCGACCGCCCGCTGATCGGCCCGTGTGCTCACGGGTCTGCTGACCTGCCACACGTTGCCCGTGCGCTCGAACGCGATCGTCGACGTGCCGCTGGTGACGGTGAGGCTCGCAAGGTCCGCGGGGCCGACGCCGGGGAGGGCGCTGGTGACACGCCAGCCGCGAGGCCCGGGGGTGGTGATCGAGTTGAGCAGGGCCGCCTCGGCGAGGAACGGCGTGCCGGAATCGACCTGGGCCGCGACAATGCCCGCGGCCGGCTGGGTCGACACGCGGACCGAACGCGTCGAGCCGTCGCGCAGCGCGATGGCGACGGTCACCGGGCGGGCTGGTTCGGCGACCGCGGTCGGCGTGCGTGCGCCGGGATCCACGATCGGGGTGAGCGATGACAGACGGCGGATGAGTTCCTGCGGCCCGCTCGGGTTGAGGGGCCACTCGGTGGGTCCGACGGGCATCGTCCAGCCGCCCTCGGCGGTGCGCTGGACGACGGTTTCGGCGCGATCGGGCGGCGTGATGCGAAGGGCGGCCACCGCGCCGGGATCAAACTCGAGGACCGGCGCGGCCGCGGCCGTGCCGCTGCCCCCGCGCTGGTTGACGATCACCAGCAGCCCGCCAAGCAGGATCGCGAGCACCACGGTGGCAATGACGGCTTTCATCGACATGCCGGTAGTGTACGTCCGGTGGGGCTCGGCGTTGCGGCCGGTGCCGGATCACGCACGGCGCAGCAGCAGGGCCGCAGCGCCGATGCCCAAGGTGATCAGCGGCAGGCCCGCGATCAGGGCCCAGCGGATGGCGGAGAGGCGGGCGGGCGGGATCGCGCTGATGCGCGGCGTGTCGCGCGGGCGCGGGCTGGCGGCGATCAGTTCGTCCTGGTGCGCGAGCCAGAGCAACGCGGCGTCGATGAACTCGGGATTGCCGGGCAGGAGGGCCACCGAGCGCCCGTCGACAGTCGTGGCGGCATCGGCAAACTGATCTTCAAACCACGACGGCGCGGCGACCACGACGACCCGCTGCGAACCCGGCGAGCGGCGCGACGGCGGGTTGAAGCGCTCGGCGGCAGCGCCGACCACCCACGGACCCGTGAGGTTGTCGCGGCGTTCATCAGGCGTCGGTGGTTCGCGGGGGACCACGGCCTGGAAGGGTCGCCCGATGTGGAGGTGGCGAAGGCCGAGCCATTGCGATTCGCCCCAGCGCTGGTCGCCCGCGGGGGCGGTGAGCAGCGGGGTGAGGCGGCGATCCTCGGTTTCGGTATCGAGCGTGATGGCCGAGGCCCAGTGCAACATCATGGCCAGCCCGCTCACGGCGGCGCCGATGGGGTGGTCCGTGTTCGCCTCGCGGAGGCTCTGGTAGGCGGAGACGCCGGTCACGCCGGGGGCCGCGACGAGTTCGATCAGCGGTCGACCAGAGTCGATGCGAAGCCCCAGGGGTTCGAGCGACGCGACCAGCGGGTCGCGTTCGCCGACGGCGGGAAGCTCCGACGGCTCGACGGCGATGAGCAGGTCTTCGCCGTTCTCGATGAGGGTCGCCTGAGCCCGGGCCAGCGCATCCAGACGTGCAGGACGGTCGCTGTCGCGCTGGGCCCCGCCCAGGCGCGACGGGGCCCCCAGGATGAACCATACGACCGGGCGCTGGCGCTGCGGGTCGATGCTCGCCAGGTCGGGGCGGAGCGGCTCGCGTGCGACGGCCCACTCGGCGACGGAGATGCGCCGGAGCTCCAGCCGCTGGATCAGGCGACCGATGCGAGCGCTGGTGACGGCGGTGGGGCGACGGGCCGCGTCGAGCATCGCTTCGCGCTCGGCGTGAACAAAGACAAGGATCGGTGTGAGGGGGGCGGCGAGCGTGGCGATCGCCCCGGAGATGGCCTCCTCGCCGACGAACAGCGTCTGGGCCCGAGTGGCGGCAGTGGCGCCGGCCCGCGTGATCGGCAGCAGGGCCTGGAACTCGACGGCGGTGAGTCCCTTGTCCGACAGCACGATCACGGCCTCGCGCGAGGCGAGCAGCCGCGCGACCATCAGCGGTTCGAGCGGCCCGAGCCGGCGCAGGCGGTCGGCGGCGGTCAGGGCCGAGTCGCGGAGCGTGACGAGTGCCGGGGCGGGGGTCAGTGCGGCCTCGCGTGCGGCGGCCAAGGCGGCCTCGGCGGCCTTGGCCCTGGCGTCCAGCGCGGGACGCGCGGCCTGCTGGGCCGCGTCGGCGACGGGGAGCTCAACGCCCGCGATCGTTCTGGAGGAAGCGCCGGCGACGCCCTCGGACGCGCGCGCGAGGTCGCCGGGCATCGCGCGGAGGAGTGCGGCGAGATCGCCCAATCGTTGGCGAGCAGCGCCGAGCGGGGCCTGAGCGGCGTCGGCTTCGAGCACGGCGGCGGCCTCACCGCTGGCGGCGGCGAGCGATGCAAGAGCGCGGGCGGTGTCATCGAGCGCTGCGCGCTGGTGGTCCACGGCCGGTTGGTGACGCTGGGCCAGCGAGCGGATGAGCGCCTCGATGTCGGAGAGCGCGGTGGGGGAGGCGGGGTCGATCGTGCGCACGGTGAGCTTGGGCGAGGCGCTGGCAAAGGAAGCCAAGAGGTCGTCGATCTGCTGACGGGTGCGCGGGTCGGTCCGGGCTCGGCTGGCGGCGACGATGATCTGGGTCGGTTCGTCGAGCGACCGCAGCAGCGCCAGCGTGCGCGGCGAGAGGGTGTGCTGCCGCGTGGACGTGAGATCGGCCCGCCAGCCCAGGCGCCCGCTGAGGGCGGTGATGAAGACCAGGGCGATGGTCGCGGCGGCCACCAGCACCGCGGACTGAGCGGCGTAGCGGGTCCGGCGCGAGGATGCGTCGGGGGTGGGGGGGGTGCTCAGCGCCATCGGCGGGTCTCCAGCACGACGCCGCTGAGCATCACGAACCACGCTGACCAGCACAGGAAAAAGGCGACGTGGCCCACGTCGAGGATGCCGCGGGCGAAGTCGTTGATCCGCGTCGCGATGGACAAGCGGCGGAGCATGTCGCCCGCTGTGCCTCCGAGCATCGCGGCCCCGCGATCAGCGGCGAAGGTGAGCAGGAGGAAGAAGAAGAGTGTGCCGAGAAATGCAACGACCTGGCTGGACGTCAGCGACGAAAAGAGCAGCCCCGCGGACAAGTAGAGCATCCCGGTCAGCACGAGTCCTGTGTAGCCCACGAGGATCGGGCCGGGCTCCGGGTCGGCGACGGCTTCGAGCAGGGCGACATAGATCAGCGTCGGGGCGAGCATCGTCAAGAGGAAAAAGCAGGCTCCGAGATACTTGCCGATGGCGATCGTGTAGTCCCAGAGCGGGGCGGCGGCCAGCGGCTCGATCGTGCCCGTGCGGTACTCCTCGGAGACCAGGCGCATCGAGATCGCGGGGGCGACGCTGAGCAGCAGCCAGTGGGAGAGCCCGAAGAACGTGCGGAGGGTCGCGGGCTCTCCGGGTCGCAGGGTGTCGGTCGCGACGAACACGCCCGAGGCCAGCAGGTAGAGCGCGACCACCACCCAGCCGATGGGCGTGCGATAAAACGAGGCGAGCTCGCGCCGGGCGATGGCGAGAACGGCGGTCATGCCCCGGCCTCTGAGGGCGTGGTTCGCTCACGCTCGACGAGACGGATGTACAGCTCTTCGAGGCTACCGGTCTGGGCCCGAAGCTCGCGGACGACCAGTCCTGCACCCGCGCACGCTCGAGCGATCGATTCGCGGGGATCCTGCGCCGTGCCCGGCTCGAACAGCGCGGACAGGCGCAGCCAGCCGTCGCCGGCGCTGGCGATCTGCATCGAGGTGATCCCGGGAACCCGCGCCAACGCAGCGCGCAGCGGCGGCTCGGAGGCGTTCACCTCGGCGATCACCCCGCGCGGCACGGCCCCGGCGGCGACGAGCGTGGCGGGAGCGCCGTCGGCGACGATCCGGCCGCGGGCGAAAATGACGATGCGGTCGCAGGTGCGCTCGACCTCGGGCAGCAGGTGGGAGACGACCAGCGTGGTGCGCTGCCCGGCGAGTTCACGGATCAGGCCGCGGGTCTCGATGACCTGGGCGGGGTCCAGCCCGCTGGTCGGCTCGTCGAGGATCAGAACCTTGGGGTCGTGGATCAGGGCGGCGGCGAGCCCGGTGCGCTGGCGGTAGCCCTTGCTCAGTCGCCCGATGGCGCGGCGTCGAACCTCGGTGAGTCGGCAGCGATCGATCACCTTGGCCGCAGCGTTGCGCCGGTCGCGCCGCGAGAGCCCGAAGAGGGCGGCGCGGTAAATCAGGTAGTCCTGAACACGCATCTCGGGGTAGAGCGGGGTCGATTCGGGCAGATAACCAAGGCGCCGGCGGACGGCTCGGGAGTGCGTGATCGTGTCGAGGCCGTCGAGGGTGGCGGTGCCCATGCTGGGGGGGAGCAGGCCGGCGATCATCCGGATGGTGGTTGTCTTGCCGGCGCCGTTG
>SXGQ01180593.1_pt1 | contig 10796 bp, 20 predicted proteins | sample 3178371 | NCBI WGS metagenome assembly SXGQ01 (sample SAMN11356859, study PRJNA531348) | freshwater metagenome | isolation source: freshwater sample F1-20 | place: China: Fuxian Lake, Yuxi | collected 2017-12-25 | reverse complement strand
TAATACATTATAAAATCTACCTGAGGCAGGCACACCGTAAATATCATTTGTTTTTTTGTTTGTGATAAGTTTTTTAGTAGAGTCAAACTTTAGATTATAAGTATGACTTAACATTTTCACACTGGCGAATTTTTCCCTTGCATGATCGTGCACATAGACTACACCGCCATCTTCAGTGGCTTGAATCGTGCCAATTTTATTACCATTAGATTCAACAATCCAATATTTGTTTTTCAACACAGGTTTTGCGACTAGTTCTGTCATAGTAATGTTATTCCTAAAATTGCAATATAAGTAAGTTGGTGTGCTAACTGATCTAGACCGAAATGATTCCAAAACAATTTATTATCTCGATCAGCACAAGCATAACATGATTTTGTATAGTCTATATGATAATGCACTATACTGTCAAGTATGCCCATGGCAAGTGCCAAAAGAAAACCTGGAAGGCCTAATACTACAATCACACAGACTGTAGTCGCAGCACCATGTTTTACGCTATGATGAACACCAAATACGTCGCCATAGATTTTTTTACTTTGAATTTCTAGAGTAGACTGATTTACAAAATCAATATACCAATGTTTGATTTGAAGCAACAGTAATAGAAAAATTTCAGGACCCATTATAATTGCGTTTCCTATGTTGAAATTCGCGTTTTAACCAATACTTATATTTTCTAAAATAGTCTGAACTAGTATATACCACGGGTTGTCTATATGCTTCTAATTCAGTACAATGCTCGTGCCACATCTGCATGAGCCAAAGTCTAAATTCAGACATGACAATCTTTCAACATATCAAAAGCCAGTTCATGATCGTAAATTGTAGCCACAGGTTTAAGCCATCCTTGATTAATGCATTCTACTATTACAGCTTTGTAAGTTTTTGGACACATATGATCAATTTCAAATCCTGCTCTGGGAGCAATAACATTACCATCCTTTAACAGAAAATTGCTATCGGACTGTTTCAAGGTACGTAAAGAAGTTTGATGTATTTTAAATTTAATCATTATCGAGTTCGAATTCACGGAGAATTGCAATTTTAGCATTACCCGTATCGTCGTACTGATTGGCTATGTGTGCACATCTACGAACAGTTAATTCTGCGAACTTTTCAAGCAGTAGGCCACCAACATCTGGATAATGGCTACCTCCTGCTTCTAGTGCTAGTTGTTTAATTAATTTTTTCATCTTTGGACTCGAAATGTTTAGTAATAAGATCTGCACCTTTTTGAAGAATTTGTCCAGCAATTGGACCATGCTCATCTATACAAGTAAGATCTGTATGTAATAGTGTGATGCATTCTTGCACCATTAGTTCGCCCAGTCTGGAAATATAAACTGCCATCCAAACTTCAGGTTCTGCACTATAGGAGGATTTTTCATTCCACGCTTGAAGTGCAAGCCTGTGTAAATTTTTATTCATTGTTATAGATACATTATCCGGGGTAACTGGCACTTAAAATTTCTCCTATTGTGCTACTATTTTCACTGAGTTTGTTTAATTCATATTTTCCACAGAATTTTAAAAATTGTGCTCCTACCATAGGTCTGGATTTTGGCACACTGTTATCTGAAACTGTGGCATCTATAATATTTTTAATATGATCAGGTTGTGCATTAAGATCGACCAACTTTACATTACGTTGATAATCGTCCAGTACACGATGTTCTTGACCATTATGATCAGTCCACCGCTGTAGCATGAGATTGTTCCAATTAAATCCTTTACGACTCATGTCTTCGTAAGCTTCTTGCAGCCCTACTTTATTTTTACTACCCTTACTACGCACACCTGGATAAGCACTAAAAATATTATCTGTAGGATCTCCACGCATACATTTTTCAAATAAAATATATTTAGGATCGGGTATAAGTTTTGGTTCTTTAGTTTTTTTATCAATAACGGGACGACCTTTTTTATCAAAAATTCCTTGAATAGTATGAAGTTCGTCTGCAACACCGTTATACTGATTTACATTTTCCGCCAGCAGTTGATGAAAATCAGTATCGCTACTCACAATTGTATGATGATCATTTGGATGATTTCGTATAAACCCAGCAATAAGATCATCTGCCTCTAGTTGCTCATGTCGCAATACTGTACAGTTAGTTTTTTCTGACAAAAATGTTTTCAAATCGTCAAAAGCTTCCCAAAACAGTCGATCTTCTTCGGCTTCCCGTTCCGTTAGTGCAGCTCTGGCTGCTGCACGATTAGCTTTATATGGTGGATAAAAATCCTTTCGCCACGATCTGCCTTCTAAACAGAAAACAACATGATCTGCCCGTTGATCCCGCCAAGCCTTATTAACGCTGGCAAGAGTAACATGGATCGCAAAACCTAATTTATCCCACGTATCACTTTGACGGTGAGCACTGTGTCTTGCACGAAAGAATGTGTTTGCGGTATCGACAATAAGGTATCTCATAGTACAGTAATAGTAGCATATTTGCTATTTTATTGTCAAGACATGTTTTATTTTAGGCAGTAAAAAGTCTGCCCAAGCTTTATGCGCATCTGTTTTATAATGATGCCATTTTGGATCAAACAGTTCAAAATTATGGTTTTTACACCAAAAATAATAGGTACTATCTTTATTATATGGATCCACATAGTATGGACCGAAGTCAAATCGTTTACCATATTTGTTTTCATCATAGGTTAATCTATGTTTAAAATAACTATAACAGTTAAAAAATAAATGTGGTATATTTCTTTGACCTAGTTCAACATGCAAATCCCAAATTCTATTATAGTTTAAATTTTCTTTTTGGCGTTGGCATTCTGGTTCTAGACTATCCACAACCCATTGTTTATATTGTAGTTGTAAAGCTTTTGGTAAAACGTCATGTCCTGAACTTGTAACAAAATAAGTTTCGCCATCCAATGACCATTCTTCTCTTTCCCAAGTACTCCATCCTATAACCACAATATCTGCTGAATTATTTTCTAAGTATTGATAGGTTCTTCGTATTATACTACCATTGTCACATGCTGATACAGCATCACAAATAAAGTCTGCGTTAAGATAATCTGCCAAATAACGACCATAACTGAAGTTTGGACCACCTGCATCTTGTCCTAAACTATGGCTGTCACCGTTTACATATAATTTCATTCTTGATAAGCAGGATTTGGAAATTCTAACTCAAAAATGTGATATGTATTTGAGTCTGTGTCTTTTAGCGCCTCCATAGTTCGATTAAATTCTGCTTCTTCTAATGTTCTATAAAATCCCGATCCAACAAAAGCACCAGTAGAAGTTCCTACTGGTGAGAATGATAATGATGGCTTTATAGTCATTTTAACCAGCTGATAAAATTTAAACAATTTAGGTGGTTTTATAGATTCCATTAGCTTACCTCAGTTCGACCGTCTCCTATGTCTTTACGTTGTATACCTGACACAGGTCTGGGATTATTTGCTTCATACTGCTCAAATGTTTCTAACACTACATTTCTGCAAACATCCTGAAACCATTGATCCACAATCTGTGCGTCATCTTTGCCTTTATAGCCCGCACGAACTAATTTTGCAACAAAAAACTCATTCCAATCTAATTCGAAAGCACCTTGTCCTATATTATTTGGATCTAATTCGACATTCAGAATGCTGACCCATGGTTCTCCTTTTTCTGTTGCAAGAGTTTTAGGATCCTTGCTTTTTGTTCTAGTCTTAGTTGCCGGTTTTTTAGCTACTGGTTTTCTGGTTGCCATTTTTTTCCTTTTATTTTCCCCATCCATTGCCCCATAGATCAACATGCAGTCTGGGACTGTAACAATAACCCTTGCTTAAAGCCCAATCTGCAACTCGAACACGATTGCGTTCATATGGAGTTACTACACCACCTTGTGGCATTACATAGACTGATCCAGTAAAACCACCTTTACGAAATTCTTCGACTGCACGATCAACTTCTGCAAAATGTGCTTCTGTTTCCACTACAAATTTTAAATAGGTAGTTCCTATATCTTCATATGATGAAACAATATCTGGATTAATAGCATGTTCCCATGCCTCTCCACTTGCACTTAGCTTTGGACTTACACTAAAAGTAATATCGCCTTTTGGTCTACTAAACAACCAATCATCTAGGAAATCTGCAAAGTCAGGCTGAATAATTTGAGTTCCATTAGTTTCAAATGTGATGTTTTTAAGATCATCCATCTGTTCGTTGGCTAATAGTTCTTTATAACTTCTTTGCCAGCCCAGTAATGGTTCTCCACCGGTGATTACCAAATGTACATCATTACCGTTCGCTTGTAACCATTTTTTATTAGGAGTAAGACCCACCAGTCTGTTAACAATCTCATCTATGCTCAGTGTCGGGCTTAGATTTTTGAATGCTGGGTGCCAACTTGCATAACTATCACAACCTGTGTTAACCAGCGGTAAACTGTTAAAATCTTTATATAAATTTATTGATTTTGCTACTTCATCTGCTTCTTTACTTTTTTGATCAGCGGGCATACCAAATCCCGAACATGTAAAATTACATCCAAAAGTCCGTAAAAAAACACTGGGAACACCGATAAATCGCCCTTCGCCTTGTGCGCTATAAAAAATTTCGCTAATTTTAATTTTTGACATAGTAGTTATTTTACAAAAATATCATTGATTTGTCTATTCACTCTGATAAATGTTGTGCATTTAGGTAATTGTTTAAGTGTCTCTGCACCAACATATGTACAGGTACTACGAATTCCACCCAGTAAATCTAATACTGTATCTTTTACGGCACCTTTGTGGGGTATACTAACAGTTCTGCCTTCGCTACTACGATATTCAGCTATACCACCATGATGTCGTTCCATAGCAGTATCGCTACTCATACCATAGAATATTACTTTGCCATCTTTAACTTCCCCGCCACCTTCATCATGTCCTGCAAACATGCCTCCCAGCATTACAAAGTCTGCACCTGCACCAAATGCTTTTGCAACATCTCCAGGACAAGTACACCCACCATCAGCAATGATATGACCACCTAGACCGTGAGCAGCATCTGCGCACTCAATGATTGCCGAAAGTTGCGGATATCCAACACCAGTTTGAATGCGAGTAGTACAAACACTACCAGGACCAATACCGACTTTGATAATATCTGCCCCACGTAGTATTAATTCCTGTGTCATATCTGCTGTAACTACATTACCTGCAATAATAGTGCAATGCGGAAATGTTATTCTCACTTTTGAAACAAAATCACCAAAGTGTTCACTGTAGCCGTTTGCTACATCAATACAAATAAAATGAACTTCTGGATAAGCATTTATAATTCTACGTAGTCTTAAAAAATCTGAATCACTTGTGCCTGTGCTAACTGCAAAGTAATTGCCGCCTATGCTAGTTGCAAGATCACAGATATCATCTTCTATATAACTTTTAATTAAACATGTAAATAGTCGGTGATCATACAAAGCTTTTGCCATATCAATAGTGCCTACGCCATCCATGTTTGCAGCCATGATAGGTACACCTGTCCATTCGAACCGACTATGTTTAAATTTGTATGTTCTAGCCAGATCTACGTTCTTACGACTAGAAAGTGTACTACGTTTAGGTCTTATCAATACGTCTTTAAAATCTAGTTTGATATCTTCTTCAATTCTCATTTTCTTGCTCGAAAATAGTTGACCACTGTTTTAATTTATTAAATTTATTTTCTTGCGCTACAATTACTGCTGTTTGATCTACAATTTTATGATTTATACAGAGATTAATCATAGCAAGTACATCGCCTATTTCTTCTGTTAGTTTTATTCTATTAGGCTTGTCTGCTTTTAGATGTTGTTGATCTATGCCGAATCTGCGGCATTTTGATACCATTTGGATTAGTTCTGCACATTCTTCTTGCAGAATATTTAAAATTTCTTCATGTTTTGAATTCATAATTACCAATGCCTAATAACACCTGCTATTATAAAACAGTTTGTTATTATGTATGATACTACAATTAGTGTGCGAATGCAAGCAATACGATCTGCTTCTGAATCAGTATTGCCTGCCTTTTCGCCTAATGCTTTGGCCCAAATGCGCCAAAGTTTAGTTGTTGCTTTTGATAATATTGTTATCGCTTTGATCTGCAATTTTCTTTTGCAACCAATTAAGTAGAACACCATAAGCTGGTAGAATTACAAGCAGACTTACAAGAATTTTGCTGATACTGTTATTAGTAGCAACAATATGCCAGTTAGCAGCCATGAATTCATTTGCACCTTTATAGAATGCAGTAAAGAAGAATGCATATGTGTCAATAAATGTACTTACGATAGCACTTAACGTAGGTGCAATCCACCAAGTTGAATATTTTTCACGCAAATATTGAAATACATAAACATCTAATAGGTTACTGACAAAGTAAGCAACACCTGACCCAAGACCAATTCGGATTGCCACTGAGTCCGGAGCGCCACCTAGTTTCACTACAAGCATACTGACTAAAATAGCTGGAATGAATGCTAAAGCAATAACTGCGCGGCCAGTTTGCTTGCCCATTAAGCGAACAGTTAAATCAGTTAATACAACTACCAATGGAAATGTAAATGCTGCTAAAGCCAACGGATGTCCAAAAATGTTAATTTTGAACTGCACAATATAATTACTGACCGCAATAATTATGATATGCAATGCCATTAGTCTATAGGCCAACGACCTATCCACACCGCCTAAGATTTTGTCTAACATATTTTCTCCCTTTATTCGACAAATTCTCTATCTTCTCTATGGCCAACACGCATGGCCATATTACTGTCTGTTTCCCGCACTTCGACCTTGCAGCACCAAATTCGTTCCGCTTCAGTCTTTCCGTACATGGGTAAGAAGATAGTATTTACGTACTCATAAAGAAAATCTGATAGACCTTCGCATCCGGTTTTCTCTACGACAGTAATTTTTGCTAGACCTAATTCGCCTAATCGAATCAGTTCTTGTTTTTTTGGATCATCTTCTGCAACTAATAAAGTATGATCAAACCATTCTTCTAGTTTTTCTTTTAATGGTTTAAGACCACCGAAATCCATACACCAATTACGTGCATCTAATGTGTCGCATTCGAATTCAAAATGAAATGAAAGTGCATAACCATGAATTAGATTACAATGACTGTCAGCACGCCATTGTCTGTATGCCACTGGTCCAATTTGTTTATATGTTTTAGTTGAAATATATTTTGCCACCTCTTGCCTCTTAGAGTAAGTTTGATGACCTGCAGAATATTTTGAGTGGGATGAAAGTCTGAGTCCACTGTAAACAATTATTTATCGCCACCATGATTCGTATGGAAATACTACCCAGTCGTCTGCTTGTTTGTCAATTTCTTTTCCGACAAAATCCATTTTTACTCGACATTTGCTACTGAGATTGTCCACTAGCACTGCAAATTTAACATTAACGTTCCAAACATTATTCCATTCCGGATCATTGGGCAAGCAGCCTGATTGCCAATCATTCATAATCCAGTTAAATGTCTCTCCCGAGTCGTTAATATCATCGACAATAAGAATATTTTTATAATTGTCATTTAGTTCTAATAGATCAGATGCGGCTTCAAGCACAGATCCAACATCACTGGGATCGTCCACAGTGCGTTCTTGTTTTGGATAACCAAATGCATCTTCAGCCATCCATAAATTACTTTCAGGACCCAATGCGTTGTCTCTTAAACTAACATTCAATGTATGCATCGGTACTTGCAAATAGTGACTCAACATCACAGCAGGAATCAATCCTCCTCTGGTTATTCCTACAATATAGTCAGGTTTGTATCTACTAGAATTAATTTGTCTAATAATTTCGTGAACAAGTCCTTTGACATCTGAATCCGATAAATTGATATAATTCATGCTGTTTCCATGTGTGTGTTTAAATTTGTTTGTTCCACGTAGTCCAAAAATTTTATAATGAACATACTAGCAACACTGGCATCATCGCCATGAAAGTGTAGTCTAACACCATTAGTACCATCTTGTCTACGGTGGCAGGGCTTACTTTTACCATATTGAACATATTTCACAACCGATTCTTTTCTAGCAGTCCAATATGTTTTTTCGGTAATTATTCCTCCGATCATTTCATACCATGCAATCATTTCATCTGTTAAATTAGAAATATCCACAGTTATAGCAAAGTTAACTGAACAACCTGGTGGTAATGGAATCATCGTTGTCTTTCAACCAAATATTGTTGCCATTGTATCCAACGATTGTTTTTGAGAAATCCCCAATCACGTTGATGTGAACCTGGCATAAACAAGGTCCAACAGGTTACATTTTCTGCAAGTTCAACACGATGATATGAAGTAGCACTGCTAATACGAAAATGACCAGGCCCACGCCAATGCCGTGTTTCACTGGTCTTGATACCTTGCTCATTAAAATTTGGAATCCATTCATAGTAACCGCCTTTTAAAATTAAAGTTGCGTAAGGCCAAGGATGATCGTGAACGTCATCCGGATCTGATTTAAGGAATTTATGTAAAAAAATGTTAAATGGAAAATGCTTGCGATCTTTTAGAAAAAGGTAGTACCTTTCTAGATAGGGTTCATCATTGACTCTATCCATGACAATACGTTTCCTGCCTAATCGTTCTAAAAGTTTTAGAAACATTTTATTACCTGTACATTTCCATTGCTACAATTTCTGCAACACGTTTTGAGACATCTGCCGATTCGTCAATTACATAGACAATTTTGTCTGAATGATCTTTACGTTGATCATATCTCATTACAGTTACAACAGAGCCACCTCTTGCAGGTGTTATATGAAATCTTACTGTATTAGAAGTGTCAACTTCAATTTCTCCTACAGGTGTTGGAATTGGTTGGCTTCCCGATGAAGTTGAATTATATCCATTCTGTACTCTTTTCATTAACCATCGATCAAACCAACTCATTTTTGCTGCCTTTTTTTCTGCTAGTCTTTGCTCTAGACTTTTTATCGTTTTCGCTGACGCTAGTCTGGCTTGACTGGCCGAGGTCGAAATTCCTTGTTGCATCATTAATATCCTTGTTTAATTGTTCCCAATCCCACGTGATGTCAACTTGACCGTTTTGATGTTCTGTGATTGTAGTATGACTTCCCTTAGTAATTTTAGGCCAATTTTGGGTATGGGTGAGATTGTCTTCAGTAACTATTTTTGATACTTCATTAATTACGTCTTTATCTGTTTTCTTTTTTCGTGCCATTATATTCTCCTTAACGTGGCGCCCAATCTTGCTGCAATTTAATATTGTCGAAGAATTCTTTCTTCGTGCCAGCATCATTTTTAAATGCACCTTTTAGCACAGTGGTTTGAGTAAGACTGCTATGTGCCATAATACCTCTATTTTCGCAACATCCATGCGTGGCCTGTATGTATACACCTAGATCTCTTGCCCCAGTTGCTTGTTCAATTTCTCTTGCAATGTCATTGGCTAATTCTTCTTGTAATGTACCGCGACGAGCACACCATTGTGCTATTCTAGTATACTTAGAAAGTCCAATTAGTTTTTGAGCAGCAATAATGCCAATGTAAGCAACCCCATTAACGGGTTGGTGATGATGACTGCAAACACTACGCAACTCACTGCGAACTACCAGCATACCTTCATAACGATCCTCTGAATCATTCGGAAAAGCAGTGCAATCAGGTGCAGTTTCATACCGCCCGGCCATAATTTCATTAAAATACATTTTTGCTAGTCTACGTGCAGTTCCTTTACTGTTAGGATCTGTTTCCCTGTCGATTAGTAGTCGATCTAGCACTAGTTCAAAAGCTTCTGTTGCTTCGTTAATAAGATATTCTTTGTCTGACTCATGTAAGTAATCACTAATATTATCTCCAGCCCAAAAACGTTTATTGTCACGTTTCATGCGAGCCCGAATCGCATCTGACAAATATGTTTCATGATATCCGCCATCACCTGCCATTGCGTCTAGTGCTGTATTTTTGTTTGTCATATTAATTTATAATTGAAATTTGTCTAAGATCTGGATATTGTACTTTTTTAGGTTGGGGATTGTCAAGTTTAACTTGTTCCAATAACTCTGATCCTCTTATAGCTTCCTCAATAGTTGGTCGATAATGGTATCCTATTCTAAATTCTTTTTGTTCCCACCAAGGCATAGTATTTAGGTCACGACCATCATAACGCATCATAATTAATGATTTGTAAGCAGATTCATCATCTAATAGAATAGCACCACCACGGCCTATACTCAAAGGCTTGTCCCAACCAAAACTAAGGCACTGCATCATTCCTGGACGATACATATTCTTTTCTAATCTACGTGCACTGTCCCAAATATTTGTTTTATGGAATTGATATTCACCTGTCCAATATTCTGGCAGCAACTTATAGGTAATACTAAGTTTATGCATAGTCATAGGAATACTGAGATATGTAAATGCAGTAAATTCACAGTATCTTGTTGAGTTAACAATATGACACAGTTCTATGGCATGGGTACAACAATCAGTCATTACAGCATAACGTGCACCCGTATATTCTGCTAGTGCTGATTCGAAATCTGCAATTTTATCGAATGTTTTCAAGTAAGTTATCTGCGGAAAAATAGTTTTTTGTAAGATTCGTTGCGAGATCTGCTATCAATGACTGATATAAGTCATATTTTTGCATCATGACCTTAATATGATTTACCATTTTATCTTTATGATGCAAATAACTAGCATAGCTTTCTGTCCAATGGCTTGGATATAAGAATGCCAAATCATACATTTCTCGATAACTTAGTCTGTCGGGGACAATGGGCATTGCACCTAACAGTGCACCTTCATATGCTCCTATGCC
>SXGQ01594074.1_pt1 | contig 10797 bp, 2 predicted proteins | sample 3178371 | NCBI WGS metagenome assembly SXGQ01 (sample SAMN11356859, study PRJNA531348) | freshwater metagenome | isolation source: freshwater sample F1-20 | place: China: Fuxian Lake, Yuxi | collected 2017-12-25 | reverse complement strand
GTCGATGGAACCGGCAACACCACGTCGACCTGGTCGCAATAGAACGCGAGACTCACCACCCAGCGGTCGGAACGAGTCAGGAGCGCGCGGAGCAGGCGTTCCAGGCGGTCGTCCCCGCCGGGTACGAAGCCCCCGTACAAGCTTCCGCACTGAATGCTCACCAAACGCCAGTCCCGGCCCACGTATCCCGGCGGAAGCAGTCGCGTGAAGGGATAGGGCTCCACGGGAAACGAATCCAACTCGATGTCGGGAGACATGCGGTAGGGGCGCGGATGTGCAGCCTCCCCCGCTCCGCGTCGTGAAATGCTGGGTTGCGGATTCCCGGGTGCCTCACCAGGCGGACCGATCTTTTCATGAACCGGGCTGGTCAGGCTTCCAAGTGCCGCGGCGCTCGGCGGCAACAACGGCGCGATCCACCTCCGGCTGACCATTCCACATGAACGGGTGGTGGTGTGGATTCGGATGGGGGTATTCGCCGCCGTGATCGGTCCAGTCCTTTCGCGACGTGGGCACTTCGTACCCCATTTGCCGGGGGCCAGGAATTGCCAGTGAACTCAGTTGACTGCAGGTATCGCTCCCCATGCGAGCCGTCGCGGCCACCGAGCGTCGTATGCGGGTATCCATTCGCGCGGGATCGGGTCGTACTCGATCCGGAACTTACGTCAAGAGGCCGGCTGACCACGCTGCGGGCCGCGGAGACGGTATATCTCCGCGAGAAGCCAAGAGATATCGCTCCGAGTATGTACGATGAACTCGGCATCACCCATCGTTGCACCCCAGGGCCGCATATCTCTCCACCGATTCCCCTCGGGGAGAGCGGTACGGATCAGGAAGGGGAATTCGTCATTGCCCTCTACTTCGTGCAACTCCCACGGACCGGGAAGCGCCTCACAGCATCGCACTTCGACGTCCGAGAGGTAAAAATCTGTCAGGGTCTCGGCCTCACTCGTCGATGCACCATGCTGCAAACGTCGGATTTCCTCGACGAGCCGCACAATGTCTCCCCAGGCGTGAGCGATGAAGTCCTGGGTCGCTGGCCTCGTACCCAGTTCGATGGGTGGCTCACTCCCCGTTTCAAGCACGCTGCTTCCCCCGTCAAACTCCCGTCCCTCAACCCACGATTTCCAGGGACCGGGTGAAGCCGCACGGTGACGCCGCTCGATCGCCTCGAGCGTCTGCTCATGGTTGTTCATGGCCTGTTTGGGTTCCGAATCGTCGGCGTGAAGAGAGAATTCAACTGATCTCCTGTCAGCCCACAGACATCGCAGTGATACGGATTCTTACCCGAGGGTGTTTGGATGATCGTACCTCCCATAGCACGGATCTCCCCCACGGTGGTAACCCCGACTTGCCCGTTCGGGTATCCGGCGGACAGTTCCTTTACTGACTTACCCGGAGCGCTGCTCACGGACACGTTGTCCAATGTGCCGTCCGGACGCCGTACAACGCCGCTTCCCTTCTCGAATTGTTCGGCTGTGCAGGTCCCACCTCGGCACACGAGGGCATCGTCGGTCAACTCGTCCAGTTGACGAAGGAAATCGTCACCCTTGCCACCCGTTCCACCCGGTCCGGCAAGTCCCATGAAAAAGAACCCACCCGACCACAGCTTGTCCACCGTCGTCGCACACGCGTCCGCCAGAGTCTCCAGGAACGAAATGAAGTCGGCGACCGACATCCCGATCTCGGCGATCCCCCACGCCGCCATCAAGATGGGAATGAACGCGATCTGCCCGTTGGGATCGACGAGGTTGGTGGGGTTGTTGCTCGCGTACTCGTAGAGGTTCGCCGTGCCCCCGCCAAAGCCGCTCGGGTCCTTCGCCGTCCAGCGGCCTGCCTGCGGGTCGTAGTCGCGCGCGCCGAAGCGGACGAAGCCGGTGTGCGCATCCACCAGCCCGCCCGCGTACCCGAACGGCTGGAAGCCCGGGTTGCTGTCCCGCAGCACGCGGCCAAAGGCGTCGTAGTCGATCTCCTGCACCACCTCGCCCGTGGCCGTGTCCACCACCCGGCGCACGCTGCCCAGGTGGTCGATCACCAGGCGGAAGGTGCGGTCCCCGCGCACCATGTAGTCCGGCACGTGGCCCGCCACCCCGTGAACGAAGCGCGTCACCACGTCGCCGGCGCTGTCCACCTCCGCCACCGGCGACTGCGTCCGCCCGTACAGGTAGCGGCCCGTCCGCACCCCGTTCACCACCTGCCCCGTGCGCCGGCCGGCGGCGTCCGCCAGGTACTCGATGCGGGTGCCGTCCGGCAGCCGCACCTCGCGCAGGATGCCGCGCGCGTCGTACCCGTAGTGCGTGGTGTCGCTCCCCACGACGCGGAACCGCAGCAGCCCCACCTCCGTGTATCCGTACTGGGCGCCCCCCAGCGAGAGCATGCGGTCCTGCCCATCGTACGCCGCCGTGGCCACGCCGCCGGCAGAGACCGCGGTGAGCCGGTTGCCGTTGGCGTCGTACTCGTACGCGGCGAACGGCTGTCCGTCGCGCTGCACCGTCGTCAGCCGCCCCGCCGAATCGTAGTCGTACGTCCAGGTGACCGTCGACGCGCCGGAGGTCTCCGTGATCCGGTCGATCCGCCCCCCGGCATCGCGCCGATAGACGGTGCGGAAGAGCGTGTCGCCGTCCTGCACCGCCCACAGCCCGGCCAGCTCGCCCATCTCGTCGTACGCGTAGCCGGTGCTCACGCCGCCCAGCACCGTCTCCGTCATCCGCCCGCTGTCCGTATCGCGGGTCACGGCAAGGTCGCCGGCCTGCGTGAGCAGCCCGTCGTCGTCGTAGCCGTACCAGACCTCGGAGCCAAAGTTGACCCACTGGTAGGCCACGCGCAGGTCGCTGTCGTATCCCTGCTCCACGTAGCCGTTCACGGAGCCGGACGACTGCACCGACGTCGGCAGCGCCCCGTCGAACCCGAACGCGAGCGTGTCCCCGTCCGCGACGAACGACTCCAGCATCCCGGTGCCCGAGTAGCCGTAGCGGAGCACGGCGTCCGGCAGCGTCACCTGCTCCAGCCGGCCGCCCTCATCGTAGCCGAAGCGGGTCTCCTCGCCGTCGGGGGTGAAGATGGAGGTGGCCCGGCCGCTCAGGTCCAAGACCGTGCGGGTGTCGCCGCCTCCGCCCGCGACCGTGGGCGCCGTGTAGCCGCGCACGCGGTTGGCCGAGTCGTACGCGAAGACGTGCGCCGCGCGCCCCGCCGGCGTGACCGACGTGGGATTGCCGTTGCGGTCGTACGTGTAGCCGATCTCACGCCCGCCCGGCAGGATGCTGCGCAGCACCCGTCCCACGGAATCGTGCTCGAAGCGGGTCACCCGCGCCAGCGGATCCATCACGGTGGCGAGGTAGCCGCGCGCGGTGTAGCCGTAGCGCCAGGTGCGCGGCCCGTGCGTGATGGTCTCCAGCCGTCCGTCGCCGTCGTAGGCATACCGCACCGGCAGCACGCCGGGTGCGCGGCGCTCGATCACGCGGCCCACGGAGTCCAGCAGCACCTCCGTCGTCCGCCCGGTGGGCGAGACGGTGGTGTACGTCCGCGCGGCCGCGTCGTAGACGGTGCGGTGCATGCGCCCGTTCACCACGGCCGAGTCCGTCACCGAGACGATGGACAGCGGGTTCGCGGGATCGGCGAGCTCCACCCGGCGGCCCGCTTCCACCTCCATCCCCACCCCGCCCGGCGTCTCGATGGTCTGCCGGGCCAGCATGGGCACCTGCGTGCCGAAGCGCGGGTCCGCGCCGTCCGTGCGGCTTACCTGCATCCCGTTGGCGTGCCGGACCACGCGCACTCCGTCGTTGCGCTCTTCCGACTGCGTCGTGCGCCCGGCGGCATCCGTCACCTCCCGCGATTTGCCGCCCTGCGCCACGCCCGTGGACGCGGTGAAGTAGCTCCGCGACCGCCCCGTGGCGTCGGTGATCTCCACGCCTCGCCCGCGCTGGCACCAGGCCACGCCCCCCGCGGTGGTGCAGTTGCGGATGCGCGTCTCCGTGATGGCCTGGAAGCCGCCGGCGGGGTCCTCGTCCCGCACCAGCAGGCCCTTGTCCCAGGTACAGCGCGAGACGCCGCCGCGCGGGTCCGTCATGGACGTCAGCAGCCCGTCCGGGGTGTAGGTGAACGCCGTGGCCTCGTCCGCCGCGTTCGTGACGCGCGACAGCCATCCCGCCCCGTCCACCTCCAGGGCCGTCCGCTGGCCGTACGGCCCCACGATGCTGGTCGGCCGCCCGTCCGCCGCGTGCTCGATGCGCGTCACCAGTCCGTCGCCGTCCGTCACGCTGGCCAGCTGGCCGCGCGCGCCGGACGAGAACGTGTAGCGCAGCGCGCCGGTGCGCGCGTCGCGGGTGCGCAGGTGCCGGCCGCGGCCGTCGAACGCGTACAGCTCGCCGCCGTCCTCCGACACCACCGTGCGCTCCCCCTCCTGGTAGCCGGGCAGCGGGGGCCCCACGCGCATCACCACGTGGGTGAACTGGTTCGCCACGTACAGCGAGCCGTCGGGGTGCACCGCCAGCGCGCAGGCGCAGTACAGCTCCACCTTGCCCGCCACCCGCTCCCCGCCCGCGGACGGCGTGGAGGAAGATGCGAGGGTGCGGGCCGCGGGCGGCGCCGCCTGCCGGGCACCCGCATCCGCCGTGCGCGCCTGCGGATCCAGCGCGCCGCCAGGCAGGCGCGTGATCACGTAGTCCGCCTCGTTCCCCACCACGCTGGTGATGGTGCCGTCGGGGTGGATGCGGCGGATGCGGCTGCCCAGCAGCCCGGTGTCGTCCAGGTAGACGCTGCCGTCGGGCCCCAGGGCCATCCTCGACGCGCACAGCCCCGTCTCCAGCGCCGAGCCGCCGTCGTGGCCGATGATGCAGGCGCCGTCCGGATCTCCCGCCACCCGCACCAGGCCTCCCGCGCCGTCCATCCGCAGCAGGCGCTCGCGCTCCAGCACGTACAGCATTCCCTCGGAGTTCACGCGCACGCCCGCCACCTCGCGCAGGCACGACTGCGCGGCGGGAATCCCGCTCTGGTAGCAGGGCTCCCCCGTCCACGAGTACCGCTCGGGCGCGGAGCCGCCGCCCGCCACGGTGGCGATGGTGCCGTCGGGGCCCACGCGCCGCACGCGGTCCGAGAAGATCGTCGGCTGGGCGTTGGTCTCGGCGATGTACACGGTGCCGTCGGGCGCCGCGGCCACGCCCACGGGAATGCGCAGGCGCGCATCCGCCGCCGGCCCGCCGTCCCCGTCCCCCTCCTCCGGCTCGCCGCCGCCCGCAAAGGCGCGGATCACACCGTCCGCGCCGATCACCCGCACCCGCCGCTGGCCCACGTCCGCCACGTACAGCGAGCCGTCCGCCGCCAGCGACAGGTCGCGGACCTCCGCGAAGCCGGCGTCCGCCGCCGGCCCGCCGTCCCCGCACGGGCCGGCGGAGCAGCCCTGGGCGCCGCCCGCGATCCGCGCCACCACGCCGTCCGGGAGCACCCGGCCAATCCAGGTTTCGCCCGCCAGGTACAGGGTGCCGTCCGCCGCGAACGCCGTCGCCGTCGGCCGCGCGAGGGCGGCCTCCGTGGCGGGGCCGCCAAAGCCGGCGAGGTCCTCTTCCCCGTTGCCGGCCACCACCCGCAGGGCGCGCAGCTGCGTGCCGGCGGCGGTGTGGTGCCGGCCGCTGCCCAGGTGCAGGGTGCGAGAGGCCGCGTCGTATACGTGGTGCGCGTCCAGCGTCCAGCCGCCCAGCCCCTGCCCGCGGGTGTCCCAGGTGCCCAGCCTGGTTTCTCCCGCCGCCACGGACCACCAGCGCCAGGCGGTGCGGATGCCGCGTGCGCCGGAGTAGGTGCCGCGCACGTTGGCGTCCGCGGGGATGATGCACTCGTCCCAGCCGGGGCGCGTGGACTCGGTGCAGGTCAGGCCGAAGCTGCGGGCCTCTTCGCGGTACTGGTGGCCCTGGGGAAAGAGGAAGCGCGCCAGCGAGGCGTAGCCGATCCGCACGCTCACCTGCTGTCCGCCCGGCAGCGTCCGCCCGTAGGCGTCCTTGCCGTCCCACTCGAACACGTAGCTCAGGTTGGGCGCGGGCACAAAGCTCTGCTGAAAGCGGCGCCCCGCCACGAACACTTCCAGCTGCACCTCTACCAGGTCCGCGGGCACGGAGTCCTGCAGCAGGGGGATGTCCAGCCGGAAGTCGCTCGTGCGCCCCGGCACGCGCCGGCTGCGGTAGTTCAGGGTGAACGGCGTCCCGGCGACGCCGATGCGCTCGCCCAGCGTGCGGGTCTGGCACTCGATGATGGAGCCCGGCACCTCGCACACGCGGTTGTCGTCCTCCGGCCCCTCCGGACCGGGGCCCGGGCCGTCCGGCGGCGGATTGGGATCGGAGGGGAAGTTCAGGTCCACGGAGCTGAAGTGCCGCGTCTGCGCGCGCCACACGGACTGCCCGGCCTGGTGCGTCGCCGCCAGCGCCTGCCGCTCCGCCGCGGTGATCCCCATCCCGTCCAGGGCCTGCGGGGTCTCGGCCACGCCGTCGCCGTCGGCGTCCAGCTGCGCCTCGCCGCCGGCCACGCCCACGATGCCGAGCACCCGCCCGTCCTCCTCGGGCACCCACACGGCGCGGTCGCGGTCGTACCAGGCCACGGGGACGGGCGTCCCTACGGGAAAGCCCAGGAAGTTGTCCACGTACAGGCCCACGGGCCGGTCAAAGCGCACGTGCTCCGCGCCGGCGGCCACCGCCTCGTCCGCGGAAAGCTCCACGGCGTAGGTGTAGGCCACGGTAGAGGGGAGCGGGCCGGGCATGGCGCGCGGACCGCCCTCGCCCACCGTGTACTCCGTGGCGCGGATGGTCAGCGACGACGCCGGGGTGCGGGTGCCGTCCGGGTGCTCCAGCTCCGCCGTGGTGCCGGGCTCAAAGACGACGGTCGCGCGACGGGGGCCGTCCTCGTCCGCCACCACGCTGCCGCGGGCCACCTGCGGCTCCGCGCCGCCAAAGGTCACCACCGTGGCGCCCGAGTCCAGCCCCACCAGGGCGGCATCCTCTACCCACACGTAGTCCTGCCAAGGGGTGGATACCGGGCGCTGCACGGGAAGGTAGCCGCCCTTGCGGTACTCCACCGTCAGCCGGCCGCCCCCGTTGACGGCCAGGTCGAACATGCCGTCCGCGCGAGACAGCGTTTCGCCAAACTCGGGGTGGTCGCGCACGGTGACGGTGACGCCCGGCAGGGGCGCGCCCTCGCGGGTGAGCACGCGCCCCCGCAGCACGGCCAGACGCGCCGGCTGCAGGGTCCCCGGCGCCACGCCCGTCTGGATGGGGTTCGGTCCGCTGTAGAGAAACTCCGTCGCCTCCGGCAGGGCCACGGGAACGCTGCGGTCCAGGGGCGGCGCCACGCGCGACGGATCCGGCGGCAGCCCGTCGTCGCCGCCCGGCTCCGCGCGGGTGACGGTGCGCGTGGCGGCGGCCGCGTTGCCCAGCGCGTCCGTCGCCTGGACGGTGATGACGTTGACGCCGACGGAAAGCGGGAGATCCAGGCGGAACGAGCCGTCCGCGCCGAGCGTCACCGGGGTGCCGTTGACGGTGACGGCCACGGGCGTGGCGTCCTCTACCCGGCCCGCGACCTCCACGCGGTCCGCCTCCGTCACGGTCCCGTCGGTCGGGGCGGAGACCGTGATGACGGGCGCGCGGCTGTCCCGGACGATGCGGAGGATGGACGCCGTCTCGTTCCCCGCCGCGTCCCGCAGCTCGATGGCGACCGGGTTCTCGCCCTCGGCCAGGACGACGGGCGCGGCGAACCCGCCGGCGGCGTCCAGCGCCACCGGCTGGCCGTTGACGCGTACGGCCACGGTGGACGCGTCCGTCACGCGGCCCGTGACGACGGCGGCCTCGTCGCGGACCAAGGCGCCGTCGGCAGGGGTGATCTCCAGCAGCGCCGGCGGCTGCGTGTCCAGGAGGGCGGACGTGGACGCCTCCGTCACGTTCCCCGCCGCGTCCGTGGCGCGGACGGCGATGGCGTTGGCACCTTCCGCCAGCGTCAGCGTGGCGGTGAACGCCTCGCCCGTGACCGCAGCGGCGGCGCCGTTGACCGTCACCTGCACGGCGGTCGCGTCGCGGACGGTGCCCGTGACGGTGGCGGACGGGTCGCGCGTCACCGCGCCGGGCGCGGGCGCGGCGATCTCCAGCACCGGCGCCTCGCCGTCGCGGACCACGCTGCGGTGCAGGACGGCGCGGTTCCCGGCGGCATCCACCGCGGCCACCTCCAGCCGGTTCTCTCCCTGCGCCGCGAGCGGGGCGTCCGCGGCAAAGGCGCCGTCCGCGCCGACCGCGACCGGCGTCCCGTCGATGGTCAGCGTCAGCGCCGTGCTGTCCGCGACGGTGCCTTGCACACGGACGGACGCCTCGCGCGTGACCGTGCCCTCCGCGGGGGAAAGGACGTCGAGCGCGGGGACGTCGCTGTCGCGGACGACGGCGCGGCGGAGGGACGACGTGTTGCCGGCGGCGTCCGTGGCGATCACCTCCACCTCCATCCGTCCCTGCGCGGACAGCGGCAGCTCCGCGCGAAAGGCGCCGTCCGCATCCACGGACGTGGCGGCCCCGTTCACGGTGACGGTGAGGGCCGTCCGGTCCGTCGCCCGTCCCTCCACCACCAGCACGGCGGCGGAGGTGACGGTGCCCTCGGAGGGCGTGGCGAGCGTGAGTGCCGGCGCCTCGGAGTCGCGGGTGACGCGGACGGACGCGGTCGCGCGGTTCCCCGCGGCGTCCGTCGCGGCGAGCTCCAGGACGTTCTCGCCCTCCGCCAGGGGCGCGGCCGCGGCGAACGCGCCGTCCGTGCCCACGACGACCGGCGTCCCCGCGAGCGTCAGCGTCACCGCGGACGCGTCGGCGATCCGGCCGCGCACCTCCACCTGCGCGTCGCGGGTGACGGCATTTGCCTCGGGCACATCTACCGTGACCGCCGGCACCTGCGTGTCACGGACCACGCCGCGCGTCAGCCGGGTCTCGTTCCCCGCCCCGTCCGTGGCGACGATCTCCAGCGTGGCCGGGCCCTCCTGCGCCAGGGGCACCTCCACGCGAAAGGCCCCGCCATCGCCGACGACCGCGTCCATCCCGGCCACGCGTACGCGCACCGGCGACGCGTCCTGCGCCACGCCCTCCACCACCACCGAGGTGGCGTTCGTCACCAGCCCGTCCGCCGGCGCAAGGACGGCGACCACGGGGGGCTCCGTGTCGCGGACCACCTGTCGCGTGGCAGAGGCGGCGTTCCCCGCGGCGTCCGTCGCCGTGACGGTGAGGACCCCCACGCCGGGGCCCACCGGCACGACCGCCTGGAAGCGGCCGGCGGAGTCCACCGCCAGCGGGATGCCGTTCACGTTGGCCTGCACGGCCGTGCGGTCGCGGATGGTGCCGCGCACCGTGACGACGGAGTCGCGCACGGGCTCGTTCTCCCCCGGCGCCTCCAGGGTGATGACCGGCGCCTGCGTGTCGCGGATCACCGTGCGGACGCTGTCCGTGCGGTTGCCCGCCGCGTCCGTGGCGGAAACGGTGAGCTGCTGGGTCCCCTCGCCCGAGAGCGGAACCGTGGCCCGGAAGACCGTCCCCGTCCGCGCCGCCTGGACCCCGTTGACCGTCACCGTCGTGGGCGTGGCGTCCTGCACGGCGCCGGTGACCTCCACCTCCGCCGCCCGCGTCACCATTCCCGCGGCGGGGGCGGTGAGCTGGATGGACGGCGCCGCCGTGTCCATCGCCGTGACGTGGAAGGTGATGCGCGTGCCCGGCGCGCCGCGCAGCTCCACCTCGACGGTGTTCTGCGCGCCGAGCGAGAGGGTCCGCACCAGCGCGCCCACCAGCGGGCTCAGGTCCCCCGGTCCGACCACCTGCGCCCCGTTGACGCGGATGACGCCGCTGGTCGTGCGCCGGCTGCCGTCCTCGTCGCCGTTGCGCACGTGGAGCCGATAGGGCGGCGCGGCGCCCGGGGGGAGCGCGAACCGCTCCACCACGGTCACCGGCGCGCTCGCGCGGCGCTCCACGGTGCGCGGCCCCGCCAGCACGAAGCTGGGCTCCGGCACCAGCAGCACCGTCGCCGTCACCGCCGTCCCCTGGGCGCCGTCCACCGTGACGGCCAGCACGTTCTGCGGCAGCAGGGCGACGGGGACCTCCAGCGTCCCCCCGCCCTGCCGCAGCGACTGCGCGGTCGCGACGGGAACGCCGTTGAGCAGCACCCGCGTGGCGTTGCCCAGCGCGTCTGCCTGCAGGCGCAGCAGATAGCCGCCGCGCTGCCCGGCTGTCGCTTCGAAGCGCTCCACGTGCAGCGCGGGCACCCCCCGCCCCGCCTCCAGCCGCCGCGGGCCAAACACCACGACGGTGTCCGCCAGGGTCGCCGCCCCGGTCCCGGATGCCGCGAGGTCGGGCGCGGGGATGAGGTGGCCGCCGCGCGACACCGCGCCGATGGCGGTTCCGGCGCACAGCAGGACCAGGCCGAGCGCCGAGAACAGGCGCTTGTGTACGACTCTGGCGGAGTGATTCGCTACTTGGTGTGACATGATGGGAGCGGCAATATCGCGGTAGGAGACGGCTGGACTGCCGGGCCGCCGGGCTGGGTCGGCGGAGGAGGCCCTGGGAAGGAATGTCTGTAAAACGCCTGAGAGGGCGCGGCTATGACAACGATCGCGCCCTATTCTGATGCACACAAGAGTGGCAGAACGACACACTTCCGGATGCGTCTGTCCATTGCGGCAGGGACCGCCGCAGTGGACTTCTGGCCCATCTCGTTGATTGTACGTGGTTTCGGGGCACCCAACCCGTCACGGGAGCACGCAGGATCCTTTCGCGCCCCTAGCGGCTGACCTGCTGCACGAAGCGGCGCGCG
>SXGQ01241002.1_pt1 | contig 10797 bp, 10 predicted proteins | sample 3178371 | NCBI WGS metagenome assembly SXGQ01 (sample SAMN11356859, study PRJNA531348) | freshwater metagenome | isolation source: freshwater sample F1-20 | place: China: Fuxian Lake, Yuxi | collected 2017-12-25 | reverse complement strand
ATGGTGTGGGCGGCGCGGGCAGCGGCGCAGGCGGCGGCCGCGGCGGCGGCGGCGGAGACAGCGATGGCGACGAAGGCGGCAGCGGCAAAGGCGGCAGCGGAGACAGCGACGGCGGCGGCTGGGGAGGCGGCGGCGTGGGCGAGGGAGGCGGCGAAGGCGGCGGCAGCAGATCGAATCGCGGACGCGATTCTGACCGCTTTGGAGCAGGAGTGCTTGGCAGTACGGTGAGCGTGGGGCGCGTTGCGCCCCACGCCTGCCGCGTGCCCCGAATGGACGGGAGCAAGGAGAGACGAATGAAGGATTTGAGCAAGATCAAGTTGGGCGAAGGTATGCACCACCCCAACAGCGACGAAATGTGTCTCATGGAGGCCGTGGCGTGGTGGCGGGGTGAGCCGCACACGTCCCACCCGAAGTGCGTTGACGACGTGTTGGCGTACGCCAGCAAGCCCGTCAACGACTTGAACTGGCCCGACAACGAGCGGACAACGGCGCTGATTCCGCTGGTGATTCCGCTCGCGGGCAGCAACACCACGCGCGCAATCAGCGTCAAGCGCGCGTACTACCTCACCGATTGGGTGCTGCGCGGCTGGCTGCCGCTGCTGCTGCCCAACGACAAGCAGAGCCGACCGCTTCGTAAGGCGCTGGAAAGCCTGCCCGAAGTCACGCCGGAGACGGTCAAGGCGGCCTTCGCCGCCGTCGAACACCTCAAAGACAACCGCCACGTCGCGCAGACGCGCCTCGCGCTCAAGTGCCTGCTGGAAGGCACGCAAGAGGCCAAGCCCATCATGCCGATGGTTTGGCTCGGCATCGAACGCGCCTTCCAGCACGCGATGGTGCTGCACGACGAGTTGCTCCGCGACACCGGGCGGCGCACCCGGCGCGAGACGGCGACGCGGGTTCGGTCGGAGATGGTCACGGCGTTGCGCGACGCGGCGACCTGCTTCTGAGTGGCAGTACAGCGGGGGCGCAACGCGCCCCCGCTGCGTGCCCATTGGGCTAGAAAAGGAGTTTGATGGACAACTTGGTCTTTGTGGACTTGGACGAAACCCTGATCCACACCCTCACGGAACCGTTCGCAATCGACGCGCGCATCGCGCGGTACGCGGAGCAACTGGAGACGGCCCACGCGCACGGCGACACCGACGCCATGCGTCTGGCCAACTACAAGTTGAACAACGTGGTCCGCGTCAAGGCGATTTGGGAAGCGGCGCACCCGTTCCCCGAGTACGACAGTTACGCGCGCGTGGCCGTGCGGCCCGGTGCCGTTGAAGGGCTGGAAGCGTTGTACGGGCTGGGCGACGTGATTGTATTCACGGCCGCGCGCCACGACTACGCCGAGGATGCGCTGCGACGCGCGGGTCTGCGGCACTTGGTGCAGCAGGTGTTCTCGTTGCAGGACAACCCGTGCATGAAGTGGTCGCACATGCGCCCGCGCGTGCTGCTCGACGACACCCACGCGAGCGAGAAGTTGGAGGCGCTCGGCATCCTGCCCGAGAACGCCAGCCTCGCGCTGATTCAAGTCGAGCCGTTCGCCGCGAACGGTGATCCAGTCGAGCCGTTGACCGACTACGTGCCGCAGGCGCATCGGCGGTTGCTTTCGCAGCACGTTGCGAGTATCTAAGCACCGCCCAACAACAAAAGGAGCGCAATATGTCCGACGAAAAGCCCATCGTGACCCTCGACGCCGTGCCGTTCAAGATTCGCCCGCTGGCGAACACGTACATGGCCGCCTTCAACATGCTGCTGGAGAAGGGCTTGCCGCCCATGACCGCGAGCGGTACGGCCATGATGGACGTGCTGCTGAACGTCAACACGGAACTGCTGCCGCCGGACGGCGAGGAGCCGTACACGCTGGCCGAGGTCCAGACCTTCGCGCACAACATGGCGCGCATGGCGATGGTGCTCACCGCCCAGCAGGGGCCGCCGAAGCCCCGCATCCTTCAGTAAGACCGCCCGTTTTGACGTTGACAACCGCGCGCTGACGCCCTAGCGTGCCGCATGACCCGTGCGGTACGTGGCGTCCGCGCGCGGTTTTTCATTTTTTCCGTTCTGGTACTCAAGTCCCGTAACGGAAAATCGACGTCAAGAGGGGCAGACGTGGCGCAAGACACGCCGGACATTCGTTTTTGGCTGAATCCTGAGAGCGAGTGTGCAACTACACCCGCCGAAAACTACTTCACCGAGCGCGTGCCGTTCTGGCCGCGCTTGCGTAATGCCCAGCGCGAGGACGTGCGTTTGTTCACGCGCCGACGCGGGCTGCTCGTCGCGCACCCCTGCTCGGGTGGCAAGACGCTGACGGGCATCGCGGCCGCGCACGTGAGCGGCTTTCCGGTCCTGATTTGTGCGCCCGCAATCGCGCGCGGCGTCTGGACCAGCGAACTCAAGAAGTGGGCACCGGGCGTACGCCTCATGCACTTGCGGGGGCGCGACGCGCAGGCACTCACAGGCCAAGAGGCCGACTTCTACTTCATCAACTACGAGGTGCTGGCGTTCTGGGGGCCGAAACTCACGGGCGTCGACTGGAAAACCGTGATTCTGGACGAAGCCCACGAGATTCGCGGGCGGCGGTCCAAGCGCGTGATTGACGGCTATCGCCGCGCGGTTGCGCTGTCGTGTCCGCACGTGATTGGCCTGACGGCCACGCCCATCTGGAATCGGCTCGACGGCCTGTGGACCTTGCTCGACTTCATCCATCCGGGCTGGTTCGGCACCTACGGCGCGTTCGTCAAACGCTACATGAACGCGGAGATTTCGTGGCAGCACGGCGGGCTGCTGCTCGGCAAGGCCACTAACACGGCCGAGTTGCAAGGGCGGCTCGGCTACACGATTCGGCGCTTGTCGGTCGAGGAACTGCTCCCTGAGTTGCCCGACATGGAGCGGCTGCCCGTCTTTGTCGAGAACGAGGGCGCAGCAGCGCGACTCCACCAAGCAGTCAGCAACATGGCCGCGAAGTCAGCCCACGGAGAGATGACCACGGAACAAGTGCGTCAGGTGCTCGGCAGCGCGCTTCAGCGCGAGACGAAACTGAAGTTGCCAGCGTTGCGGGAGTTCATCGAAGCGCGACCGGGGAAGAAGATTCTCGTCGCCGCGCAGTACAAAGCCTCAGTGGTGTCGATTGCCCAGAGTCTAGCGGGCTACGTCGATGAAGTCCACAGTTTTACGGGCGATCAGACGCTTGAGCAGCGCATGGCGATCTTCGCGCGCATCGCGTCGTTGCCCGCCGACAAGACGGCTGCCGTTGTCTGCACAATGGCGTCCGCGCGCCAGTCCATCGACGCGTCGTGCATGGACGGCGTGGCGATTCTGGAACTGCCGTGGACCGTCGAAGAACTCATACAGTTTGAGGGGCGCGTGCGCCGCGTGACGCGCACGGCCGACGTCGAAGCGGCGTACTTCGTGGTGGACGCCAGCATCGACCGCCACCTGCTGGAGATGCTCGCCGCCAAGTTTGACGAGCGGTCGGCGGCGCTGGGCGAAGCCCCCGACGATTTCGATTTTTCAGCGTTGCTTTCCACAGCCCTCACGGGTAGAACGTCCACAAGGGCTGAACTGCTCGCGCAGTTTGGCCTCTAGCCGTTGACCCCCGTGTGGCGCGGGGCGTGACGGTCCATGTAAAGGAGCACAGGCTATGGCCCATCCCGGCTTTGGCTTCCAGCGTCGTTCGTTCCACACGCTGAAAGCGTTGTCGTGTCCGCGCAAGGCGTACTTCGCGCAGATGCTTGAGATTCGCCGCCGCTCGCAGAACGGCCAAGAGTCCGGCGCCCTCGCGGCGGGCAAGGTCTTTCATACCCTCATGGAAGTCCACTACACGCCCGACCGCTACAAGGGCACGCCACTGCCCGGCACGGACGGCAACCCGAGCCTGACCACGGCTGACGAAGTGCGCGATTGGTACTTGTCGCGCAACTTCGACACCGAGGCCGTGTGCGAGGCGATGGACGCCTACGCGCGCTACTTGATTGACCGGGGGCGTGACCCGGAGATTGCCGACCGCATCGTCTTTCGGCCTGAGCCGAACGTCGAAGGCGACCTGCGCGACTTGTTCCCCCCGTTCACGCGCAAACTCATGTCGCAGCCGATTCCGTACGCGGCGCAGTTCGACGCCGTGATTCGCAACCCGGCCAACGGCCCCAAAGGCGTGATTTCGGTCGAGCACAAGTTGCTCTCGGGCTTCTACCCAAACACGCTCAAGAGTTACCTCGCCAGCGGTCAGTTGGTCGGTCAGTGCGCCGTCTGGAACAGCCGCGCCGATCTGGTGGAGAAGTTCGGGCCGATGGAGCAGGTCATGCTGAACCTCGCGTTCAAGCGGCCGAGCAAGACGAACCCGATCTACACGCACCGGACCGTGTTGTTCATCCCGCGCGATTGGCAACTCAACTACGTCAAAGCCGTGCGCGCTGAAACCGCACGACTTGAACAAATGCTCGCGGACGACGCACACGACCAGCGCCAGCCGACGCCGATGGGCGCAGCCCTGTGGCCGCAGAGCGGCTTGGTCCACGGCGAGTGCGTCCAAATGACGTACAACTGTGAGTTTTTGGAAGCCTGCCAAGACAACGCGGTCGAACCCGAGTTGTACCAGATCACGGAAGCAGGCAAGGCACGGGCAGCACGCGAGAAAGCCGTACAGGTGTCTCGCCACTTGGAGGTCTACGAACCATGAAAACGTCGAAGTTCTTTTGGGATGGGGAGTTGCCCGGCGCGGGCTACGCGCGCCTGATGGTCTTTGGGCAGACGGGCGCGGGCAAGTCCACGTTCGGTGCGACGATGCCCGGTCCGCGCTTCATCATCGCGGCCGATCCGAACGCGGCTGTCCCCCTGCACCGCCCCCTGTCGGACCTGCCCCGCGTGTTCACGCCGCAAGGCGAGACGTCGCGGCGTCCTGCGGGCTTGGTCACGGTCGAGACGTTCTCGGACGTCATGGACGCGGTGTCGATGCTGGCGGTCGAGGGGAAAAAGCGCGGCATCCAGTCGATTGTTGTTGACTCCCTGACCTCAATCAGTGAACTCTGCATCTACGAGACGCTCGGCAAGCGTCGCGGCGACAAGCACGAATCCAAACTGTCCATGCAGGACTACGGGACGCTGTTCGTCAAACTCGACGGCCTGCGCCACCACCTGCACCAACTGCCGATGCACATTCTGTGGCTCGCGGGCGTGAAGCGCGTGCGGACCACCGACGACCCCAACGCGCTTCGACCCGAAGGGCCGGACCTCGTTGGACAATCTGCCGACCGTTTCCCTGCCAACTGCCAAGCGTCGTTGTACATCGAGCGCGCGTACGTCAACGGCAAGTCGACTGTACGTCTCCGCACGGGTTCCGACCACGAAGTGATTGCGAAAGACAACACGGGCACGCTGGCTCAGTACGAGGTTCCCGACGCTTACGTTCTGCTCTCCAAGATGGGTTTCCTGCCGCCTCTGACCGAGGCGGAACGCGCACAGGCGGTGTCCGCTCAGGAGTCCATCAAATCACCCAAAGTGGCTGGCCTGATCCTCTAAACCGCGCCAGCCGAGACACCGCAGGAGTAGTACCATGGCATTTGTTGCGAACATTGGCACCCCCGACACGGCGCAGGCTCCCAACGCGTACGCCCCGCCCCCCGTCTCGGGCTTCTACAAGGTGCGCATCGGCGAGGCGAAGATGACGCCCGTCAAGAGCGCCCCCGAGGTCACGATGCTCCGCATTCCCGTCCGCGCGATTGCGACGGTGGACGGCCAGAAGGCGTCGGGCTTCGCCGAGTCGCTCATCTTCAACATCCCGGCCGAGCACGCCGCGACCTACGGCGAGAAGTACAACCTCGCCGCGCAGCAGGGCCGCTTCCGCAACCTGCTGGAGAAGGCGATTGCGCCCGAGCAGTCGGACGCCCTCAAGGCCCGCACCAACGTGACGGTCGACCCGGCGCAGTGGAAGGACATTGAGGCGTACGCCCGCATCGACTTGAAGGAGGACGAGTATCAGGGCCAGAAGCGGATGCGCGGGCAGGTGACGTACTGGCTGACCGAGGACGAGGCGAAGGCCAAGATCGGCCTCAAGCCCGAGGCCGCCGAGGCCGCCGAGCCGCTCACGCCCGAGGACGAGCCGCTCGCGCCCGAGGCCGACGAGCAGTTGGACCTGATCCCGGCCAAGAAGCCCACCAAGTAAGCGACGCAAGGGCGTCCAAAACCAGAGACGGCGCGCGGCTTCGGCTTCGCGCCGTGTCCATTTTGGCCCACCCCGACCACACAACGGAGGTTCGATTGACCGACCCACGTGATTTGGGCGCGTTGTGCGACAAGTGCGTGCTGTGCCACGCACGCAAGTTGTTGCCGCAGCCCGTTCAGAGCGACTTCGTGATTGTAACTGACGCGCCGACCGAGCATGACGCGGCGCGCAACGACTTCGTGTCCGGTCCTGCGGGCCGCTTGCTCGACGCCGCGCTCACGCGCGCAGGCGTCTCGCGCAGCGTCGCGCATACCACGGCCGTTGTGCTGTGTGTACCCAACGACAACGACTTGGCCACGGCGGTCAAAGAAACCAAAGCCGAGAACAAGCAGCGGCTCAAGACATACAAAAACGAAGTCGCGGCCGTCACCAAGTTGAACAAGCAGAGCGCGAAAGAGGACAAGCGTGTCGCGCGCGATGTTGCCAACGCGGTCAAGGCGCATGAGGCCGCCGTCAAGAAGTACGACGCGGCGGTTCTGCGGCACGCCAAAGAGGTCGAGGCGTTCAACAAGCGGCACGCGCGCGAGCGCGCTCGCGTGGAGAAAGTCGGCGGTACGTACGTCCCGAGCGGCGAGATGCCGCCGGACGCGCCGACGCCCCCGGCTCCGCTGGTGCTTCCCACGCACACGCCTACGACGCGTGCGCCCCTCCCGCTGCCGCCCGAGCCTGAGTACCTGCTCACGCCCACGGCCTGCTGCGCGCCCCGGCTCGCCCGCGAGTTGGAGAACGCCAAGACCGTGCTGATGCTGGGTAAGAACGCGATGGAAGCGGTCACGGGCCGCGAGATTGCGATTCTCGACGAGCAGGGCTTTCCGGCCAAACTGCCCGGTGGGCGCAACGGCGTGGGCGTCCTGCATCCCGGCGCGCTTCTCGGCGGTATGGAGCAGTACAAGGGCGCGTTCATGCACTGGATTGAGCGCGCCGTCCGCATGTGGCGAGACGGGCTGATCCTGATGACTGACCCCTCGCCATACTACACTGCCAAGCGCGTGAACCTCGTGCTGAAAGAGGTTCTGCGGTTGGCCAATGAACGCCGGGCGGCGGGTCTAGCCCCGTTAGACGTGGCGATTGACGTCGAGACAGACGGGCTGGATACCTCGGCTTGTAACCTGCGCTGCGTCGGGTTGGCCTTTGGTGACGTCACAGCCGTGGTCACGGTGCGGACAATCGCGGGGGAGAATGTCACTGATCCGGCCGCCTTTGCGACGCTTCAGACTGTACTTCAGCACCCGCACGTTCGCAAGATTTTTCACAACGGAATGTACGACATTCCGGTGATTGAGCGCACGGTCGGCCCGATTGCCGAGCCGATGCACGACACGCTGCTGCTTCACCACAGCATCGAGTCCGAAGTGCCGCACAGCCTGTCGTTCGTATCGAGTTTGCTGCTGGATGCGCCGTCGTGGAAGTCGCTGGGCGACGGTACGCACGGCCTGTCTGTGCAAGACGACCGTCAGTTGTGGTTGTACAACAGCGTCGACGTCTCGCGCACCATCAAACTCGTCAAGCCGCTGGAGAAGATGGTCGAGCAGGACAGCCTGCAAGCCGTGGCCGACACGGCGAGCAAACTGCTGCCGATTCTCGCGCGCATGGGCGGTCGTGGCCTGCTGGTCGACGACGAGAAGCGCCAAGAAATCAAGGCGCGGCTGGAGCGCGAGCACGACCGCTGCGTGGTCGAGATGCGCGCGATTCTGGCCGAAGTCGACCCCCTGCTCGCGGCTGACTACCAGTTCACGAAGCCGTCGCACCGCGATTGCGCGTGGGAGGTTCTGGGCATCGGCAAGCACTTGGACAAGACCGACAAGGCGGGCACGTACAAGTCCACCGCCGACGACCTCATGCGGGCACTGCCGCATCTGGACGACCGTGCGCGGGCGTTCATCGGCGTGAAGTTCGGGCCGGGCAACGCAGGTGCAGGCTATCTTGGCGCGCAGAGCACGCAGAAAGCCGTGAGCACGTTCTGCGAAGTCGCCGCCAGCCCTGACGGTCGCCTTCGCTCGTCGTGGAAGATTCACGGCACGCCGACCGGGCGGCTCTCGTCGTCTGGCCCCAACTTGCAGAACATTCCCGAGTGGCTGCGCGCGATGTACAAGCCAAGCCCCGGCAACGTGTTCGTGGCGGCAGATTACAGTGCGCTTGAACTCTGGATTGTGGCGATCTACTCGCAGGCGGCGAATCTGCTCACCGCGCTTCAAGCGGCCGACGTGCATCGGGTGAACACCGAAGCCCTGTTCAGCCTCAAGTTTGCCGACAAGTTGGGCGAGGCCGCGACAACGGGCTGCGCCAAGCACGGCACGATTCCGCCGAGTTGCTTCGACCTGATCGACGCGGGCAAGAAGTTCAAGTGCGATTGGGACCCCGTGGCGGTCGGCTGCCCTGACTGCATGGTCGCCGCGCAGACCGCGTTCGACCTCATGGTCGACAAACTCGCCAAGTTGCGTGGGCAATCCAAGCGGTTCGTCTACGCGGGCAACTACGGCGGCAGCGAGAACACGATCTGGATGAAGTTGCTGGTCGAGTTCCCGAGCCTGCGGCTTGAGGACGTGATCTACCTGAGCCAGCAGTGGAAGAAGGTGAACCCCCAGATTTCTGCGACCGCGCACGCAAATGAGCAGTTGTACTATCGACGCCGCCTGCAACATGGCGTAGGCTGGCTTGAAAGTCCGATTCTTGGCCGTCGCCGCTACTGGACAGGCAAAGAGTTTGGCCCGACTGACGCGGCCAACTACCCGATTCAGAGCGCGGCGGCTGATATTGTCAACGGGGCGCTGATTGCGCTCAACGCCGACGCGATTGCGCTTGGCGGCTTGCTGGTCGCGCAGGTTCACGATTCGCTTGTGTACGAAGTACCCGAGCACAACGCAGAGAAGTTGAAGGCGCTGCTTGAGCAGCGTATGCCCGGCGAGTATCGGTTCATTGGTCGACCCGGTACTTGGTCGTTCCCCGTGGAAGCCAAGATTGGCAAAAACTGGAGTGAGGTGTGAAATGACCGCGAATGAAGCCAAGATCATCGAGTTTATGTCGGGCACTGGCCCGCTCACGCACGGCGAGTCCACCGCCCTGATCGAACTTTTCCACGACAAGGCGCATCGGCTCGACGCCCACACGAAGTCCGAGATTGGGCAGGCGATGCGCCAGTCCTATCAGGAGCGTGTCTCGCAGTTGCGCGAGTTGTCCCAGATGCTTGAGAACGCGGCCTCCGCGTTTGAGGACGCGCGGCCCCGCATGTCCGCCGCGCAGCACGACCTGTACACCACGCTGGTCAAGCACATCGAGCGTATCACCGACTACATCGACGAGCGCATGTGACATGAACAATCCACTGGTCGCAATCGTCGCCACGTACATGCGGCAGTTCATGGGCGATCTGGACCCTGAGATCACGCAAGCGCCTTGCGAGGTCCAACTGCGGGGCCACATGCTCGCGCTGGAACTCGACGTGACGTTCGGCGCGGCCCTCTGGAACGGAACGGCGCTCACGAACGTCGTGGCGTACAACAACGCGTTCCTGCTGACTCGCGCGCAACCGCGCACGAAGCAGTACTACTTGTACGCCGTGCTCCGCACGCGCGTACCCGGAACGGATTTCAAGGGCTTGCGGTTCATCTACGTTTTGCCGCCCGAGGACGTCTTTGAGTGCGACGTTCTCGACGGCGAGTCACAAGACGAGTTGCTTTTGCTCGACGCAGACGTGAAAAACTACGCGCGCGGCACATAAGCAACGAAAAAACAAGTGGCGCGTTCGCGTTGTACCATGCTACAACGCCGACGCTGTTCAACAAACCGTGGAGAAATCTACGTGCATAAGTTTCTCAAGGTTCTTTTCATTCTTGGTGCGGGGCTGATCAAACCACCCACAGCGGAAGGCAAAACCAAACCGAAGCCCGCCCAAACCTGCGCCTTCGACGCCAATCGTGCGGCTTTCGCGCGCGGCGTCCACAACGCCTTTGACATGTTGCCCCTGCCCGCCTACGTCCGGTTCGCCTTCATGGCCAACGCCGAGCACGAATCGGGAATGCGCGTCACCAGCGTGAGCGCCGCGCATCTGCCCGACCACAAGTCCGGCGGGAGCCACACGGCCTACCAGATGCTCAAGCCGAACCTCACGCGCACGCTGCTCAAACTCAACTTGCGCTGGGGTGACGTGATTCCTGCGCGCGCGCCGCAGACGTCCGACCAGATTGAACGCTACGCCGAGGTCCAGACCACGACGGCGCTCGCGCTGGCCGATTCGATGGGCCTCAAGTGGCCGAACACCAAGACGCCCGAGACGGTGGTGCTCAACTACTTCTCGCGCTGGGCCGCTGGCGCATGGCCGTGGAAGCGCGTGAAGGCGCAGGCACAGGTCGCTGAAGTGCTCAAGCACGGGATTCCAGCGGCCAATGACGAACTCTGGGCGTTGGCCAAACGGCTGGAGAAACAAGGCCGCTTGATTGCGTCGAGCGCCCTTTACAAGTTGCTGCTGTTCCGGCAGTTTCAGTCCGGCTGCGTGCTTTCCGGCTGAAATCAGTCGCGTTTGTGCGCGGTTTCATGTACTATCGCCGCGAACAAACTCGACCTCAACGGGGTGCCGCATGGCCCTGATTTCAGTT
>SXGQ01637526.1_pt1 | contig 10798 bp, 9 predicted proteins | sample 3178371 | NCBI WGS metagenome assembly SXGQ01 (sample SAMN11356859, study PRJNA531348) | freshwater metagenome | isolation source: freshwater sample F1-20 | place: China: Fuxian Lake, Yuxi | collected 2017-12-25 | reverse complement strand
TGGGGCCGAATTGGCTTCGACCGGCCAGCCATGGCCTGTCGTGGCGCGTCGTGGAAGCATCTAGGCCACGTAAAAATGATGCACAACACGTCTGCCAATACGCAGTACGCACTCGCGGCCTAATTGGTCCGCGCGGTCACCCCGTCTGACGCCCGATGAGGCGGGGGACCGACACAAATCGGGCTGGTTCCCAACGGCTGGCATGCCATGCGGGAGCGAGACAACTTGCATGCCAAGGTTCCATGCACGCCGCCGCCTTGCGGAGCAGGGACCGAGATGGAATGGGCGGCTACACGCGTAGAAGCGGCTTGACATCTGGATCGGCACAGGGGTTCGACTCCCCTCGGCTCCACTGACGACTGAAACTGGGGAAGCGTCCGCGACGATTCGAAACAAAATCGCTGACCATGAAAAAGACCCTCGGCCAGAAGGCCGAGGGTCTATTCGTTTCATCAAGCTCAATTCTCAGTCTCGAGTCATGCAACTCGAGACATCAAACTGAGAGTCGTATCAGCCAGGGCACACGCCCCAACCGCTGAGCAGGATCGTGAGATCCGTTCCATTGGTGGCGCCGTCGCCGTTGATGTCTCCCGCTGGCGAACCCCATCCAGAGAGGATGGTGGTCAAGTCGGTTCCATTACGCACGCCGTCGCCGTTGAAATCACCTGGGCATGGCGGAGCGCTGCAGTTCGCGGCGGTGGTGCCGTTCACATTCACGACCCACTGGGCGGTGAAGGTTGCACCAAGTGACTCTGCCAACACGAACTGACCAGTTCCATCGGCGCAGCTGAGTCGGACGAAGGTGTTGGAACCTTGCCCGGTCACCGCGCTGCCCGCAGCGCGCAGGCCGTAGCCTGACGCGGCTGGGACACCTGGAACGCCAACATACAGGTCAGGAATCTGCATCACGACGACCAACTTCTTGTCGGCGTAGTCCTGAACACAGACGGGCGCCTCCAGGTTCAAGGTCGCCGTGTAGACGCCTCCTGGAGCCAACACATCTTGTTCAAAGATCGCCTCAAGGTCGCCACCATCGGTGCCACCGTCAGCGGTCACCTTGCGCGGATCGCCACCGTCAAGATCGGCATACAGCCCGAGCTTTGCAGGGAGAGCGATGTCGCTGATGTAGGTCGCGCAAGCGGTGCCTGCAGCGTTCGCATCACGAACGACGCAGAACACGCCAACATCGATGCATGACACTTCACCGTTCACCAAGCCAGCTGCGATTGAGCGCGCGTACTGATTCGCGGTCGTTCCACCACCAGAGCAGGCGGGGAACGCCGGGTTCACTGCGCACGCCACCAGACCAGCGGTTGGAGCGGCCGTCGAGGTCGTGACCGTGTTCGGTCCAGGATTCGCGCAGACGCCAGGCTGTGAGGTGGTCCCGTCAAAACCACCCGACAAGGTGATCGGGCAGACTGCAGGAGCGCCGCTCAACTTGAGGGAGTAGCTGTTGACCGAGCCTGTACCGCACGGCGCACCGGTGAACGAGCCAACCGCAACAAAGGCGTAGTACACGCCAGGGGCGAGGCAGCTCGAAGCTGTATTGGGGCAGTTGCCCGCGCCAGTACCCACGATGTCAACGCCCGCGCAGTCCGCGACGGTCAGATCACCCTTCAACAGCAGAACGGTGGTCAGGCTCGAGGACTTGACTTCAGCGGTGACCTGCGTTGGCGCAGTCACCTGGAACTGATAGAAGTCGGTGTCGCGAGTGTCCGCATCGGCCCAGAAGTTGCCCGCAACGGTCTGGCCAAGGTTGATGTTGCTGAACTCACCAGCGCCGTTGCAGCCGTCGTTGGTCGAGAGACCGCAGTCCTCGCCCTCTGCGCTGCCCGAATCGATGACACAAGCCGCAGGAACGGTGATGCGCAGGGAACCCGAACCGGTCTCCCCCTCGGCGTAGGAGCCGAGGCGGATGAGGTAGGTGTTGCCTGATGTCACATTGACCGACAGTTCCGACGCGTAGGTGGTCGCCGGAGTACCGGTGGTATTGCAAGCCCCAGAGGCTCCGTCATCGTTGCATCCAACGAGCGCACCAGCCAACTCGTTGTAGTCGAACGCAGCGGGGTCGGTTCCGAGGTTGTAAACCGCCAACTTGTTGTCGTAACTGACCGAATCGCAAGTGGAAAGAAGCAACGCGCCATTGTTTGCTGGCACGATCTTCCACCAAATATCATGCGCGAAGATGTCGCTGCCCGACTGGCAGGTCGCCCCAGCGTGATTTGGGCCGTCCATCGTTGCGTTGGCGGTGTTGAAGTTCTGCACACTGTCAGCGCTTCCCGACACCGTTGCCGCCGCCGTTGCACAGTTGTTGGCTGGCGCGCCCGATGCAGGCGGGCAGTAGTAGTAGCCGCACTGCTCGATGGCGTTGGTCACGCAACTTGCGTCCCAACCAACATCGCAGCAGAGGGGATTGAAGGCACAAACCGCAGCGCAGCACGCCGCCTCTTGGCAACCAAGTCCGCCGTGCGGTTCATTGCAAGCTCCCACGGCACCGAGGCAGCCCGCTGGAACGCCGACGAAAGAAGCAACAATCTGGCCGCTTCCAACGGCGCCGTCATATCCACCGATGCGGATGTACACGGTTTCGTTTGCATTCAAGGCGAGATCAGTGATTCTCGAGTAGTACTGCTGGCAGCCGGTCAGCCCGGTGCCATCGCCGTTGCAGGCAACGGGGGTCAGGGATGCGCATGAACCCGAGTAGATCACGACCGAGGTGTCGTAGCTGCCGCTGAGGCAGGTGTTGACTTCAAGAAGTCCCGACTCCGTTGCCGTGAACTTGAACCAAACATCCTGCTGGGTAGCGAGGAAATTCAGGAAAGTGCCAGCGCAGAGGGCATCGTCCACTGCGCCCGCGCTTGCGGTGGCGGTGCTTGTGTTGAATGGTGAGGCGGTGCCGTTCGCAAGCGCGGTTGCGCCTGAGCACTCATCGGCCCCTTGAGCTGCTGCGCCAGCAGCGATGAAGGCCGCGGCGAAAACGCCAGCGACCAACGATGTCTTACAAACTCCAGTGAGGTTCATCAGAACTCCTTGCATGAGGTGGAAACCGAACAAAGGTCAGTGGCTTGATAAAACGAGAAACACGATCCAACGCTGCCTAAACGCAGGGCAAGCATCGGTTTGAACATACTGCGTCTGAACTCCTGCGCTAATTTTGTTTTGAATTCATACAAAATTAGGCGATTCAGCACTTATAGGACGATAGGGCGCGTTCTACCGCCAATCAACCACAACCTTGCCGAATTGCTCCCACGATTCGAGTCTCGCGAACGCGGCTTGGGCTTCCGCAGGGGTGAACACGGAGTCCACCACAGGCTTGATGGCGCCACTTCGAAGGAGGCTCGTGACCTCACGGAACTCACCCATGTCCCCCATGGTTGAGCCCAAAATCGACAACTGGTTCCAAAAAACCCGTGTCAGATCGGTGGCGGCATCACCACCCGTTGTCGCCCCGCATGTCACAAAGACCCCACCCCGAGCCAGACTCTTGATGCTTTGCGAATGCACCGCCTTCCCAATCGAATCGGCCACCACATCCACTCCGCGTCGACCAGTCCAGGCGCGCACGCCCTTCGACCAGTCCGACCCATCGTCGAGCACTCCGTGGTCCGCGCCAAGCAACATCGCGCGGTCGATCTTCCCTTGGTGTCGGCTCGTCACCACGACTCGGCAGCCGAAGTGCTTCGCGATGTGCAGCAGCGCCAACGCAACCCCCCCGCCGATACCCGTGACGAGCACCGTCGATCCAGCCCGAATTCGCGCCCGCGTTACAAGCATGCGCCACGCCGTCAGGTGCGTCAGCCCAAACGCCGCTGCCTGAACCGCATCGGTATCACCGATGTCAAGCACATTGGCAACCGGCGCCGTGAAGTACTCGCGCATCGTGCCCTCAACATGCTCACCAATCATCGATATCTCCGCCCCCGATTCAGCACGGTCTGGGTGAGGATGCAGCGGCTGCACGACCGCTGCGTTCAGGAGAACGCGCCGCCCCTGCCATGCGGGATCGACGCCCTCTCCAACTTTGTCGATCATGCCAGCTCCATCGGAGCCCGATGAGAACGGGTATCTCGTCTCGATGCCCGGCAGCCCTCGCCCAACCCACAAATCGAGACTGTTGAGCGCGGATGCCTCGGTTCGGATGAGGACCTCGCCAGCCCGCGGCTGCGGCTGATCGCACCCATCCATGAGCGACACATTCGCCGCAACAGGATTTCCGCGGCGCTCGATCACGATTGCTTTCATGCGCCCGATCCTATAGTTAGTACACCAATGCAAATGCTCCGAACGGTTGTTGGTGCGCTGCTTCGCGGCGCAACATCCGCGGGTTCATGGGCGGCGCTTGCCTGCCTCTGCCTCTCGCAAGTCGCTTGGGCGCAAGGCACCAACACATCGATCCTCGTTGATCCGCCGTTCATCACGCTCGGGTTGATGCAGCCTCGTGACACGGTGACGCGGTCGTTCCGTCTCTCCAACCTCACCGACAATCCGATCACGATCACATCGGTTGTCCCGACCTGCACCTGCACCACGGTCGACGCGAGCGGAAAGGTCATCCCACCGAAGGGCAGCATCGAGATTCCCCTCACGATGAAGGTCGCTGCATCCACAGGCGTGAAGAGCGCCGCCGTGACACTGACCTTTTCCGATCGCAGTGCACCCATCACGCTGCAGATGCAAGGCGAGATTGCCTATGCGGTGCGATCCAATTGTGTCGATGTGATCGAAAACAAGCGCGTTCCCTACATCAATGTTTTCGATGACCCGCAGCGAAGTCCCTCGGTCGCGCCGCCGCCGCTCGTGGGGGAAATGAAGGTCTCCTGCACGGATGGTCGACCGTTTCGCGTGTTGTCGGTCATGGGCAAACCGCCTCAGTTCATCGGGTGGGACGCGGCGAGCGGTGAACCGTTGACGGCGTACGACATCGCGTATGACTTCCAAGGCATTCCCTGCGAACGAATGCCTCCCTACCTGATCATCGAAACCGACCATCCGCTTGCGCCAGTCATCGACATGCGCGTGCGGCATGCCTGCACCAAGATCGCGCCGCAACTTCCGTTCGCCGAGTATCGCGCGAATCTCGGACTGCTGCGCGTGGGAGTGCCGATGCCGTTTGAGTTCGAACTCAAGCGGGCGCAGGGTTGGACCGTTACGGGTGTGCAGTCGAAGGATCCGCGCGTCGAAGTGAAGTTTGTCGGACAACGATCCGACAGCGAGGGGGCGATGGTGTCGCTCGTTGCCACGGCGACCGCCGCTTCAGGTGCAGCGGAGATCCTGCTTGCGCCTGTCACCATGACCGCGCGAGATCCCAGCGGAAATGTCCGCACCAGCGATTTCTGGGTGTATGCAAAGGTCCTCCCCGCAGCAGCACCGCCGCCGACTCAAGTCCCCCCCCCGAAACCTGGTTCGTAGGCGCGGATCCGCATGATCGACTCGTTGGCGTTCCATGTTTCGCAACCGTCCATCACGACAGATGCCGTTGGCGATGCGTTGGCGAAGCGAGTGACGCCGCTGCCGTGGCCGCCAGACCTGTGCGAATCCCTGCGTGGCGACGCGATCTCCTGGTGTCGCCACTGGCAGGACGAGCGACTCGCCCACGAGTGCGTTGTCCGCTGGAGCAGTCGCATGATCCGCAGCCTCGGCCGCGCCTACGGCAGCCGAGGACTGATTCGATTGAACGCCGCACTGGCGAACAGCGACTGCGAGGTCCTGCTGCGCGAAGTCCTCTGCCATGAACTGGCGCACATCGCCGTGCATCGCCGCTTTGGATCGCTCACGCGGCCACACTGCGCCTCGTGGCGGCACTGTCTGCGTTCCGTCGGGCTCGAGCCGCGGGTGACCATCCCCGTCGAGTCCCTGCCGCCCTCTCTGCAAGACTTCCTGAACGCGCAGCGCCGCCCGATGCGGCGAAAGCGCAGGCGCGCTCGCCGCGCGGTTGTGCGCTCACCCTTGAGGTGGATTGCCTCGCTTTGGCCGCTCTGAAGAAAGCGCGCGCGAAGCGTGCGCGCTTCACTTCATGACCGAATCCATCTGGGTCTGTATCAAGTCCGCCTGCTGCGACTGCCCTGCGGCGCGCAGCGCATCCACCAGCATTGCCCCGCAGCGGTACCAGTTCGTCTGGCGCGCAAAGATCGGACTGATCCCATTTGGCGGGTTCATGTTGTGGAACGCGCGCTGAGCGAACCGAATGAGGCCGATCATGTTGCCTTGTGTGCGCAGGATCCTGACCCCAGCCAATGCAGCATCGAACGCGCACGGCCCGTCGTTCGGGTAATCCGAGACGATGCGGTCGTAGCAGCGTCCTGCCGAAGCCATGTCGCCGCCCGCTTCGAATGCACGAGCCTCCTGCATGAGGATCTGCCCGACAATGTCGCCGCGGGCAGAGAACACCTGCGCAAAATGATCCAGCACCCGAACACGCTCTTCCACACTCGGGATCGAGGCGATCATCGGCTCAATCATGCGCCACGCAAACTCGGGGTAGGCATCGCCGCACAGCGTGATGACATCGTCCGACCACTGCTTCTTCTGTGCGTCGGTCATCTTGCCACTCGCAGCTGCACGCGCGATGACATCCCAGGTTCGCGAATCCGTCACCCCGATCTGAAGTCCCACGCGCGCAAGTTCGAGCGCATCATCGACCGACTTTGCTTCCCCCGCCGCAATGCGAAGCCCTGCCACGACGCGGCGGTCTGCGGGGGGCGTTCGTCCATACTCGGTGAGCATCGGCATCAGCGTGCTCGACACGGACTTGCCCGTCTGCGGGTGCACGATCATGCCTTCCACGCCCGCATAGCCACCGAAGCGCCCCCACTCAGCCCAACTCGGGCCGCCGCGTCCGCGCATCGCATAGCCGATCCAAGCGTGGCTCACGCTGCCGTCGCGACCCACCGTCACGGCGGCAGGTGCGCCGAGTGACTTGCTGACGGTGGCGCAAAAGTATGCCTGATCCGCACACACGCCGCCGTGCTTCAGGATGTTCGGCAAGTTCCACCCCGCCTGCGTCACTTTCTTCGGCGTGCCCTTTTCGAGATGGTCGGTGTCGTACTCCACTTCGTCGTAGAGCGCGCCGATGTCTTGCTGCTTGGCGAACCGCTGCAGCGCCCACTGCATCTCCGCTTCGGGGGCAGCGACATCCACCACGAACACCCAGGCTTCGCTTGGCACATCACGGACTCCGAAGGTCAGGCTCCGCTCGTTGCGGCAGAAGTGATCGAACACAGGCAGCGCTCCACATCCGCTCGCGAGGTTTTCGTTCACCTGCGCCATGATCGGCGCATCGCAGACCACCGAGACCGCGGCCCCGAGTTCTGGCGCCGCGTCGACCGCGGCGGAGCGCTCGCGCATCAGGAGTCGCGCCACACGCTGCACCTTCGCCGCGTCTTCCGCGCCAGGATCAACGATCAGCGCCAAGGCTCGCGCAAATGCCGCATGGGTGAGGTACTCCTGCGCGACATCCATTCGCTCCGCATCGGGCGCCGAAGTCACGATCTGCATCAGCCGCAAGGTCGCCGCCGACTGCGCGAGCGCCTCCAACTTTGGTCGCAGCGCCGTGACCGCCGAAACGCGCTTCGGCGATCCGCGAGCGCTCCCCTTGGGCTTTGGCTCGCTTTCAGGCGATCCCGCAGGCGGTACCAGAGGCACTCTCGCCGCGGCCACGATCTCTGCGGTGATCGTCGCCAAGTCCTCCCGCGCACCCTTCAACTCATCATCTGCTTGTGCAGTACCGCCCGCGAACCGCACGATCCGCTGCTCACCCGATTCACCGAAGCACTCGAGCGCACTCGCAGGCGCGGGTGCGCCCCGCAACGGCGGACCACACACCGCACAGGTCAGGGAAGCCACCACCGCTGCAACGAAACCGATCATCCCTGTTCGCTCCGACGCCACGACTGCGCCAGTGCATCCTTGCGCGTGTTGCAGGTGTCGAGCGCATCGATGAACTTCAGCGATGTGCCATCCACTTCGAATGTGTACTCGCCGGGTTCCTCGGGGCAGATGATCGAACCGAGCTGGTAACGAAGCGTGATCCGCGTTCCCTTGAGGACACAGCGCCCGATCAGTGGATCAACCCCGCGCAGTTCGAGAACGAAAACACCCGAGTCCGTGAACTCGATTGAATCGCCGCTGTTCTGTCCATCCCACTTCCCGACGAGCTTCGCCGGCACGGTGACCTTGCGCGGTCCGCCAGCGCATGCGAACAGCAGCGCGGCGGCGACAACTCCAGCCAATCGAACCACTGCTGCCCACCGAGCGCGCCGCGTATCCATTGTCGCAAGGCGGACTTGCGACATTGCACAGCGTTGCTCGAGAGCGGTTGACCATCGCATCGAAAGGAAGATTAGCCCAAAAGTCTCACCTTTCACTTGTCATGCGTGCGAGGCAATCCGACATTCAGTGCAAGCCCATCGGTGCGGTGAGGTTTCGCAACAAACAACCGTTGGCCAACGAGGCGGGTCGGCGCACCTCAGCGGGCGCCGACCCGTCAGTTGCTTTTTGTGGGCGGTCTTGGCAGGAGATGATCGCGCCGCCCGTCCACCGACGGAGGCAAAGTGATTCGGTCGTGCCAGGTTGGCGCTTCGGCATCGTGCAGAACCTCGTCTTCGCCGTCGCATGCGCCGTCACATGCGTTGCCATCCCGTGAATCTTCGCGCCTCAGCAGCGGCGACAGATCGATGTACTCATGCACGCTCGCATCGGGGGGAAGGTCCCGCACCTGCTCGCGCAGCACCTGCAGCACCAGTCGTTCATACAACTCTCGGTCGGTCAGGTGATCCGTGTGAATGAGATAGATCCCGAGCCCCGCGAGCGCATCGATCAACTCCCACAGCACGAGCGAGAGTTCCGTGTCGCCGACATCACTTGGCGCCGGCGGACAAGCCCCAATCTCCTCAAGCTGGCGCAGGTTGGTCGTCCATTCCGCCCGCTCGAAGTCATGCACGATCGTCCAATACATGCGGTCCGTGCATCCGCCCTTGTCGCGTGCATCTGCCACGAGGCGATCGATCGCCTCCGCGCGTACACGGCGCTTGCGTTCGTGAAGCTGCTCGATTTCCGCGCGCGACGGCGCGCATTTGCATGGGTCGTTGTGCCGCATGTTTGTCCCCCTTTGGTTGTCGGTCCCCGTCCTGCCCAGTGCAGGCGCGGCGCGAACGCGCCGATCAAGCACGGCACGCTAGGCGCGCGCACCTCGAGCGCAGGTTGGCGGGCGCATTTTCTTGGCTCGCCTCTGCCCATCCCGTTTTGCACGCGGTCACACGACGCTTTGGACCATCGACACTGATCCAAAACGGCTGCGCGCATCCGCACTTCCGCACTCGACATGCACCGTTACCCTGCCATCATGGGTTCTGCGCTGCTCATGATCGTTGCGATCGCCAGCATGGCTGCTGTCGGCTATGGCGTCTGGAAGTTGGTGAATCATCAGGAGGCAGGCGACCGCGACCTCCAGCGCAAGCTCGACGCGGACGATGAGCGCGCGCGTCTCGCGCGCGAACGCCGCATCGCCGCGCATCGCGACGAAGCGCCCGCTGCGGACGCGGCGGAGAAAGCGCCGTCCGACACGCGCGACTGATCGACAGCTTGGTGGGGGAAAGGCGGCGAAGAACAGGTCACGCAAGCGCGCGGCGAATGCCGTTCATCTTGCTCTGCATGTGCCGCCCTGGGCAAGCAGTGCGGGCACTCGACCACTCTTGGTGGGAACGCACTTGCGTGCTGCGCAGCCCGTACTTCTTCATGCACAAACGCAGGTGCCGATCGAGCGCTGCCAGCTGCGCCATGCTTGGCGTGTGCAGATCGAAGTTGCCGACCATGAGGATTCCCAGATTCCCCTCGTTGTTGTCCTTCACATGCGCCCCCTGGTAGCGAATGTCCCGCCCCTCCCACACGCGCCCAGCGCGGTCAATGACATAGTGGTAACCGATGTCCGCCCAGCCCTTCCCTCGGTGACCGTTGCGAATCAGTTCAAGACGCCCCTTGCACGCCGCCATGTCCGTTGCCGTGAATGCGGTCATCCCATCGTGATGAACGGTGACCCAGCGCACGGGAAGCATCGGGTCGATGTTGCGCGTGTCGGGCGTTCCGCTTGTCCATGAACTGCGCGGAATGACGCCGGTCATCGGCGGCGAAGGAGGAAGTGGAGGTGGCGCTGGCGTGACGACATTCGGCGCAGCGGCAAGCAGATCGTCGTCGGGCCAGAGGGGCGAGGGCAAGCGCGCGGCTCGACGCGCGGGCGTCGTTGCACACCCCGCCAGAAGCCCCAGACCAACCAGCAGCATGGCGCGCCGTGGAAGGCGCGGCAAGAGCCGCTCCTCCCCAGATGCGGGAAGATCATCGGGTGCTGGGCTGGACATCGTTCGTTGCCTCCCTTGCTATCGACCCAACCAGCGAAACACCTGAAGATTACGACCCGTCCAAGCGCCCTGTTCGGGTACGCTTTTCACTTCCTCTGGCGCGGAGAACGCCACCCCCAAACACCCCCAAAGATGACCCAACAGACCGAGCCAGAAACCCGATATTCCGCGGAAGACATTCAAGTTCTTGAGGGTCTTGAAGCGATCCGCAAGCGCCCAGGCATGTATGTCGGCGGCACGGGGCTGAACGCCCTTCACCACCTCGTGTACGAGTGCGTGGACAACTCCATCGACGAGTCGATGGCGGGGTTCGCCACGCAGGTGATCGTGCGGCTGGGTGTCGACGGTTCCTGCACCGTCATCGACGACGGGCGCGGCATGCCCGTCGATCCGATGCGCAGCGACAACCCGAAGATCGACGGCCGCCCGGCGATCGAAGTCATCCT
>SXGQ01119846.1_pt1 | contig 10799 bp, 9 predicted proteins | sample 3178371 | NCBI WGS metagenome assembly SXGQ01 (sample SAMN11356859, study PRJNA531348) | freshwater metagenome | isolation source: freshwater sample F1-20 | place: China: Fuxian Lake, Yuxi | collected 2017-12-25 | reverse complement strand
TCGGGTCCAGCTGCTGCAGCGTGGCCATGGCGCCGGCCTGGTTGGCGGTCACGAGCGCGCCGGGCGTCACGGCTGAGCGGCCGATGCGGCCGGCGATGGGCGCGCTGACGCGGGTGCGGTCCAGGTCGATCTGCGCGGCGCGCACGGCGGCGGTGGCGGCGGCCACGTCGGCCTGCGCCTGCTTCAGCGCGGCCTGGGTGTCGTCGCGCAGCTGCTTGCTGACGGCGTCGATGCCGGCCAGCTCGTCATAGCGGCCGGCCTTGAGCTTCGCGGTCGTCACGTTGGCCTCGGCCTTGGCCAGCGTGGCGCGGGCACTGTCCAGCGCGGTCTGGTAGCTGGCGGGGTCGATCTGGTAGAGCAACTGGCCCGACTTCACGTCGCTGCCCTCGGTGAAGGCTCGCGTCTTGACGATGCCCGTCACCTGCGGCCGCACTTCGGCGTTCTGGTAGGCCACCGTGCGGCCGGCCAGCTCGGCGGTGAGTTCCACGCGCTGGGGCTTGAGCGTGACGACACCGACCTTGGCGGCCTGCGGCGCACCGGCGCCAGTTTGGGAGGTGGCCTGGCCGCAGGCGGTGAGCGAGGCAGCAGCCAGCACGGCCACGGCCAGCGTCAGCAGCGTGAACGCCGGCATGCCGAGCGAGGAGCGGGAGGGGAACTTGGGCATGGGCGAACCTCGATGTCGGAAGGGCCAGACACCACGCGCTCCCTGGGGCGCTGCGCTGGTCTCAGCAGGTTTTGATGACTGAATGATCGTTCATTCTATTTTTCTACAAGGCGATGGCAAGGAAAAAAGTGAATGACCATTCAGTACTGAGGGGTCATTCAGTCCGGAGCGCGGCTCGAAGCCGATGCAAGCCGATGTCCATGGCTCCGCCCGTGGGAAACGTCCACCGCTGACCGCGTTGGGGGGGCCATGTCAGTTCTGGCTCCGTGAACTCGTACATCCGTTCGTGAGCGCCATGCACTCCCCGCATGGCGCTGGTCGATCCTCGAACCGGAGCCCCTTCATGTCTCTTCTACGTACCTTGACGGCCACCTGCCTGGCGAGCCTGGCCATGCTGGCCGTGCCCGTCCACGCGCAGACGGCGGGTGACCTGCGCATCGCCCTGGGCGGCGGTGCCAGCCGCGGCAAGACCGATTGCGTCGCCGCGTTCGCCTGCGACCACAGCGACAGCTACCTCAAGGGCACGCTGGCGTGGCGCGCAGGGGACGTGGTGGACGTGCAACTCACCGGCTTCAGCGGCGCCACCTTCAAGGGCGGCGATACCACCGACCGCGGCACTGATTTCGGCGGTGATTTCAAGGTCAGCGGCGTTGGCCTGCTGGCCGCCTGGCGCTGGACACTGGCGCCGCAATGGTTGCTGGAGGGGCGGGCCGGCGTGGCTCGCGTGCGCACGAAGTTCTCCTATGCCGCGCCGTTCGACATGAATGGCAGCCGCAGCAAGAGCACCACGCAGCCCATGGCCGGCCTGAGCCTGGGCTATGCCTTCGACCCCGCCTGGCGTGTGTCGCTCGACCTCGACGCCACGCGCTTCGAGGCCCACCGCTCGCACGGCAGCCTGCGCCTGTTCGGTGCGGCCGTGGAATACACCTTCTGATGGAGCGCCGACTGTGATGACCACCGCTTGCCTCCCCATCGCCCCTCGCGGCCTCCAGTGGCTGCGCGCCATCCAGGGGGCATTCATGTCCACCCTGGCCTTCGTGCTGATCGCCTGCGGCGGGGGCGCCGACGCCCCTCCGCCGCCGGAAGGCGCGCCGCCCGCAGGCGTGGCCCCCACCATCACCCAGCAGCCCGCCAGCCTCACCGTGGCGGCTGGCCAGCCTGCCACCTTCACCGTGGCGGCCACCGGCACCGCGCCGCTGAGCTACCAATGGCGCCGCAACGGCACGGCCATCACTGGCGCCACCAACACCAGCTACCAGGTGGCCGCGGCCGCCAACACCGATGACGGCGCCTTGTTCAGCGTCGTCGTCAGCAACATGGTGGGCAGCGTCACCAGCGTCGACGCCAGGCTGACCGTGACGACCAGTGCCCCGCCCCCGGTGCTGACGGTCACGCAGCAGCCGGCCAACCTCACCGTCGCCGCCGGCAGCGCCGCCAGCTTCAACGTGGCGGGCACCTGTTCGGCTGGCACGTTGAACATCCAGTGGCAACGCAACACGGGCGCGAACGGCGCCTTCGAGAACGTCGCCAACGCGACCACCGGCACGCTGGCCATCGGTTCTGCCGCCACGTCCGACAGCGGCGCGCAGTTCCGCGCGGCGCTGGATTGCGACGGCCAGTCCGCCACCACGAGCCAGCCGGCCACACTGACGGTGACCGCTCCGGCAGCGGCATCGCTGGCCGCGCTGCCCATTGCAGACCGGCGCGTGCAGGCCCGCATCGCCGGTGCGGCCATCGATCAACTGCCGGATGGCAGCTGGGCCCTGGCCACCGGCCGCTGGCTCAAGCGCCTCGCCGCCGACCAGTCGTCGGTCACGGTGATCGCCGGCTCCGGCCAGAGCGGCTCGGCCGACGGCAGCGCCACCACGGCCAGCTTCAACGACCTCAAGGGGGTGACCCACGATGCCAGCGGCAACCTCTACGTCACCGATGTCAACGGCACCATCCGCCGCATCGCGGCCGATGGCACGGTGAGCACCGTCGCCGGTCTGGCGGGCACCTCGGGCCATGTGGATGGCACGGGCAGCGCGGCCCGCTTCAACAGCCCGAGCGGCATCGTGATGGGCCCGGACGGCGACCTGTACGTGACCGAGGACGGCGGCTCGATGGTCCGCCGCGTGACCGTGGCCGGTGTGGTCACCACCTACGCGGGCGGTGCCAACAATGCCATCGGCTTCCAGAACGGGCCGGCCGCCACGGCGTTGTTCAATATTCCGCAGGGCATCGCGGTGGCGCCCAACGGCGACCTGTACGTGGCCGACCGTGGCAACAACGCCATCCGCCGCATCCTGCGCAGCGGCAACGGCGCCGGCACGGTGGAGACGCTGGCGGGCAACGGCACCAGCAGCCTGCCGGGCGCCGATGGCACCGGCACGGCCGCCGGCCTCAGCGGCCCCTATGCCCTCGCGCTGTCTGGCAACGCGCTGATGGTGCGCGACGGCGCGGGCCTGGTGCGCCGCATCGACATCACCACGAAGGCCGTCACCACCTTCACGGGCTCGCGCGCGCTCGGTGTCGGTTACGCGGACGGCGCGCCGGAAGTGGCGCGGATGCGCGCCCCGTCCGCGGGCGGCATCTCGGTGGCGCCCGGCAATGGCTACGTGGTCCTCGACTCGGAACTGCGCACCATCGACGCCGCCGGCAACGTGCGCACCATCGGCGTCGAGATGGGCACGGCGGAGAACAACGGCACGGGCCTGCTGGCGCAGATGCCGTTCAACATCGCGTCCAACGAACGCTCCGGCCTCATCGTGGACGGCGCGGGCAATGTCGTCATCGCCGTCGCGGGCGACCTGGCGGTGCGCCGCATCGCGCCATCCGGCGCGGTGTCTCTGGTGGGGGGCCTGGTGGCCAGCTACGGCGGCATGGTCGACGGCATCGGCAGCATCGCGCAATTCAGCAAGCCCGGTGGCCAGATCGCTCGCGATGCCGCAGGCAACCTGTACGTGATCGACGGCAACGCGATCCGCCGTATCGACAGCAGCAACCAGGTGACGATGCTGGCCGGCTACCGCGTGAGCTTCCCCGAGTTCGGCACGTTCTTCGGCTACGCCGACGGGCAGGGCACCGCCGCCCTGTTCAACACGCCGACCGGGCTCGTCATCGGCCGCGACGGCGCGCTCTACGTGAGCGACTTCGGCAACTGCGTCATCCGCCGGGTGGACATGCAGGGCACCACCAGCACCTACGCCGGCGCGGCGGGCCAGTGCAGCACCACCGACGGCACGCGCACCACCGCGCGATTCCGCCAGCCCGGCCAGCTGGCCGTCTCGGCCGACGGCACGCTGTGGGTTGTGGACGGCAGCAATCTGCGCCGCGTCGGTACCGACGGCAACGTGACCAGCGTGGGCCCTCTCAGCGGCACCGGCGCGCTGGCCTTCGACTCGCAGGGCAACATGATCTACACCACGGCCACCGGGCTCTACAAGCTGCCTGCCGGGAGCAACACCCCGGTCCAGCTGATCCCTGGCACATTGAACGGCACCGTCGTGCTGGGCAACAACCCGCAGCTCGGCTCGACGCAAGGGATGGCGCTGCGCGACGACCACAGCGTCATCCTCATCAGCGGTGGCCAACTGCTGGTGGCGACGTTGCCCTGAGGGGGCGAATGGCTCCAGACTGTGCACAAGCCCACGCCTCCAAGTCCCTGATGAAACTCGCTATCGCTGTGCACATCAACGGCGCGCAAGCCCAAGCCGCCGCCGTCGCGTTCGACGCCTGGGATTCGCCGGAACCGACGAAGACCTACCTGTCGCACCTGGCCCAGGTCGAGAAGCCCGCACGCGGGGAACTCGACCTCCGCGAACTGCCCTGCGTGATGCAACTGCTGCGCGAGCACAAGCTGGAGCCTGAGCTGATCCTCATCGACGGCTTCGTCCATCTCGACGCGGATGAAACGCCGGGCCTGGGCCTGCACCTGTTCCAGGCGCTGGGAGGCGGCACGCCGGTCATCGGCGTGTCGAAGACGGGCCGGCCCGGCCTGTCGGCGCAGTTCGAGGTAATGCGGGAAGAGGAGGCCAGGCCACTGACCGTCACGTGCGCGGGCGTCGACATCGGCGCCGCCAAGGTGCGCCTGCGCGCCATGCATGGCCGCAAACGCATCCCCACGCTGCTGAAGCTGGTGGCCCGGCTGGCCAAGAACGGCGACTGAACCCGCTGGCAGGGCCGGCCGGCGCGCCCTCTCGAAAACCCGCTCACCACTTCGGCTTCAGGCAAACCCGATTGTGGCGGCGCGGTCACCTCCGTTTCATCGCACCTCGATAGTCTGACGCCTCCGTAAAAAACCAGGAGTTGCGTGATGCGTCGTTGGTCTTGGATGGGCACTGTGGCAGCTGTGGCCGCGTTGGCGGGGGCCGCCCCCGCCGCGCTGGCGCAGACCGCGCTGAGCAAGGGTGTGGCCGTGACCGGCCTGTCGGGCGCGGTGAACAGCACGCGCGACTACACGCTCGTGGTGCCGGCCGGCGCCACGCAGCTCAGCTTCACGCTCAGCGGCGGCACGGGCGATGCCGATCTCTACGTGCGCCGTGGCGCACAGGCCACCAGCAGCACCAACGACTGCTCGTCTGCCGGCGGCACCAACGCCGAAACCTGCAGCTTCGCCACCCCCTCCGCGGCCACCTACCACGTGCGCGTGCAGGCCTACCGGGCCTACAGCGGCGTGAGCCTCGTGGGCAACTACACCGCCAGCGGCGGTGGTACGCCTACCACCACGACGCTGCAGCCCGGCGTGCCCGTCACCGGCCAGGGCGCCGCGGCCGGCGCCTGGCTGCGCTACCGCATCGACGTGCCCGCCGGCGCCACCAATCTCGTCGTGCGCACCACCGGCGGCACCGGCGCCGTGGACCTGTACGTGCGCGCCGGCGCCGAGCCCACCTCGTCCGCCTTCGACTGCCGCCCGCTGACGGTGGGCAACGAAGAAACCTGCACCTTCGCCCAGCCCCAAACCGCCAGCTACTACGTCGGCCTGTACGGCTACAAGGCCTTCGCCGGTGTCACGCTGACCGCGTCGTTCAGCCAGCCGCCATCGGGCGGGGCCACCTGGCCGGGCTTCAACGCGTATTACGTGCAGGCCATCGGCAAGACCGGCACCGCCCTGCGCGTGGCGCTCAACGAAGCGGCGGCACGCAACCACACGCGCATGAGCTACGCCGCCGTGTGGGACGCGCTGAAGTACACCGACGAAGACCCCGCCAACACCGCCAACGTGCTGCTGCTCTACACGGCCCGCTCGCAGGCCAAGACGGCCAACGCCGGCGCCAACTCCAGCGACCAGGACGCCTGGAACCGCGAGCACGTCTGGGCCAAGAGCCATGGCTTCCCCGACGAAGGGCAATGGGCGCACACCGACATCCACCACCTGCGCCCCGAGGACGTGTCGGTCAACAGCGCCCGTGGCAACAAGGACTTCAATTGGGGCGGCAGCGCCATCGCCGAGGCACCGGGCAACTTCACCGACAGCGACAGCTTCGAGCCCCGCGCCGCGGTGAAGGGCGACGTGGCCCGCATGATGTTCTACATGGCCATCCGCTACGAGGGCAACGACAACACCGGCGTGGGCAACCTGGAACTGTCCGACACCGTGGGCAGCAGCGGCAACCTGTTCGGCAAGCGCTGCACGCTGATCGCCTGGCACCGCGCCGACCCGGTGGACGCCAATGAAATCCGCCGTCACAGCCGCATCGTGGAGCGGCAGGGCAACCGGAATCCGTTTGTGGACTATCCGGCGTGGGCGGAAGAGGTGTTTGGGGCCGGGTGCCCTTGAGCACGCACTGACCGTTCGCCGCCTGCGCGCGGCGGACGGTCAGTGATTTGCGATCTGCGCCAAGCCCTGAATCGTCTGCCACGTGGGGTGACTGTCAGCTAGGCTGGCGCATGCATCAGCCCTCTGCGATAGCTCACAAATGAAGATCCGCACGATTGCCCGGTACATCGCCTTCGTCGTCTCGGGTTTCGTGGCCACGACTGTTTTGATGTTCATCTATGGCTGCTTGCTCGCGCTTTTTTGGGAGCGCATCTTCCAAGTACCCTGGCCGACGCTAGGCCCGAACGCCGCCGAGGCTATCTTCAGGGGGCGGCTGCTCGATGCGTTGTTTGGTTTCGTAGCCGGTCTTGTCATGGCGGTCGCAGTGGTCAGGGCGCAGCGCTTGTTGGACGTCCGTGCCGCACCTGTCCTCGCCGGGGCGTTGCTGTATGCAGCCACCTCGGTGCCAGTCGACAACGTTGTACGAGACATCATGGAATCACCCATGCCTGCCCTGTTGATCGGCTTTTGTGCGGCGAGTTGGTGGCTCCGCATGCGCGTGGAGTCGACCTCCACCGGTGACTGAACTCAGTCTGCAAAGCTGCTGTTGCACACAAGGCTTGGCGACACAGGCGTCATGATCGTTGGCTTGCGGTGCGGTGCGGTGCGGTGCGGTGCGGTGCGGTGCGGTGCGCTAACGACCGCTGGCCGCCCGTGCTCGCTCAAAATCTGCTCGCCAGCTTGTAAATTCGCAGGCTTCGATCCAGATTCCATCGCGCGCCCTCATGCCCAAGAACAATCACAAGCCTTTCGTCATCGGAGTTGCAGGAGGCAGCGGCAGCGGCAAATCCACCGTGACCCGCCAGGTGCTGGCCGCCATCGGGCCGGACAAGGTGGCCACGGTGATTCAGGACGACTACTACCGCGACCAATCCCACATGCCGCCGGAGGACCGGCGCAAGCAGAACTACGACCACCCGGACGCCTTCGACTGGCCGCTGATGACGCAGCACCTGGCCGCGCTGCGCAAGGGCGAGGCCATCGAGATGCCGGTGTACGACTTCGCCGCCGACAACCGCTCCAGCGACACCATCACGGTGAACCCCGCACCGGTGATCGTGGTCGAGGGCTTGTTCGCCCTGTACGACACCAAGCTGCGCAACATGATGTCGCTGAAGATCTACGTGGACACGGCCTCGGACGTGCGCTTCATCCGCCGGCTGCAGCGCGACATTTCAGAGCGTGGCCGCAGCACCGAGTCGGTGGTGAACCAGTACCTGGAAACCGTGCGCCCCATGCACAAGCAGTTTGTGGAGCCGACCAAGCGCAACGCCGACGTGATCTTGCCGCATGGGGCTAACGGACCGGCGGTGGACATCATCACCACCAAGCTGTTGAGCTTGTTGCAGGACAACGGGCGGGGGTAGGGCGCTTGCGCGCATCGCTTCGGCGGCTTTTGCGGGCCCTACGGGCCGAGCGAATCAGAACGCGCCGAAGAGCGTGTCCAGCGCGGTCGTGATGTCGCCCTGCATTGAACGCAGGTTGTTCAGCGGGCGTTTGAGCAGACTCAGCGGCACGGCGCCCATGGCTGCCGTGTCCAACACAACCACTTCGTCGCCCACGCGAACCAGCGGATTCAACCGATCCGCACGTGCGCCGAAGTACGCCTCGCTGCGAAGCGGGATCACCACGCGCGTTGCCAAGCCGGCTATGTAGTCGTTCTGAACATCCAGAAGGAAGGGTGTCGTCTTGCGCTCGCGCACGCTGGGGTTGGCGTAGACGTCGAAGCGAGGCATCAGTCTTCCCTGGCGAAGCTGCGGAACTCGGCCAGTGGCAGCCCCTCCCGTTCGATACGGGCGTTGTAATCCTGAATGGCCTGCCGGTTCTGGTCGTTCCAGCGCTCCCAATAGCGCTTCTCCACCTCCGCCGCCAGCAGTGCGTCAACCGTGGCGGACACGTTCATGCCGAGCTCCTTGGCCATGTCCAGCACCTTGCTGTTCAGGCTGAGATTGGCTGCGCGTTTGGGGGCGTCGGCGATTCTGGGCATGGCCAGGCTCCATGGATGATGCGCATGAATTATGCGCTTGCGGTTGCTTTTTTTCACGATGCCTATGCCTTCGGCCGCGCGCAACACCACGCCGCCATTGGCCAGCGCCTCGCCGGTCCAGCCGAAACTGCGGTAGCTGAGCCCTTGAGCCTCAGGCCTGTAGCCAGTAGGTTGGGGTGAGCCTTCTAACCCCAACTTGCATCGGGTAGCGATATTCGTTGGGGTTCTCTTCGTTCAAACCCAAGCTACCTGGTTGCCTGGCTTGCAATCCACGGGTGGTCCTTGATCCAACCAACCGCTTCTATGTGGCTTTTATGGATTTCGCAGTTGCAGCCAAATCCGGGAGTGACTTGGCAGTAAGTTTCACAATTCGGCTATTTATTTTGCTATCGATCTTCGCAAGAAACTTCGATGATCTAAGTGTGCTCTTGAAAGAGCCGTATTGGTCGCGGTCATAACTATCAATGGCTGCGTCATAAAACATTTCAACGGCCTTCTTGACGTATTTGCGCAGTGCATTTTCAAAATCGCTAGTGCGCATCCTTTGCAAGGTGATCTGCGGTGAAGCTAAATCGGAGAGCTTTGCAAGCATCTTGAACGTGCAATATGTAATCCAATAAGTGCTGGTGACGCCGAGAAGTGGCGCGTTTTCATCACTACCCAAGCCCTCCAAATGCTTCTGCCTTTCTTCATCTGCGAATTTTCCTACTAGCCACGCTAAAAGTACCGCAGTTGCGCTGATGCCCTTTTTGAAAAGTTTTTGATAGGGTTCGTCAAATAATTCGCTTTTGTTATCTATGGCCTGAATTAGGTAGGTCTGCTCAGCTGATGCTAAATATTGAGTAACCTTGTCCAGCTCTATGGTAAGGGCATCACGCTTCCTTCTTGAGCCAGCTTGTTTGGGCGCATACATGACACCGACCTTGTTCAGCTCCTTGCGAAGTTGCTCTTGGATTTCATCAGCTGCCCGTACCGTCCAAATCTTTACTGCGTTTTGGGAGTTGTTGTAGCGAACAATTTCGTTTTTTAACCCTACTTTCGCGGCGATCACTCTTGCGAGTACTTTTGCAGAGTCCTTCGCGTCTGCTCGCACTAGGCTCGATGTGGTTTGGCAGCCATTAACTATGCTGAACCGTTTCAGATGTAGGCCGGCACCTTTTGGCTTTTCTATAGGTGCAGCACTATCCGCAACAATGGTTATGCCATTGTTCAAGGCCCAAAAATTGCCTGGGGATGTCTGCGCCGTTTTAATGATCTGCTCGTTAATTCCACCTTTTCTGGCGCCAAGAAAGAGGCGAATATTTCCGGCGAAAAGCTTATCTTGATGAGCCGTGTGCAGTCGCTTTAGCTCTCCTGCACTCACTGATCCAACCCAGGCTCGACCATATTCTCCTGAGTCCTCAAAGTAATTTCCGGAGAACTTAAGTCGATCCTCTGGAATGCCAGCCTCGGCATCAATGAGGCTCTGGTATTTCCCCATAACTCCATCCTGAGCGTAATGGAAGAAATTGATGCCTTTGAATGCTGGATCTCTCGAATGAGCCGCCACTGACCGATCTATCTGGTCAGACTTCTTTCCCAATGTGATTAAACCCACAGTGTATGTATAGGTTGGGTTCGCCTTGCGAAGTGCCAGAAGTTGCTCGGCAATGTCAGGTCTTCCGGCATCTGCGAGTAACTTGGGGTTCTTGATGTAAGGGATTGTCGCCGCTACGGCATCCCATTTGCTCTTTGGGGTGATCTTTGTGAAGTTTTCAGGGCAGTGTGCTTGAAGAATAACGATTTCTTCACTGCTGGTGTCGGCGAAGGCAATATCGATGCCCTGATCGTTGCCGCCATCCGCTGCGGCTGACTCTAGTGCGTCGTCTTCTTCAATGTCAAAAAAGGTAATAGCAAACCATGCCGCAAACGCCCTACTTCTACTGAGGGAGCCGCGATGTGCCAACTCGTCAATTGAATCGATAATATCTTTCAGTTCAGTCTGCATGGTTCCCCCTTGTTGCGATTTGTAAGGCATGGTATGCGGATGAGCTTTTCTTGTCGACAGTTTGCTGAAATTGCTGTTCTCGCGCCGACGAGCCTACAGAACAGCGCCTGCGGTTAACCCAAACTGCATCGCCGCCAACTTCGCATACAGCCCGCCCCGCGCGACCAGTGCGTCATGCCGGCCGATGTCAACAATGCGACCCGCATCCAGCACAACGATCCGATCAGCCTTCTGGATCGTCGCCAGCCGGTGCGCAATGACCAGCGTCGTGCGGTGCTGCATGGCGGCCTCCAAGGCTGCCTGAACGACGCGTTCGCTCTCGGCATCCAGCGCGCTGGTCGCCTCGTCCAGCAACAGCAGC
>SXGQ01278118.1_pt1 | contig 10800 bp, 4 predicted proteins | sample 3178371 | NCBI WGS metagenome assembly SXGQ01 (sample SAMN11356859, study PRJNA531348) | freshwater metagenome | isolation source: freshwater sample F1-20 | place: China: Fuxian Lake, Yuxi | collected 2017-12-25 | reverse complement strand
TGCTTCTAATCCAATTTTGCAACTGGGCTCAAAAGGCGCTGCAGTTCGCACTTTGCAACAACTCTTAAATAAAGCAGGAGTTAAGTGCGCAACAGACGGCGATTTTGGTCAAAAAACCGAAGCAGCGGTGAAAGATTTTCAATCAAAAGTTGGACTTGAGCCGACAGGTGTTGTCAATCATAAAACTTGGGCAAAAATAAATCCTTAGAGAATACTTTATCTATACTCATAAACCTGTGAGACTTCAAGCGTGTTGATAATCAGCACACCAAGCAGAGCAACAAAGGAGTCATAACAATGGCTGCAAATACATCGACAATCTCATTTGACGTACATGACTGCAAAGTTTATCCAGTTACGGCAGATGCAACTGGTGGCATTACATACGGCGCAGCCGTCGATGTCCCAGGTATCCAAGAAGTTTCGGTAGAACCAAACTTCATCAGCGTTGAATTAAAAGGTGATGGAAAGGTTCTTGCCAAGAAGGGTAAAGTAGACCGTCTTAACTTTTCTGCAACATACAGCGAATTGAGCCTTGAGGTTCTTGCGGCAATTTTCGGTGGTTCAGTTGGAACATCAGGTTCTGGCTCAGCCGAGTCTGCGTCGTATGAATTCGATGGCGATACTCTTCCTTACTTCAAAATTGAAGTTTTGGTCAACGACCTTGAGTCAGACCTTGCTGAAATGGTGTTCGTTTTGAACAAGTGCCAAATCACAGGTGGAACAATCATGTCTGGCTCAACAGACAACTTCTCGACACCATCGTTTGATGCAGAAGCAATTTTGCCAACTGCAACTGGCCTTGGTTTTGGAACTGTAACCTTCCGTGAGGCTTCAAGCGGTCTTTCCGCTTAATTAATAATTAAATAGTTCTGCTGGTGTAAACGCCAGCCTTAGAGCAAAATACTGCTTTAAGGCTGGCGTTTGCGCGTATCTGGGTCTATGTGTAGACTGTCTGTATGGACTATACACCGATGGTATTAAAGAACAAAGGCATCCCTTGCGAATTCGCAAAATTAAAAAAAGTTGGGGATGTTTTAGAAAAAAGTTATGACGAAGACGGAGAGTTGGAAAAAGAAATTTTTCATATTAAATTCACTAACAATATAATCTCTGATATTGAAATACACTTTGGCGGGCTCGAAGCATGGCAAGAGCAACTTGAAAAAACTCCATATACAACTATTCGTCAAACACTTGCATTCGCATTAAAGAAAACTCCCGTAGAAACAGGAGATGTTATGCTTGACGGCGAACTAATGATGTATTCAAACATTATTGGTACTGCTTGGGCGGTGGCTAACGGCGTGGACCCCATTATGGCGAGTCAGATGTTAAAAAGCAGCATAGGACTCGCCGACGAACAAAAACGCCTACTAAACGTGGAGTTGAGCAAAACCCTGAAAGTAGATTCCTCCCTTGGAAACAGTGGTTCGGAATCTGGACCGAAACGGGCCGCTCGTTCGAAGAATTCTGGGAATTAAGCCCCGCACAAGTAGCAATCGTATTCGAAGCAAAAGGTTTTATGAAAAAACGAGCAGGCGCTGACCAACTTGCAGCGTTTGCTGCCCAAATGGGACTAACAGTTAATAAATAGATAAAATCTGCCGTTTGCGTAATTTGCAAACGTGTGAGAAAATACGGCTATGCCAGCCGCAACACCAGGTGGAGTACCCCCACTAAACGTACAAATAAATATTAGAACTGTTGGTGTTGGCGCTGCTGCGTCCGGGATGAGGACAGTCACCGGCGCATCGAAAGCAATGAGTAAGGGTTTCGCTGCCGGAACCATATCTTCCAGGACTCTTGGCGACGCAATGCGTCAAAGCGCAACACTGATGAAATACACCGTTGCTGGTGCATTCATGAACATTGGTCAAGCGGCAATACAGGCAAGTAGAAATTTTGAATTAACTTTTTCTCGAATTAAAGGTCTTGTAGGAATCAGTACAGACGCAATCGAAACAATGAAAAAAAGCGTCTTGGAGATGGCTACTGACACGACTCGAGGACCAGAAGAATTAGCCGAAGCACTTTACTTTATTACTTCTGCCGGTTTGCGCGACTCAGCAGTTGCGATGGATGTATTGAATACGTCAGCACGCGCAGCAGCAGCCGGACTTGGTGAAACGAAAACAGTGGCAGATGCTGTTTCGTCGGCGATTAACGCATACGGTGTCGCGAGTATCTCAGCAGGACAAGCCACCGACGTAATTGTTGCTGCGGTTCGTGAAGGTAAAGCCGAAGCAGACACAATGGCTCCAGCGTTCTCTAAAGTTCTTCCAGTCGCCGCAGCATTCGGCGCTTCATTTGAGGATGTTGCCGCAGCGATTGCTGCTCTTTCTCGAAGCGGTATGACTGCTGGAACTGCTGGTATTTATGTTCGTCAAACATTAAGTCAATTGCTTAAGCCATCAAAACAAGCAAGCGAAGCCCTTGCGGCGGTTGGTACTAGCGCTAAGCAAATTAGAGAAGAAGTAAGAGAACAAGGTCTATTTGTTGCATTGCAAAATCTTTCTACAAAACTTGGCGGAGTGAAAAACGCTGAGTCGTTTGCAAAGGTATTCGGCAACGTTCGTGCCTTAACTGCAGTTCTGCAGTTGGTTGGTCCTGCAGCAGCAGAAAACCAAGTAATTTTTGAAAGACTTCAAAATAGTACTGGTGACCTTGATGACGCTTTTAATGCCTACGTCAACACCACTGATGCTGCATTTCAAAAAGCAACTGCTGCACAAAGAGTTGCTTTAATTGAACTTGGAACCTCAATTAAGCCTATTGTTACCGGACTACTAACTATAACTACTGCATTATCTCAATTTGCTTCGGCAATAATGAAAATTCCTGGTGCGGGTATGTTTTTAAAAATTGTCGCTGGAGTAACGCTCATGGTTGCGGCTCTTGCTGCTGTGATGAAGACAACATCTGCAGTTATTCGACTGTTTTCAAATATGAGTATTGCTTTGCGCGGCACTGGTTATATGTATGATGCTGCGACACGCAGCGTGTATCGCTACACCGCGGCGACTGGGAGTGCGTCAGCCTCGACAAGAGCGGCTGCTTTAGCCACAAAAGGTTGGATACCGGTGAATTACGGTTTGGCAGCGTCATTTAGAGCAGTTATGAAATCAACTCTATTCCTTGCCGCTTTGAGTATCGCGCTTTATGGTGTCACTAAACTATTTGGTTTTTTGAAAAAACAAAGCGAAGCGGCAAGAAGAGAAGTAGAAGGAGCAGCCAAAGCGCTGGCAGACGTAAACGAACTATTAGACGAACAAGTCAAATATGGGAAAAGCAGTCTTTTGTTTAACGTTGACATAAATGTTGACCAAGCAGAACTGAAAGCAAAAACCGAAAGACTAAAAGAACAGTTTGAAGAACAGGCTCCTGGGTATTTTGAGACTCTTCGAGAAACAATTAAAGATTTAGGAGGTATTGGCACAGAAGCAGGAAAAGCATACCTTGTTGCGCTAATGACCAGCGTTTATGGCGGAATGACAGGAGAAGCAAAAAAAGCAATTCAGAAATTATTTGAACAAGAATTTCAAATGGAGCCTGGAGACTGGGCTAAGACTATGGTGCCTGGTGAAACCGGAGATGCTGTTGCCGATGCGCTGATTTATACAGCCTTAGTGGCAGCCGCTGCTGCAAACGATGAAGTCTATAAAAGAATGCAAGGTGAAATAAATCTAGATGCATTTAATGAAATGCTTGCTAGTTCACTCATACCAAGTACCGGCCTCTATCACGATGCCGCGAGAAAAGGCATGAAGGCTTTTGGTAAATCCTTTACCGACGTCATTCAGGAAACTGGTGGCAACATAGCCCCGCTTATTGTTGCTATGAAAGAAATTGATGAAGCGGGCAACCTCAATTCGCAAACTTTAACAAATGTACTTGGTAGTGCATTGACCGGTTTAACCGATGGGCTTGATTTGGCAAGTGAATCACAAGGTGATTTATCAAAAATGTTTGCTGATACAGCGAATATGGATAATTTCCTAAAAATCATTGGAAAAACCACAGGCATAGATGACACATCAAAAGTGGCAGCAATTTATAAAAGCATAAAAGAACAAATAGCCGACTTGCCTAATAATGCACAAAAATCTGCCGCTTCATTTAGAATTTTTACAAAAGTGCTTGGTGAACATACAGTTGTAAGTAAAGAAGTAGATAAAGCAACGCTGGACAATATTGCCAATTTGGATGCATATGTTGAGACATTAAAGTCGCAAATCGGCGACTACGAAGCAAGTACAAGTGCTATGAAGAGATACGAAGAGGCGTTTCGCGCACTACAAGGCGTCACTTTAACCCAAGAAGAAGCAAATAGAGACTTGATGGACTCTTATCAAAGTGTTGCAGATGCCATTGCAAAAAACGGTGGTGATTTTTCAATATCTACAGAAGGAGGAAGAAAGGCCCGAGAAGAACTTCAACAAACAGCAGAAAGTGTAGTTGCGTTAGCAAACACCTATGCAGCCGCTGGAAATGATGAAAAAGCCGGACAGGTTTTTGCTGCAGGTATGGCAAACATTGTAAAGGTCGCGACTCAAGTGGGTGGAGAAAGTGCTGGCCTTTCCGCTGCCAACCTCCTTGAATCTATGGGATTTACCGCAGACAATTTTAGAGACTCGCTTTTGGCTTCAGCAGAAGCAGTTGACCAATCAGCAGTAAACACCGGCACGCAAGTCACAAATGGAATTGCAAAAGGGTTTAAACAGGGTGCGCCCACAATGTCGCAGGCAATTGTGCAGGCCTTACAGGGTGTTGTTGTAACTGCTAAAAATTATTTCGAAACAAAGAGCCCTTCAAGATTAATGGCTCGAGAGATTGGTATGCCAGCCGCAGCAGGTGTTGCTGTTGGTTTTTCCAAAGAAGCAAATTCGCCAGGTTTTAAAAGCGTGATAGGTAAATCGCTGGACAAAGCGGTGGCAGCGGCGTATAAGTCTGGCGGTAGAAAAGGCGCATCTAAGTTTTTTACGGATTTCCTAAAAAAGAAACAGGACGTTGAAACGCCTGCTCAAGATTTTGTAAAAGCCACAATTGGTCGGATGAAAGACATTATCGGCTCTCTTGGCGATTATATAAATGCTCAATTGAATTTTCGTAAGGCCCAAACGGAACTTGCAAAACTAATCAATATGCAAAGGGGTCTTGATGACCGAAGAAAAAAAGCAGCGCGAGAAGTTCAGTATTCAGAAACCCGGCGTGGCCTTGGTGGTGGCGCGCAAGTAACAGGATATGAACAAGCAGAAATAGACCAATTGCAGATTGATTTTGAAAAAATTTCACGTGATTATGCGATGGGGCGAGCAACCTACACCGACCTTGTTGATGCTGAAATTGCCTTGTACGAAGCGCGCGCAGCAGCGACTGAAATCAGCGACGATGTAATCGGTGCACAAAATAGTTTTATTGATGCTACTGTTGAAGTGGAAAATAAAGCATTGAATTTCGCTGCAGCGACAGTTAACGTTCTTGAATCTTATGCCGACCTAACTCAAGCATCGGCGGAATTGTATTATAACCATAAAGAACTTGCTGGTGTCTATAGTACTTTGGCGCAAGCAACGGGAATAGCAAGTGGGCAAATTGTAGTTGGCTCCAAGAATTTATCAACACTTGGCAACGATGTCGCAGCGCTCGGTGGGTATTCATCTACTGTTGGTGGATACGTTTCCACCCTCGGCAACGAACTTGGCGTTACAGGTCAAGTATTTAACACTCAGTTTTTTGGCGAAGGCGGCATCCTAAAAACACTTCAAACAACGGGAGCAGACGTAAATACGCTTACAAAATCGGTTGGCGCAGACTTCACAAATATGAGTGCTGGGCTCCTTAACCCGGATAGTGAATTACAAAAAAATCTATTGAGTTTAGGTCCATCTATATGGGAAGCAATTAAAACTGGAGCGCAAGAAGCATTTGATAAGTCTCCTTTAAATTTGAAAATCAGCGTCACGGCGTCAGTAGGTAAAGGTGGACGTGGGAGCGTTCAGATTGATATTGACGACATAATCGGGGGAACACCAACCAATACTAGCGGCTATGTAAGCCCGGCTAAGGCCGCACAAACAAGAAGGCCAGTCAGACAAGGCACAACAGCGAGAGCGATTGGTGGTCCGGTTAACGAAATGACGCCATATCTGGTTGGTGAGCGCGGTCCAGAAATGTTTGTGCCTAAAGTTTCTGGGACCATCGTTACCACCTCTGCTCTTGACAGATATACCAGAACAAAACCGGCTCGGGCAGAAGTTCAACAAGCAGCCGCCGGAAATAATATTATGGTTACGGTGAATAACCCAGTTCCTGAAGCGGCTCAAGATTCAATTACGCGTCGAATGAAGGTTTTGGCAAACTCAGGAATGTTCGGGTGATTTAAATGTCTGCAGTTCTTCCAAGCGTTCTTGAATGGTATTCGGTCAATGGTGTTGAACTAGCCACTCACGGCTACATGTTGTCATCAATAGAAAGAGGCATCCCAGCCAAAAAAGGCGACAATGTCGGCTCGGCGATTGTGCACGGAACTCAATGGAGAGAAAAGCGGCTTGATGTAAGAAGTGAGACCTGGACAATTTGGATAACAGACAATGAACCAGTTACAGGTTCTGTTGCTTTAACTCAGAGCGGAAGACGTTCGCAGTTTAATGAAAACTACGACACTGTATTTAATTTGCTTAATGAAATGCCAGAACTACTTACTGTAACGCATGTAAGAGTTGACCCAGATGACTCATTATCATATGCGTCACGAATAGCCTATGGAGAAATTGTCGGCGCGATTAATGTCTCAGACCATAGAGATTTAAACTACACGGAATTCACTGTTGAGGTTCAATTCCCAGACCCGCGTTGGTTTTCGCCCACATCCGTATCCGCTTCAGCATCTTTTTCCGGTTCCAATGTTGCCGTACCAATGTCGGCGAGCGCCGTAGGAACTGCCCCTGTTACCTATATGACGGTTACATTCACATCAACTTCAAATTTAACTAATCCTAAAATTACAAATGAAACATATATTGGCAGCCTGTCGTCAATTGGGTATGCAGGAACGATTCCTAGTGGCCAAGCAGTAATTATTGATACCGATGCGTTGACGCTTGAAAAAAATGCTGTTAATGATATTTCTAATCTCTATCGTGCTGGCTCGCGGCAATCATGGTTTGAATTATTTCCATTAAATAATGATGTAACCTTTTCTGCAACATCAGGAACGGGCACAGTAATAATTTCTTATAGGAAGGCGTTTTTCTAATGGCTAGAACAACCTGGGATGTTTGGGTTGTACTAGCAAATAATCCAAATCAAACTGTTGCTTATGTCCCGCGCTGGAAGAGTCTTCAACTTTCAGACCAACTCAACGACGTTGGCTCGGCAACTTTAGAGCATGATTTTTCTGACCCATTCTTTGCGGCGTTTCAAGACGAACGGGGTGATTCGCTGCTCGAAGGCCCATACGCTCTGCAGATTCGACGAGATGGTGTTGCGGTTTTTACATTTTTCATTGAGGATGTACAAGTAGATAGGGCTGGAGTGAGCCAGCCATTGACAATCGGTGGAAGAGGTATTGCATCTGCGCTTGAATGGGGCATTGTTCTTCCAGAAGATTTTAGTAATCAAGCCAGAGCCACAGCAGGCACCACACAAAGACCTAAGTTTTTTGACCGGCTATTCCCTGGGTATGCGTTTAACGTTCGCGTAGCGACTACCGCGAACCTATCGGCTGCATATGCTGACGGCCCACAAGTTGATGTTCCTGGTTCTGGCGCAAGATTAACCGCAAACTCAAACGGTTCAATAAATAACTCCGGCATAGATGGGGTGACGGATTTAGTGGTTGGAGATACCGTCTTGGTGAAAGACCAGACAAACACTTTTGAAAACGGTGTTTACTGGATTGTCTCTGTCGGTGGAGCATCAACTCCTTGGGTGTTGCAGCGAACAGCAAGAGCAGACGGCTCACCAATTGGCGACCTAGAGGTGGGAAACGCCACATTTATTGAAGAAGGGAATACGAACGGTTATTCATCTTGGGAAATATCTTCGAATGGCAGTCTTTCAAATTCCAATCAAATTGGCACAAATGAAATAGTTTGGTCTCTTGTTTCGCTTGGTTCTTTTACTGGCATATCTGCTTTTTACATTTTATTTAAAGAAGCGGACACGGGGTACGAATATTCAACCAAAAAAGTTGATTTTGGCACAATAAAAACTTTGTATGGACGTGGCGGGATTGGCTATGCAGTTGATTGGCCATTAAGTCTTGATAGTACCCTGAACTCTTCTCTTGGCAAAACCGACTCAAAAGGTAGAGTTGTTAAAGACGGTGGCAATTTTAATATTGCTGTTGGTAGAACGGTTTTAGATGTTCTAAATGAAGTTTCAGCAAATACCGGCGTTGATTGGCATGTTTCGCCAAGCGGCTCGGTGAGTATTGCCGTCAAACCATTTGTCACCGACACAATTGTTTTTGATGAACCGTTTGGCGATGACTTAACAACAGGTTCTGCGGCAATTCTTTTTAGCCTTCCAATGCTGGAAGCGGTAGAAACAAGAACATCAGTAGGCGAATTAAGAACAGTTGTCTACGGTTCTGATGGATTTAATCTTGATAGGCAAATTTCAGAAAGAACCGGAACTTATGGTTTCCGTGAAATGTTTGTCGAAAACACATCGGATACCGCGCCAGCAGTAGCCAATATTGTTTCATCCGCAGTTCGCAAAGTGAAAGACGGCAAATTACAAATTACAGCCACATTTGCCGAAAAAGAAGGTATGACCGCTTGGCAGGATTTCAGTATTGGCGACAAGGTTCTTGTTGAAATTGATACTGGGGTTTATGGCGAAAGAATAATTAGCGCAATTGGCGCATCCGTAGATGAAAATGGTAATGAAACAGTCGAGGTTACGTTCGGCGACATCTTTGAAGATATTGCTACAAATCTCAAATATGCAGCAAATTATGGTCGTTTATCCGCTGCAGAAATTCCTGCATTCACTTTGCGTGGGACGTCATCCAAGCCATTGGCACCAACCGGTACGTCTGTTGGGGCAGAAGTTCAAGGTTTAAGCAATCGAGTAGTTGTTAATTGGGAAGCGCCAGACAATACAAGCGCAACACAGTTTGAGGCCATTGTTTATCGAGAAGAACAAGACAGTGTTGGAGTCGCAATTACTTATCCGATTGTTGATATTTACCGAGATGGCAATATTGGATATTGCGAGGTGAGTTCATCTACTGGTTTTGGCGTTGGAGATTGGATAAATATTTACGATACCACCGACAGTTATTTTGATAGAACTAATGTCTTTTTGACTAGCGCATCCGGTGTATATTTTACATTTGATGATGTCGGCCCAGACATCCCTTCTGGGACATACTCTGCAGGAGATATTGTCCGAGTCGTTGAGCGGCACTCAACTATGGTGCCAAGCAGTAAGACTTCTGCCAATTTTGAAAATCTTGCTGCTCCAGGACGTGAATATCAATTCACAATTTTGCCCTATACGGCTGATGGTCAATCAGGAGTTCCGTCAGCGCCATTTCCATTTACGGCATCCGCGAGTGCTCAAATAATTTTAAATGGAGCAATTCGCTCAAATAACTATGTTGCCAATACGAGTGGTTGGACCATTGAAGCGGATGGTAATTCAGAACTAAATCAAGTGACTATTCGAAATGGCGCATGGATACAAGGGACCCTAACCGCACCAACATTACAAACTGCGACAAGCAACCCGCGCGTCATTGTAAATTCAAGTGGGCTGTTCGCCTACAATAATGCCGGAGATATTGTCACCTCGATTTCTTCCACTACCGGACAATTTGTGACTCAGTCTGGAGTCTTTTCGGGGCTTATTGATGTTGGCGGACACGACAATACTTCTTTCCACGTTGACAGTTTGGGGAACATGTGGCTTGGCTCGGCGAGTTTTGCTTATGCACCATTTAGCGTAAGTAGTGGCGGTGCGTTAATTGCAACAAACGCAATAATTAGTGGAAGCATTGACGGTGCCACTATTGACATTGGGGGAAATGACAACACATCTTTTCACGTGGACTCTGCTGGAAATATATGGAATGGTGCGACAAATTATGCTGCCGCTCCATTCTCTGTTTCCGCATTGGGAGTAATACATGCAGAAACGGGGAAAATTGGCGACCTTGATATAGGCACTCAGTATCTCACGCTTGGAGGGACATTTACTGGCGAGATGTTTATCGGAAATCTCAATACGGCTGAAGGGATAGAAGATACAGAAACATTCTCAGCAGCAGGAATTAAGTTAAATGGCCCCGAAGCCGGAGCAAAAGGAAGTAAGTCACTCCTTACGTGGGAAGCACTCACATTTTTTGATTCTGGCGGAACAAGCCCAACTTTAGAATCAACTGCTGTTTGGAAAGAAGGCATTCAATACTTAGGAGATACCAACAAGTTCTCTTTTTTTTACGATGCAGATACAGCGCTTTTGTATGCTCGTATTTACCACTCCAACAATACGGAAACATGGTATTGCCTGCAAGAATGTGGCAATTCTCCAGTTGTTCCCCCAGTTGACCCCCCGGTTACCGCCCCAGTTATAGCCCCAGTTATAGCCCCAGTTATAGCCCCAGTTACCGCCCCAGTTATAGCCCCAGTAGTTCCACCTGATGTCCCTGGCGAATATCGATATTGTTCCGAACTTCAAGTTTCGTTGGGTGAAAATGGTTGCGTGACTACCGGTCAATGCATCGACGCCGGCTGGGGTGCCGTTTGCGCAGCCCCGGTTATAGCCCCGGTTATAGCCCCGGTTATA
>SXGQ01677266.1_pt1 | contig 10801 bp, 8 predicted proteins | sample 3178371 | NCBI WGS metagenome assembly SXGQ01 (sample SAMN11356859, study PRJNA531348) | freshwater metagenome | isolation source: freshwater sample F1-20 | place: China: Fuxian Lake, Yuxi | collected 2017-12-25 | reverse complement strand
GCGGCGCGGAGGGGCGCGGCGCCGGACGTGTATCCATCCACCGGGCCCGCCGTCGCGGCGGGGGCGGAGGAGGGACTGGCGGGCGCCGCGTCCATCCGCGCGGCCGGCAGGGTGGGCGACGGCACGGCGGGGGCCGACGCCGTCTCCATCTCTGCGTCGTACACCCTGCCCGCGGCCGCCGCGGCGCCGGGGACGCCGGCGCGGGGGACCAGGCGGAAGTCGGCGCGGGGGAGCGTCCACCCGTCCACGCGCACGCGGACGATGGTCTCCGACGCGCGGCCCATCCCCATGCCGGCGGGGGCGCTCAGCGTGTCCAGCCGCAGGGCGTGCGAGCCCGTGCGCAGGTTGGGGAACGAGTAGCGGCCCTCGGCGTCGGTGGTGACGATCTCGCCGTCCTCGCTCCACACGTCCACGCCGGGGACGCCCCGCTCGCCCTCGTTCTGCCGCCCGTCGCCGTTGGCGTCGAGCCACACCTTGCCCACCACCACGCGCTGCTGCAGGGCGTAGCCCCGCCGCACGCGCACCCAGGCGCTGGCCGGCGCGCTGCGCACGGCGCCGTTCTCGGCCGTCACGGTCACCCGGTTCTCCACCGAAGCCGCGCGGCCGGGAGACACCAGCGTGACGGCGTAGCGGACGACGTGCTCCGCGCCGGGGGCCAGCGGGCCGGCGTACCACACCGTGAGGGCGCGGCCGTCCACCCGGGCCGAGTCGGCGCCGGACAGCTGCGCGGGCAGGTACCGCACGCCGGCCGGCAGCGTGTCGTGCAGCACGATGCCCGACAGGGGCGCCAGGCTGCGGTTGCGCAGGGTGACGGCGTAGGGCACGGCCTCGCCCAGGGCGGCCTCGAGCACGCCGGCCGACTTGACGGCCTCGAGCTCGTCGCCCTGGAAGGGCATCACGTCCAGCCCCGCGGCGGCGGCGGTCACGGCGGCCGCGTTGGCGCCGCGCAGGGTGGCGTGGTTCACCAGCATGCCGTCTTCGGGACGCGACGTGGCGCGGGTGACCAGGGTCACGGCGCCCGTCTGCCCGGGGGCGATGGTGCCCAGCGTCCAGCGCACCACCCGGCCGTCCACCTGCGGCTGCCCGTCGGCCGAGACGAAAGAGAGCCCCACGGGGAGGGTGTCCACCAGCACGCCGTCGCGCACGGGGACGGAGGAGCTCTGGTTGGCCCAGGTGAGCCGGAAGCGCACCTCGGAGCCCAGGGGGACGGAGGTGTCGCCCACCAGCTCCTTGGCCACGGACAGCTCCGGCGACGAGATGGTGGTGCCCACGGCCGGTGAGGCCACGGCCACGGTGTCTCCCGTGCCGTCGTCTCCCAGGCGGTAGCGCAGGGTGGCCACGTTGGTGAGCGACGCGCTGGCGTCGGCGCCCACGACGGCGCGCAGGGTCACGGTGCCCGCCGCGGCGGGAAGCAGGTCGCCCAGGGCCACGCGCACGGTTTCGCGCCCGTCGGCCGCGCGCTCGATGGAGCCGGCGTCGCCGTCGGCCTCGTCGGTGAGCGACGCGCCGTTCAGGCGCAGCGAGCCGGGGACGAAGCGGGCCCCCGTGGGAAGGGGGTCGGAAAGGGAGGCCCCGGGGGCCGCCGCGTCGCCGCGGTTGGCCCAGGACAGGGTCCAGGTCAGGGTGTCGCCCGAGGTGGCCTGCGACCGGTCCACGGACTTGCCCATCGTGACCGCGGGAAGGGGGCGGTGCACGTTGATCTCGTCGCGCACGGTGGCCGACACCGCGGCGTCCATGCCGCTCGCGGCGCGCACCTGCAGGGCCACGGCCGGGTCGTCGGGCGCGTCGGCGGGCACGTCCACCACCAGCAGCAGCGCGACGGATTCGCCGCGCGCCAGCGGGAGGGGGCCCGAGACCGGCAGGTCGCCGGCCCCGAGCACCCCATCCCCGTTCAGGTCCAGGTGAAGCGCAAGGCCCCACCCGGCCGGACCCGCGGCCGCCAGCGTGTAGCGATCGGGGCCCGTCCCCGTGTTCTGCAGTACGTGCGGGAGCACCCGGCGCTCGCCCGGACGGGCGCCCGCCTGGCGCGGCGGGGTGAGGGACACCCCCGCCGTCAGACGCATCACCACCGTAGAGGTGGCGGTGTCGGATCCCGCGTGCGCCTCGCCGCCCACCTGGTAGGTGACGGTGGCGCGGTTCACCACGGGCAGGGTGTCGGGGACCTGGGCGGCCGCGCGGGCGGCCGTCCCCAGGACGAGCAGCAGGGCGCCCGCGAGCCCCCGCCGGACCGAAGTCCGGCGGTGCCCGCGGTCACCCGCTGCCCGGCGCGTCGCGAAGAAGCGCATCCCCTGGATCCCTGAGCGTGTCGTGGTGGGTTACTTGATCTGCACGCGGACCCAGAAGAACCGGCTGGCCGAGGCCGCCAGCGTGCCGCTCAGCGTGGCCGAGACGGTGCCGGCGCTCTGGTTGATGGTCCACCCCGCCGCGTCCGTCGAGTTGCTGACGTACGTGACCTGGCTGGGCAGCACGTCGTTCACGGCCACCGTGGTGGCGGCGGCGCCGCCCGTGTTGGTGACGGTGATGCGGTACTGGATGTACTCGCCCGGCAGCACGCGGTCCGACGCCGTGATGGCCGTCGTCTGGTCGTCGCGGTACGCCACCTTGGTCATGGACAGGGCCGCGCGCACCACCTGGATGGTGACGTTGCCCGGGTCGCTGATGCTGGCGTTGTTGGCCGACGTGGCCGTGAGGATCAGGTCCTGCGTGGTGCCCGCGGCCACGTTGCCCACGGTGTACACCACGGTCACGGTGGTGCTGGCCCCGGCCGCGATGGTGGCCGAGCTGCCCGTGCCCGCCGTGCCGTTCACCGACACGATGGTGATGGCCGACCCGCTGCTCGTGCTGCCCGTGAGCGTGAAGTTGTCGCTGGCGTTACCGTTGTTGGTGACGGTGAACACCTGCGTGTACTGCGTGCCGTTGCTGGGCAGGCGCTGGATGGTGCCGCCGTCGGGCGTGGTGCTCACGGCCGCCGCCACCGGCGGGATCACGTTGGTGGTCGACGTGTCCGTGCCCGTGGGCGTGGCCGGCGTGCGGCGCGACGTGGCCGTCATGGACACCGGCGTCGTCTGTCCGCCGCGGCCCGGGGCCACGGTGTAGACCACCGTCACGGTGACGGTGCCGCCGGCGGGGATGGCCGTGCCGGCCAGGGCGGCGTTCAGCTCCGCCAGGGTGACGTACGTGGTGCTGCCCAGCTTGTAGCCGGTCACCGTCACGCCCGTGCCCACCGTGAAGGCGGCCGTGACGCTGTCCACGCCGTTACCGGTGTTGGTGACCGTGAAGGCCAGCTCGTTGCCCGTGCTGGGCGACACCGGCGTCACCGTGGCCGGCGAGGCCACGTCGGGGCCGGCCAGGAAGCCCACCACGACGGAGGCGCTGGCGGTCACGGACGCGTACGTGTTGCTGTTGGCGTCGGACCAGCTGGCCGTCGCCGTGTTGGTGATGGTGGTGCCTTCGGGCGTGGGACCGGACTGCGCACCGGCGCGGCCCGGCAGTGCCAGGGGCGCCAGGAGCAGCACCGCCAGCGCGGCACGTCTCAGGACGTGTGTCATCTCAGGGGTCCTCTACGGGGATGTGAGGGGTTAGCGCCCGCTGGAAGCGGGTGCGGGGGTGCCCGCGCCTACGCGGGCGTCGAACTCGGCGACCACGGTGGCGCCGGGTGCCACGGTTCCGTCCACGGTCCAGCGGACGTGGGTGTATCGCTCGGCGGGGATGGGGCGGCGCACGCGCTGCCCGTTCACGACCACTTCCTCCGTCGGCTGGGCCGCGAAGGTGCGGCCGCCGTCGGCCGAGAACTCCAGGCGCGCGTCGGTGCGGTCGGCCCGCGCCGAGCCGCCCACGAAGCGCATTCCCGCCGCGAGCGGGTTCGCCAGCGTCACCCCGCGCACCGAGCCGCGGGTGACGTTGGTGAAGGTCAGGCGGTAGCGCACCACGTCGCCGGGCCGGGCCCGGTCGTCCGTGCGCTCCGCCCCTGCCGCCGTGCGGTTGGTGGCCGTCACGGTCAGCGCCTGCTGGGCGCCCTGCTGCGCCACGGCCGGCACGGCCGCGAACACCAGGGCAAAGAAGACTGCAAGGCGGATCAGCTGCTTCATCGATCCCTCCCGGGAACTGGGTGAACGTCGCGCGGCCGAACCCACGGCCGCGCACTTCGCACTGCACCTTCCGGCGGACCCGTGGCGACGGGTGCCGCGACCTTCTGCACGAAAGCCCCGAAGCTAGCGCGGGGCGTGTGAACGGGGCGTGACGGGACCATTACGATCCGTTCACGCGCCCGGGGAGCCGCTATCGTATTCGGGCCAGGAAGACGAACGACGAGGTGGACGCGGCCGCGCCCACGGCCAGGTCGCCCGTGAGCGTCCAGCGCACCCGCCGCACGCAGGCGTCGTAGCCGGCGGCGGCGCCGCAGCCGCCCGACACCGGCGTGTACGTCCAGGTGGCGCCGCCGTCGCTGCTGTACGCCACCGTGGCCGTGATGCCGGCGGGGAGCGTCTGCGCCGCGCTGCCCAGCTTGAAGACCACCTGGGGCGGCACGGAGTCGGTCACCGTGACGCCGCGCGCGGCGAACTCGCCCGCGTTGGCGATCTGCATGGTGTAGGTGAGCTCCGTACCCGGGGCCAGCGTGTTCTGCGGGCTCACCGACTTGGTGATGGTGAGCCGCGGCGCCACGCGCAGCACCTGCGTGTAGCCCGTGTCGGCCGCTGCCGCGTTGGTGGGATAGGTGGTGGAGCGGGCCCGCAGGTGGATGAGGTTCTGCAGGCTGGCCCCCTGGGGCACCGTGTACCACACGTTCACGTTGCGCAGGGTGCCCGCCGGGATGGTGACCCGTGCGCTGTCGGCCCGCGTGCCGCGGGTGACGCCCGTGCCCGTGATGCTGTCGGGCGTGAGGTAGGCGGGGGCGCCCGTGAACCGGTCCAGCAGGTCGTAGCTGTCGCTGCTGAGCGACGCGTTCTCCACCGTGAACTGGCGCGAGTACTTGCCCGGCAGCCGCTGCTCGGGCGAGGCCAGCCCGTCGGGGGTCACGTCCACCAGCGACACGTTCAGGGCCGTGAGGATCACCTGCAGCACCACCATGTCCGTGCCCGCCGTGAGCTGCACGTCGGCCGACCGGGCGCGGGGGGTGAAGTAGCTGCTGGCGTCGTACGTATCCAGGTCCACGCCGTACGCGTTGGTGATACCCGGCGAGGGCGTGTTGATGGTGGAGTTGAACGGGTTGTTGGACGGGTTGATGGCGTCGGTGAAGGGCGCGCCGTTGAAGAGCAGCTGCTCCGGGGCCCCCGCCGTGCCGGCCAGGTCCGGGTCGCCTTCGTACAGCAGGAAGGTGACCTTGGCGCTGGGGGTGTTGCTGGCCAGGAACCCGTCCAGGGTCACCTGCTCGGTGGCCGCGCGAAAGGCGCGCAGCCCGTGGCGCACCTGGATGCGCTTGATGGGCAGCGCGGCCTGCTGGTACACCACCATGAGGGCCCAGCCCTTGGCCACGCCCTGCACGGCGCAGAACGGGGCGCCGTTCTCCACCGTGAGGCCCGACAGCCCGTAGGCCCCGCTCCCCGTCATGAGCGAGGTGACGTCCTTGAACCCGCCAAAGTACGGCAGCAGGGTGCCGCCGTTGTTGTACGTGCTGGTGTGGGTGCCGTCGGCCGTGACGTTGGGATTGGTGCCCGGGCGCCGAAAGGTGACGTTGGCGTCTACCGTGCCGCCCGATCCCCCCCAATACAGGTACGCGGCCACCACGGTGGCGCCCGCGGGGATGGTGAGGTTGGTTTCGTGCTGGTCCAGCACGGCGCAGGCGTTGCCGGTGTTGGGCTCGGAGCGCAGCGAGCCGCCCGCCACCACGTAGTCGTACGGCCCCTCGTGCTCGCGGTACAGCGACAGCACCTGCGCATCCGCCCGCCCCGCCCCGGCCGTCGCCGCCAGCACGCACGCCGCGGCCACGCCCCGCGCTCGCCGGGGCGAACGGAAGAGCGAGGCGGCGGCGTCCCCCACGGGGGCTGCGGCCCGGAACAGTCGGGACAGGAGCTGCACGGTCAGGAGCGTTGCGTTTCGTGTGACGCGGGCGGAGGCGTGCCTGGAGCGGACGTGCGGGGATCGTTGCGTAGCCCTGCAATCGGGCATGCTCCCACACAAGATCTGCACCATTATAGTGAGTCGCCTAAGTGGTATTCTGCCAACCGGATACGAAAAAATGTCGGCTTTTTGCGCCGGGAACGCGTTCCCGGACGGGAACGCGTTCCGTTCCCGTGCCGGAACGAAGGGAACCGGCCTCGTGGTGCCCGCCGCCGTTCCGGGCGCGGGATACGGAGGCGAAGATAGGGGGGAGCGGGTGAACGGACGGTGACGGCCGGGTTACGATTTGTTCATGCCGGTAGGCGGTGGGCATGTGACAGCAGGCGCATTCGGCATTAGCTTCTCCCGCACAGCTTGTACGGACCCTGTACGCCGCCCCGCACCTCCCATCCCCGCCGCTCCCGAACCCCGGCTTTCCGACGTGAAGCTCCTCGTGGTGGACGACGATTCGGTGATCGCCGACTTCATCCGCCTGTCCCTGCAGGAGCGGGGGCACGTGGTGGACGTGGCGCACACCGGCGAGCACGGCCGCATGCTGGCCATGCTGTACGATTACGACGCCGTGGTGCTGGACTACGTGCTCCCCGACACGACGGGGGTAGAGGTGCTGCGGGCCCTGCGGGGCCGCGGCCGGGCCGTCCCCGTGCTCATGCTCACGGCACGCAACGGGGCCGAGGACGAGATCCACGGCCTGGACGCAGGGGCCGACGACTACCTGGGCAAGCCGTTCGCCATGGGCGTGCTCGAGGCGCGGCTGCGGGCCCTGGCGCGCCGGGCCGGCGCCGAGCGCGCGGGCGAAGCCGCCCTGGGCGAGCTGCGCGTGGACCGGCTGCGCCGCGCCGTCACCTGGCAGGGCGCGCCCCTCAAGCTCACCCCGCGCGAGTACGCCCTGCTGGAGTACCTGCTGTCCCGCCCGGAGCGGGTGGTGACGCGCACCGAGCTGCTGGAAAAGGTGTGGGACATGAGCTTTGATCCCGGCAGCAACGTGGTGGACGTGCACGTGGCCCGCATCCGCGCCAAGCTGCAGGCGGCGGGGTGCAGCGTGTCGCTGGCCACCCTGCGCGGGGCGGGGTACATGCTGACGGCGGAGGGGATGGGCAGCGACGGGGGGTAGTGCGTGAGTGCGTGAGTGCGTGAGTGCGTGAGTGCGGCCCCTCTCCCCATCCCTGGGAAGGGGCCGCGGCCGTTGGAAGGCGGAGTGGAGGGCGGGGCTGCTGTCCACACTCGCAACACTGCGAACAGCGTCTAAGTTCATGCCTCTTGACAACCTACGGGGGATCACCGAAACTATACCGAACAAAATCCGAAGATCGGATCGGGGTTTCGCGCAGGGTCGGCACCGGAGGAGGGTGAGGCGATGTCGGAGATCAACTTCAAGGCCTTGCAGGACTTCTTCGAGGCCGACGCCATCGAGTGGCGCATCCAGCAGGCGGGCGAAAAACACGGCCGCGTGTGGGCCATCTGCGTGCCCTACGTCACCAACCGCGCCATCCAGGTGCGCCTGGACGAGGTGGTGGGCCCCGAGAACTGGCGCAACGAGTTTCGCCCCGGCCCCGACGGCGGCGTCATGTGCGGCCTGAGCGTTCGCGTGGGGGGCGAGTGGGTCACCAAGTGGGACGGCGCCGAGAACACCGACGTCGAGGGGGTCAAGGGCGGCCTGTCGGGCGCCATGAAGCGCGCCGCCGTGCAGTGGGGCATTGGCCGCTACCTGTACGCCCTGGACGAGACGTTCGCCCACGTGCACGACAACGGCCGCTTTCGCGGCAAGACGCGCGAGGGCAGCTCCTTTCGCTGGGACCCGCCCCAGCTGCCCCGCCAGGTGCTGCCCGCGGGCGCCGAGCCCGCCCCGGCACCCGTGGCCGCGGGCCCCGTGCTGCTGCCCGGCGGCGACCACGAGGCCATGCTCGAGTTCGTGCGCACGGTGGGCCCGCGCGTGGACGACGGCGCCGAGATCCGCATCCAGCGCCGGACGCGCAACCTCAAGGAGTTCGTCCGCGAGAACTGGCCGGCCATCAAGGAGCAGCCCCGCATTGCCCGCACCGTCGTCGAGGCCATCGAGGCCGCCACCGGCACCGCGTTCCAGCCGGAGCAGCGCCGCGCGGCGTGACCGGGCGGTGCGGAAGTGCGGAAGTGCGGAAGTGCGGAAGGAAAGCCGGGCGGTCGAGGGACGCTACGGCTGCTTGGCCAGCCAGTCGCGGGCCGCGTCCAGGTCGTCGAAGATCTCGATGCTGCGGCGGCTGAACAGCAGCACGGCGCGGTACAGCACGCGGTGAACGCGCTCCATCCCGTTCACGGCCGCGTGGCGCACGAACGGCTTGTTTCCGGCCGTGAACTCCTTCATGGCGTCCATCACCGGCGGGGTGTACCGCGCGCCCTTGACGTTGGTGAGCGTTCGCAGCGAGTTGTGCGGCTGCACCCGGATGACCTCGCGGGCCGTCTGCATCTCGCGCAGGATGTCGTCCGCGGCCTGCAGCCCCGAGAAGTCGATGTACAGGATGCGCTGGCCGCGATGCTCCACGAAGCGCACGCGCTGGGTGTCGGACGGCGCTGTGATTGTCATCGGATGGACGAACCGCCAGGGTGTACGGCGCGGGCCCTGCCGGAGCGCTCCGGATGGGAACGCCGCGACAAAACAGGTGCCGCCAAGATAAGGGATCGCCCGTCCGCGTCAACGCCGCGCACCCCCTCCGGGACGCCCCCCGTCGCCCGGCGTAGCCATGGGCGCGGACGGGCTCGAGGCGTCAGCCCGCCGGGCGGATGCGGTGAAAGACCCCGTCCAGGGAGAGCAGGCGCTCGTCGGCCTGGTCGTACAGGCCGGGCTGCAGGTGCACGCAGGCAAAGCCGCGCGACACCAGCCAGTCGAACATCTCCGTGAACAGCATCTCGCCCTCGTACAGCCCCACGGGCGACATCTCCAGCTCCACGGTGTCGATGCGCGGCAGGGAGTGCTCCGCGCCGGCCAGCACGTCGCGCTCGTGGCCCTGCGTGTCGATCTTGAGCCACACGCGGTCGTCCGGCCCCGCCCACCGGCCCAGGACGGCGTCCAGCGTCTCCACCCGCACGCGCTCGCGGCCCACGTAGCGCGAGTCGGGCGCGGCGTTCACGTGCGTGTCCAGCATGGGACGCAGCGAGCTGCTCCACGAGTTGGCGGCCACGTTCAGCTCCGCCGTGCCCGCGGCCGCGCCCAGGGCCATGTTCACGGCCTCCCAGCGTCCGTCGAGCGCCGCGTGCGCCGCCAGGGCCGCGTACGCCCCCGACAGCGGCTCGAACGAGACCATGCGCCCGCCGTAGCCGCTCCGCCGCAGCTCGCGGCCGTAGATGCCGGCGTTGGCGCCCACGTCCAGCACCAGCGACGGCGCGAACCGCCGCAGCAGGTGCGCGCGGCGCTGCAGGTGGTGCGGCAGGGGCCGGTGCCGCACCACGTCCAGCCCCGCGCGGTTCAGCAGCCGCCGCAGGATGTGCTTCACCGCGACCGCAGGGGCAGAAGGCAAAGAATGGAGACGGCGGCTTCCGTGGATGACATGATGTCGTCGGTACCCCCTATCCCTCCCGCAGCAGCGACAAGCGCACCTTCCGCTCGCCCAGGGTGACCACCAGGGTGTCGCCGGCGCGCACCTGCGCCAGCGGCCCGGCGTCGATGAACTCGCAGAACGGCTCGTCGCCCACCTGCAGCGTGCCGCGGTACCCGCGCGCGTACGCCACGGCGTCGTCGCGGCGCGCCTTTGCGTTGCTGCGCAGGTAGATGCCGCGGTCGTTCATCAGCCACAGCCCCGGGGGCGCGCCCGTGCCGGGATGGTCCACGTCCGCGTCCAGGGCCGCGTCCTCGGCGTGCAGGTCCACGCCGGCCGCCACGTAGCGCTGCGCCTCGGTCATCAGCCGCACCTGCGCGGCCTGTGCCTCGTCCACCAGGGCCGCCACCTCGGCGCCCTCGAACTCGTATCGCTGCTCCATCCGCGCCTCTCCTCGCTGCCCGTGCACCACCCCGTATCCCCATCATGGCGAGAAGGATGCCCCCGCGAAAGGCGGCGGCATCCCCATCTCCCGCGGTCCCGGCGGGAACGACGGATCAGCGGTTGGACAGGATCTGCCGCACCACCTTGACCAGGGCCAGGGGGAGCTGGTCTGCCTGGCGCAGGATCATGTGGCCCGGCTCGCCGAAGATGCGCGTAAGGTACGCCTGCGCCTTGCGGTCCACCGTCAGGCAGAAGGGGTGCACGCCGCCCGCCCGCGCCTCGGCGATGGCCTGCCGCGCGTCTTCCACGGCGAAGCGGTCCTGGTAGTGGTCCTGGTCGTTGGGCTTGCCGTCGCTCAGGATGAGCAGCAGCCGGTGCCCCGCGCTCTGCCGCGACAGCAGGGCCGTGGCGTGGCGGACGGCGGCGCCCAGGCGCGTGTATCCCTCCGGCCGCAGGGCGCTGATGCGCCGCCGCACGGCCGGCCCGTTGCGCTCGCCGAAGTCCTTGAGCGTGCGCAGCCGCACGTCGTCGGGCCCCACGCCGCTGAAGGTGAGGACGGCGTACAGGTCGCCCAGCGCGTCCAGCGCCTCGCTGGTGAGCAGCAGGGCGATCTTTTCGATGTCGATGATGCGCTGGTTGCCCACCACCTCGCTCGTGGAGCCGCTGATGTCCATCAGCAGTGCGATGGCCAGGCCGCGCCGGGCGGGGCGCACCTCCAGGTACAGCCGGTCGTCGATGGCGTGCCCCGTGGCGCGGTCGGCAAAGGCGCGCACGCAGGCCTCCAGGTCCAG
>SXGQ01460179.1_pt1 | contig 10803 bp, 8 predicted proteins | sample 3178371 | NCBI WGS metagenome assembly SXGQ01 (sample SAMN11356859, study PRJNA531348) | freshwater metagenome | isolation source: freshwater sample F1-20 | place: China: Fuxian Lake, Yuxi | collected 2017-12-25 | reverse complement strand
TCACAAGTGGGGCCGAAAACCGCACAAAGTTGCTTGGCTCCTTTTTTGAAGCTCTTCATGTGATAGATGCAGTGGTCAAAAATGATGCCAGAGTATGTGTGGTAAACGCCATCATTCACATAATAACAAAGCTTGTCGTTGCGCATTGCCTTGCCAATGATCTTTGAAACCGCAGTCCCAGCAGAGGCTACAAGGAAGCGCCCCGGTTCGGCAAGTATCTCGATATCCTTGGGGAAGAGCCTGTTGATTTCATGGTTGATGCTTTTGGCAAGAACGCTTATATCAGGCACACTGTCATCGTAAAGCGCTGGAAAACCACCCCCTATATCCAGTAGTTTTAGATTGTATCCAGCGGTTTTTGCCTCTGAAAAAATACCTGAGCAAAGATGCAGAGCCTGAATGTAGTTCTGGGGATTGGTGCATTGGCTGCCGACATGAAAGGAAAGCCCCTCAACTACAAGACCATGGTCGTGTGCGAATTTGATAAGACCAACCGCTTCCCCAGGTAGTGCCCCAAACTTGCTGGAAAGTTCGACCATTGAGCCTGTATTGGGCACCCGGACCCTCAATGCCAGCCCCGCGTGAGGCGCATGCTTCGCAATTTTTAGGACCTCTTCATGGTTGTCGTAGGTGACCAGGGGTTTGTACTTGTCAAGATCCTTCAAAGTTTCAACTGGCTTGATGGGGTTCGCGTAAATTATTCGGTTCCAGATGAAGTCCTGCCTTTCCTTTGCTGGAAGGTGCGCTATGAGTGAATGAACCGTGTTGAATTCCTGCACACTTGCGACATCAAAGCTACTGCCCAGTTTGTAAAAAGTCTCAACAATCGCAGGATCACTATTCACCTTGACGGCGTAATATATTTGAACCCTCGGGAAGTTCTTGCGAAACAATTTGTAATTTTTGATGAGTTCCTTGTGGTCCACGATGAATAATGGCGTGCCATGAGTCTTGGCAAGTTTTAGAAGGGTTTTTTGATCCATGGATGCTAGCTCACAATTCTGGGAATTAATCGGACAATCACAATCAATGATAGGGCTGGATTGCAAATACAAACCAGCCCCATCCCAAGACTGGCTTAATCGCCATCGTTAATGAGGAAGTTTTTAAACTGCCATGGATCTGATAGATCCTGCTCGGGTTTGTTGTAGCCGTTGAAAGCGTTGGAATAATCCCTTAGAGGCGTCCAATCGGAAGCGACGGAAATAAACTTGCCGAGGTATGGTTTTGAGATTTTAAGGACGAAATCGTGTGGCAGGTCATCGGGAAGAACGACTCCCTTTTCAGGGTTTTCAATCATCCACATGAATGCTGCAACAACGGAGATAGCAACCTGAAGAGTGGTCGCGTTTTGGTGTGGAACCTTCCTTCGCGATTCCTCAATGGAAAGATCCGAGCCACACCACCAGGATTTGTAGGGATGCCCCATCACCAAGGCACCCAGGATATCCTCGCCTGAGGTTATTTCATCAGTCATGATCCGGATTTTTGGCTGCAGATTATAGCGGTTGCTTTTGAGCTCATGCAGGGATGCAATGGCTGCGTCACAAGGACAGTACGCGTAGTGAACGGTTGGCCTGTAGACGGTTTTGTTTCCCTCACGGACGGTGAGTTTTTCAGTGATGGTGAACGCCTCACCATGCCTTACCACCATTCCGACAATGCTGTAATTTGGAACCCAACTGTTCACGAAGGTGTTGATGCCCATCCTGGCGAGGCAAATCTGGCTTCCCGGGCCCTCCTTGTGCTCATAAGCGAAAGCAGGCAGTTCTTTTTCATGGGTGCCCCAGCCAAGTTCCGCTGTTGTTGTTCCCTCTTCGCGGAAACCCTCAACGCTCCAGGTGTTCAGGAATTCGTTCACGAGCTTGGGTTTGTCAGTGATTTGTGTGTCGCGTTCACTGCAGTGAATTACCTTTACACCCAGTTGATGTGCAAGATGGTTGAATTCAAGATTCTTCGCGTGGTTTGCAATAAGCTCGGCCTGTGCGCCCTTGAAAAGTTTGTCATCAAGCGCATGGCCTGCGATATCCAAAAGTGCATGTTTCGTGAAATGGCTTATCAAACCCGGGTTGGCACCATGTTCAAGAACTGCGGTCACAGAGGGCTTTTTCCATGAGGCGGTCAGTTTTCTTACTTTCATGTGCCTGTGATAAAGCGTGCGTTCGGTCGGGTGTAGCTTCTCGGCATTTTCATAGGGGTCCCATACTTCAACAGAGGTGTTGATGTACATGACACCATGTTCATGGCACCAGTCCAGGATTTCACAACAATCAATATTCCAGGCAAGATCGATGATTGCATCGCCCTTCGAGACATATTGCTTGAGAAGTTGCCCCATGTTGTCACGGGTGATGCGATTTTTTATGAATGTCACACCTTTCTCGATCCAGGGGCGCAGGGCATCATCGTTTGAATCAAAATCCATGATCGTGATGTTCTTGGCTGGGATTTTGACATGGTCAAAAAGCACGGGAATTGAACAACGGGCCACTGCGCCAAAACCCACAAATAAAACACGGTTCTTGAATTCAATCATGGATGTTTCCTGAAATACCTGATTCCGATGAAATAAACTTACCCGTAAATTCGAGCAAAGGATTAATATATAAACCTTCCGGGCAAATTAGCAGATTGAACCGCACGGGGCAAGCAAGTAAATCGTTGGGATTTTATCAATGCCCAGCACCTGATGTTTTCATGGGATTGTTTTAGTTCCCCGATAGACAAATAAAATTCAAAGCGTACCCAAGATCCGGGCCAGTCTTTTATCTTTCAAAATACGAATTTCATATACGGCGCTTATTGTCATCAATTTGCATTGTCTCTGGAATAGTAAAGTATTATTGCGCTATTTAATATAGTAATTAAAGGCAAGATCCTTCTTGAAGGGTGGGAATTATTGATGGTCCTCTTGATTTGGATGGTCGCTTTCAGATTGGTCAACTTGATGAAGTTTTTCTGAATGAAATAAAAAACCCCGGTGTGTTATATCACCCGGGGTTCTTCTTGAAGGCTGTCTTGGAACGAGGACGACGGGACTCGAACCCGCAACATCCGGCTCGACAGGCCGGTGCTCTAACCAGTTGAGCTACGTCCCCAACGAATTAAGCCATCGAAGAATTATTAGGACATTTATTGCCATTTGGCAACTAGTATTAGTGATTTGTGGGGTAAATTGTGGGATTGGAAGTCTCAAAATCGTCCGCCCATCTCAATATTCTGTAGCCTTTTCTTGCTAATTCCTGCCATTCTGACTGTTTTGCTTCTATTATTTCATAAAAACTTGCTTCCAATCTTCCTAATTCGAAGCTTTCTTCGCCATCCCATGCCAAAAGCCGGTTCCCCTCCACTCTTGCGGGCAAAATCAAGCCATCCATCATGCATCGCAACTTCATGTCATTTCTCCTATTAGATTCCCGCCTTCCAAGGCATTGATTTAAAAACTACCCTCAAAAATATATTTCGCAAGCCCGGCAGGTATTTTCTTTTAACTCCTGTATAAACACTTATGATTGGTTTGAGAAAATTTTTTTTATATGGATGATTTAACATGAGCCAGAATGATTTTAATAACCCTTCCCCTTTTCCACCTTACTATCCTGTTCCCCAACAGCGTTCCTCCTCATTGGTGGGTTGTTTGCTTGCGATTTCGCTGATAATGAATGTCGTTCTGGGTGGATTTGCTTTTCTGGCCTGCTTGGGAGCGGCGGCGGTGGGTGGTGGAGCCTCCACAGATTTTTCACCCTCTCAACTTTCTGAAATTCATCATTCCGGGAGCACTATTTCCAAGGATAAGGTTGCTATAATCAACCTTGAAGGCGTAATCATGGAGGGTGCATTGGGGTTTGTTCACAAACAAATCTCCCAAGCCTCCAAGGACAAAAATGTCAAGGCGGTTGTGCTTCGTGTCAATAGTCCGGGTGGAAGTATCACCGCAAGTGATGATTTGCATCGCAGATTGATGGATCTCATAAAAGGTAACGATTCAAAAAAACTTCATGCGGTTCCACATCTTGTGGTATCCATGGGTAGCTTGGCGGCATCGGGAGGTTACTATGTCGCAATGCCTGCCTCCAAGATATTTGCCGAGCGTACCACCATGACCGGGTCCATCGGCGTTTATGCCTCCTTTCCCAACATGGAGGGGTTAAGCAAGCAAATTGGTGCTGGGATGATCACCATCAAGCAGGGCGAAATCAAGGATAGCGGTTCGCCATTTAAAGAAATGAGCCCCAAGGAAAGGCAGGTATGGCAGGATATGGTTGATCAATCTTACAATTTATTTTTAAAAATCGTGGAGGATGGCCGCCCTGAACTTAAAAATAAATTGCTCGAAAAGATTACCATTGAGCCATTGCAGGCAGGGCCCGGGCCGAAAGTGGATGGAAAATCCTACACCCGTTACAGGGCTGATGGGGGAGTTTTCACCGGTGACCAAGCCCTTAAATATGGTCTGGTGGATCAGATTGGCACCTTGGATGATGCCGTTGCCGAGGCTCGTAAACTTGCGGGGCTTCCTGATGACAACAAAGCTATTCGTTACGAGAAACCCAAGTCTTTTACGGATTTAATCTTGGAAGTGGGAGCAGGTAGACACTCCCCGCAGTCAAACTTCAATATGTCTAATCTTTCTGATGCCATGATGCCCAGGCTTTGGTATTTGGCTCCTGGGGCTGAACTATCTGGAATTACCTCGATTCTTCGAAATCCTTGATGCTTAAACCAAGTGTCAGATAAGTTTGGTAATCGTATGAAACGATTTAATAGGGCGTTTATAGTTCATTATTGATTTTTATCAAAGTGGTAAAATCAATATAAACCCTATACTTTGCACTTTTGTCTTTCTAGACCTTTAAAAATAAAAAAATCATTAAAGTTTCTTTTATTTTGCGAACTCTTCCAGAGTTTATGGCGTATATACTTTCGATGGCAGGGCCGAAAGGCTGAAATAAACACCAAATCATCGTGATTGCTGTGTTGTTATTTCACGGTGACTTAATTTCCTGCAACAGGCGATTAGATTAGAAAAAAATAAGGACTATTTAGGAATAAAGGAAAAGAGGTGGATCATGGCTCGATTAGATGCTTTGATGCAATTACACAAGACACTGTTGGCTCGAAGGGCTGATTTGCGTGCCAAATTGCTGGGTGATATAGATTCCCTGCACTCCAAAGATGGGCGGGATAGTGCCGATGAGGCTTTTGACGCTGGTAATGAAGAAGTCAACTGCCAACTCGCTGAGCTTGAATCAGATGAGCTAGCGCAGATTGAGAGGGCTTTGGTGAAATTGAAAAAAGGGAAATATGGCACATGTGAATCGTGCCAGAAGAAAATTCCCGTGGCTCGTTTAAATGCCCTTCCTTACAGTGCTTTTTGCATATCCTGCAAAAAGGAAATCGAAGAAGGCCGGGGCTGGGATATGAAGGGTGGTTCCAACAGTGCTGGTTGGGCCAAGATATCGGATAGTGATCTTGGATTGGTTGACAGCATGGAATCAGTAAACCTAGCAGACTACGAAACATAAGTTTTAAGATCGAAACTTTGATGAATTTTTCTGGCCTGGGAATATTTTCCCGGGCCAGGTTCGTTTTATAACGAATAGGCAGGGGGGGAACTTTCATGAAACCCTCTCACTTTTATCATTTTTTTTAAATCAACAGCTAGAATTGGACAGGTGCTTTTCTTGGGTTTTTTGTTCCATTCAGGAATATTTAAAACTCTCCTTTCTGTTTGCTTGGAAACTTGGGGATTATTATGAAATCATGCATGTTGGCCCTTTTTCTGGGTTGTTGTGCTTTTTGTGGGGGGATAGTTGGCGCAAGATTTCAATCTAATACCATCCTTCATGCAGATGGAGATAATAAAGTTGCTGTCGCACCAGGGGAATCGGTTCGCCTTGGCGAGCGCTTTGAAACTGTCTCCAGAAAAATATCCCCCGCGGTGGTTTCAGTTGAGGCCCTTAAGCCCGGCAAAAAAGGTAAATCAGTTGATGAATCGGGGTCAGGGGTTCTTATTCGCGTGCCCGGGCAAGCCGGGGTATTTGTCATAACCAATAATCATGTTATTTCCCAGTCCCAACCCCAGCAAATCACGGTTACACTACATGACAATCGCATTCTTCATCCTGTCCAGGTTTGGTCGGACCCCGAATCCGATATCGGTCTGCTGAAACTTGAAGATATTGAAACCTTGATAACCGCGCCTCTTGGTGACAGTGACCAAGTTAAAGTCGGACAGTGGGTTCTGGCTTTTGGCAGCCCCTTTGGTTTACACCAAACCGTGACTCATGGGATCATCAGTGCCCGGGAACGAGGCCAGGTCAGCCTGGGAAACACCATCCGGATCAAGGATTTTCTGCAAACGGATGCCGCAATCAATCCAGGTTCCAGCGGCGGCCCCCTCGTGAGCATTGATGGCGAGATAATTGGTTTGAATACCGCGATCGCATCCCATAGCGGTAACAACAGCGGTGTTGCCTTTAGTATCCCCATAAACATGGTTAAAAAAGTGGTCCGTAACCTTCTGGACAAAGGGGTGGTTTCCCGGGGCTATCTTGGTCTTCAAGTCGCCCCATCATTTGAATCCGCTGACGCCCAAAAGCTTGGGTTGGAGAGACTGCAAGGAGCCTTGGTTGAGTCCATTTATCCTGAAACTCCTGCCGCAATCTCTGGAATTCGAAAAGGGGATGTGGTTTTGCAGATAGATGGAATAGTGATCCGTAATGAGAATCATTTCATCAATGTGATAAGTTCGATGGATCCGGGTCGCCAGATCAAACTAAGAATATGGAGAGAAAGGGTTGCCAAAGAGATAACCGCTGTTGTCGGGGACTGGAATGCGGCCCAAGCTAAATTAAAGGTGACCCAATAAAAAATGTGGGGCATCCTACCCCTGGTTAGCTTCCGTGCCAGGCTCCATTGCAATACGATGAAGTTCAGCTGAAAATTTCACATGAACCAAGAATGCAATGCTGAATTCATTTGATTGAACCTATGTAATGTTCTTCTTGAGACAATGCAAGTAATCAATTTGAAAATTTTCAAGAAATGTGATTTGCACTAAAAAGACGGTGTGATTTTTTTCATTCCGACAGATTCCCTCACAAGATCAATAGTGGCCCGTGCTTCGTTTCGCGCCTTTCTCGCGCCTTCCCTGAGGATTTCCTCGACGAGAGCGGGATTAGCCGCGAGTTCTTTGCGCCTCGACCTGGATGTTTCAAAATAAGCGTTGATCTTCGCAAGCAGCGATTTTTTGGCTTCGCCGTAGCCCATGCCACCCGCCCTGTATTTTTCAGCAAGCGCGTTTTTTTCCTCATCAGATGCGAAAAGTGAATAGAGGGTGAAAACATTGCACTTCTGTGGATCTTTGGGGTCCGCTACAGGCGTGCTATCAGTGACAATGCTCATCACTTTCTTTTCAAGTGCTTTTCCTTCCGCGAAAATCTCTATTGTGTTCCCGTAGGACTTGCTCATTTTCTGGCCATCGATTCCCGGGACCTTGGATTCCTTGTCAAGCCTGTATTCAGGGATCGGGAATATGTTTTTGTAGGTTCTGTTGAATTTTCCTGCGATATCCTGGGTCATTTCGACATGCTGGATCTGGTCTTTTCCAACCGGTACCAAGGTGGATCGGTAAATAAGGATATCAGCTGCCATAAGGATGGGGTAATAAAAGAGTCCCACGCTGGCATCGATACCTTTTTCGATTTTTTCCTTGAAGGAAACAGCCCTTTCCAAAAGGCCCATGTTGGTAACGGTAGAAAAAATCCAAGCTAATTCGGTCACTTCCGGGACATCGGACTGCCTGAAAAAAACCGCCTTTGCGGGATCAAGTCCCAGTGCAAGATAATCAAGGGCGACATCAAAGGTGTTTTCCGCGAGGGTTTTTGGGTCATGGATGGTCGTGAGGGAATGATAATCAGCGATGAAAAGAAAACATTCAGCACTGTGATGGAGTTCAATATGTTGCCTGACCGCGCCAAAATAGTTCCCCAGGTGAAGTTTGCCCGAGGGTTGGACGCCACTTAGAATGCGTTTTTTTGGCTGATTAGTGCTCATGATTTTGTTCCTTTTGGTGTATAAAGAATTAGTTTAAGGTTAAGAGGGAGTTTTGGCTCGCTTTAATGGAATTTTGCGGCTTGGATGCATGGGCCTGACCCGAGGTGGTTGATGAATCATGAAACAGATATGCTGGTTGCCGCCCTAAGGAAAGTTGTGGCTTCAGGGGGCGAACACTTGTTGTTTAAAGTTTCGAAGCAGGAGGGGATGTTCGCCGCGAAAACCGGCCTTGCGGGGGAAGTGGCGCAGACCGCCCTGGATCGGCAATTCATTGAGTTGGTTCGAAGTGAGGGAGAGGGAAAGAAATTATCCCAATGGGTGAAAATCACCGCCAAGGGTATTAGGTTTTTGCATGAAAGAGAATCGCCTGTCCGAGCATTGGACGAGGCGATGAATCTGCTGAAGAATGAAAAAGAGGTAACCGCGGTAGGGGTGGTCAGGATGCAGGAAAGGTTACAGGAAATATCCGACAAACTATTGCTGGAGGCTGCGAATTGGACACAAAAAATTGAATCACTTGAGAAGCGGATTTTAGATGCCCTGTCCAGGCTCGAGCAGGCAGGCCCCCTTGTTCCACCAGCTCTTCTCAAGGATGTGCCATGGTCGATCGAGGTGGTGCGATACTTGCAATGGCGCAGGGGCGAATTGGATTCTGGGAAATGTCCACTACCCGAATTGTTTGAAATGTTGCAGAACGCCTACTCCTATCTGGACTGTTCCTCTTTTCATGAGGGATTAAAAAAGTTATTTCATGCGCGTGTCATAAGGCTGGAGGGGGTTTCAGATGCATCTCTAATGGATAAACCGGAGTTTGCCCTTCTTGATTCGGGGCAGGTATACTATTTCGCGTGCCGTTGAACCATTGATGAATATAAATCTTTGTTTGAATTTTAGTTTCAATTCATAGTGGAGTATTGTCTAGTAATCAAGTAGGATTTATGAATGACCAGATTGAAATAAACTAGGAAAGTTGGATGAATATCTTGATGAAGGATTCAATGGAAAGCAGGGGAAATCCCGGGTCGGTCAAGCCGATGGAGGTTGATTCCTCCGTGGTTGGATTGATCAATCGGATGTGCGAGAATATTTCATCCGTCTTCTTGGGGAAGTCTGAAGTTGTACAGCTGGCAACAGTAGCACTTCTGGCGGAAGGGCATCTTCTGGTCGAGGATGTTCCTGGTATCGGGAAAACACTCTTAGCCAGGGCGATGGCGAAAAGTCTCTCTTGCTCATTCAACAGGATCCAATTCACCCCCGATCTTCTTCCCAGCGACCTTCTTGGAACCAGTGTTTTCCAACAAAATAGTGGCGCCTTTGTGTTTCAGCCGGGCCCTATATTTTCCCAGATCATACTTGCTGATGAAATCAATCGCTCCAGTCCCCGAACCCAGTCAGCGTTACTCGAGGCGATGAGTGATAGGCAGGTTTCAATTGATGGTAAAACCCGGTCCCTGGGTTCCCCGTTTTTTGTGCTGGCCACCCAGAACCCGCGTGAGTTTGAAGGAACTTATCCACTCCCTGAAAGCCAGATGGATCGTTTCATGATCCGGGTTTCCGTTGGCTATCCTGATCGTTCATCTGAAAAGCAAATTTTGGTTGGCCATCGTGATGGCGAGCCGGTGGATGATTTGAAACCAGTGCTTTCGAGTGAGGGCCTGGTTGAATTACAGCAAATGGTTTGCAAGATCGCTGTTGATGAAAGCATAGCGGATTATCTCCTGGACTTGATCGATTCAACCAGAAGGCATCCCGATATTTTGCTGGGTGCCAGCACTCGTTCCGCACTGGGCCTTTATCGTGCATCCCAGGCGATAGCCCTGATTCGTGGCAGGGGTTTTGTGGTTCCTGATGATGTCAAGAATCTCGCGAAGCATGTTCTCGCTCATCGAATCATGCCCAGGTCCGCTGGGGGTACTGGGGCGATCCGGGTTGCTGAGCAGATATTGGGCGATATCCTAGAGCGTCTTGTGGTTCCGGAATAAGCCATGGCGGATTTGATGACCGCACCTGCTGAATTTGAAATTAATTCCATGGAAAGTTCAATCAAGCCAAGGAAAAGAGCACTTCTCCCGCTTGGTAAAATTTTTTCTCTGTTCTCCGCCCTCATTGTTTTTATCGGGATTTATAAAAGCATCAATCTGCTTTCACTGATGGGCTATTTTCTTTTTTTCGCACTTTTCTTCAACGCGCTGTTCGCATCCAAAAGACTTAGAAACATCAAGGTCAGGCGCTATTTCCCCGACCAGCTTTATGCGGGTGTGCCTGGTATTTACCAGATCGAGGTAGCTAATTTTAAAAATCTGATCATTCCCCCATGGTATTTGATTGACCGTTCTTCCGATCGTGGCAAAGGTTGGGCGATCCCTTCCCTCGGGGCGTTTGCCCGTTATTACCTGCAATCAAGGATCATTCCCCAGCAGAGGGGATATTTGGAACTTTCAAAACTGGAATTAAGGGGAAGCTACCCTTTTGGCCTGGTGCAGAAACGAATTTGGGCTGAGGAAAAAGAAACAGTGTTGGTCCTTCCCAAGCTTGGTTTATCAAGGCCGGGATTGATGGAGGGATTTGTTGCAAGGTTGTCGACATTGGATGACACGGGCAGCATAGCGCGATATCACCCGATGGCGCAGGAGGAATTCCACGGGTTGCGGGTGTACAGGCCGGGTGATAGTCCCCGTGCAATTCATTGGCGCACATCTGCCAGGCGTGGAGAACTTATGGTCAGGGAACTCGAGGATTTTCCCG